>Ga0326726_10000616_pt1 | contig 32443 bp, 27 predicted proteins | sample MHFenrmetagenome_2_FD_207603 | JGI IMG/M metagenome (GOLD analysis project Ga0326726, IMG submission 207603) | Lab enriched peat soil microbial communities from Michigan Hollow, Ithaca, NY, United States - MHF15MN | ecosystem: Environmental > Terrestrial > Soil > Wetlands > Peat | place: USA...
CCGCAACGAGAGCGCGATGAATCCGATCGAGTTCATCGTTCCATCATGGCCCGTGCACGGTCGTGTACGCGCGGTCTCGACGTTGCGGCGCGGCGGCGTCAGCGCCGCGCCCTATGACACTTTCAACATGGGTGCGCATGTCGGCGATGAGCCGGACTGTGTCGCGGAGAATCGCCGGCACCTGTGCGAGCAGTTGGGCCTGGATGAGGAGCCTTACTGGCTTGACCAGGTACATGGAGCAGGAGTGGTACGCGCAGGTGAAGCGGGACATTACCCGCAGGCAGATGCCGCGATCGCTACCGAGCCTGATCGGGTCTGCGCTGTGCTCACGGCGGATTGTCTGCCAATCCTGCTCGCGCGGACCGACGGCACACGCGTTGCCGCGGTTCATGGTGGCTGGCGTGGCCTTGCGGCGGGCGTCATCGAAACGACACTCGCCGAGCTCGATACGCCGCCGCGCTCGGTGGCCGCATGGCTGGGGCCGGCGATTGGATCCGAGCACTTCGAGGTGGGATCCGAGGTCCGGGAAACTTTCGTGCGTATCGATCCGGCCGCCGTGACCGCATTCCGTGCCAACGCGCGCGGACGATGGATGTGCGACCTGTATCGACTCGCGCATCAGCATTTGAACCGCTTGGGCGTCGATGCGGTATTTGGCGGTGGGCGCTGTACCTTTGCGGAGGCAGCAGACTTCTTCTCTTATCGTCGCGATGGACGTTGCGGCCGGATGGCCACGCTGATCTGGATTGAATGACAACCGGCTGCATCCTCGCGGGGCAACCGTAGTCGAGGCGAGTGGCGCGGTTCGCCATGCTACGATCCGCCGATGTCGACTCTCGCATGGATCATCACGTTCACCGTGCTCGGCGGCGTGCTGAGCGTGCTCATTGCGGGACTGGTGCTGTTACTGCCCGCCAGTCGACGTACCGCGATCCTGCCTCACCTCATCAGTTTCGCGACCGGCGCATTGCTCGGCGCGGCGCTCCTCAAACTCCTGCCGCACGCCATCGAAGATGCAGGACTCTCGAAGCTGCACCTCGTCACGCTGTCCCTGATCGCGGGAATCTTTGCGTTCTTCATGCTGGAGAAGCTGGTGCTCTGGCGCCATTGCCACCAGGAGGATTGCGACTCCCACACGCCGTCCCAGAAACATCGGGACTACGCCTCGGCGATGCTGATCCTGGCAGGCGATTCGATCCACAACGCGCTTGATGGCGTGATGCTCGCGGCCGCGTTTCTCACCGACGTACGCCTCGGGGTCGTCGCCGGGGTCGCCGTCATCGCGCACGAGATTCCGCAGGAAGTCGGCGACTTTGCCATTCTTCTCAACGGCGGCCTGTCGCCCGCGCGGGCGTTGACCCTCAACCTCCTGACCAGCCTGACTTCGGTGATCGGCGGCATCGTAGGGTACATTGCATTGAGTCACGCCATGGACCTGCTGCCCTACGCCTTGGCGGTAACGGCTGCCTCGCTGCTGTACGTCGCAGTGGCGGATCTCATTCCGGGTCTGCACCGACGCACGGATCCGATCGCCGGGGTCCAGCAGGTGGTTCTGATCGCCTGTGGTATCGCGGTGATCCTGCTCACCGACATTCACTAGCCGCCCGCACCCGCAGCTGATTGATTTCCGGGGCGCAGGCCCTACATTGTCCGGGCTGCTTCGTTCGGAGCACTCACGTAATGCGCATGGACAAACTGACGACGAAATTCCAGACGGCGCTGGCCGAGGCTCAGTCGACGGCGGTCGGGCGCGACCACCAGTTCATCGAGCCCGCCCATCTCATGCTCGCCCAGCTCAATCAGCAAGGTGGCAGCGTACGGCCGCTCCTCGAGAAAGCGGGCGCCAATGTCTCAAAGCTCCGCTCCGAGCTCATGGCGGCGCTCGACCGGCTTCCGAAAGTGGAAGGTACCGGTGGCGAAGTTCACATCTCCAACGACCTCGGCCGCCTGCTCAACGTCACCGACAAGCTGGCGCAGCAGCGTGGCGATGAATACATCGCCTCCGAGCTATTCGTGCTGGCCGCCTTCGAAGATCGCGGCACGCTCAAGAACATCCTGCGCGACGCCAATGTGGTGCGCGGTGCAGTGGAGAAAGCGATCGAGGAGCTGCGCGGGGACCAGAAGGTCGAGGATCCGAACGCGGAGGAGAGCCGTCAGGCGCTCGAGAAATACACCATCGATCTGACCGAACGGGCCGAGCAGGGCAAGCTCGATCCCGTCATTGGTCGTGACGATGAGATCCGCCGCACGATCCAGGTGCTGCAGCGACGCACCAAGAACAACCCGGTACTCATCGGTGAGCCGGGCGTCGGCAAGACGGCGATCGTGGAAGGTCTGGCGCAGCGAATCATCAACGGCGAGGTCCCGGAGGGTCTCAAGAGCAAGCGCATTCTCGCACTCGACATGGGCGCGCTGATCGCGGGTGCCAAGTTCCGCGGTGAATTCGAGGAGCGCCTCAAGGCGGTGCTCAACGACCTCACCAAGCAGCAGGGACAGATCATCCTTTTCATCGACGAGCTGCACACCATGGTCGGCGCCGGCAAGGCCGAGGGCGCGATGGATGCCGGCAACATGCTCAAGCCCGCCCTGGCGCGCGGTGAGTTGCATTGCGTCGGTGCGACAACGCTCGATGAGTATCGCAAGTACGTTGAGAAGGATGCGGCGCTCGAACGGCGCTTCCAGAAAGTGCTGGTCGATGAGCCGAGCGTCGAGGATACGATTGCGATCCTGCGCGGCCTGAAAGAACGCTACGAAGTGCACCACGGGGTAGAGATCACCGATCCCGCGATCGTGAGTGCGGCAACGCTCTCGCATCGCTACATCTCGGACCGCCAGCTACCCGACAAGGCGATCGATCTCATCGACGAGGCGGCTTCCCGTATCCGCATGGAGATCGACTCCAAGCCTGAGGCGATGGATCGGCTCGAGCGCCGTGTCATCCAGCTCAAGATCGAGCGCGAGGCGCTCAAGAAGGAAAAGGACGAGGCCTCGAAGAAGCGCCTGCAGACGCTCGAGGAGACGCTCAAGGGGCTGGAGAAGGAATACGCCGATCTGGAGGAGGTCTGGAAAGCCGAGAAGGCGGTGGTCCAGGGCACAGCCGCTATTAAAGAGGAGTTGGAACGGGCGCGGCTCGAGCTCGAAACCGCCCGGCGCGCGGGCGATCTCACCCGTATGTCCGAGTTACAGTACGGCCGCATCCCCGAGTTCGAAAAGCGGCTGGCGCAGGCCACCGAGGCCGAGAAGAAAGGCACGCAGCTCCTGCGTAACAAGGTCACTGAAGAGGAGGTGGCCGAGGTCGTCTCCAAGTGGACCGGAATTCCGGTCTCGAAGATGCTCGAGGGTGAGAAGGAAAAGCTGCTCAAGATGGAAGAGGCGCTCGAGCGCCGCGTCGTCGGGCAGTCCGAGGCGGTGCACATTGTCGCCAACGCCATTCGCCGCTCCCGCGCCGGGCTCTCCGATCCGCGCCGTCCCAATGGTTCATTTCTCTTTCTTGGCCCCACCGGCGTCGGCAAGACCGAGCTGTGCAAGGCGCTCGCCGAGTTTCTCTTCGACACCGAGGAAGCGCTCATTCGCATCGACATGTCGGAGTTCATGGAAAAGCACTCGGTCGCGCGCCTGATCGGCGCTCCGCCGGGTTACGTGGGCTACGAGGAGGGCGGTTACCTCACCGAGGCCATCCGGCGCCGTCCGTATTCGGTGATCCTGCTGGATGAGGTCGAGAAGGCTCACCAGGACGTGTTTAACGTGCTGCTGCAGGTTCTCGATGACGGCCGTCTCACCGACGGGCACGGCCGCACCGTGGATTTCCGCAACACCGTGATCATCATGACCTCGAACCTGGGTTCGCAGGTGATCCAGGAAATGGCCGGTGAGGCCAACTACACGCGCATGAAGGCGGCCGTGATGGAAATCGTGCAGCAGCACTTTCGCCCCGAGTTCATCAACCGCATCGACGACATCGTGGTGTTCCATCCGCTCGGCAACGAGCAGATCCGGCGCATCGTCGACATTCAGCTCGGCTACCTGCGCAAGCGCCTGCTCGAGCGCGACATCGAACTCAAGCTCGACGACAAGGCACGCGATCTGCTGGGTGAAGCCGGCTACGACCCGGTCTACGGCGCGCGCCCGCTCAAGCGCGCCATCCAGCAACAGGTGGAAAATCCCCTGGCTCAGCAGATTCTCAAGGGCGTGTTCGCTCCGGGAACTCGCATTCTCACGACGGTGCGCAACGGCGAGCTGGTGTTCGAGAAGCAGAGTCCGCGTTGAAGTGCGGCGCCCTTATAATGCGGGGCGCCACCTTCCGGGGTTAATGGATGCCGTTCTACGAATACGAATGTGAGGCCTGCGGGCATCACCTCGAAGCACTGCAAAAGATCTCGGACGCCCCGCTGCGCAAGTGTCCTGATTGCGGCCGTTCCAGGCTGCGCCGCCTGATCTCACCGCCGGTGTTCCGCCTGAAGGGCTCCGGCTGGTACGAGACCGACTTCAAGTCCGACAAGGAAGCTCGGCGCAACCTGGCTGGCCATGCCGAGAAAGAAGAGGCCAAGCCCGCAAGCGCCGAGACCAAGACCGAAACCAAAGCGGATGCGAAGGCCGAGTCAAAGCCCGAGACCAAGCCCCAAGCGAAAGGCGAGGCGAGGCCCGAGGCGAGCGCCAAGCGCACCAGCGTGGCGGTCAGCAAACCTGCGGCAAAACGCTCCTCCCGTAGCGCCCACAGGAAGCGCCCCAAGAGGCGATAAGGCTCGGTTCTTGCTACCATTCGCGCCCTTTTTCGGGTGAGCCATGCGTAGCCATTACTGCGGTCAGGTCAACGAGCAACTCATCGGCCAGGAAGTCAGCGTCGCCGGCTGGGTTCACCGCCGCCGCGATCATGGCGGGGTGATCTTCGTCGACCTGCGCGACCGCGAGGGGCTGCTGCAGATCGTCTTTGATCCGGATGCGAAGCTGGTCTTCACCGAGGCCGAGCGGTTGCGCAACGAATTCGTCGTGCAGGTCCGCGGCCTGGTTCGCGCGCGTCCCGCGGGCACCGCGAATGCCAATCTTCCCTCGGGACAGGTCGAGGTGATCGCGCGCGAGCTGGAGCTTCTCAATCGTTCCGAGCCACTGCCGTTCCAGCTCGACGAGCAGGTGAACGAGGAAATCCGGCTCAAGTATCGCTACCTCGATCTGCGCCGCGAGGTCATGACCCAGCGCCTGCGACTACGCCACGCGGTGACGCGTGCGATGCGCAGCTTTCTCGACGAGCATGGCTTCGTCGATCTCGAGACGCCGATGCTTACCAAGGCGACGCCGGAGGGCGCGCGCGATTACCTGGTGCCGAGCCGCACGCACCCCGGCAAGTTCTTCGCATTGCCGCAGTCGCCGCAGATCTTCAAGCAATTGCTGATGATGTCGGGCTTCGATCGCTACTACCAGATCGCGCGTTGCTTTCGCGACGAGGACCTGCGCGCCGACCGTCAGCCCGAGTTCACGCAGCTCGATGTCGAGACCTCGTTCCTCCAGCAGGACGAGATCATGGCGCTCATGGAAGCGCTGGTGTTGCATCTATTCCAGACCGTGATGGACGTGAAGATTCCGGGTCCGCTGCCGCGCCTCACGTACGCGGAGGCGATGCGCCGCTTCGGCTCCGACAAGCCGGACCTGCGCAACCCGCTGGAGCTCGTCGACGTGGGCGATCTCGTCAGGGACAGCGAGTTCAAGGTGTTCGCCGGGCCGGCCGCTGATCCGAGCGGTCGGGTCGCGGCGTTGCGCGCTCCAGGCGGCGGCAAGCTGTCGCGCAAGGAGATCGATGACTACACTGCATTTGTCGCACGCTATCGCGCCAAGGGACTCGCGTACATCAAGGTCAACGATCACGCCAAAGGGCGCGAGGGCCTGCAGTCACCGATCCTGAAGTTCCTGAGCGATGCGGCGGTCGCGGGAATTCTCGAGCGCACGCGTGCACAGAGCGGGGATCTCATCTTCTTCGGTGCCGACACCGCCAGTGTCGTGAGCGATGCGCTGGGCGCGCTGCGCCTCAAGGTCGGCCAGGATCTGAAACTGGTCGAGGCGGGCTGGCGCCTGCTATGGGTCGTCGACTTCCCGATGTTCGAATGGGACGTGGAGGAAGAGCGGTGGGGGGCGATGCATCACCCTTTCACGGCACCCCGCACCGACGATCCCGCGGTGTTGAAGGCTGATCCCGGCAAGGCGGTCGCGAAGGCGTACGACATGGTGCTCAACGGCACGGAGCTCGGCGGCGGCTCGGTGCGAATTCACCGCCAGGAAATGCAGTCGGCAGTGTTCGAGCTTCTCGGCATCGGCGCCGAGGAGGCGCGCACGAAGTTCGGCTTCCTGCTCGATGCGCTCAAGTTCGGCTGTCCGCCGCACGGCGGCATCGCGTTCGGTCTCGATCGCCTCGCCATGTTGATGGCAGGAGCCGACAGCATTCGGGACGTTATTGCCTTTCCGAAGACGCAGACCGCGGCGGATCCGCTCACGGATGCACCAACGGAGGTGAGCGAGGAGCAGCTGCGCGAGCTGCATATCCGGGTGCGTACGCCGCCGGGCAAGTGAGCACGCACGACACCGCGATCGTGTTTGTCCACGGCTTGTGGCTTACCGGCGTGGAATCGACGTTCCTGCGCAGGCGTCTTGCGACGGATCTCGACTGCGCTACCCACGCGTTCCGTTACCCATCGGTGCGCGCATCGATGCCGGACATCGTGCAGCGCCTGAGGGAATTCAGCGCGCGGCTCGAGGTTCGCACGCTCCACTACCTCGGTCACAGCCTGGGTGGAATCGTCCTGCTGCGTTTCTTCGACCAGGCGCCCGCACTCCCGCCGGGACGGGTCGTGCTGCTCGGCTCGCCGGTGCGTGGCAGCCGTTCAGCGCGCAACGTGGCGCGCTGGCCGCTCGCGGCCGCAATCATGGGACGCAACATCGAAGCCGAGGTGCTCGAACCGCGCCAGCCGCGCTGGAACCACCCCCGTGAGGTCGGCGTCGTCGCCGGCGACCTGTCGCTCGGCCTCGGGCGGCTCTTCGGCGAGCTCGGTGGCCCGAACGACGGCACGATCTGTGTCGAGGAGACCGAGCTCCCCGGTGCCACGGATCGCATCGTTCTGCCGGTAAGCCACACCGGTATCCTGTTCTCCGTCGACGTCGCGCGCCAGACAGCGGCGTTCCTGGCGAATGGGCGATTCGATGCCCAGCGGTCAGCGTAAGGCGCCCAGCAGGCGCGCGATGAACTCGGTGCGCTGATCGTCCTTGATCCAGCGCACGACCACGACCAGGTCGTGCTCCGGATCGACGTAGATCATGTTGGCGCCGTTGCCAACGTGCGCGATGGCATCGGCAGGTGCGGCTGGAAGGGACTTGCGGTCCGTGTTGAGAAACCAGTTCATCACGCCGTAGGCCGGATGCACGTCGGTGGGTGTGCTCGCGAAGCGATACCACTGCTCGGAGTAAATCTGGCGCGAGCCCCAGCGTCCGCGCTGCAGACACAGCAGGCCGAAGCGAGCCTGGTCCCATGCGCTGATGAACATCCCACCGCCCCAGTGCCCGCCGCCAGGGACGGAGTGCATGCGCTGGCCGTCGATCTCGACCCAGGAATTCTCATAGCCTTCCCAGTGCCAGCTGCTGCTCGCGCCGATCGGATCCATGACTTCGCGCTTCAGAACGTCGGGAAGCGGCTGCTTCCAGACGTGTAAGGCAGCGAGCGCGAGCAGATTCACGCGCACGTCGTTGTATTCCCACGCGGCGCCGGGCGCAGGCACGGGCAGCGTCGGCCACGCGAGCGGGTCGTCGCCGGTAGGACGATCAGCCCAGTCCGGCTTGCCCCACAACGTGCCCTGCCAGTTGCTCGTCTGCCGCAGCATCTGGTTCCACGTAATCGACCGGTTGTGCTCGGATTCGAAGGGGCCGGCCGGCATGTAGCCGCGCACCGGGTCATTGACGCTGCGAATCAGCCCGCGATCGAGCGCGATACCGACGAGTGTCGAAAGAAAACTCTTGGTCACGCTGAACGTCATGTCGGCGCGATCGGGCTCACCCCATTGCGCGACGAGATAACCGTGGCGAATGACGAGCCCGGTCGGTGCGCCACGCGGCAGCGTGGGGCCGATGAGAGCGTCGTAGGGCTCGCGCGCGAAATTGAGTGTGGTCGCGAGCGCAAGGTCGCGCGGGGCGGGGGATTCCTGCGCAATCGCGAAATCGATGGCAGCCCGCAGCTTCGCTGGATCGAAACCGGCTTTCTCCGGCAGGCGCATCGCCCAGGTAGCGCCCGCGCTCGGCAGGTAGTCGCTGGCGTGCGCCGTGATGGCCTGCAGCGCCAGCACGGCTGCGACGAAGACTGGCTTTACGCTCATTTCGCGTGTTTGATTTTTTCTTTGAGTGCGTAAAGCGCCGCAAGCGCATCGCGCGGTGACAGGGCGTCGACGTCGAGGGCGCGCAGCTCTTCGATCGTCGCACTCGCCTGCGAATCGAGCGGGGGCAGCTCGAGCGACAGCTCACCCTGCGCGCTGGCGGGCGCCCGGTTGTCGCGCTCACGTTCCAAGACCTCTAGGTAGGCACGGGCGCCACCGATCACCTCGCGCGGAACGCCGGCCAGCGCCGCGACCTGCAGGCCGTAGCTGCGGCTTGCGGGCCCTTCCTTCACAGCGTGCAGGAACACGAGCTGATCGCCGTGCTCGGTCGCGTCCAGGTGTACGTTGACGCAGCCATCGGTGTCTTCGGCCAACGCGGTCAGCTCGAAATAATGAGTGGCGAACAGCGTGAAGGCACGGATCCGATTCGCGATGTGCCGCGCGGCCGCCCACGCGAGAGACAGCCCATCGAAGGTACTGGTGCCGCGGCCGACCTCATCCATCAGCACGAGGCTGCGTTCGGTGGCGTTGTTGAGGATGTTCGCGGTCTCGGTCATCTCCAGCATGAAGGTCGACCGTCCGCCGGCCAGATCGTCCGAGGCGCCGATGCGCGTAAAGATACGATCGAAGCGGCCGATCACGGCGCGGTCGGCGGGCACGTAGCTGCCCATTCCCGCGAGGATCACGATGAGAGCTGCCTGGCGCATGTAGGTCGACTTGCCGCCCATGTTGGGCCCGGTGATCACGAGCATGCGCCGTGCCTCGCCGAGCTCGAGATCGTTCGGTACGAACGGTTGCGCAGAAAACGCCTCGACTACCGGGTGACGGCCCGCGACGATCTGCAGGCGGGCCTCGTCGGTGAGCTCCGGCTTCGACCAGCGCAATGTCACGGCGCGCTCGGCAAGATTGGTCAGTACGTCGAGCGTGGCGAGCGCCGCCGCGGTCGCCTGCAGTGCTGCCAGCTCGGCGATCAGGCGCGTCAACACCGCATCGTAGAGCTCGCGCTCGCGCGCCAGGGAGCGCTCGCGCGCACCGAGCACCTTGTCCTCGAATCCTTTGAGTTCCGGCGTAATGAACCGCTCGGCGGACTTGACCGTCTGCCGCCGCAGATAGTCTGGCGGCACGCGCTCGGCCTGCGAACGGCTCACCTCGATATAGAAGCCCTGCACGCGGTTGAAACCGAGCCGCAGGCTTGCGATGCCGGTGCGTTCGCGCTCCCGGCGCTCGAGATCGAGCAGGAACTCCTCGGTGCGAGCGCCGATCTGGCGCAGCTCATCCAGCTCCGCGTCGTAACCGGCGGCGATGACGCCGCCCTCACGCAGGAAATGGGCCGGCTGGTCGGCAATGGCCTGGCGCAGCATCCCGGCCGTCTCGGGGTGCGAGCCCATACGGGCGCGCAACTCGGCGAGCAACGGCGAATCGATTTCATCGATCAAGGCCAGCAGGCCAGGCAGCAGCGCCAGCGCCGCGCGCAACTGCACCAGGTCGCGCGGCCGCGCGGAGCGCAACGCGACGCGTGCCAGGATGCGCTCGACATCGCCCACCTCGCGCAACATACGGTGCAAGCCGGCATAGCGCGCCGTGGCAATGAGCGATTCGAGCGCGTGATGGCGCTGCGCGAGCAGTGCCTGGTCGCGCAACGGCCGATGCAGCCAGCGGCGCAGCTCGCGCCCGCCCATGGCAGTCGCGCTGTGGTCGACCACTGCGGCTAGCGTGCACTCGGGCCGAGAGCTCAGCGACACATCGAGCTCCAGGTTGCGGCGCGTCGCGGGATCCAGGATGAGGGCTTCCTCGCGGGTCTCGATGCCGAGACCGCGAATGTGCGGCAGGGCAGATCTCTGGGTGTCGCGCACGTACTGCAGCAGTGCGCCCGCCGCGCGCACCGCCAGCGGCCGGTCCGCGCAGCCGAACCCCGCGAGATCACGTGTTCCAAGCTGGGTTGCGAGCAACCGCGTCGAGCTGTCGAGATCGAAGTGCCACGGCGGACGCAGCCGGGTTACTGCGCCCGAGTTGGATGCCGCCGCCTCTTGTTCCTCGCTCAACAGGAGTTCCGCGGGCTTCAGGCGCTCGAGCTCGCCGGCGAGTGCGTCCGACCCGGTCCCCTCCAGGACGGTAAACCTGCCCCCGGCAAGGTCCAGCCAGGCCAGCCCGAAGCGCTCCCTGTCGCGCAGGGCCGCGGCGAGCAAGGTGTCGCGCCGTTCCTCGAGCAGTGATTCATCGGTCACGGTTCCGGGCGTGACGACGCGGACCACCTGTCGCTCCACCGGCCCCTTCGACTTGGACGGATCGCCGATCTGTTCGCAGATCGCGACCGACTCGCCCTTGCGCACCAGCCGCGCGAGGTATCCGTCCACGCTGTGCACGGGCACACCCGCCATCGGGATCGGCTGACCGGCCGACTGGCCGCGCGAGGTGAGGGCGATATCGAGCAGTTTCGCGGCGCGCCGGGCGTCCTCGTAAAAGAGCTCGTAGAAATCTCCCATGCGATAGAAGAGAAGCGCGTCCGGGTGCTGAGCCTTGACCCGCAGGTACTGCTGCATCACTGGCGTGTGCTGCGTGTTGTCTATCAGGTCAAGCACTTGCGCCCGGTCTGTCCAACACTGTTATTGGACTGTCCAATAGGAAGGGCCTCTGATAGTCAGTCGAATGGACTGCTTTCTGGGCGTCCAGCGTCATATCCATAAAGCCACGCGACTGCCTTCAATGACCAATCGGTCGTGCCGCGGGCCATCTCGGCATCACGCGCCTGTTGGGCCGCCCCATCCGGAAGGTGGAATCGCGTCTTATTGACCTCTGAGAGACCCTGAACGCGCGATGCTCTCGGCAGGCGGAGCGACTCGTAGCGGCGCAGAGCCTCGGGCACGTCCCGCGCCGCAGTCTGCGATAGGCATATCGCCAGCGCGGCCCCGTCCTCAATTGCTTGGGCTGCGCCCTGCGCCATGAATGGAAGCATCGCGTGGCACGCATCACCCAGCAGCGTCACCCTGCCAACCGACCAATGCTTCATAGGCCTGCGGTCGAATAGTGCCCATATGAAAGTCTCGTCGGCAGCCCCGATAATGCCGCGAACCTGCGGGTGCCACCCTTCGTGCGCGGCGAGCCAGTCGGCGATCTCACCACGGTCGGTCCACGATTCGCGCGTCCAGGTGTCCTGCTCTATGGCGGCGACAAAATTGACGAGACGCCGATTCTGCACATAGTAATGGACGAAGTGTCTGCCCGGCCCCATCCAAACCTGACATGTCACTTCAAGATCGAGGTGGGTGAGCCGATCGGCCGGCACCAGGCCACGATAGGCGACGCAGCCAGTGAAGTGAGGCTTCTCGGGACCGAACAAAACGTGGCGCACGGTCGAATGGATGCCGTCGGCTCCCACCAGCGCGTCAACGCTGATGTGCATGCCGTTCTCGAACGTGGCCTCGACATGGTCCCCGTGATCAACCAAGGCCGTGAAGCGGTACCCAATATGCAGGCGCTCTGCAGGTAGGGCGCACGCCAGCGTGTTCAGAAGGTCCGCGCGGTGCATCTGGTAGTGCGGAAATCCGAACGCCGCTTCCACGGCCTCACCGAGCGGCGAAAGAAGGAGGGTCCGGCCGTCGTCCCAGCGGCGCTGGTGGATTGCTAGCGGCTTCACGCCCATGTTTAGCAGCGCGCGGGCGAGGCCGAGCCCGTGCAGGATGCGCGAAGCGTTGGGGCTGACCTGGATGCCGGCGCCTACCTCGCTCAACGACCTCGCGCGCTCATAAACATGAACATCCGCGCCCGCACGCAGCAACGACAGCGCCGCGGCCATACCGCCGATGCCGCCGCCGATGATCGCTACGGAGAGTGCCTTACACTCCATGGGATCGCCCGCGCTCATTCCGACCTCCATCGTTCGGGGCAAACGGCGTGCGGCAAGCGCGTCCACTTGACCGAGGGGCTAGACCGGCCAGCGCCTCAGCCTGGCATCCGACTGCATTATTGTACGCCGCTTCCCAGAGAGGCGGTTTAGCCAGCAACGGTCCTTGAACCGGCCTTTCGTTAGAGAATCGGTAGACCTTCTCGCAGGAACATCGCACTGTCCGCGGTGCGACACCGACCCTCAGGACTTCTGATCCTCCGCTAGCCTGTCTCGAATGGCGGCTTCCGGGCACTCAATCTGACCGTTCGTATGGCCAGTTTTGGCCGAAAGGGGGCGCTCACGAGTTGTCAGCCGAAGCGAGTTCAAGGATGCCGAGGCCACTGTGCGCGACATGAAGCGCGGGTGTGGACCGATCGATCACATCGCATTCGAGTCGGAGTTGAGCGAGGAGTGGACGCCAGACAGCACGGCCTGCTGAATGCCTTTCCGATGAACGAAGCGCCAACGACCGCTACAATCAACGCGTCGCTCAACGCTCGTTGGGCGCCTTGGGAAGCGTGAGGTCTGCCGTCGAGATGAGAGCGTTCCTGAGCGGGGTGATGCTGGAGGTTCAACATGCCTGAGTCAGCGCCCAACGAGCGGTTCCACCGGAGCATGGCTGCGAGAATCCCTGGCCCACGCTTCGTATTGCTCGAGGGCCGCAACCACATGCTGATCGAGCATGATCCGGCGTCGCTGCGCTTCAAGGAGGAAGCGCTCGCGTTCCTGGGTCAATAGAGCCGAAACCAAGACATCAAGATGGACGGACCGGCCACACGCATCGCATACGAATTCGGCGAATTCTGCGTCGATGTCACTCAGCGCCTCCTTCGCTCGCGAGCAGAAGGTGAGCCGGTACCGCTGACGACCAAGGCGTTTGAGACACTGCTGTACCTCGTCGAACACCGCGGCGAGCTCGTGGACAAGGCGGCGCTCATGAAGGCGGTCTGGCCCAACGTCGTCGTCGAAGAGAACAACCTCAATCAGAACATCTCGGCGCTGCGCAAGGCGCTCGGAGAGGTACCCGGGGAGCACCGCTTCATCCTCACGGTTCCGGGACGAGGCTACCGGTTCGTAGCCGAAGTGAAGATGATGCCGGCGACCAAGCCGACGCCCCCGGTTGCGCCGGCGCCTGTGTCGACCGACTCGGCAACGCTCTCCGCGCCGCGCGCGTCGATCGCAGTGGTCCCGTTCGCCAACCTCACCGGCGATCCGTCCAAGGAGTACCTGAGCGACGGCATGGCCGAGGAATTGATCCACGTCCTGTGCCGGATTCCCGGCCTGAAAGTACCCTCCCGCACATCGTCGTTCGCATACAAGGGGCGCCAGATCGACGTGCGGCAGATTGCGCGTGACCTCGGCGTCGCGACGGTGCTGGAAGGCAGCGTGCGTAGTGCCGGCGAACGGATCCGCGTGGTTGCGCAACTCGTCAATGCGAGCACGGGGTTTCATGTGTGGTCGCACAGCTGGGATCGCCAGTTCGGGGATCTGTTCAAGGTGCAAGATGAGCTCGCCGGCGCGATCGTGCGGGCGCTCGGGCTTTCAGCGAACGGCTCGGCAAGCGGGAGCCTGGCGCAAGCGCCGCCGACGAGCGACCTCGAAGCCTATCAGCTCTATCTGCAGGGTTTGTCGCTGCGCTCGCGACTCAGCGAGCAGAACCTGCTGCGTGCGATCGAGCTTTTTGAGCAAGCCAGTGCGCGGGATCCAAACTTTACGCGCGCCGTCGCGGCCGCTATCACGGCGCGGGGCCAGCTCACAAGCTATGGGATCACGGCGTACCGGACCCTGGCAGAGACTGAGCGTGAGGCGAGTAGGGCCCTCGCGCTCGACCCCGGGCTTGCGGAGGCTCATGTGGTTCTCGGAGTCGTGAACGGATGCCGGGGAAGGTTTCTAGACGCCGAGAAGCACTTTCGATCGGCCATATCCATTGACAATGCGGCCGCGCGTTTGCCGTACGCAGCCCAGATCTTGGGGCCCGTAGGCCATCTCAGGCAGAGCCTGCACGAAAGGGAAGAAGCGTACCGACTCGCACCAGATAACTCCGCGGTGGCGGTTATCTTGGCACTCGGGCACATGATTCTGGGAAACGACGCGGAGGCGCTGCGCTACATTCGATTGGCGGTCGACCTCGGGTCATCCGAACGCGTTGGCGCACTCGCTGTCGTTCAATCGCATGCAGCGTTGCGCGCCAAGCGTTACGACGAGGCAGCCGAAAAGATGTTTGCCGTGCTGCCTGTCGCCTTGCGGACACAACTCGACCCCGCGGCCCTGAAGCTTGCCTACTTGGCCTTGGGTGACGCGAGTCATAAGCCCGCAGCACTCGACGCGCTTCGACAGCTGGATGTCACGGTGGGCGACGCGTCAATCGATCTTTTGCTCCAGATCCACGTCGTGCTCTTGTACACGCTACTCGGGTCGCTTGACCGTGCGTTTGAACAAGCTAATCGCTTCCTCGACCGATTCGCGGAATCAGGGGAGATCGGACAGCCCGGGGTGTGGGGCACCTTGTGGTTCCCCGAAATGCGTCCGTTCCGCGAGGACTCGCGGTTTGCGGCGTTTGCGACGCGCCTGGGCTTGATGGATTACTGGAAGCAATACGGCCCGCCTGATGATTGCGAGCTGCGCAACGGGAAGCTGATGTGCAGATGACCGAGAATTCGACTCCGCAACGCGTAGAAGCTGCCCCTGCACAGCCGGTGAATGCGTGGCAGCGCGTGAAAGAGCGCAAGGTCGTGCAATGGACGCTCGCGTACTGCTCTGATGCAGATTTTTCTGGGGAATTCCCCGGGGTTTCCTCGAGTTTGTTTTAGACAGTGAGTGTCGAAATCCTGAGGCGCACGCTGCACTTATGCTGCTCTTCGTCAGCTACTGCTGCATGACCGGGGTGTGCTGTGAGAGGGAGGCGTCCATCGCGACGGGTGTCAGGAGCTCGGCTTCCATTCGGGGGTGAGTATTTCGGGGAGCAGGACAGGCGACGGCATGGGTTCGCATTGTCCACGCTCGACCGCCTTCTTGTAACCTTGCTCCATGGCTCCCCAACGTGAGCTCCAGCGCCTCGCCCTTAGGCTCGGCAAGCACCTGCTGGCGACACGCCGCCGCGTTGTCACCGCCGAGTCGTGCACCGGTGGCTGGATCGCCAAGACCATTACGGACATCCCCGGAAGCTCGCAGTGGTTCGACACCGCCTTCGTGGCCTACAGCAACGCTGCGAAGATGCGCGAGCTCGGGGTGCGTAGGGCGACATTGGTCCGGCACGGGGCCGTCAGCGAGGAGGTCGCGCGCGAGATGGCGCAAGGCGCACTGCGCGCAAGCGACGCGGAGCTGGCGGTTGCGGTCACGGGTATCGCCGGGCCGGATGGCGGGACGCCGGCCAAACCGGTGGGCACCGTTTGGCTGTGCTGGGGCCAACGACGCGGGAGAAGGGTAAGGCTGCGCACGCGCAAGGTACGCCTTGCCGGTGATCGCACGGCGGTCCGCGCCCAGTCGGTCGCATTGGCGCTGCGCGGACTGCTGCGATGACAAACCGGTCCGTAACCGACTCAGAGCACCTGTCGGCCGTCTCGCCCGCCACCCGACGCCTCTTCTTCGCGCTCTGGCCTGACGAGGCCACGCGGGAACAGCTCGCTCACATCACGCGCAAGGCCGTGCGTGGCAGCGGGGGTCGACCCATTCCGGTGGAGAACTTGCATTCCACGCTCGTCTTTCTGGGCAGCGTACCCGAGGATCGCTTCACGCAGGTCGCCGCGGCGGCCGCTCAGCTGCGCCACGCACCCATCGAGCTCACGTTCGACAGCCTGGAGCACTGGTCCAAGCCCAGGCTGCTCTGCCTCGCCTGCAGCCGCCCGCCCGAGTCCGCACCTGTCCTGGCGGCGTCTCTCGCGAAGCTGTTGCTGGGGCAAGGGCTTACGCCAGATCCGAAGCCCTATCGACCGCATATCACCATCGCTCGCAAGGTGGTCAAGCCGCACGAGCTCGGGTCCCCACATCCGCTCGTCTGGCTCGTCGACAAGATCGCCCTCGTCGACTCCGTGACCGCGCCGGAAGGTTCCCGCTATACCGTCCTCGAGCAGTGGCCGTTGCGCGCCTAGCGCCACTCGCCGGCCAGGACTCTTTCGCCGCGATTGCGCTCCATTCAGCGACTGTGAGCGGGTGCAATTATGGAATAATGACGCCCTTTCCCGGGGGAAGGATTTCAATGGAAGAAAATCGCAAGAAGGCATTGGCGGCCGCGCTCGGCCAGATCGAAAAGCAGTTCGGCAAGGGCACAGTCATGCGACTGGGCGATGCTGCCGCGGCGGCGTGGGACGTTGAAACCGTTTCCACCGGCTCCTTGGGGCTGGACATCGCGCTCGGTGTCGGCGGCGTCCCGCGCGGCCGGGTGGTCGAAATCTACGGGCCGGAGTCCTCGGGCAAGACGACGCTGACGCTGCAGATCATCGCCGAGGTGCAGAAGACCGGCGGGACCGCCGCCTTCGTCGATGCCGAGCACGCGCTCGACCCGTCGTACGCCGAAAAGCTCGGCGTCAACACCGCTGACCTCCTGGTTTCGCAGCCCGACACCGGCGAGCAGGCGCTCGAAATCACCGATATGCTGGTGCGCTCAGGCGCGGTCGACATCGTGGTCGTGGACTCCGTAGCGGCCCTTACCCCCAAGGCGGAAATCGAAGGCGAGATGGGCGAGATGCAGCTTGGGCTGCATGCCCGCCTCATGTCGCAGGCGCTGCGCAAGCTCACGGGCAACATCAAGCGCTCCAATACCATCGTGATCTTCATCAACCAGATCCGCATGAAGATCGGCGTGATGTTCGGCAACCCCGAGACCACCACAGGTGGCAACGCGCTCAAGTTTTACGCTTCGTTACGGCTCGACATCCGGCGCATCGGCGCGATCAAGAACGGCGAGGAAGTCGTCGGCAGCATGACGCGCGTCAAGGTGGTCAAGAACAAAGTGGCGCCGCCCTTCCGCGAAGCCGAGTTCGAGATCATGTACGGCTCGGGCATCTCGCGCGAAGGCGAGATCATCGAGCTGGGAGTGGTCAACGGACTCATCGAGAAGTCCGGTTCCTGGTACAGCTACAAGGGCGAACGCATCGGGCAGGGCAAGGACAACACGCGCACCTTCCTGCAGCAGCATGCGGATATCGCGCGCGAGATCGAGGGGCAGCTGCGCGAGAAGCTTCTGCCCGTCAGACGCGGCGATCTGAGCCGTGGCGAGGCAGCCGGATAGCCAGGACCGTCGACGACCCCCGTGACGAGAAAGCCGCACGCCAGGCGGCGCTGGCGTTGCTCGCGCGCCGGGACTTCAGCTCGGGCGAACTCAGGACCAGGCTCACCGACCGCGGTTTCGACCCGCAGACGGTTGGCGCCGTGGCGCAGGCGCTCGAGCGCGATCGGCTCCTCAATGACGCGCGCTACGTCGAACAGTTCGTGTCCTACCACGCCGGCCGCGGCCAGGGCCCTGCGCGCATCGCCCGCGAACTCAAATCCCTCGGACTCGACCCGGAGTTGATCGAGCGCGCGCTCGACAAAGGCCCCGATTGGATCGGGCTGGCGCGCCAAGTGCGCCAGAAAAGGTTTGGCCGGAACATGCCAGCCGACTACGCCGGGAAGGCAAAACAGGCGCGATTCCTGCAATATCGTGGTTTCACTGGCGCCCAGATCCGCCAGGCGCTCGGCACCGACATCGACCTCGACGACGACGCATGACGCAGAGCCGATCCAAGATCCTTTCGAGCAGCGAGCTGCGGAGCCTCTTCCTGGACTACTTCCGCAAGCAGGGGCACACCGTCGTGCCCTCAAGCTCGCTCGTACCGGGCAACGACCCGACGCTGCTCTTCACCAACGCCGGCATGGTGCAGTTCAAGGAGGTGTTCCTCGGCAAGGAGAAGCGCGATTACGTGCGCGCGGCGAGCAGCCAGCGCTGCGTGCGCGCAGGTGGCAAGCACAACGATCTCGAAAATGTGGGCTATACCGCGCGTCACCATACGTTCTTCGAGATGCTGGGCAACTTCAGCTTCGGCGATTACTTCAAGCGCGAGGCGATCCCGTTCGCCTGGGAGCTTGTCACGGCGAAGAACTGGCTCGGCATCGACCCCAAACGCCTCATGGTAACGGTCTACAAGACGGACGATGAGGCTTACGACGCCTGGCACAAGGGCGTCGGTCTCGCGCCCGATCGCATCGTGCGCGTTGGCGACCAGCCGGGCGGCGGTTCCGACAATTTCTGGCAGATGGGCGAGACCGGTCCCTGTGGTCCGTGCAGCGAGATCTTCTATGACCATGGCGCAGGGATTGCGGGCGGCCCGCCGGGATCGCCTGACTCTGAGGGTGATCGCTGGGTCGAGATCTGGAACCTGGTGTTCATGCAGTTCGATCGTGCGGCCGATGGAACCCTGAAGCCGCTGCCAAAACCCTCCGTCGATACCGGCATGGGGCTCGAGCGCATTGCGGCCGTCATGCAGGGCGTGCATTCGAACTACGAGATCGACCTGTTCCGGGACCTGATCCGCGCCGCGGCCCAGCTTGCGGGAACGAAGGACCTCAAGTCGAGCTCCCTGCGCGTGATCGCGGACCACATCCGTGCGTGCTCCTTCCTCATCGTCGACGGCGTGCTGCCGTCGAACGAGGGTCGTGGCTACGTGCTGCGCCGGATCATCCGCCGCGCCATACGGCACGGTTACCAGCTCGGCATCCGCGAACCCTTCTTCTACAAGCTGGTAGCGCCGCTCGAACGCGCCATGGGCGAGGCGTATCCGGAGCTGACGAAGGGGCGCCAGCACGTCGAGCGCGTGCTCGAACAGGAGGAATTGCGCTTCGCCGAGACGCTGGCGACCGGCATGGGTCTGCTCGAGGAAGCGATCCGCGGCGCCCGCGGCAAGACGATCGCCGGCGAAGCGGTCTTCAAGCTCTACGACACGTACGGCTTCCCGGTGGACCTGACTGCGGACATCGCACGTGAGCGCGGGCTCGGCATCGACCAGGCGGGCTTCGAGCAGGCGATGGCAGCACAGCGCGAGCGTGCACGGGCAGCGAGCAAATTCGGCGTGGATCTGCGAGGCGGCGTGAATGTCGAGGGCCGGACGAGTTTTTCCGGCTACGACGGTCTGAAGGATCAGGGCCGCGTCGTAGAGCTCATCAAGGACGGCGGAAAGGTCGAGCGCCTGCGCGCAGGCGATGAAGGTCAGGTGATCCTCGATCGCACACCGTTCTACGCCGAGGCGGGCGGGCAGGTGGGCGATCAGGGCCAGCTCACCGCGCCCGGCGTGCGCTTCGATGTACTCGACACGCAGAAGCTCGGCAACGCGCACGCTCACATCGGCAAGCTGGTCCAGGGCGAGATCAAGCCCGGCGATGTCCTGATTGCGCAGGTGGATGGCGCGCGGCGGCGCGCGACCATGCTCAACCATACGGCAACCCACTTGCTGCACGCCGCACTACGGCAAGTTCTCGGTACCCACGTCACGCAAAAGGGATCGCTGGTCGCGCCCGATCGGCTGCGTTTCGATTTCTCCCATTATCAAGCGGTCACGCCAGCCGAGCTGAAGCAGATCGAGCGCCTGGTGAACGCACAGATCCGGGAGAACACGCCGGCTGAGACCGAGGTAATGCCGTTCGACAAGGCAGTCGAAGCAGGCGCGATGGCCCTGTTTGGCGAGAAGTACGAGAGCGATGTGCGCGTGCTCAAGGTGGGTGAGTTTTCAATGGAGCTGTGCGGCGGCACGCACGTGAAGCGCGCGGGTGATATCGGCTTCTTCAAGATCATTAGCGAGTCGGGTGTCGCGGCCGGAGTCCGGCGCATCGAAGCGCTGACTGGCGAAGCGGCGGTGGCGTGGGCGGAAACGAGCGACGAGCTGCTGCGCGATGTCGGCGCCCTGGTACGGGGCGGGCGCGAGGAGCTCAAGGAGAAGGTCGAACAGCTCCTCGAACGTAGCAGGAAACTCGAAAAGGAAATCCAGCAGCTCAAGGGCAAGCTCGCAAGCGGGCAGGGCGGAGACCTTTCCAGTGCGGCGCGCGAGATCAATGGCGTGAAAGTGCTGGCCACGCGCGTGGACGGGGCCGATGCGCGGGCACTGCGCGACGCCGTGGATCAGCTCAAGGCCAGGCTGAAGTCCGCCGTCATCGTGCTCGCATCGGTCGAAGGCGCGGACAAAGTGCTGCTGGTCGCGGGCGTGACGCAGGATCAGACCCATAGGATCAAGGCGGGCGATCTGATCGGCAGTGTCGCGCAGCAGGTCGGCGGGCGCGGTGGTGGCCGTGCCGACATGGCGCAGGCCGGCGGTACGAATCCCGCAGCCCTGGACAGCGCGCTGGCGAGCGTCGAATCCTGGGTGCGCGACCGCCTTGGCGCCTGAGTCGAGCTCGGCGGCCGTGCCGCTCATCGTTCAGAAATACGGCGGTACCTCGGTCGGTTCGCTCGAGTTGATTCGCCGGGTCGCCGAGCGCGTCGACAATTCCCGCCGCGACGGTGTACAGCTCGTCGTGGTGGTCTCCGCGATGGGCGACAGCACCGATCGGCTGGTGGATCTGGCGCGCGACCTGAGCGATGAGCCTGATGCGCGCGAGATGGATGTGCTCCTCTCGAGCGGCGAACAGGTGTCGATCGCACTGCTCTGCATGGCGTTGCGCGCGCGTGGCTGCCCAGCGCGCTCCTATACCGGCGCCCAGGTTCGCGTGCTGACGAGCAACGTGCATGGCAGAGCACGCATCACCGACGTCGAGACGCAGCGCCTCAGGGCCGACCTGGACGCGGGGCTCGTGCCCGTCGTAGCGGGCTTTCAGGGTGTCGATGCAGAAGGAAACATCACGACCATCGGCCGCGGCGGCTCCGACACCACGGCCGTGGCGCTGGCGGTCGCGCTGCGGGCGGATGAGTGCCAGATCCTCACCGACGTCGATGGGGTCTACACGACCGATCCGCGCATGGTGCCGCAGGCACGCCGGCTCGATCGCCTCACCTTCGATGAGATGCTGGAACTCGCCGGGCAGGGCTCGCGCGTGTTGCATCTGCGTTCGGTCGAGTTCGCGAGCAAGTACAATATGCCGCTGCGCGTCGCTTCGAGCTTCGCGCCCGGACTCGGGACGCTGATCTGCCGCGAGGAGTCGAGGGTGGAAGCACCGCTCGTATCAGGCATCGCCTTCAATCGTGATGAAGCCGAAATCACCATCGCGGGCGTGCCTGACACTCCGGGCACGGCGCATCGACTGCTGCGTCCGGTCTCGGACGCCAATATCGAAGTGGACATGATCGTCCTGAATGCAGCGCGCGACGGGAAGGTCGATCTCACTTTCACTGTGCATCGCGATGACTATGCGGCCGCGCGCAAGCTGGTCACAGCCGCGGCAGCGACACTGGGCGGCGCCAGCGTGACCGGCAACAACAGCGTTGCGAAGCTTTCCGTAGTCGGCGTCGGCATGCGCTCGCATGCCGGCGTCGCGACCAAGCTCTTCGAGACGCTCGCACGCGAAGACATTAACGTGCGCCTGGTATCAACCTCGGAGATCAAGATCTCCGTGCTCGTGGATGAGCCGGCCCTGGAGCGCGGCGTGCGCAGCCTGCACACGGCATTCGGGCTCGATCAGCCGAAAGCACCGCAATAACCGGCTGAATCGCGCCGCCTGTGCCCTGCATCCCAAGCATCGCCCGCGCGGAACGGCGCTGGGCGCGTTGAGTGAAATGAACGGGCGCAGAACCGCGCAACTAAACCCATTCACCTTTTTCTCACTAATTATTGTGACGGGTACAGTGTCAACCTTGCACATTGCCGCTAGAATCCACAGCACTTGGAAAAAGAATCGGCCGGGAGCAAGGCCGACGGGATGCGGTGCGCAAGGCAGCTGCGGGGGCAGAGGAACCGGGCGCCGCTTTAAGGAGTAATAACGATGTTGATTCTGACTCGGCGCGTCGGCGAGACAGTGATGATCGGAAATGACGTCACGGTTACCGTCCTCGGTGTGAAAGGCAATCAGGTTCGGATCGGCGTGAATGCACCCAAGGAGATAGCGGTGCATCGCGAAGAGATCTACGAGCGTATCAAGCGTGAAGCACAGAGCGGCGGCGGCCAGGTCGTGCGTGGCCAGTTCGGCTCGGGCACGGAAGGCAAGAGCTGACGCTACGCGGATTCACAGCGCCTTTACCTGTTCCCAGCCCTGACAGTATCATTCGCGCCCTGCCTATGGCGGGGCGCTGAGGCTTTTTGATCCCTCGAGCTGCCCCCTCACGTGCACGGAGAGATGGCCGAGTGGTCGAAGGCGCGCCCCTGCTAAGGGCGTAAGGGTCAAAAGCCCTTCGAGGGTTCGAATCCCTCTCTCTCCGCCATCCGATTGGTCTGCTTCGCCCTATTTTGCAGGCGGCGGTCGCGCCTGCAGCATCGCGACGAGCGCTGGGTCGACTTTCTCGGGCATCGCCTCGATGAGCGCTGCGTGACGCGCCGCTGCCATGGGCCGCCATTCGCCGTGTGTGATGATGTAAAGCTTATCGTTCCGGACAGCGTTCAACACGAGGGTGCCCACTTCCGCCGGCTCCATCATGCTGGGGAACGGCACGTGCGTTCCGCCGGCCTGCTCCGCCTGCCGGAAGGCGTCTCCCACGCCGAACTGCGCCGGGCGGTTGCTGGCGACCTCGCGGATGTTCGTCCTGACCGGACCGGGGCACAGGACGGAGACCCCGATGTTCTCCTGCACGAGCTCCGTGCGGATCGTCTCGGAAATAGTCACGACTGCCGCCTTGGCCGCGACATAGATGACGAACTGCGCGGGCATCGGGACGAGGGCGGCCAGAGAGGCCGTGTTGACGACATGCCCGCCTTCACCATGCGCGCGGATGCGCGGCAGAAACGTCTGCAGCCCATTGATCACGCCTCCGAGATTCACGGCCAGCCCGAAGTCCCAGTCCGCATACGTGATGCCCTTGAACGGCCCCTGGATACCCACCCCGGCGTTGTTGACGAGCACGTGCACCTTGCCGAAAACGCGTTCGGTTTCGTCCGCCGCGGCGGTCATCGCTGCGCGATCCGTTACGTCCACACGAATCGCATGTACGCTCTTCGACTGGCCGCGCTCCTTGAACTCTGCCAGTGCCGCGTCGATGTGATCCGGCCGCAGATCGGCGAGCACGACCTTCATGCCCGCCCCGACGAACGCGCCGGCGATTCCCAGGCCGATACCGCTCGCTCCCCCGGTGATGAAGGCCACCTTGCCTCGTACTTCTTTCATTAGGTTGCTCCTCTTGGAAATCTCCTCATGCGGACTCCGTCACGGGCATCGTGGGGATCTCAGGACGTGCGGGCGCGGCGCGCGGATGCGCGCAGGCTGCGCCGTTGCCGCACCGCGAGCTGCGCGCGCATCAGCCTTTCAGCCTTCGCGCGAATGGCGCCGGGATGCTGCTCGTGACCTTCAGCACGCGCCCACAGCTTCGACAGCGCCTCCTGCAGAGTCGAGAGCTGCGAGTCGTTCAAGTCTGCGAGCAACTCGGCCTCGATACGCGCCGCGACCCGCAGGGCGACTGTCAGCAGCTTCTGTCCCGCGGCCGTGAGACGCGTGTGCAAGATGCGCCCATGCGTGGGACTTGCCTCGCGTTTCACGAGACGCTTGCGCTCGAGCGGCGCCAGGATCTCGATGACGGATTGGGGCCGCACGCCGACCTCGCGTGCGAGCGCCGCTGCGGACACCTCGTGCCGCTCCCGCAGGTGAAACAGCATCAGAAACTGCGTGGGCGTCAGGTCGAACTCCGCGAGCGCGACCTCCATGCAGCTGCGCACCGCAAGCTCCGCCCGTTTTAGCAGGTACACCGTGCCGACCGACCGCATGTTCATGCCTCTGCCACGCCCGCGCCTTGGATTGTGATCGGAAACAAGATATAAGGAGTCCTGGCATCAACGCAAGCGTCACGCCCGGCAGGCATTGGCCGCGGAGATCACTATGGCGCAGAACAACACGATCACGCTGTTCGACCTGCAGCTCGCCAGCGGTTGCACCATCAGTCCCTTTGTCTGGGCGACGAAGTACGCGCTCAAGCACAAGGGGTTCGACATCGAGATCGTTCCCGGCGGCTTTACCGGGATTCGCGAGCGCACCAAGGGATTCCACGATCGCGTCCCGGTGATCGTGGACGACGGTCGCTGGATAAAGGAAAGCTGGGAGATCGCCGAGTACCTTGACGAGAAGTATCCCGAGCGGCCGATGCTGCTCTACGGCGACAGCATGAAGGTGCTGACGAAGTTCATCGACAGCTGGCTGTGGGCTACAGCGGTCCGCCCATGGTTCTCCTGTTACATCCTGGATTATCACAACCTGTCGCTGCCGCAGGACCAGCCCTACGTGCGCGAGAGCCGCCAGACCCTGTTTCTCGGCGGACGCAAGCTCGAAGAGGTACAGGCCGGCCGCGAGGAGCGGCTGCCACTGATCCCACCACAACTCGAGTTGCTGCGGCAGCTGCTGAAGCAGACCCCATGGCTCGGGGGCGAGCGGCCCAACTACGCGGACTACCGCGTGCTGGCGGTCTTCTTGTGGACGGCATCGGTCGCGACCATACCACCGCTGCATGCCGATGACGCGCTGCGCGATTACCTCGATCGTGGCTTCGATCTCTATGAAGGCCTCGGGCGCCACCCAGGCCTGCACACGCTATTCGGCCTGCCCAAACCGAACGCCTAAGTGTGCAAGACCCGGCGCTCAGCGGCCGGGCCAGGTCGCTGGCGCTCACGCCGCGTCAATCGTATCGTCGCCGTGGCCTTCGAGGACCTCCGCGAGCGCGCGGCAAGCGTCCGTCACCGTGAATATGCCCACGAGCTTATCGCTCTTCGTGACGATCGCCGATCCAATGCGGTGCTCCGCCATCGTACGTGCGACTACTGCGACCGGCGTTGAAGCGGGTACGACGCAGAGCTCCTCAACGTAGGCATCACGCACACTGAGCTCTCGCTCATTCGGACTACCGAAGTCGGGCCCTAAGACGAGCTTGATATCACGATCCGTGAGTACACCGATGGGTGCTCCACCGGAGGTGACGGGCAGGTGGCGGAAATGGTGTTCGCGCATCAGCTTGTGCGCTTCCCAGAGCGGCGCATCGACGTCCACCGAGTAGGGAAATGGCGTCATGAACGCGATGACCTGTGGGTTGCGCTTCATGTCTTCTGAAGCTTGCTCGCCTCCCCGTTTCGGCTCTACCGTGACTCTACTTACTCGCCTCAACGAACAAGCATCCGCGGAAGCCAAGGTCATGACGGAAGACATCGACGGCGTGATCGTTTCAGGTGCCGGGCCAGTCGGCTTGGTCACGGCCCTGAAGCTCGCGCGCGCGGGAATCCGCGTGGTCGTGGTGGACGCGGAACCGGCCATCCAGGATGCGCCGCGCGCCGCCGTGTACCACTCGCCAGTCGTCGAACGACTCGCTGCTCTCGGCTTGCTTGAGGATCTGAAGGCCATCGGCTTCCTGAAGCACGCGTACCACTACTGGACTCTCGATCACCAACTGCTCGGGCACTTCAGCCTCGGGGTGTTGAAGCCGGAAGACACTGCTTACCCGTACAACCTCCACCTCGGACAGCCAGACCTCGCGGCGATTATCCTCAGGCACCTGCTGCGCGTGCCGGGTGCGGAGGTGCGCTGGCGGCATCGCGTGACGGCGCTGACTCAGGACGGCGAATCCGCGACCGTGACCGTGCAAACGCCCCAGGGCGAACAGCTCATGCGCGCCAGGTGGGTGATCGGGGCAGACGGTGCACACAGCGGTGTGCGGCGTGCGCTCAATCTCAAGCTCGAGGGCGTCACCTGGCCCGAGTGGTTCGTCGCGACCAACTTACGCTTCGATTTCGAGGCGAGCGGCTTCGGCCAGTCGAACGTCGTGCTCGACCCGGAGCACTGGGCGATCATTGTGAAGATCGACCAGAGCGGGCTCTGGCGCTGCACGTATCGCGAGGACGGCGGGCTGAGCGAGGAAGAAGTCCGGCGGCTCCTGCCTGAGCGCTACGCGCTCTTTGCACCCGCTCTGGCGGACTGCGTGCCTGAAGCGGTCGCTCCGTATCGCGTGCATGATCGGTGTTCGGAGCGCTTTCGCGTTGGACGCGTGCTGCTCGCGGGCGATGCGGCCCATCTCGTCAACCCGATCGGCGGTCTCGGGTTGACGGGAGGTCTGCTTGATGCTGTGCCACTGGGTGATGCTTTGATTGCCGTGATCGAAGGACGCCGGCGCGATCAGGTGCTCGACGCCTGGGCACACGAGCGACGGCGAGTCTACCTCGAAGTCACGGCGCCCACGGCCCAGGAAAATCGCCGCCGCGCCAGCGAGCGCGATCCGGAGAGGCGGCGCCTCGATGCCGAGCGCCTGCGGCGCCTCACGAACGATCCCGAAGCGGCACGCCAGGCGCTGCTCGGGGTCTTTGCGCTCGTGGGCCGGGACCCGCTGCAGTAGGTGTCAAAGTCGCGCACCGACCCTCGCGGTCAGCGCGCTGTCCCCGCAGTCGGTGATTCTCTTATTTCGGCGCCAGAGCCTTTTGCAAAAACGGCACGAGTGCCACCGGCGCGCGGCCCATCAGGCGCTGGAGCTCGGTAGAGCCCGCATCGAATTCACCGGCGCGGATGGCCTCTCCAAGCCCCACGGACATTCCGACGATCGGCGGGGGCAGCCCTTTCCCTTCGAGCGCCTTGCGGAACTCATCGCTCGAGACTGGCTTGTAGGTCACGCTCTTGCCGCTCGCCTTGCTCAAGGCGCTCGCCACATCGCTGATGCTGTAGGGCGTGATGGCAGTGATCGGGTACTCGCGATTGGCGTGCTCGCCTGTGGTCAGTACGGCAGCGAGTGCGTATGCAATGTCCTCGCGCGCGATGAATCCGACGCGCCCGTTGCCGCCGTTGTGCACGAGCGATCCTGTCTGCACGGCTTCGCCGAACATGAACGGAACGATGTCGAGGTAGAGATTGTTACGAAAGAACGTGTACGAAATGCGGCTCTCGCGGATGAGCGCCTCGGTGTGAAAGTGCCCGGGCGAGGCGGCGAATTTTGCGTCGGCCGCAGGCTTGATGACGCTCGTATAGAAGATGTGCCCGACCGCTGCCGAACGCGCGGCGTTCACGACATTGCGGTGATGGAGCATGCGCTCTTCGCCCAGCGCGCTCGTGGAGATGAACAGCAGCTTGTCGGCGCCGCGGAAGGCGTCCTCCAGCGATTTCGGGTCGGTGTAATCGCCGCGCCGAACTTGAACGCCCTGAGCGGCGAAGTCGGCGACCTTTGCCGGGTCCCGCACTACGGCTACGATGCTGTTGGGCGCGACTTTGCGCTGAAGCAGAAAACGAATGGTTGCGCCGCCGAGCTTGCCCGACGCGCCGGTAACAGCGGTTAAGGCCATGACGCTCTCCCGTGTGATCTACTTGGAAGCATAGGCTATCAGGAATCGCAATGAACTTGATCCGTATGACCGCGGTCATGCTTGCGCTAGTCGCGAGCCGCCTCGTTCTGCCCATTGCATACGCGCAGCCGCCAACGCAGCCGCCGGTCCCCGCACTGCCTCAACCGATGGCCGGCACGTACGAGCGCATCACTGTGCACGGCGCTTCGCTGGTGGGCAATCTCGAGGGCGATACCCCCGACCGGATGGTGTCCGTGTACCTTCCGCCGGGCTACGCCAAGCACCCGCAGGCTCGCTACCCCGTGCTTTATCTCCTGCACGGGTTCACGGATTCCGACAGTCGCTGGTTCGGACTGCGTGGCCCGCATTTCGTAATCGTTCCGCGCGCTGCGGATCGAGCCTTCGCCGCCGGCGCCATGGAAATGATCATCGTCATGCCCGACGCCTTCACGAAGTACCAGGGCAGCATGTATTCGAGCTCGGCGACCATCGGCAACTGGGAGGCGTTCATCACCGAGGACCTGGTGACGTACATCGACCAGCACTATCGCACGCTCGGGCAGCGGGCGAGCCGTGGGCTCGCGGGCCATTCGATGGGCGGCTACGGCACGCTTCGACTCGGCATGAAATATCCGCAGGTATTCTCGAGCCTCTACGCGATGAATCCCTGCTGCCTCGGGGCCGTGCTCGAGCCGAACCCGGAAGCAGTGGCGCTCGCCACGAAGGTGAATACGGACGGGGAGATCGCGGCCGCGGACTTCTTCACCAAGGCGGTGCTGGCCTCGGGCGCCGCGTGGTCGCCGAACCCACGCAATCCGCCGCACTACTTCGATCTGCCCATCGTCGACGGCAAGCCTGTGCCCGAGACGATCGCGAAGTGGGCCGCGAATGCGCCACTGACGATGGTGTACCAGTACATCCCGAGTCTGAAGCAGTTCGACGCGATTGCGATCGATGCCGGTGACAAGGACCTGCCGCCGATACCGGACACGGTCCGCGCCCTCGACGGCGTTCTGAGCGACTACGGAGTCGCCCACGTGGCCGAGATTTACGAGGGCGATCACGTCAACCGAGTCGAGGAGCGCCTCGAAAAGAAGGTGCTGCCGTTCTTCGGCGAACACCTGAAGAACCAGAAGGGCAAGTGAACCGGCACCGGGCGGACTGACGCGGCCGGTGGCTCGGATCCCGGCATCCGAGCTGGGGGCGAGCCGACATCATTATTACTGTGACGGAATCGACGACCCGCTCCTGATGAAGTGCTCGCCGTTTCTCTTAGCTTGCCCAAGAACTTGAAGGGCAACGCTTATCTGGTACTCTACGGTCGCCCGGGGTGACGGGAGACGTCGCGTACCAATGCATCGTGTCAACGCTCAGATTGTGCTGGCGCTGCTGTCCATGCTCTGCGCGGCTTCGCCGTCTCCCGCCGCGCCGACTGAGTCCATCTCTGCCCCAACGGTTGCTGGCAAGCCGAACCTCCGATCGGAGTCAGTGCTGATTCTCGATCAGACGACGTCGGCCGTGCTGTACTCGCAGAAGGCTGACGTGCCCACGCCGATCGCCTCGATCACGAAGCTCATGACCGCACTCGTCGTGCTCGACTCCGGGCAGTCGCTCGATGAGATTATCGAAGTGACGCCCGAAGATCGAAGCTCAGGCAAAGGCGCGTATTCGCGGCTGCCGGTGGGCGCAAAACTGAGTCGCGGCGATCTGCTGCATCTCGCGCTGATGTCATCGGAAAATCGGGCCGCGCATGCGCTCGGTCGCACCTATCCGGGTGGACTCGTCGCCTGCGTGCGCGCTATGAACGCCCGGGCTCAAGCGCTGCACATGTACAGCACGCACTTCGTCGATCCGAGCGGCCTGTCGAGCGAGAACGTTGCCAGCCCGCTCGACCTCGCCAAGCTGGTCGTCGCCGCCGCGCGCAATCCGACGATCCGCGAATTCTCGACCGACGGCTCCTATACCGTGCAGGTCGGCCGGCATCTGCTCGAGTTCCGCAATACGAATTCGCTGGTGACCAATCCCACCTGGAACATCATCGTGCAGAAGACCGGCTACATCGCCGAGGCCGGCCGCTGCCTGGTGCTGCAGGCGATCATCGAAGGTCGCGCGATCGTGATCGTGCTGCTCGATTCCTTCGGCAAGTACACACGCACCGCGGATGCCCGGCGTATCAGGACATGGATGGACTCGGCGCTGAATACGGGCGGTACGCCGGAGGTCGCGCGAGCGGCAGTGGGCCCGACGGGAGACTGACGACGCGCCGCCGCGGTTGCCGACTCCTGACGCGGCTTCCTGCATGGAAAATCAGCGATCCTGTGGTAGCATCGCCGCCCTCCCGCGATGGGGTGCCAGGTCGTCCTCGCCCTGACCACCGCGCAAGTTCCGCGGGACATCTGCCTCAACGCGACGCAGCGCGCCCGTAGCTCAGTTGGATAGAGTACCTGGCTACGAACCAGGGGGTCGGGAGTTCGAATCTCTCCGGGCGCGCCAACTTCTCTGGGTCCATTCCGGCAAGTCATCGGGGTAAGCCATGGCTACAAAACGACGTCGACCTTCGGCGCAGGACAGAATGCATGGACTGATACTCCTGATCTGCATTCCGAGACTCATCCAAATCGCGGCAAGACTTGGTATCGCAGACGTGCTGGCCAATGGGCCGCAGACCCCCGCAGTCGTGGCCAAGCGGGTGGGAGTTCATCCGGCGTATCTCGGTCGCATGCTGCGAGCGCTCGCGAGTGTCGGCGTGTTCGCAGAAGGGGCGGGTGGACGCTACCGCCTGACGCCGCTTGCGCGAACGCTCTGTAGCGACCAACCGGACTCGCTGCGCAACTGGGCCCGTTTCGCGAACGATCTGTTCATCTGGGAAGCGTATGGAGATCTGAATCACGCGCTCGAAACCGGCGGCCTGCCGTTTGAGCATGTGCACGGTGCTTCCCTGTTCGCTTATCTGCAGAAGCATCCCGACAAGGAGCGTGGGTTCTCGGAGGCGATGGCCAGTCTCTCGGTCACCAACAATAACGCGGTGACCCGCGCTTATCCCTTCGGCCTATTTTCACGCATTGTCGATGTTGGTGGGGCGCACGGCCATTTGCTGGCCACGATCTTGCGGCGTTTCCGCAAGCTCAGGGGCGTCCTCTATGACTTACCGCAAGTAATCGCGACAGCGGCCAAGAGCGGCTTCGTAAACGCCGCCGACGTGCACGAGCGATGCGAGACGCTCGGCGGAGATTTCTTCGAGGCCGTGCCGGCGGGCGCTGACGCCTACTTGATTAAACACGTCATTCACGACTGGGATGACGAGCAAAGCGTTCGTCTGCTCCGCAATTGCCGGGAAGCCCTGGCGCCGGGCGGGCGGGTGCTCGTCGTCGAGCATGTAATTGCCAAGGGAAATGGTGCCGACCTGGGTAAGCTCATGGACATCTCCATGATGACCATCACCGGAGGCGTGGAGCGCACCGCTGAAGAATTTCGCGAACTGCTGGCGCGTGCGGGGTTGCGACTCACGCGCGTGATTCCGACCACTAGTCCGATCAGCATAGTCGAGGCAGTTGTGGCCTGAGAAGTCACTCATCGATCGAACCGAAGCGGTCGGTCGGTGGGCGTGCCGACGGTATTCTGTGAGGTGGGTCTCATGCCGGACGATTCGCATACCGCAACTATGCGCAAAGAATACGCGCTCGTACGAATGGTGCGCGCTGCGCAAGTCCGTCATGATTCCGCTGCGGCCGGGGGCCCGGCCGCCGAAGGAGTGAAAAACCGTTCAGACATGAGGAGGGTGCCATGACGAGGTTAATGACAACGTGGCGTCCATTCCGCGAGATGGACGAGTTCTTCAGGCCGTTCGCGCCGTTGTTCGGGCAGATGCCGATGCTTCGCGAGTACGAAAAAGATCTCGAGGCAGGGTGGGTGCCCGCGGCGGATATCGTCGAACTGGAGAAGGAGTTCCTCATCAAGCTGGATCTCCCCGACGTGAAGCGTGAGGACGTTCAGGTCCACGCGGAGGAAGGGGATATTGTGATCAAGGGCGTTCGCAAGTTCGAACGCGACGTGAAGGATGTGAAGGTGATTCGCCGGGAGACTTTCTACGGCGAGTTTGAGCGCGTATTCACGCTGCCCGAGAACATTGACGTGAATGCCATCAAGGCTGAGTGCAAAGACGGAGTGCTTCGGGTTCATCTGCCGAAGCTCGCGGTCGAAGCGACGAAGCCGCTGAAGATCACGGTCCAGTAAGCGCAACAGCGCACGGAGCACCGTAAGGTGCAGAGCAGGCCGGCGGCGCCTCTCCCTTGAGAACGCGTGGCCGGCCTCGCTATTTATGCGAGAAGAAGAAAATGCGCGTGTGGCGAGATCAGGCGAGACCCTCCAGGGCCAAATGCCAGAGCGATTCGTTGGCAGCGGCGACCACGCGACCATCGGACTTCAAACCCAAAGCTGCGCCTCGCCAGTCACTGATTTTACCGCCCGCACCTTCGATCACCGGGACCAGCGCCAGGTAGTCGTAGGGCGCAAGACCCGCTTCGATCACCAAGTCGCAGTGTCCCGAGGCCAGTAACCCGTAGGCGTAGCAATCACCGCCAAATCGGCGCACGGCGGCTCGCGAGCTGAGCGCATCGAAGCGCTGCCAATCCTCGCTCGCGAATGCGTTGGGCGAAGTAGTGACAATCCGCGCCTGCCCGATGCTGGCGCATGCACTGGCACGCGTGGCGCGGCCATTGAGTTGAGTCGGAGAACCGTCGCGGCCCAGCCATCGTTCCGCCATGGCGGGAATCTCGATCACGCCGAGTACCGGTTGTTGATCCTGCAAGAGCGCAATGAGCGTGCCAAACAGCGGCAGCCCGCTGATGAAACTCTTAGTGCCGTCGATCGGGTCCAGT
>Ga0326726_10000617_pt1 | contig 32430 bp, 20 predicted proteins | sample MHFenrmetagenome_2_FD_207603 | JGI IMG/M metagenome (GOLD analysis project Ga0326726, IMG submission 207603) | Lab enriched peat soil microbial communities from Michigan Hollow, Ithaca, NY, United States - MHF15MN | ecosystem: Environmental > Terrestrial > Soil > Wetlands > Peat | place: USA...
GATAGCATCAACCTTCTGATTCAATTATGGCTTAACTAAAATCAATTCTTTCTGCGGAGGAGAAATAAACTCGCAGCCATTCTTTGTTATATAAACTTCTTCTTCAATTGTTGAAACGCCGTAACCATCAATCGGCAGTCTCGGCTCAATTGTAAATACCTGTCCTTCTTCCAACTCCATAAACGGTGCGTTGCCATATCTTTCCCATGCAGGGAACATTCCTGCAACTCCATCGTGAACCGTTTTACCAACCTGGTGACCAAGTCCATGCGGATATTCAGGATAACCGTTTTGTGTAATGTATGATCTTGCAATCGTATCCATATCGACCCCTTTAACTCCGTGTTTTACTGCATCAGCAACTTTTTGAATTGAGTCGCGGATAACTTCAAATCCTTTTAGAACCGGTGCCGGAGCTTTGGTTTCTCCATCGTTTAAAATGTACCATGTTCTCTGTAGATCGGAACAATAACCTTTGTACTTAATTCCGAAATCCATATTAACAACGGTTCCTTTTGTAATTTTTTTATCGCTCGGACCCTCGTGCGGACCGTTTGGGTTTGGACCTGCAAACACTGCAGGACAATGATCTTCTTCCCAGCCAGCTTCATAGCCTTTCTCTGTGTAGAGTTTCTTCACATAGTTTGCAACATCAATTTCAGTCATTCCAGGTTTCATGTATTTTGTAACTGCATCAAAAATTTTCAATGTTTCTTTTACTGCTTCTTTCATCAAAGCAAGTTCCGATAGCGATTTTCTGCCTCTCAAAGCTGAAATAATTTCTTCAGAGCTTACAAGTCTCTTTGCATATTCAGTTCCTTCAAGATGGTCAAGAAGAATCTGGTACATACCATAAGTCAAACCATCACCAAGTACAGAAGTTTTAGAAAAATTAATTGCAATTTTCTTTGGATCTTTTTTAGCAATGTACTCTCTGAATGGTTCACGTATTGATTTCAGGTAAGTAATTATATTTTTATACACTCCGGCTTTCTTAAAATTTCCTTCTTCCATCGATCCAATAATCGCTGTTGTATCGCCATCTTTGTTAATACAAAAAGCTGCCTGCCAGGTTGAGTTTGTTCCAACGACCATTTCCATAGCAGGGTCAGTCATTACAGAACTTTCTCTAACAAAAGTCAGCCACATATCAATATTTTTTTCTTTTAGAATCTCAACAGCCTGATTGATTTTTTCTTTCAGAATTGCATTATCCATGTTAAACTCCTGCTCTTTAACAATTTAAGTGAAAAACTATAGTAATTTACCAATTAGCAGATGAATATTCTATTTCAATTTAAAAGGAAAAAATGAAGTGATTCGAATCAAACTTATCTTTTGTCCCTGATGAAAATTAAGGTTTTGATACTTTGATTTAGTAATTTTCATTTGACAATTTAATAGATTTTTTATCATCTGATTTAATCATATCAATAATTTGTCCTTTTAATTTGGTGCTATAAAAAAATCATCATCAACCCAACAAAAAATTTTAAGCAGCGAGGTTTTCATGTCCGACTATATAGAAAAAATAAATAAGGAAGTAAAAACAAAAAATCTTAACGAACCTGAATTTCATCAGGCAGTCCAGGAAGTTCTTGAATCACTTGAAATTGTACTACAACGTCATCCTGAGTACAGATCTTTAAAAATTCTTGAAAGAATGGTCGAACCGGAAAGAGTAATTATGTTCCGTGTTCCGTGGATGGATGACCAGGGAGAAATTCAAATCAACCGTGGATACAGAATTGAAATGAACAGCGCAATCGGTCCTTATAAAGGTGGACTTCGTTTTCACCCTTCTGTCACGCTAGGCATTTTAAAATTTTTAGCATTTGAACAGGTGTTCAAGAATTCATTAACAACTTTACCAATGGGCGGAGGAAAAGGAGGATCGGATTTCAATCCAAAAGGAAAAAGCGATAACGAAATTATGCGCTTCTGCCAGAGTTTTATGACTGAACTTTTCCGTCATATTGGACCAAATACCGATGTGCCTGCAGGAGATATTGGAGTTGGAACAAGAGAAATTGGATTTTTATACGGACAGTACAAAAGGTTAAAGAATGAATTTACAGGAGTTTTGACAGGTAAAGGATTGAACTGGGGTGGTTCGTTAATTCGTCCCGAAGCAACTGGTTTCGGCTGCGTTTACTTTGCGGAAGAAATGTTGAAGACAAGAAAAACTTCGTTCGATAGAAAAACTGTTGCGGTTTCTGGTTTTGGAAACGTTGCCTGGGGTGCAGTAATAAAAGTTAACGAACTGGGTGGAAAAGTTGTTACACTTTCCGGTCCTGATGGCTATGTTTATGATCCCGATGGAGTTAAAGGTGAAAAAATTGATTATATGTTGAAGCTTCGTTCAAGTAATAAAGATGCTGTTGAAGATTATTCCAAAGAATTTAAAGTGAAATTCTTCCCTAACAAAAAGCCGTGGGAAGTTAAATGCAATGTTGCTCTTCCTTGTGCAACTCAAAATGAAATTTATGTAGAAGATGCAAAAGAATTATTGAAGAACGGATGCTTCTGTGTTTGCGAAGGTGCTAATATGCCGACAACAATTGAAGCTTATAATATTTTCAGGGATGCAAAAATACTTTATGCGCCCGGTAAAGCTTCGAATGCTGGCGGTGTTGCAACTTCAGGTTTAGAAATGTCACAAAACAGTATGCGTCTCCCCTGGCCTAAAGAAGAAGTTGATAAAAGATTACATGAAATTATGGTTAGAATTCATGAAACTTGTGTAACAACTGCAGAAAGATTTGGTACACCGGGCAATTATGTAAACGGTGCAAACATTGCAGGATTCCTAAAAGTTGCAGATGCAATGATTGACCAAGGGTTAGTTTAATTGATAATGTAGAATGTATAATTTATAATTTTGGCGGTTCTTTGAACCGCCTTTTTATTGTATAAAGACCACTTCCCGTTAAGCACAATCATATTAAACAATATCATTCATTATACATTATTCATTATAAATTCTTAATTACAACGCCCCTGCATTTCACCTGCTCTTTTTCTATATTAGCTGACAAGAAAACAAATCTTCACAATTCTTTTTGACAAATGGATAAAGCAGTTTTACTTGAGGATATAAAGTTAGAAAACGTTTTCCACGCCGGACTTAAAAAATTCCAGAAGCTAATGCGTTTTAAGATACAGGAGATTCTGCTTGTATCAAGTATTTATGATTATTATCTCTTTGAAGAGGACGGAAGACTTTATGAATTAATCAGAAGTGAATATCAGAATCTTAACTTAAGCCAGGCTCCCGAAATAACACATGTTACTACCGGTCAGGAAGCTATGGAACTGCTAAAGGGCGAACATAGTTTCGATTTAATTATAACTACACTGCACATTGAGGATATGCACGTAGTAAAATTCGCTAACGAAGTTAAGAAGATGGGAGTTGTTTTACCAATCGTTTTACTGGCTTACGACAACAAAGAAAGAAAAGAACTTACAACACATTATGACACTTCCATCTTCGAAAGAATTTTTATCTGGAGTGGTGATTATCATCTTCTCATCGGAATAATAAAATATCTTGAGGACCGGATGAATGTTGACAGTGATACCCAAAACATTGGTGTTCAGGTCATTATTCTGGTTGAAGATAACGTAAAATTCTATTCATCATATCTCCCGCTTGTTTATACAGAAATATTTAATCAATCACAGAGATTGATACAGGAAGGGATAAATATTACTCATAAATTTTTAAGGATGAGAGCGAGACCCAAAATTCTTCTCTGCACAACATACGAGGAAGCATGGGATTATTTTTTGAAATACGAAGATTATGTTCTGGGTATAATTACAGATAACAACTTTAGGCATCACGGAGTCCGTGATACTGAAGCCGGTTTGAAATTTGCAACTGCTGTTAAGGAAAGACACAGAGATATTCCAATAGTTATTCAGACAAGCGATCAGAATCTTGAAGAAAAGGTAAAAAAGATTGGTGCATCATTTCTCGTTAAAACCTCTCCCCGTCTTTTGCACGATCTGCGTGAATTTTTGTTGGAACATTTTGGATTCGGTGATTTTATATTCGAGTTGACAGACGGTACAGCAGTTGGTCGGGCTGTTAATTTAAAAGAGCTTGCAGACCAAATTGCTAAAATTCCGGAAGAAAGTCTGCTTCATCATGCTGAAGGCAATCATTTTTCACGGTGGCTTAAAGCAAGAACTGAATTTTTTCTTGCACATCAGCTTAGACCGAGAAAAGTAACAGACTACGAATCATCCGAAGCTTTGCGGAAAGACCTCATTAATTCTATCACCAGTTACATTGAAGAAAGAACCAAAGGTGTAATTTCTGATTTCAGGAAAGAAACTTTCGATCCTAAAAACAGTTTTGCAAGAATTGGCGGAGGATCCCTCGGCGGTAAAGCACGTGGACTTGGATTTATTAATACTTTAATTGCTAACTATAACATCAAAAGTTTATTTAAAGATATAGAAATTTCTGTTCCCTCCGCCGTAGTGATAGGAACAGAAGTTTTTGATCATTTCATGCGCGATAACAACCTTGAAATATTTGCAATTAATGAAAATGATGATGTAAAGATAACTCAAAAGTTTATTGAGGCATTTTACTTTCCTAAGGAAATAAAACAAAAGCTTTATGATTTTCTTGAAATAATTAAAGAACCTCTGGCAGTAAGATCATCAAGCTTGCTTGAGGACGCCCAGTTCCAACCCTTTGCAGGTGTATATCAGACTTATATGCTTCCAAACAGCAACCCTAATATAAACATAAGACTAGATGAATTACTCCAGACAATCAAAGCAGTCTTTGCTTCTGCATATCATCAAAAAGCAAAAGACTATATGAAAGCAACTTCATATCGCCTCGAAGAAGAAAAGATGGCAGTAATTGTGCAAAGATTGGTTGGCTCCGATCATAAAGGAAAATTCTATCCAGACTTTGCCGGTGTCGCTAAGTCCTTCAACTTCTACCCTGTCCCTCCCCAAAAATCTGACGATGGAATCGCATTGGTAGCACTTGGTCTTGGTAAAACCGTTGTGGAAGGAGGAAACACTGTCAGATTCTGTCCGCGTTTTCCAAAACATTTGCTTCAATTCTTCTCAACAAAAGAGACTTTGATGCATGCCCAGCAGGATTTCTATGCACTTGATCTGAAAGGTAAACTTGATCATCATCCAGAATCTACGAAAGATCCATTGGTTAAAAGATTTGAGCTGATAGAATCCGAAGCTGATGGTACACTTTTTTCGGTCGGTTCAACTTATTCTACTGAAGATGAAGCTGTGTATGATGGAATATCGCGTGAAGGAATCAGGGTTGTAACATTCGCACCAATTTTAAAACATAAAATGTTTCCACTTCCCGAAATACTAAACATGCTTTTAGGTTTAGGAACCTGGGGAATGGGCTCACCGGTAGAGATTGAATTTGCTGTTAACCTGAGTGTGCCGTCGGGTAAACCAAAAGAATTTGCAATGCTTCAGATGCGACCGCTTGTTATAAGCAGAGAGCTCGATGAATTAATAATTGATTTTAAACAGGAAGATCTTATCTGCCAGAGCAGCCAGGTGCTTGGCAACGGTGCAACAGATGACATTTATGATCTGATGTTTGTTGATAATAATAAATTTGACCGAGGAAAAAGCAAAGAAGTAGCAAACGAAATTGCGCATCTTAATTCAAAAATGTTAAATGAAAAGAAGCCTTATGTTTTAATAGGAATAGGCAGGTGGGGTTCTCTTGATCCATGGCTTGGAATTCCAGTTACGTGGGACCAAATATCCGGTGCAGTGGCAATTGTTGAATCAGGCTTTAAAGATTTTGAAGTTGAACCATCTCAAGGTTCACATTTTTTCCAGAACATAACTTCTTTCCGGGTCGGTTATTTTACGGTAGACGCTTCTCACAAAATAGGTTTTATAGATTGGGATTGGCTTTTATCCCAACCAGCGGTTGAAGAGATGGAATTTGCCAAACATCTGAAATTCAAAAGTCCGGTCTCTGTAAGAATAAACGGACACAAGAATATAGGTATTATTTTGAAACCGGGAATTTGAAAAGTTACATTGTTGTGATGGTATGAATGACTTTCTACTAAAAGAAGAATTATCAAATATTGATCTACTGTTCGGGCAGCTCTGGGAAATTTCAGTTGATGGAATGCGATTAACTGATGAAGATGGGAAAATTCTTTTAGTGAATGATTCATTCTGCAAAATTTTTGAAATGGAAAAAGAACAGCTGATTGGAAAACCATTCTCAATTGTTTATGCTAAACCAGAACAGGAAGCCGCATTAAAGTCCTACCAGAGGGATATACGAAGAGATGAAATCAAAACACTGTTTGAACGTGAAAACACTCTCTGGAACGGAAGAAGAGCCTGGTTTGAATTTTCAAACTCATTTCTCACGCTTCCCGATGGGAATAAAATTACATTAAGCATAGTAAAAGAAATTTCTGAACGAAAAAAATCTGAAATTGAACTTCGTGAGAGTGAGCAGAAATTCAAAATGCTTTTTAATAATATTAATGATGCCGTCTTCGTTACACAGCTTTCAAAAGATAAATCGTATGGCGATTTTATCGAAGTAAACGAAGTTGCCTGCAGAAGACTGGGTTATACAAAAGAAGAATTTCTAATGCTAAGCCCTTCTGCAATCGTTTGGCAAAAATGCATTGATGATTTTAATCTGTTCAACGAACGTCTCCTGAAAGAAGAACACGTAATTTACGATTTAGTGCATCGGGCTAAAGATAAAAAACTAATCCCTGTTGAAATCAATTCACACCTATTTTTATATAACGATAAGCTAACAGTTCTTTCCATCGCCAGGGATATCACCGAAAGAAAACAAGCTGAAGAGAAACTCAAACGTTCGAGTAAATTGCTAAGGGAACTTGCAACTCATCTTCAATCAATAAGAGAAGAAGAAAGGACAATGATCTCACAGGAAATTCATGATGAGCTTGGTCAGGTTCTAACTGCATTAAAAATTCAGGTCTCGCTGCTTGCAAATAAGCTTAATAAAAACCAGGGACCGTTGAAGCAAAAAATTAATTCCCTCGCTGATATGATTGATTCATCTGTCGAATCAGTGCAAAAAATTTCTGCAAAATTGCGACCCGGTATATTGGATGAGCTTGGACTTATTGCAGCAATTGAATGGCAAGCAGAGGAGTTTGAGAAACTGACAGACATTAAATGCTCATTAGTGCTTCCAAAAGATGAAATAAAACTTGAGAGCAATAAAACCACTGCAATCTTCAGGATTTTCCAGGAAGCGTTAACAAACATTGCAAGACATTCAGAAGCAACTAAAGTGGCGGTTTCACTATTTAATCATCAATCCAATATTTATCTGGAAATTCAGGACAACGGGCGGGGAATCACGCAGGAACAAATTAAGGATTTTAAGTCGCTGGGCATACACGGCATGATAGAAAGAGCTATGGTTTTTGGAGGACAGGTTTACATAGAAGGATTTGCTGGCAACGGGACAATAGTGAAAGTTGAAATTCCATTTGATGAGATAAAAGATGGCCACTGATAAAATAAAAATTCTCATTGCAGATGACCATGCAATTGTGCGCGAAGGGCTTAAGCAGATTGTTGCCGAAGAAAAAGATATTCTTGTCGCCGGGGAAGCTGAAAACTCCAGCAGGCTAATGGAACTTCTTGAAAAAGAAAAATGGAGTCTTGTTGTTCTCGATATTAATATGCCGGGCAAAAGCGGACTCGAAGCTTTAAAAGATATCAAGCAGCTCTATCCCGATTTGCCTGTTTTGATCCTGAGTATGTTCAGCGAAGACCAATACGGCTTGCGGGCTATTAAAGCAGGTGCCTCCGGTTATCTTAAAAAAGTAAGTGCACCTACGGAGCTTGTGGCCGCGATTAGAAAAATTGTTTCAGGCGGAAAATATATCAACCAATCTCTCGCTGAAAAGCTCGCTGAAAAATTTGAGAGCACAAAAAAAGAACTAATGCACGAAAAGCTTTCTGATCGTGAATACCAGATTATGTGCAACATAGCCCTTGGGAAAACTGCCGAAGAAATCGCCCAGGAATTATCACTAAGTATTAATACGGTTTATTCTTACCGGAACAGGATTTTAGAAAAGATGTCTATGAGGTCTAATGTTGAATTAACCCAGTACGCGATCCAGAATAAATTAATTGAAATTTAGATTGAATTCCTCCATAAAATAATTGTGTAACAAATTCTATTACATTACAATCACAAATTCTATTCTTTCCTTTCATACCTCTTTAAGCTAGTTTACTTTCAAAGATTATTGAAACATAATCCTAAACTAAATTATTAACTATAAATTTTCCGGAGGTTTAAATGTCCGATTATGTAAAAAACCTAATTGCTGAAGTAAAAGCAAAGCATCCTGCACAACCTGAATTCCATCAGGCAGTTCAGGAAGTTGCAGAATCTTTGGATCTGGTTCTGGAAAGACATCCCGAGTACCGTTCTGCAAAAATATTAGAAAGAATAATTGAACCTGAAAGAATTATTATATTCAGAGTTCCCTGGGTTGATGATCAGGGCGAAGTGAATATTAATATTGGTTACAGAATTGAAATGAACAGCGCCATTGGTCCTTATAAAGGCGGCTTAAGATTTCACCCTTCAGTTAATCTTGGTATACTCAAATTTTTAGCTTTCGAACAGGTATTCAAGAATAGTTTAACTTCTTTACCAATGGGCGGTGGAAAAGGTGGATCAGATTTCGATCCTAAAGGTAAGAGCGACTTAAAAATTATGAGATTCTGCCAGGCATTTATGAGCGAGTTGTTTAGACATATTGGGCCAGATACTGACGTTCCAGCTGGTGATATCGGCGTTGGCGGAAGAGAAATTGGCTATCTTTTTGGTCAGTATAAAAAATTAAGAAATGAATTTACAGGAGTGCTTACAGGAAAAGGACTCAACTGGGGCGGCTCTTTAATTCGTCCCGAAGCTACTGGTTACGGTGCGGTTTATTTTGCAGCAGAAATGCTTACAACAAAAAAACAAACACTCCAAGGAAAAACCTGCTTAGTATCCGGAAGCGGTAATGTTGCTCAATATACGGTTGAAAAAATACTTGATCTTGGTGGAAAGGTAGTTACCTTATCAGATTCCAACGGATATATTTATGATGAAGAAGGAATTAATAAAGAAAAATTGAATTTCATAATGGAGCTGAAAAATGTTCGTCGCGGAAGAATAAAAGAATACGTAGATAAATATAAAAAAGCAGTTTATACTCCTCTTAACGGAAATATGGATCACAATCCGCTATGGAATCACAAAGCTCATTGCGCATTCCCAAGTGCAACACAAAATGAGATTAATGCAAAAGATGCTCAGAACCTGGTTAACAATGGCGTTTATGTAGTAAGTGAAGGTGCAAATATGCCTACTACCATTGACGGCGTAAATATATTCCTCGATAATAAAATTCTTTATGGACCGGGCAAAGCAGCAAACGCTGGTGGCGTTTCAGTATCCGGTCTTGAAATGTCTCAGAACAGCCAAAGACTACCATGGACTAGAGAGGAAGTCGATCAACGCTTGCACTTAATAATGAAGAACATTCATTCGACCTGCGTTGAAATGGCTAACAGGTTTGGAACGCCTGGTAACTACGTGAACGGTGCAAACATCGGCGGATTCTTAAAAGTTGCAGATGCAATGATAGACCAGGGTGTTGTATAATTAATTTATTTTGATGACTTAATTTTCTTAATCCTGAAAAGTCATCATTTCTGCGGCGAAGCAGTTTTCCTAGCCTCCTAAACTGCTTCGCCTTTTTTATTTTAAAAGAAATTGATAATTAAAAATCGTAAATTTCATATGGTTTCAATTCTAAATTTATTTAAATGAAAATATTTGATTTGTTAACGAATGGATTACATAAAAGAATTCAAGAGTAATCCCGAAGCAGATTGGGTAGAGCACGGTTACGGAACCCGTTTCCAGGGTTTTCAGAATCTTATGCGTCTACGCGTAACTAATATCCTTCTTGTTTCCAGCCTTTATGACCTCTACCTTTTTGAGGAAGATGGCAGACTTTACGAACTAATTCGAAACGAATACCAGGGATTAAATCTAAGCCACTCACCTGAATTAACCAGAGTTTCAAGTGGTTATGATGCTATAAACCGTGCAAAAGAAGAAGGTCGGTTTGATTTAATCATCACTACAATGCACATCGAAGATATGACTGCCCTTAGTTTTGCCAAGCTGTTAAAACATTCAGGTCTGGATTTACCTATCGTACTACTTGCACATGATAACCGGGAATTGAAATCTCTGCTGACAAATCCCGAAAGCTCTGTTTTCGATAAAGTTTTTATATGGACAGGCGATTTCAGAATAATAATCGGAATAATAAAATACTTAGAAGACCGGCTCAATGTTGAACACGACAGTAAGATTGTCGGTGTTCAGAATGTAATTGTAATTGAAGACAGTGTAAGGTACTATTCTGCTTTTCTGCCTATAATTTACACCGAAATGTTAAAGCAAAGCCAGCGATTAATATCTGAAGGAATTAATCTTACACATAAGTACTTAAGAATGCGTGCGAGACCCAAAATACTTTTATGTACAAACTATGAAGAAGCCTGGGATTATTTTGAAAGATACAAGGAACTAATTCTTGGAATTATTTCAGACATTGCTTTTCCAAGGAATGGTGAGCTTGATGATACGGCAGGTATAAAATTTACAAAAGCTGTTAAAGAAGCAATCACTGATATTCCGATCTTACTCACCTCCAATGACCCAACTAACGAAGAAGATGCTAAAAAGGCAGGAGCCTCCTTTATTCTGAAGGACTCTCCTATCCTGATTACAAGGCTTCAGCAATTTATGAATAATAATTTTGGCTTCGGTGATTTTATATTTAAAACATCAGATGGTATCGAAGTTGGCAGAGCAAACGATTTAAAAAGTATGGAAGAACAACTGCAAGTTGTTCCAATGGAAAGTATAAAATTTCATGCAGAAAGAAACCACTTTTCAAATTGGTTTAAAGCAAGAACCGAGTTCTGGCTGGCTCATATGCTACGACCAAGAAAGGTTTCTGACTACCCAACAGGAGAAGCGTTAAGAAATGATCTGGTTCATTCCGTGCACGATTACAGGATGGTTCGGCAACGGGGAATAATAACTGACTTTAATAAAGAAACATTCGACCCCGAAAGCAGCTTCGCCAGAATTGGAGGCGGCTCTCTTGGTGGAAAAGCAAGAGGTCTTGGTTTTGTTAACACCCTTATAAATGACTACCAGCTTCGCAGTCAGTTCGAGGATGTATTAATCTACGTCCCCCCGGCTGTAGTTTTGGCTACAAATGTTTTTGACGATTTTCTTGATATGAATAACCTCCGGAGCTTTGCTCTACAATGTGAAGATGATGAGGAAATAACAAAAAGATTTTTAGAAGCATCAAAATTTCCCGAGGAAATTCTGGGTGAGCTTGCTGCTTTTCTTGATATTATAAGAACTCCACTAGCAGTGAGATCTTCCAGTTTGCTGGAGGATTCACAATATCATCCTTTCGCAGGTGTTTACCAGACATATATGATTCCCAATGACAATGCGAATCCGCTAATAAGGCTCAACGATCTTCTCACAACAATTAAAAGAGTTTACGCATCGACTTTCTATCAGAACGCAAAAAACTACATTAAAATTACCACGTATCGCTCTGAAGAAGAAAAGATGGCAGTAATAATTCAGAAGATGGTTGGAAATAATCACGAGAATAGATTCTATCCAGATTTTTCCGGTGTAGCAAAATCATATAACTTCTATCCTTTACCACCACAAAGGTCAACTGATGGAATAGTTTCAGCCGCACTTGGTTTGGGCAAATGGGTTGTCGAAGGTGGAAATACTGTTCGCTTCTGTCCAAAATATTCTACTGACTTAATACAATTTCATTCTGTTCAAGAATCTCTTAATAGCAGTCAAATGGAATTCTTCGCATTACAGCTTGATGAAAAGACAGACTTTGGTAACGTTACTTACGATAAATTAGTAAAAAGATTTACTCTTAGTGTTGCCGAAAAAGATGGTCCGTTAAGATTTGTTGGTTCGACATACATACCTGAAAATGATGCTATTTACGATGGACTTGGAAGAAATGGAACACGTTTGGTTACATTCAGTCCCGTTCTCAGAAATAAAATGTTCCCGCTTGCAAATGTACTTGAGCTATTACTTGAGATGGGCAACTGGGGAATGGGAACACCTGTTGAACTTGAATTTGCTGTCAATATTTCAAAACCTTCAGGTAAAAGGAAAGAATTTGGATTGCTGCAGATGAGACCGCTTGTTGTAAGCCACGAGTTTGAAGAACTGCAGATTGAGAATGTTAAAACTGAAAAGTTAATTTGCCAGAGCAACCAGGTTCTGGGTAATGGAATTATTCAGGATGTTTATGATATTGTTGTTGTCGATTATGATTTATTTGACCGTGCGAAGAGTCGAGAAGTTGCTGCAGAGATATCAAACCTTAACAACAAATTGATATCGGAAGGAAAACCATATTTGCTTGTTGGTGTAGGCAGATGGGGATCTTTAGATCCCTGGCTGGGAATACCCGTTAGTTGGGAGCAGATAGCTGGTGCCAAAGCCATAATTGAAACATCATTTAAAGATATGGCGGTTGAACCTTCGCAGGGATCTCACTTCTTTCAGAATATTACATCTTTTATGATAGGATATTTCACTGTAAACTCAGTTCAAAAAAATGGATTTGTAGATTGGGACTGGCTGTTAGCGCAAGATGCAGTTGAAAGTAAGACTTACACGAAACATATACGATTTAAGAAACCAATTATAATTAAAATGAACGGGCACGAAAATAAAGGTATTATTTTAAAACCGGAGAAATAATTTTGGCAGAAGAAAGTTTATCAAAAACAAAGGAAGTTCCCGCTGCCTGCCCGCATTGCGGCAATAAACTTTCACCCTGGCAGCAGGTTCTTCTGGCAACTGATAGAGCGCTTGTATGTAAGAAGTGCTGGTACAGAATCATTCTGGATGTAATTCCTAAAACAAAAAAAACAGATTCAGAAAAATCAAAGAATAAGGGATTAAAATAATGGAGTCCTATAATTCATTTAAAGTTGCTCGTCAACAAGTTTTAGAAGCAGCAAAGATTCTTAACCTTGATGAAGCCACAAGAGAATTTTTAAGCACACCGCAAATTGAAGTTAACATTACATTACCGGTTAAAATGGATTCCGGTAAAACACAAATCTTTCAGGCTTTCAGAATTCAATACAACTATGCCAGGGGTCCTGCAAAAGGCGGTATCCGTTTTCATCCTGAAGAGACAGTCGATACAATTCGTGCACTTGCCTGCTGGATGACCTGGAAAACTGCAGTGGTAGACTTGCCATTAGGCGGAAGCAAAGGTGGTGTTAGATGCAATCCCAAAATATTATCCGATAGTGAACTTGAGAGATTATCAAGAGAATACATTCGTGCAATTTCCCCGCTGCTTGGAGTTGATATTGACGTACCTGCAACAGATGTTTATACAAACCCCCAAACTATGGCCTGGATGATGGATGAATATGAAACCATAACAAAAAGACATAGCCCCGGTGTTTTTACAGACAAACCAATACAGGTTGGTGGTACCGAAGGAAGAAGAGATGCAACTGCCAGAGGTGGGATAATTGCGGTCCGCGAAGCTTGCAATACATACGGGTTTGACCCCACTAAGGAATTTGCCATCCAGGGATTTGGCGATGCTGGTCAGCGGGCTGCATTATTGCATACAGAAATGCTGGGTGGTGGGAAACTCATAGCCGCAAGTGATTCAAGAGGTGCCATCTATGACAAAAACGGATTGGATCCCGAAGAGCTTGTCCATCACAAACTAAAAACAGGAACAGTTCTCAATTTCCCCGGCAGTAAAAAAATTCATCATGAAGAACTGCTTGAGCTTGATGTTGAAATTTTATATCCAGCAGCACTTGAAAATGCAATAAATATGAAGAACGCTGAAAATATAAAAGCTCGTGTTGTGTGCGAGCTTGCAAATGGCCCAACTACACCTGAAGCAGATTTAGTTTTGTTCAAAAATAATGTTCACGTAATACCGGATATTCTTGGCAGCGCCGGAGGAGTAACTGTTTCATACTTTGAAATGGTGCAGGATAAATCTTTGTTTTTTTGGGAAGAAGAGGAAGTACACAAACAACTGGACAAAAAATTAACTCTTGCATACAAACGTGTTCAGGAGGCAATAAAAGAGAAGAAAGTTCATCCCCGACTTGCTGCTATGCTGGTTGGTGTTGCACGTGTAGCACAGGCCTGTAAACTTAGGGGTTGGGTGTAGAAAAAAAATATTTCGGATTGCAGAATTCGGATTTTGAAAAAAATTTCATTATTCAACATTCCCTGCTTGATATTCATTATTCTATTTTATTCACAGGAACCTTATTTGCCCGATATAATAAAAGGTTTAGTGTTTAACTAAACCGGAGGTTACAATGCCATCTTTAAAAAACCCAACAGCCGATATAAGGAAACTTTATAATCGTTCCTTAAAAGTAAGTTTAATTATTTCATTAGCAATAAACATTGCCGCTTTTAAATTCTCACCATACTATTCCAGACCGGAAGCAGTTAGTAATTAAACTCAGGAAATAATAAAAATTGATGAGATTGTTTCAACCGTTCAAAATCCTAACATTCCTCCCCCACCCAAAGCACCTGAAATAATTGCAGCTGCAATTGATAATAATCCTGACGATTTTCTTCTACCGGATATTGATGATTACACTCCCATAAAGCTTTCTGATGTACCACTAACTCCAACAAACGTAAAGATTTTAGATTTCGATTAAACTTTAAAGGGCTTTGTTAATAGAGTTTATGTAAACGACAGATTTATCGGAAAAAAAGAACAGTGTATCAGAATATTCGAAACTTTTTTAGCTTCCAGTCACTAAATAACAATAAAAAACGCTGTTTTATTTTGTACAATAATTGCTGAATAATTTCGAACCAGTGTTTTTTCACAACTACAGAATAATTAACTTTTCTTAATTAAAATAAATTTAATTTGTTTGATAAATAATAAATAACGGGGTCGATTATGACAAAAAATTTACTGCTCGGAGTAATTTTCCTTCTTTCTTCAATTGCAATATTCCCACAGAATTATAAAGAAGTAAAAATTTACATTAATAATATTTCTGATGTTCAAATTTTACAGAATGCCGGAATGGAGTTCGACCATTTTCGAACTAACAAAGACAACTCTATTAATGTTTTTATTGACGAGAATGATTTTGCTATTCTTCAAAGAAGCGGATTCAGCTATGAAATTGTTATAAATGATTGGAATTCGTACTATTCAGCACTACCCAAAATGAGCGAAGAGGAAAAATCTCTTGCTCTGCAGAAGGTTGAACAAGATTATGGTATAACAGGTTTTAACTATGGTTCAATGGGTGGCTTTTATACTCTCGCTGAGGTAAACGCAGAACTCGATGAAATGTATGCTCAATATCCTAACCTTATCACTCAAAAAGTTTCCATAGGAAATACGATAGAAGGCAGACCAATGTACATGGTCAAGATATCGGATAATCCTAACCAAAATGAAAACGAACCTCAGGTGCTTTATACAGCTTTAATTCACGCAAGAGAACCGGAAAGTATGGAACAGATGATATTTTTTATGTTCTATCTGCTTGAAAATTACGGAACTGACCCCGAAGTAACTTACCTGGTTAATAACAGGGAGCTATATTTTATCCCCGTCGATAATCCTGACGGATACGAGTATAACCACATACAATATCCAAACGGTGGTGGAATGTGGCGGAAAAACCGTAGGAATAACGGTGGGGGGACTTATGGTATCGATCTTAACAGGAATTTTGGTCCTTACGCTTACTGGAATTCATCCAATGGTGGCTCTAGCACAAATCCTGGTGATGACACTTATAGAGGGACTGCACCATTCTCGGAACCCGAAACTGCTAACATCAGAGATTTTATTGCTACAAAATATTTAAAGAATGCACTTAACTATCACACTTATGGGAATTATTTAATTTATCCTTATGCTGCACTTGATGCAGAAACTGCCGACTCACTTGCTTTCAGGGAGTATTCCGGAGATATGACATCTTATAATGGTTACACTGCGGGACTAACGCTAGAGACTGTTGGATATTCGGTAAGAGGATCTAGCGATGATTATTTTTATGATGGGGATGTAGTGGCAAACCACGGAAAAATTATTGCAATGACACCAGAAGTCGGTTCCACAGGTTTCTGGCCTTCACAGAGCGAAATCATTCCTCTTGCACAAGAGAATTTGCAGCCAAATTTATATTATGCCTGGGTTGCAGGTGAATCTGTTCATTTAGAAAATCCAAACTTCGCACAGGAATATTTTAATCCCGGCGATATAGTAAATATGTATCCATCCTTTAAGAATAAAGGATTAACTACGGGTTATAATGTGGGTATTCAGGTAAACTCACTCAGCACTTATGCAACTATAAATACTGGCAGTGCAACATTAGATTCTATCCAGGCAAGGTCGGCTTCCCAATTAACTTCCCCGCTTACATTTACTATTTCTCAAGCTGTGCCTGAAGAAGAGGTAATAAAACTAGAGTTTGTGACAAGCTTGAACTCAACTCCACTTAGTAAAGACACAATTAGTTTTATTATTGGAACACCCGTGTTCGTTTTTGCTGATACAACCAACAACCCTACAAGTTTGTGGACAATAACCAAAACACCCGCATCAAGTCCGCAATGGGATTCAACATATAAATCATTTCATTCAACACCTAATTCATATACTGACAGTAAAAACGGCAACTACATTAGTAATGCGATTGTAACTATGGCCCTTACTAATTCAATAAACCTTACAGGCTACAACCACCCACGGTTGGTTTTCTGGACAAAGTACGATATTGAAAGCAACTGGGATTACGGGCAGGTTGATGTTTCAACTAATAACGGAGGAACCTGGATTCCGCTTCATGGAATTTATACTGAACCCGGTGTTGGCAGTTTTCAGCCGAATGGTGAACCGCTTTATGATGGTCAAAGAAGCAATTGGGTAAGAGAAGAAATGGATTTGACTTCATACAAATCAGCACAAAATAAAATCAGATTCCAGCTAAATTCAGATGGTTCCGTAACTCGTGACGGTTGGTACGTAGATGATATAGGAATTATTATTTACCAGATAGTGCCTGTAGAACTTCTTTCATTTTCTGCGGATGCCAGGGAAATTAATGTGGAACTTAAGTGGTCAACTGCAACCGAGATGAACAATCGTGGTTTTGAAATCCAAAGAGCATTAGGAAATAACGGACAGAATAATCTCGAATGGAAGACCATCGGTTATGTTGAAGGGAAAGGAACTACAGCTGAACAAAGTGATTATTCTTATACTGACGAATCTCCAGTATCAGGTATTTTATTTTACAGACTTAAGCAAATTGATTTCGACGGCTCATTCAGAATTTTAAAAGCAGAGCAGGTTGAGTTCAAGAAAGTTACAGAGTACACTCTCGAACAGAATTACCCGAACCCTTTTAACCCATCAACAGTAATCAACTACTCTATTCCTGTTTCCGGACAAGTAAAGATAACAGTTTACAACCTTCTCGGTTCCGAAGTTGCGGTTCTTGTTGATGAATTCAGGGAAGCCGGCACACATTCAGTTGAGTTCTCAACGGAAAGATTTCGGAATACAATTGGATCAGGAGTTTACATTTATACTATTAGGGCAGGCAGTTTCACACAAACCAGAAAGATGGTTGTGATTAAATAAGAGTAAGAAAAAGAGAACGAGTAAGAGTAGGAAATTTATCTTACTCTTACTCATACTCTTAATCTGCATTTATGATCTTTCTTAATTCATCCAATTGCGAAATAATATAATCCGGTTTCTCTTTTTCAATCTGTTCTTTTGTTCTGTAACCATAGAGCACTCCACAAGTTTTTGAACCAGCGTCTTTTCCACATTGAATATCAAGTTCTGTATCACCGACAAATAGTGTTTCGGCAGGTTCAACCTGAAGATCTTTACAAATAACTATTAGAGGTTCGGGCGAAGGTTTGTGTGCGAGTCCATCTCTTCTACCCATTATATAATTAAATGATTTTCGAAGATTGAAATGGTCAATAATTTTTTCGGCCTGGTCTTGGCCTTTTGTAGTAAGGAGTGACACTTTTATTTGATTCTTGTTCAGATAATCCAATGTCTCTTTCACTCCTTCATATAAATATGAAGAATCTATAAAATGAAAATAGAGCGCTTTGTAAATTGAAATGAATTGTTCAAAATCTACATCATTTATATTCAATTCTAAAAAAATATCAACAAAGTGTTTTCCTATTATATTGTTAAAAACATCTTCTGAAATTTTGTACTCTATATTTAACTGATCCAAAGCAGCTTTCGTACTTTCAAGAATGGTATTTTTAGAATCGACTAGAGTTCCGTCAAGATCGAAACAGATGTGTTTTACTTTTTTATTATCCAATGATTTATTTCTCCAGAACTGTTAATAACAAATATATTAAAAACAATATTACTTCCTTTTTAATGATTGCTGAAAAATATTTTCGTACCCACTTGATTTTTCAAATTAATAATTTGAATTTTCGTCTGAGAGCTTTAACATTTTAAATTCTGAACCGATACTCTAAAATATATTCTGTAAAACTTGGCTTTATTTATCAATATCAGGTAAAATTTAACGTTATAGTTTCATTAGTACTCTATTTTTTTGCATATTCAAGGGAAATAATTCCAATTTACGTGGTACGCTTTTTTATAATGGCTAATTCAATTAACTAAATAACGCATTAACAAAGGAGAAAAAATGAAAATATTAAATGGTCTACTTTTATTTACCATTTTCCTTGCATTCTTTGCAATCAGTCCCAGAACTTTTGCTCAGGCTGAACCTGTAATGTATTTCTGCGAAAAATACGACAGCGATCTGGGTGAAGTCGGTGTAAGCGATAGATTTACAAAAGGCTATGTGACTGTAATGGTCAAAGCAGATAATGCTCTGGGGTTAAAAGATGTAGCGATCCAATATGATATGTATAATTACAGAACGGGCAAGTTTGAATATTATAAAAAGTTCAATTTTACTATAGACAGAGATATGAAGTACGTATTTTTCTCAAGGAACGATACTAGCGATATGGAGTTTAATGACCCGGGTTTTTATAGAGTATTTTTACTTGACGAGAATGACAAAACTGTAGCAAGCGCATTAATAGAAATAATAGAATAAGTTTAATCAATTTTTATAAGGGTGGCATTTGGCCGCCTTTTTTATTTTAAACCTTAGAAAAAAATGATAGTCTTTGAGTAAAGATTAGCATTTCGGAAAAAATTTTTATTCAAATTAGAATTGAAATCCACTGACCTTACCCTTATTTTTGAACTACTAGTCATCGCAAATAATCAATACTTAAAATTTAAACCGGAGTTATTATGTTAAAAAAAATTCAGGAATTATTAGGCAAAGAAGCTGATGAACTCTTAAGCTATAAAGCTAAATTTCCAAAAGAACAGTTGCATCTTCCCGGGCCTGATTTTGTTGATCGTATTCATTTGCAATCAGACCGGAGCCCAAATGTTTTAAAAAACCTTAACTGGATTTTGCACACCGGCAGATTATCAGGAACTGGTTATGTTTCAATCCTTCCAGTTGACCAGGGAATTGAACACTCAGCGGGTGCATCTTTCGCACCAAACCCTGTTTACTTTGACCCCGAAAATATCTTAAAGCTTGCAGTCGAAGGTGGATGTAATGCATGTGCCTCTACACTCGGGGTACTTGGAATGGTTTCAAGAAAGTATGCTCACAAGATTCCATTCATCTTAAAACTTAATCATAATGAATTGTTGACTTATCCGAACAAATTTGACCAGATAATGTTTGCCGGAGTTGAGCAGGCATTTGATATGGGAGCTGCTGCAGTTGGTGCAACAATTTATTTCGGCTCGGATGAAAGTGCACGACAAATAATAGAAGTCAGCGAAGCATTTCAGTATGCACACGAAATGGGAATGGCAACTGTATTATGGTGCTATCTTAGAAACCCAGAATTTAAAAAAGATAAAGACTATCACGTATCTGCAGATTTAACCGGGCAGGCAAATCATCTTGGTGTTACTATCGAAGCGGATATCATTAAACAGAAATTGCCAGAAAATAATGGTGGCTATAATGCAATAAAGTTTGGAAAGACTAGCAAAAAGGTTTACACTGATTTAACCACAGATCATCCGATTGATTTGACACGTTACCAGGTAATTAATAATTATATGGGCAGAGCTGGATTAATAAACAGCGGTGGTGCTTCCGGTGAAAATGATTTTTCTGAAGCTGCTCGTACAGCAGTAATTAATAAACGTGCAGGTGGAATGGGATTGATTTCAGGAAGAAAAGCTTTCCAGCGCCCGATGGCTGACGGAGTAAAGTTATTAAATCTCATACAGGATGTATATTTAACTAAAGAGATAACAGTAGCTTAATCGAAAGAATTTATCTAAAGTAAAAATGCCATCTCAGTTTTGAGATGGCATTTATTAATTAATCCCTCAAAATTAATATTGCTCCCAAAAGAATAAACAAAACTGCAATAATCTTCTTTGTCATATTAGTATCTTTAAAAATCTTTCCGCCAATAACGGTTGCCCACAAAACAGAGGTACGCTTTACTGCAAGTGTTAATGCAACAGAAGCAAGACTAACAGAAACAATTTGCGTGTAGCGGTATCCAATTGTAAGAACTGATATCAACAAAATCCACAGAACATTGGTTTTATTTATTTGAGGAGAACTATTTTCCAGCTTACCCTTAAACAAAAAGTAAATGATGAAGAACAGCACTGCAAAATAAAAATGCTGAAATGCTGTTAAGGATATCGGTGTCAAATCAAGTTTAATCAACAAAAGTTTATCCATAACAGAAGATGCGGTAAACAATAATAGTGCAGCAAGTATGTATTGATGATACTTAGACTTCAGGAAAACGTTTAGAGGAAAAAGAATTTCTTTCAGATTTTTACTTTCAAGTATGTACGTTCCTGCAATTAATGAAATCAATCCCAGTACTTCATAGAGTTTCAATTCTTCGCTAAGAAAAATAAATGCAAACACTGCAACAAATCCCGGAGTTAACGCAAGCAAAGGAAGCGCATTACTGATTTGTAAATTCTTCAACGCAGTCATCACACACAAAAATGCTGCAACTCCAATCAGGGATTTTATAAATAAAACAGAAAGATTAGAAAAGTTTATTGCGTTATAATTAATGAAGAAAAAAAACGGGATTGACAGAACCAGATTTGCAATTGAAAGGTAGAACGAAAACTGAACGGGATTAAGATTGAACAGAACTTTCTTCTGAGTTATCGCAGCAAAGGCTGAAAGAAAAGATGAAAGCAATGCAATGAAAAACCAGGTCATTCAATAAAATAAAATGTTATTAGCTGACTAAAGAGAACAATTAAAAATCCATAGCTAATTTAAGAAATATATTTCTGCCCGGCTCAATAATAATGCTTCCTCTGGTTGTAGATAAATGATTTCGGTATGCTTTATCAAAAATATTTTCTACACCCGAATAAATTCTGAAACTTATACTTGAAAACTTAATCGGGATTGTATTAAGAAGAAGATTGAATACCGCATAACCCGGAGTTGTGATTTCACCTGCGGCAACATCATTCTGTTCAGCAAAAATAGTTGATGAAACATCAGCCTGTAAATATTCAAGAAGGCTCAGCTTGAAACCCATTCTTCCGTTAAGCGCTGGGATTTCCGGAAGGTTTCCGTCTGCTGTCAAGTCATCTCCTTTAACATATGAAGCAGTAGTGTAGAAAATATAATCTCGCCAGAAATTATAATCTGCACTGAGATCAAAACCGTAAATCCTTGCTTCACCAATATTGGTTTTGATCAAAGCATTTCGGTTTTCATATGTGCCTGGAACCTCCGCGACAAGGTCATTAAAATGGGTGAAGAAAAAGCTTGAAATAATTTTAAGATTGTCAGAATAATGCCGTATACCAAAATCAATAGATTGCCCTTTTTCAGGTTTTAACTGAGGGTTGCCGACGCGAACAACACTTCCCTGGTCAATGTACTGGAATCTTTCCTCAAGCGAGGGAGAACGGAACGAGGAACCTAATCCTAAAGTTAAATCAAGATCTGAAAAAAGAGAATAAATAAAAACAAGATTTGCGCTGTAAGAAGAATTGTTTGTGTCTGTTCTATCCCAGAGAACTTGCTGATTAGGAGGATTTGTATTTAATACTCCATTCGTGATAGTATATATTGGAGTTAAAGTTTTTTCAGCTGTGATGTTGATAAAGTCATATCGCAAACCGAGTGTAGTTGATAATTTAGCATCAAACAGCTTGAACTCATCCTGAGCAAAGATTCCCAAACTGCTGTACTTTGAGTTAGGTACCGGCTTCTCACCTGTGACCAGATTTGTCGTACTGACAACACCACCAGTTGAATCTAAAACTTCAATCAATTGATATCTTTCACGTTCGCCGTTATAGCTTCTGTCCCAGTAATCCAGACCAGCAACTAAATTGTTGCTGTCAAACAGCCAAAAATTTCCTTGCAAGGTTGCGTTATTGTTTTTGTGATCTGCACTCGGAGTAATTTTCAACACACTTACTCTTCTTGCTGGATTTCCACCTGAAGCCGGAATATTCTGAACGATGTATGGAATGTTTTCTACATCTCTATTAATCAGTTGATATGAATATTTTGCTGAAAATTTATAGAAGGTTTTAGAAATGTTTTGTATTTCATATTCGGCAGAAATTAGTTCACGTCTTTCATAAGGATAACGAACATCGGCAGTGTTTGGAAAGACAGACGCACCAGGAATGCCGACATCATCAGCCCTAAACAGCTGATAATCAATTTTCAATTTGTGATTTTCGAGTGGGAAAATATTTAGTGCGCCCGAAAAACCGTAATCTTCAAACTGGCTGTTTCGTAACTCACCACTCGGTGTCTGTATGTTATTCGCTTTTCTGTAATTACCTGAAAGTTTCGTTGACCAGAAAGAACTTCCGGTAAAGAATGAACCGCCTACAACAGAAAGATCATTAACTGAATTGTATTCTGTTAGAACATTTCCGCTGAAAGAATATTTATCATAAAGTTGCGGCGACTTTGTAATGATGTTAACAATTCCACCCGTTGCACCTGAACCATAAATTGAAGATGAAGCACCTTTAATTACTTCAACCCTCTCAATATCATTAATATCTATCATTGACAATCTTGCAGCAACATCTGTCGAGGTTGCAATTCTGCTTCCGTCAATTAGGGTAATAACATTTTCACGGTTCAATCCTCTTATGCTTACTTCTGTTCCCCAAATACCGTCACGCAATAATGATACTCCCGGTTCATTTTGCAAAATGTCCGGCAATGAAACCGAAGGTCTTTTTTGAATTTCTTCTTTGCCTACTAATGACTCAGCAAAAGGTGAATTGCGAAGATAATTTTCTGTTCTATTCGTGGTAACTACAACTTCATCAAGCTCAATTACAGATGGTTCTAAGCTAAAGTTTTTTTCTTTATCAGAATCAATTTTAATTTCTGATAAAAAACTTTTATAGCCAAGACTTGAGACTTTAATGTTGTATGTCCCCGAATTCAGACTACTAATAATATAGTAGCCCTCGCTGTTAGTAGAGCTAACGTGGTTCGGGGAAATGAAAACAGTGGCTCCTTGAATCGGTGAACCATTTTTTACATCGTTGATTTTACCTTTTAGAGTGAAGGTTTGTCCCGCAGCAAACTCAGTCAAGCAGAATGCCAATAACAGGAAAGTTGCTTTAAGATTTATAGTCTGTTTTAAACTACATAGGAACATAGACGGAATTATATTTTATGAAATGCAACATTCCCCTGAATCTCAATCTTAGTTAGATAAATCACTGAGTCAAAAGATAGTCAACAATCTTCCCGAGATCTTTTATATTTTTATTTCCATAAGGAGGCATTATCTGACTCGGGTATTTTTCCCTGTATTCTCTAAATCTATCTTTATCCATATAGTCATTAGGATTTCTGAGGTATGAAAGCAGACTTTCTTTCCCCCAGTATTTCGATAAGTCTCTTAAAGCAGGTGCCAAAGCTGTACCTCCAAGATTGCTTCCATGGCAGTTAGTGCAGCCGAAGTTATTAATTAACTGTTCAGCAGTTAAATCATTACTATTCTCTTCGGTCATTTGGTTGTTCATCTTAAATGATAAATCCCTTGGGGTTTCTTCTTTCCTGGTTACTCTCTGAAGAATAAAAAGCAAAAGAAATATTGCTAAAAACGCTGCCACCCATATCTGTGGTTTAGTCATAAAGTATTTCTATAAATTCTTAAAAATTCTATTTATTGAGAGTGAAAATTATCTAAACAAGCTTTCTTAAACAATGCGATTAACACTTTAGATATAGCTAATTTTTCTTTGGTTTGTATACATGAGTGCTCTGCCCGAAGAAAACTTCGGCTGCTTCCATTAAAGTTTCTGATAAAGTTGGATGAGGATGAATTGTCAATTTCAAATCAGTTAAGTTTGCACCCATTTCAATTGCAAGTACACCTTCAGCAATTAATTCACCGGCTCCGAGACCGCAAATACCAATTCCCAAAATTCTTTGTGAAGAAGGATCAACTAAAATTTTCGTAACACCGTCGTTTCTGTCCAGAGTAACTGCTCTTCCTGAAGCAGCCCATGGAAACTTTGTTACTTCGTAATTAATCTTTTTTTCTTTTGCCTGATTCTCAGTTAAACCTGCCCACGCAATTTCTGGATCGGTAAATACAACTGCCGGGATTGCCATTGGTTCGAATACTGATTTGTGTCCGGCGATAACTTCAACTGCAACTCTTCCTTCGTGTGAAGCTTTATGTGCAAGCATCGGCTCTCCAACAATATCACCAATTGCATAAATATCCGGATCGTCTGTCTTCATCTGGTTGTTAACTTTTATCCAGCCACGTTCATTTACTTTTACTTTTGTATTTTCTAATCCCAGTCCCGATGTATCAGGTCTTCTACCGATGGACATCAAAACATAATCGTAAGTATTTTCTGTTGTCTTGCCTTCATTATCCTGAATCTTTACCTGAATTCCATCCTGAACTTCCCGCATCTCAACAACTTTTGAATTGAGCACTATACTTTCAAATTTTTCCTTCAATCTTTTTGAAAAATGAGAAACAAGATCACGATCAGCCCCTGGAAGCAATCCATCGAGCATTTCCACAACAGAAACTTTCGAACCTAATGCCTGATAAACCGAACCAAGTTCTAATCCAATATAACCTCCGCCAATTACAAGTAAAGATTTTGGAATTGCTGGAAGATCAAGTGCTGTAGTTGAATTAAGCAGTCTTTTACTAGCTATGTTTAATGAAGGAATGGTCGCTATTCGCGAACCGGTAGCAATGACAATTTTATCAAAGCTTAGTTCTTCTTTATTACCATCGGTTTTTTCAACTAAAAGTGTTGTTGAATTTTTAAATGTGGCGGTTCCCTGAACATAATTCACTTTACGAAATTTAGCTACTGTCCCAACTCCACCAGTCAGTTTTTCAACAACTTTATTTTTCCACTCACGAAGTTTATCCAAATCGATTTTCGGTTTACCGAATTCAATTCCCCAGTTTTTAGCTTCTTCAGTTTCATTAAGAAGCTTTGCAACGTGAAGCAACGCTTTAGATGGAATACATCCTCGGTATAGACAAACGCCGCCAGGATTTTTTTCTTTATCGACTAAAGTAACATTCATTCCAAGATCAGCGGCGAGAAAAGCTGCTGCATATCCGCCAGGTCCTGCACCGATTACGGCTAAATTCAATTTACTATTTTCCAATTTTCTTCCTGATTATGAATAGAGTAAGATTAAGATAAAGATTACGAGTAAGATTTTTAAGAATCATATTCGGCAGTATCTTCATAAACTCTGTCAGAGTTACTTTTAATCAATCCAAATAACATAGAAACTAATTCTTTTAACATTATTTTTCCCGATTTGACCTCATCCTCTGAAACTTGCTTTCTAATATAAAGTATGTCTAAACAACCAGCACATTCAAATGCAGATCCAAGAGAAATATCAAAGTATCTGCATTTATCCTTTTTTGAATACTTGCCATTCCCTTCGGAAATGTTTAATACTATCGAATTAGAGGCCCTATCAAGTTGGTTTTTTATATCCGAACGAGAATCAAGTTTCGAGCATATTTTGTGAGCATACTTGTTAAATTCTAGAGTAAGTTGATAAACTTTTAATTATTCGTGATCAAAAAATACTTCTTCCATTCTTACTCTTTCTCTTACTCCTACTCTTAATCTACTAAAGTATTTTTAATGGTTGCTCCAACGCCTCACAAACCCATCTCAAAAATCTGCTCGCATCAGCGCCATCAATAATTCTATGGTCATAAGAAAGAGAAATCGGAAGCATTAATCTTGGTTCAAATTTTCCTTCTTTATTGTAAACGGGTTCATAATTTCCACGGGATACTCCAAGAATTGCTACTTCGGGTGAATTTACAATTGGTGTAAAGTATGTCCCGCCGATTCCGCCGAGATTTGTAATTGTGAAACATCCTCCCTGCATTTCTTCCAACGAAAGTTTCTTATCTCTTGCTTTTGCTGCAAGTGCATTTAATTCTACCGAAATGTCAATAAGATTTTTCTTGTCAGCATTTTTTATTACAGGAACAAGCAAGCCGTACTCAGTATCAACTGCAACACCGATGTTAATATATTTTTTGTAGATGACTTCCATCTTATCCATATCAATACTGCTGTTGAACTGTGGAAATTTTTTAAGTCCTTCGGCAATTATTTTAATGAGGATACCTGTAACAGTAAGCTTGGCTCCGTGCTCTTCAACCTTTTTACTTAATTCTTTTCTGTCCTTTTCAAACTCAGTGATATCTGTTTTATCAAATTGCGTAACGTGCGGGGTAACAGCCCAGGCATAACTCAAATGAGTTGCAGTCTTCTCGCGGATCTTGCTCATTGCTACACGTTCAACTTTTCCAAACTTGGTAAAGTCAGGTAGAGTTTCTTTCTTTATTCCAACAACTACGGATTCGGCTTTGCCCAGCATAATTTTTTTCACGAAGGCCTTTACATCATCCATCGAAATTCTTCCACCTTCACCACTGCCAGAAACTTTATTAATATCAACTCCAAGTTCACGTGCAATCCTTCTCACTGATGGTGCAGCGGGAGCTGATCCACTTAAAATCGGCGGTTGATCATCACGCTCACCGGGTTTCATTTCTTCAACTTCACCTTTATACTCCGGGATCTTCTTTGTTTTCTTATACTCTTTTGATGGCTCTTCTTTTACTATGTCAGGTTCTTTCTTTTGAACGGAAACTGTAGCAGATGATTCGACTTTTATTAAAACATCACCAACCTTTATTTTATCGCCTGTTTTAACATTAAGCTCAACAATTTTTCCAGCAACTGATGATGGAACTTCAATAGTTGCTTTATCAGTTTCAATTTCAATAACACCCTGATCTTTTGCAATCACATCTCCCTTTTTTACCAACACATTTATCACATCTGCAGATTCTATATTTTCACCGAGGTCAGGAACTCTGAATTCAACTATTTCTCCCGGACCAGATTGAACAGTTTCTTTAACTTCTTTTTTAGAAGATGATTCTTTCTCTTCCTTCTTTGTCTCTGTTTTCTTGCCTGTCTTCGCATCCGCCTTAGCCTCAGTCTTTCCATCACCTTCATCAACTTTAATAATTGTCTGCCCGACTTTAACTGAATCACCCTGTTTAACGAGAACTTCAGTTATTTTTCCTGCAACATTCGATGGCACTTCTATCGTTGCTTTATCAGTTTCAATTTCGATGATTGATTGTTCTTTCTCAATTACTTCGCCAACTTTGACAAGGACATTTACAATGTCTGCCGATTCTATATTTTCGCCAAGTTCAGGTAGTTTAAATTCTGTTACCATTCGTTTTTAATAATTTGCTTCTAAATTTAATTTAAAATTGCCCCGGCCTTTAGGTCGGGAAAAAATGAGTAATCAAAAGAATTCGGGCTTCAGCCCAACCAATTTTAGCTAAAGGCAATTTTTGTTTTTATTATTCTTACCACGAGCTGAAGCTCGTGGCTATTCAATTCTCGCTAAGATATCATCGGATTTAATTTATCCGATTTAATTTCAAGATCTTTTTTTGCTTTCTCGAGTACTGTCTCTTTTAACTTTCCTTCTTTTGCAAGAGCGCCGAGTGTTGCATAAACAACATGTTTGTAATCAACTTCAAAGAAATCTCTCAGCCCTTTTCTTGAACTGCTTCTACCGTAACCATCCGTACCGAGTGAATGAAGTTTTCCGGGAAACCATTTTGAAATCGAATCAGGAAGTGCTTTTACATAATCAGATGATGCTACAAAAACTCCTTCTTCTTTTGAAAGCGTTTGGGTGATATAAGAAATTTTCTGCTTCTTATCCGGATTAAGCATATTCCATCTTTCAACTTCAAGAGCTTCTCTTCTCAACTCTTTGTAACTCGTAACACTCCAGACATCTGCCGAAACACTGTGATCTTTCTCCAAAATTTCCTGTGCTTTAAGAACTTCAATAAGAATAGTTCCGCTGCCAAAAAGCTGTGCCTTGAGTTTTGCATTTTTCATCGCAGAAGGTTTAAACTTATACATTCCTTTTAGAATTCCTTCCTTTGCACTTTCGGGCATTTCAGGCATAGCATAGTTTTCGTTCATCACGGTTATGTAATAATAGATGTTCTCCTGATCTTCAAACATTCTTCTGATTCCATCACGAATAATAACTGCAAGCTCGAATGCAAATGCAGGATCGTAAGCAACCATATTTGGAATTGCATAAGCCAGTAAGTGACTATGTCCATCCTGATGCTGTAAACCTTCTCCATTTAGAGTGGTTCTGCCAGCAGTTCCACCAATCAAAAATCCTTTTGCACCGATATCACCTGCAGCCCAGGCAAGATCACCAACTCTCTGCAATCCAAACATCGAATAATAAATAAAGAATGGAATCATATTTATTCCGTGAGTTGCATAAGCAGTACCAGCGGCAATAAAGGATGACATTGAACCGGCTTCCGTAATTCCTTCTTCGAGTATCTGTCCATTTTTAATTTCTTTATAGTAGAGAAGACTATCTTTATCGACCGGCTCATACAACTGACCTGCGTGAGCATAAATACCGACTTGTCTGAATAATGATTCCATTCCAAATGTTCTTGCTTCATCAGGAACAATCGGAACAATATTTTTTCCGATCTCTGTATCCTTAAGAAGCTTTGCAAGTATTCTAACAAACACCATTGTAGTAGAAACTTCTCTTCCTTCTGTTCCTTTGTAAAATTCTTCGAAGAGTGATTCATCGGGGGCTTTGATTGGTTTCAAATCTGTTTTTCTTGAAGGAACGAATCCACCAAGAGCTTTTCTTCTTTCTGTAAGATATTTTATCTCAGCACTGTCTTCATCAGGTCTGAAGAATGGATCGTTATGAATCTGTTCATCGGAAATAGGAATTCCAAAACGTGCGCGGAATTCTTTCATCTCATCTTCGTTTAATTTTTTCTGCTGGTGAGTGATGTTCTTTCCTTCACCGCTTTCACCGAGTCCGTAACCTTTTACAGTTTTGGCAAGAATGACTGTCGGCGATCCTTTATGATTAACAGCAGCGCTGAAAGCAGCATAAACTTTTTCGGGATCGTGACCACCTCTGCGCATTTTACCAAGTTGTTCATCAGTCATATCGCTTACCATTTCTTTCAACTCTTCATCAACACCAAAGAAATGTTCCCGAACATAATCACCACCCTCAACAGTATATTTCTGATACTGTCCGTCAACAACTTCACCCATTCGTTTGATGAGTTTTCCATCTTTATCTTTTGCAAGTAGAGAATCCCAATCATCTCCCCAAATAACTTTTATCACATTCCAGCCAGCACCACGGAAAGCAGCCTCAAGCTCCTGAATAATTTTTCCGTTACCGCGAACTGGTCCGTCAAGTCTTTGCAAGTTACAGTTGATTACAAAAATTAAATTGTCAAGCTGTTCTCTTGATGCAAGTGTAATTGCACCGAGAGTTTCAGGTTCATCAGTTTCGCCGTCACCGAGAAATGCCCAGACCTTGCTTCCGGTATCTTTCTTCAAACCGCGGTCTTCTAAATAACGATTAAACCTTGCTTGGTAGATTGCCATAATTGGTCCAAGACCCATTGACACAGTTGGAAATTCCCAGAACTCCGGCATAAGCCACGGATGAGGATAAGAAGAAAGTCCTCCGCCTTTTGCAAATTCTCTTCGGAAGTTTTTTATTTTTTCTTTTGAAATTCTTCCTTCAAGAAAAGCGCGTGCATAAATTCCCGGTGAAGCGTGTCCCTGGAAATAAATCTGGTCGCCGTCGTAACCTTCACCTTTTCCTCTGAAGAAATGATTGAAGCCAATCTCATACAAAGTTGCCGCACTTGCATAAGTAGAAATATGTCCGCCGATTCCTTCTTCCATCTTGTTTGCATTCACAACCATCGCCATTGCATTCCAGCGGATAAGACTTTTTATTCTTCTTTCAATTTCACGGTTGCCTGGGAAAGGCGGCTGCTTTTCTCTTGGGATTGTATTTATATATGGAGTGTTTGCCGAGAAAGGAATTTGCACTCCGGCTTTGTATGCACGTATCTGCAACTGCTGAAGCAACTCTCTTACTCTTTCCGGTCCGCCGTGTTCAAAAACATAATCGAGCGAATACAGCCACTCGCTGGTTTCTATTTCTTCAATTTCAGGATTTCGTTTATAATCCTTGGCCATAAATTTCCTTAGTTGTCCAAAAATGATTTTGTAATATTTTAATAACTAGCAGTTCACTTAAAACTCGAGTGCCGTCATTCTGGCGAGTGAAACGAGTCCAGAATCTTTAAGCGAGCATTTGCTTTTAGATTCCGGACAAGCCGGAATGACCATTACGCTAATTAGAGCAAATTTCTTGGTTTTTCTTTTGTTTTAGTCAGAAATTGAGGCGTCAAATTAATTGATTGATGAGTGAAATACAAGGAAGGAAAGCAATGTAGAATTCACAATGTATAATTTAGAATTGAAGTGCATTACTCACCTGACTTTCTCACTTTAATTTCTTAAGTTTCTGTTAACTTTAATTTTAATGGAGCGTAAAATGCGAACCCTTAAAATATCTCTCCTGATTTTTATTCTTCCAATTATTTTGTTTGCACAAGAAGGGTGGTTCTGGCAAAATCCATTACCTCAAGGAAATCCCTTATATGATGTATGCTTTACTGATGGAAATGTTGGAACAGCGGTTGGTTTTGTTGGTACAGTGATTAGAACGACAGATGGTGGAGAAAATTGGACAGTTCAAAGTAGTGGTACGACTTCACATCTTAGTGGAGTATCTTTTACTGATGCTCACCATGGAACAGCAGTAGGAGAAGATGGTACGATAATAAGGACTATAGATGGTGGGCAATACTGGTTTAGACAGAATAGTGGAACAACTCAAAATCTACTTGATGTTAATTTTCCAGACCTGAATCATGGAATGGCTGTTGGAGAGAATGGAACTATACTCAGAACTACTAACGGAGGAATAAATTGGAGCATACAATCCTCTCCAACAAGTCAAAAGTTAAATGGTGTTTTTTTTACCGATGAAAATAACGGTACAATAACGGGAAATAGTGGTAGAATTCTGCGAACTACAAATGGTGGAATGAACTGGACCTATCAGGTGATTTATCCATATGACGATTTACTTGATGTTTATTTTGTCGATGCAAACTTCGGTGTAATAGTAGGTACACAAGGAAAATTTTTACAAACCTTGGATGGTGGTACAAACTGGATTTCGAAACCATTAAATTATTGGAATAACGTTTTATTCTCGGTCCACTTCACAGATGTAAATAATGGTACAATTGCAGCCTTTAATATTGATGCCCAACGCGGTCAAATTATACACACCACAGATGGGGGAACGACTTGGTCATATCAAAATATAAATCTAACTAATTGGCTTTTTGGAGTTTCATTTTCTAGCGCGAGTAATGGAGTCGTTGTGGGATATAAAGGTGAAATTATTAGAACTACGAATGGAGGAAATAGTTGGTTTCGTCAGTCAAGTGGACCAATTGATGATCTTTATTGTATATCCTTAACTGATGTAAACAATGGAACAGTTGTAGGTGGTGACTGGACTGGCACAAACCACGAGGGTATTATTATGAGAACAACTGATGGAGGCGATAACTGGGTCACTCAGTATATAGATTCAACAACTCAATGGGCTTGGTTCTACGGAGTATGTTTTACTGAT
>Ga0326726_10000618_pt1 | contig 32417 bp, 30 predicted proteins | sample MHFenrmetagenome_2_FD_207603 | JGI IMG/M metagenome (GOLD analysis project Ga0326726, IMG submission 207603) | Lab enriched peat soil microbial communities from Michigan Hollow, Ithaca, NY, United States - MHF15MN | ecosystem: Environmental > Terrestrial > Soil > Wetlands > Peat | place: USA...
GCCCGCTCCCGGCACATCGCGGTTGTCCCAACCGTGGTAACCATGTAGTGCAGCGCCTCCCGAACGGCCTCGAGCGGCACGAAGTAGTCTGGCGCCCTTGAGCTCAGCACCATCGGCGCGAATGGCATGAATTCCGTCCGGCTTAGTCGCGCGTTGAGCCAGTGGTTCACCGTGGGATCGTCAGCGCGATACAGAATCGACCGGTGACCCAGCGCGCGCGGGCCGTACTCCATTCGGCCGCGGCACACCCCACCACAGTAACCGTCGGCCAGCAGACGAGCGACCACGTCGGACGGATCGCCTGCCAGCACCTCGCCGCCGGACATGGCGACCGCCTCATCGATCTCGCGATCCGAGGGAGCTGGTCCAAGACACACATCATGCAGCCGCGGCGGGGTCCAGGAAGCGCCGGAGAGATGGTGGTCTACCTTGAGCGCGGCGCCGTACGAGAGCCCTCCGTCACCCATGTGCTGATGAACGCTGAGCGTGCGCACGGCGGGCAGTTCCGCGATTCGCTGGTTTACGCGGACGTTAGCAAACACACCACCGGCGATGGCCACATCGATCCGCTGCTCGCCTTGCCGATCCATCCAGTGCCGGGCGAAGTCGACGACGGCGCGCTCGAGCGCGTCCTGAACGCCTGCGGCGACGTCAGCCGGCTCGTGTCGTTCGATTCGCGCTCTCAGCTGTTCGATCTGAGGAACGAGATATCCGCCGCGATTGACGATATGGCCGTGAGCCGGCGAGAAGCTGAAGTACGAGGCGAACAACGGACCGAGCACCGATGGATCGCCGTGTGCCGCGAGGCCCGTGACTTTCCCTTCGTGGTGCATCTGCTGAAAGCCAAGAAGATGCGTGACGTAGCCGTAGTAATGAGCGGGGCTGTCGAAAAAAGGCACGCGGCATCGGATCTCGTAGGACGAACCGTTCCACCAGCCCACTTCCGCACAGTGCCCGTCACCCTGGGCGTCCAAGGTCATCGTCAGCGTGCGCCCCTGGCAATTGGTCCCAAGCGCCGAATACGTGTGACACCGATGATGATCGACGAACGAGACTGGAGCCGGAAATCCCTGCCGCCGCAGCTTCGATCGGATCGCTCGACGGAAGGGCGACGCGAGACCGCTGCCGAGCGCCAGCGCCGAGCCCAGGGCGGCTCGATGACGCATCAGGCTCTTTCCCGACGGTCGATTGAGCACCAGCGTCAAGATGGCCTTGCGGTAGTCGCTCTGAAACCAGTCCCAAGCCTCCTCGGGCACGTGTACCCATGTCGACACGCCAATCGCCGTGACGTCTTCGCGCCGCACACCGGCTTGCGCGAGCACCGACTCGATCGATCGCTCGGGATAGCCGGTGAACAGCTTTTTTCGCGTCAAGCGCTCTTCGTTGACCGCCGCCACGAGGCGGCCGTCGACGAGCAGCGCCGCGCCGGCGTCGTGCTCCGCGCTGATTCCGAGGACAGCGCGCGCCATCATGGAATGAACACCTGACTGGTTTTCCGCTCGACCTGATTCCCATCCTGCGGGATCCGCTGGCTGGCGGCGCCCTCGAGTGCGAGCCGTTCGTGTGTTCGGGCGATCGCGTGGAGGCGGGCCTGTTGTGGTCGCATGCCAGTGTGTATCCCGTCCACGACGGGATTCCGCGGTTCGTCTGGTCCCGCGCGACTCGGGACCGCTTCCTCGATCGCTGGCGCGGCCAGCTCGCGTCGAAAGCCGGCGATCCGAGGTTGCGATCCTTTGCCGCGGTCGATCCCGTGCTCACGCCGACGCAGGCGCTCTACGACTTCCAGTGGAGGCGGCTCGATCTGGCGGACGCGGAGAGGAACCGGCAGCAGGTCGAGCGTCATCTTGGCAGAAGTGATTCGCTTCCGCAAGCCGGGCTGGCGCTCGAGATCGGCTGCGGAAACGGGCGCCACTCCTCCGCGCTCGCGGCATACGCGGCGCGAGTCGTCGCCGTCGATTTCGGCGATCAGATCGAGATGGCTGCCGAGCGAACGGCCGACCCGAAGATCTCGTTCGTCCAGGCCTCTGCGCTGCGGCTGCCGTTTGCCGACGCCCGGTGCGGGCTCGTGTTCACCTCAGGCGTCCTCATGCACACGCCCTCGACACGGTCAGCGTTCGCGGAGGCGTGTCGCGTGCTCTCACCGGGCGGCCGCGTGTCGTGCTGGGTCTACTCGCGCTGGCGATGGCCGATGCTCGAACGACTCAGCGACCTCGTCCGAGCCGGCACGACGCGGCTGCCGCACCGGATCGTTCTCGCGTTCGCCTATCTGGCGGCACCCGCGCTGCCCTTGGCCCGGCGGCTGCTCGGCTACGAGTTCCAGCAAGGCCAGCCCACGTATCGCGATGCGGTCTACTACCTGTTTGACTGGTTCACGCCGGAGTTTCAGTGGAAGCACACGAACGACGAATTGCGCGCGTGGGCCACGGAGGAAGGGTTGCTCGTCGTGCGCGAGCTTCATCCGCCGGCGGGGATCGTCGCGGAGCGCCCCGGCAGCTGACGACCCGCCAGCGATCGAAGTCCGGCGGCCACGACGCTGAGCAGCACGATGCCGGCGACGGGCCACATCGCGAGCGCATAGCGGGGAAGTCCCGTCTGGACCGCGGAAACAAGAAGATAGTTCGCGTGCACGACAAGCCCCCCGTAGGCGAGCGCGACGAGACGCGGATTGGCCAGCCGGCCGGCGAGCGCAAGAGCAAACGCCGCCAGTGTTCCCACGAGCAGACCCCACAGCCAGCCCTCGGCAATCCAGTACGCGGCAGGTGGCAGCACTCTGAACGGAATCGCCCCCGGCGAAAGCGCGGGCGCGACGGCAAGCTTCCGGTCCAGATCGGCCTGGAATGCAGGGAACGTCGCACGATTTCTAATCAGCGGTTGTCTCCAGAGGGCGTACAGCTGGTCTCCTACCTGCCGCAGATACGCGCCACGCCGGGCTCGAATGGCCGCGCGCGCCAGCGTGCTGCCGATCTCGTTGATCTCGATGAGGGCCTCCCGATCCGACGTGAAAGTCGCGCGGTCCTGCACGGCGGCGCCGCGACGGCGTTCGACGGCCGCGAACAGCTCGCGGCTGACGATCGCCTCGTTGACGTGGTATTCGTTGGCGAACACGATCGATCGAACGTCGATCGGCTCCAGCGCGGCGACCGCGCGGGCAATCGGCTGGACCTCGGCGGCGATCGCGCTCGCCGTCTCGCGATAGGCCGTGGCAGTGTCTGGCTCAACGAGCGGCGCTACGTAACTGACAAGGGCGTACGCGCCTTGCGCCTGAATGCCGAAAAGCCCTCGCGTGGCGTAGTTCCAGGCCGACACGCCGAGCAATCCGACCACGAGTGGCGCGGCGCACGTCAACGCGGTCAGCACCCGGGAACGTGCCCGAAGGATGAGCAGTAAAGGCAGGCAGACGACGAGCGAATACGCCGCAGGTTTCGACAAGATGGCGACAAGCGCTGTGGCCCCGATCGCGAGCGGCGTCGTGTTCGTCGGCTGTCGCGCGGCTCGAAAGACCGCGGCCACATGCAGCATGACCACTGAGAACAGGAGCGTCTCCGGCAGGACGGTAAAGCAGTAGCTGATGAGCTGGGGGTTGAGCATGATGGTCGCTCCCGCAACGACCGCCAGCACGTCGCTCTCCATCAACCGTCCCGCCTCGCGGGCGAGCACGATCGCGCTCGCGCAGAAGATCGTCAGCTGAACGGGCCCGAGCCATTCGAGATTCCGCCCGAGCCCCGCGACCGCACTGAGAAACAGCGGATAGAGCGGCGTGCGTCCGAGATTCCAGGACAGATAGCTGGCAGAGTCAGGCGCGTAGAACGCGAGCGATCGATACGCCCCGGGAAACGCCGCGGCAAGTCCCGCCGACATGAGCGCGAGCGCCCCGAGCGCGATCGGCGGCGCCGCAAAGGCACCCGGTCGGCGAGTCATTTCCCCAGAATCTGGCGTAGCAGGTCCGCGACAAGCCCGAGCCCGAAGACGACGATGGCCGTCAACACGGCCAGGCCTGCGAGCAATGAGTTGCCGAGGCTCGCGGCGACGAGCCCGCACGCCAGGCACAATCCAGCCAGCAGCAGGAACAGCTTCACGGGGTTGTAGTACACGATCGACTGGACGATGTACTGCAGTGTCCGCAGCGAATCGCGAAGCAGGCGGACTTTGGTTGCACCGACGCGCTCGAAGTACTCGATCGGCACATGCTGGACGAACCGGCCCGTCAGCATGTAGGCCAGCGTCATCGACGTCGTGAAGCTGAAGGTCTCGCAGAGCTGCGGGAAATACGGCATGATGGCGGACCGCCGGAACGCCCTGAGGCCCGAGTTCACATCCGGCACGCGCCGTCCGGTAGTGAACTCGACCAGAAACTTCAGGAAGCGGCGCAGCGGCGCCTTGACCCACGAATCCTGCACGCCGGTTCTGGCGCCCACCACGAGATCGAATCCCCGTTCGAGTTCGGCTGCGACTCGTGGAATGTCGCGGGGCGGATACGTGCCGTCGGCGTCGATGATCACGACGGTGTTGTGTGAGGCCGCCGCGATTCCGTCTTTCAGCGAGCGACCGTACCCGATGTTGTGCGGGTGCCTGATTACCGTTGCACCGGCCTCCGTCGCGATCGCGGCCGTCTCGTCGGAGGACCCATCGTCGATGACGATGACTTCGAATGCAGGTCCGCTGGAGAGCGCCGCTCGAATGTCGCTGAGCGTGCGCCTGATCGCGGACGCTTCGTTGTAGGCCGGAATGACGACGGAGATCATAGGGTGACCGGTGTGCTCGCCCGCCAGAGCCCGAGACAGGTCAGCTCGAACAGCGCCAATCCATGGTCGGCGCGCCCGCTCCGGTGCTCGGCCCAGAGCACATCGACGCGTCCTGGATCGAACCATTCCTGTAACCGGCCGGTGTTGAATGCGCCGCGCCCGATCTCTTCGAGCGGACCGTTCATCCAGTGGGATACCGGCGCGTTGAAGCCTCGTTTGGCACGCGTCAGCGTTCGGGCCGGCAGACGGCGCCGCTGGCTTTCCTTGAGGATGTGTTTTCTGCGCCACCCGTTCAGCTTCCAGCTGGACGGAAGCGACGCGGCAAACTCGACCAGCCGATGATCGAGAAACGGCGCCCTGGACTCCAGCGAATGCGCCATCGTCGTTCGATCGACTTTGGCGAGGATGTCGTCAGAGAGCCAGGTCTTGATGTCGACGTACAGTGCCTGATCGAGATCGTCGAGGTCGCTGACGCGATCGAAATGCGCGTCGAACCGATCGAATGGATCCGATGCGGCGATGGCTTTGTGAACCTCGGGACGCAACAGACGCGACTGCTCACGGCCGCCGACAATGAGCCGCCAGGCGCAGTGGGCGCGATGGGGCGGGAGGGCCTGGCCGGCCGCGTAGCGGCGCAGCCGCTCACCGGCGCCGGCTTTGTCGAAGCGAATCGGGAACGCCAGGCTAGCCATGGCAGCGGCGCCGCGGATGAGGGGCTGAGGCACCCAGGCGGTCGCACGTTTCAACCGATCGGCGATGTACGTGTCGTAGCCCGCGAAGTTCTCGTCGCCGCCGTCGCCGGACAGGCACACGGTGACGTGCCGCCGGGCGAACGCCGACAGGAAGAACATCGGAATCACCGACGTGTCGGCCAAGGGCTCGTCCATGAGGGCGGCGATCCGGGGCAGGTCGGCGCTCATGTCCGGCCGGACGACCTCGTCGCGGTGCACCACGCCGAGCGTCGCCGCTACGGATCGGGCTTCAGACAACTCGTCGAACGTGCGCTCTCCGAAGCCGATGCTGAACGTATGGTTCTGGGACGGCGGGCGCGCGGCGCTCATGGCGGCGACGATTGCCGACGAATCAAGACCGCCGCTCAGGAAGGCGCCGAGCGGGACGTCGCTCACGAGCCGCGTGCGGACTGCATCGTCGACGAGGGCGGCGAGCGCCTCCGCGGCTTCTCCCATCGTCCTGAACGCCGCTTTGCGGCGGAAACCGTCGGCGAGATCCCAATAGCACCACGTGCGCGGGGGCTTGCCGCGCTCGAGGATCAGCGCGTGGGCCGGCTCGAGCCGGTTCACCCCATCGACGAGCGAGTCGGGGGCGAGCACGTACCCGAACGACAGAAACTGCCCCAGGGCCCGAGCGTTGACTCGCTGCGGCACGGCCGGATGCTCACGGAGGCTCCGGAGATCCGAAGCAAACACCAGACCGTCTGCCGAAGTTTTGTGATAGAAGAGCGGCTTTTCGCCGATCCGATCGCGGGCGAGAAGCAGACGTTCGCTTGCGACGTCCCACAACGCGAACGCAAACATGCCGTTCAGACGATCGAGACAGCCGACGTCCCATCGCTTGTAGGCTTCCAGAATGACTTCGCTGTCGGAGTGGCTGCGAAAGCGGGCGCCGCCGGCCTCGAGCTCGCGGCGGAGATCGAGAAAGTTGTAGATCTCACCGTTGAACACTAGCACGCAGCGCCCGTCCACATCGCTCATCGGCTGGTGACCGAGCGCCGAGAGGTCGATCACGGCAAGCCGGCGGTGGCCGAGAGCGATCGGGCCGCTGTGCCAGAAGCCTTCGCCGTCAGGACCGCGGTGAGCGAGACGTGCGGTCATCCGTCGGACCGACTCGCAGTCCGGCGGCGCATTCCACGTCACAGCGCCAGCAATGCCGCACATTCGTCGCGAAGCGTAACACACCGCCTTGCGGCGCGTGATCGTGGATGGACACCTCTGTCGTTCGGCAGTATTCTCTGGAACCTCCGTGTTGGCCGCACCTGACAAGTCTCACTCCGAACCTCCCTCGGTTCACCGCGCTCCTGCTGCCGGCGACAGTCAGCGCGAGGTGTTTCGCGTTGCACGGGTTGCGCACTGGAACCTCGTCGCGCAATCGCTCGATCGAGTGGATCGCTGGAATCGCGGCTACCACCGGCGTCTCCACGATATCTACCGCTGGCTCATTCCCGCCGGGCAGCGCGTCCTCGAGATCGGATCCGGGACCGGCGACCTGCTGGCTGCCGTGCGTCCGCACGTCGGAGTGGGCGTCGACTTTTCTCCAGAGATGGTCCGCGCGGCCCGACAGCGTCATCCGGATCTGCGCTTTGTCATTGGCGACGCACACGAGCTGAACCTCGGCGAGACGTTCGACTGGATCGTCCTGTCGGATCTGGTCAACGACGTCTGGGACGTGCAGGAGGTGTTCGCCCGGGCGCGCGCGCACGCCGGTCCGCACACACGTATGGTCCTGAATTTCTACAGCCGCCTCTGGGAGTTGCCGCTGCGGCTCGTCAAGCGGGTGGGCGGTGCGCGCCCGATGCTCGATCAGAGCTGGCTGACGTTCCACGACATCGACAACCTGCTCGAGCTGGCTGGTTGCGAAGTCGTCAGACACTCGGTGGAGATTCTGTGGCCGTTGAAGACGCCCGTCGTGGCGCCCCTCTGCAATCGCGTGCTCGCGAAGATCTGGCCGTGCTCGATGATGGCGCTGACCCACGTCGTCGTCGCCAGGCCGGAGCGAGGCGCCGACGGGCTCGCCCGGCGTCCCCTGGTCTCGGTGGTCGTGCCCGCGCGCAACGAAGAAGGCAACGTGCCGCAGATTTTTCAGCGCGTGCCCGAGCTGGCCGGCGGCACCGAGTTGATCCTGGTCGAGGGGCATTCGAGCGATGGCACGTTCAACGCGATCGAACGAGAGATTGCCTCGCGTCCGGGCGGACGGTACATCTCGCTCCGACAGACCGGCACGGGCAAAGGCAACGCCGTTCGCGAGGGGTTTGCCAGGGCCTCGGGGGACATCCTGGTCATCCTCGACGCCGATTTGACCGTGGCGCCTGAAGATCTTCCGAGGTTCATTGAGGCGCTGGTGAGCGGCCGCGGCGAGTTCGTCAACGGCGTCCGGCTCGTGTACCCGATGGAACAAAGGGCCATGCGCTTCTTCAATCTCATCGGCAACAAGTTCTTCAGCCTCGTCTTTTCGTGGCTGCTCGGCCAGCCCGTCAAGGACACACTGTGCGGCACGAAGGCGCTCTGGAAGCGGGACTACGAGCGCATCGTTGCCGACCGCGCCTACTTCGGCGACTTCGATCCGTTCGGCGACTTCGACCTGCTGTTTGGCGCAGCCAAGCTGAGCCGCAAGATCATCGAGATGCCGATCCGTTATCGTCAGCGCACGTACGGCGAGACGCAGATCCAGCGGTGGCGGCACGGCCTGCTCCTACTGCGTATGTCCGTGATTGGCGCGCGCAAGCTGCGATGCGTGTAGAACCCGCAACGCGCGCCGGCCGGGAAGTGCGGCACGGCGAGTTCCTGGCAGCCGGCAATCCGGAGCGGACGTGGGGATGGGGAACACCGGCCGGCCAGTTGCGCGCCGCCAGGCGCGCGGCGCTGATTGCGGCCGGAGCCGGACTCGGTCCGGGCGTCCACGCGCTCGAGCTCGGGTGCGGTACTGGCCTGTTCACCGAGTTTTTCGCGGCGACAGGGGCGCGCATCACGGCGATCGACCTGTCGGACGACCTCCTGGCGTTCGCCCGCGCGCGGTCGCTTGATCCCTCGCGCGTTCAGTTTCAGCTGGGACGCTTTGAAGATCTTCGCGGGGCCGAGCCGTTCGATGCGGTCGTGGGTTCGTCGGTCCTTCATCACCTCGATCTCCACGACGCGATCGAAAACGCCATCCGGTTGCTCAAGCCGGGCGGGCGATTCAGCTTCGCCGAGCCGAACATGCTGAACCCCCAGGTGTTTCTCGAGCGGCAGTTCAGCTTCCTGCCGATCTTTTCGTACACATCGCCCGACGAGACGGCGTTCGTGCGATGGCGTCTGGCGCGAACGCTCGAGCGGCACGGCCTGAGCGATATCCGAATCACGCCGTTCGACTGGCTGCATCCTCACACGCCGCCGGCACTCATCCCGGCCGTGAGCGCGATTGGCGCGCTCATCGAAGCGATCCCCATCGCTCGCGAATTCTCGGGGTCGTTGTCGATCCGTGCGTACAAGCCCGCGAATGCCTGATCCGATCGGCCGCGTCGCCTCCTGGCTGAAAGCGTACCTGCTGTCCGCCTTGCTGCTGACGAGTCTCTGGACGCAGCTCGACGAGCTTCGCTGGAGTGTCATCCCGCTCGTCGCGCTCGTGATCGCGCTCGAGCTCCGGCCCGGCTGGTTCGTGCCGGGCGGGCCGGATGCCGCCGCGCCCATCGAGTCGCTGAGCGCCGGTCTGTTTCCGCCGGGTCCAACGTGGCTCAACATCGCGATTGGTGCGTCGATCTGGTTGCCGGTCCTGCTGCACGTGATCCTTACGAGCCGGGAGGAGTTTCCGTTCGGCGGCGATGAGGGCTACGAACTCAGCGCGACGCGCTCGTATGCGCTGCTGCTCAAGCAGACGCTGCCGTACGTGGTCGTGTGGACGGTTCTCGTATTTGGCGTGGGGGGCAGGTTTTTCAGGCGCGTGCCATGGACCGTCTTTCTTCTGGGGCTGTTTGTCCTCAGCTACCGGTTTCCACCTCATGTCGTCGTCGCACGGTATCCAGCCGCCTTCTACTTCCTCGCGACGCCGCTCAATGTCATCGGGGAGGTCCTGGGGTGGCGTCGGCCGTTTCTTGCCAATCATGTGGTCAACGCCCTGAGCGTTCCCGCGTGGCTGTTCGTGCTGCGGCCGATGCTGCTGAGAAAGTGGCCGGACTGGACGATCCTGCCGTTCGGCGTTTTTTTCTTCTACCAGAAGGAGACGCTGCAGTTTTTTGGCGGCGGATCGGCCATCGAGCCATGGGCCATCGTGTGCCTCTGTCTCGCCGTCGAAGCGCTCATCGTGCTGTCTGACGCCGGTGGATGGCTTGCCGTCATGTTGGTCGGTTGTTCGTTCATGATCAAGGAACCGGGAGTGTTCGTGTTCCCGGTTGTCTGGCTCATCGCGGCGTCAGGCTCGAAGCGCCGGTCCGATTTGGTGCGATACGCGGCCTGTGGCCTCGTGACCATCGCGCCGTTCGCCGTCTACTACGGCGTGCGACGCGCGGCGGCGATTCACCGAACAATCGGGTTCGGCGGAGATCAGCAGGTGTTCACCGCGGCTCGTGTGCACGAGTGGACGGATCGCGTGGCCACTCAGTTTGGCGCGACCGGTCTCGCGGTGGTCGTGCTGCTGGCGCTCTACGGCGTGGCCGGATGGCGACTCTTGCGCGACCGTCCCCGCTTTCAGCGAGTGCACGCGGGCCTAGGCGTGACCGCCTTCGGGCTGATCCTCTTCAATTTCTCAGATGAGCTGGCGGTGCCGTTCAACGCGTACACGCGCTACATGATGTACCCGCTGGTGCTGCTCGGGCTGCTGCTGGTGCCGGCCGCGATCATTCTCGTTCAACGCCGTGGGCCCAGGTCCGTCGTGTTCGCGGCGCTCATCATCGTCGCACTCCAGGCGATTCCACTCGTGCGTACGCTGGCGCTGGATCTCAGGCCGGACTTCGCGCGGAATTCGCTTGAGTGGGGCGGAGTCCCCGTCTTCTTTCCGGTCCGCGACCTGATGGGGCAAATGGAGGGGCGGCCGGACGCGGCGGCCGTGCGATCCGTCCGCTTGGTCGGTGTGGGTGCTGATCCTATTGTCGCACCCGTGGCGTATCCCGATCTCAATCGGCGCTGGCCCATCCATCCGGAGACGCTGAGCTCGCACATTGATTGCGGGTGCCATTCGTCCACCGAGGTGGTTCTGGTGGGTATCGAGTTCAGAATCGCTGTAGCGCTCGAGGCCCCCCTGAATCGTTCGGTTTACGACGCGACGCAGTTGTGCGTCTCGCAGGTGCGGGCGACGTGTAGCGTGATCGAGGCCCGCCACGATACGGGCGATCTGGTCGGCATCCTTGGAATCCCACGTGCAGATGGCCCTCAGTGATCACCGCGCCGGCCTGACGACGCGGAGACCGGCCACGCGACGAATCGTCGCGTCGGCCGTCCTCCTCTTCCTTGCGATTACATGCCTCGACAGCGCTGCCCTCTGGCGGACACGCGACCGGCATCTCGGGATCTCGGAGGATCATTTCGACAAGGGCGTTCTCCTGTATCAGACCGGGTCGCTCTCGCCGGACCAGATACCGATGATCTTCAGACCGCCCGGTTTCCCGGTCTTCGTGGCCGGGACCCTGAAGCTGTCCGAGGCGGGCCGCGCAGTGGTCGCCGCACTGATTCGGCGTCCGGCGCCCCGCGTTGGGTTCCGTGTCGCGGTCCTCATCGCGCACGCAGCCTTGATGGGCCTGATTGGAGTCGCGCTGTTCGTGTTTCTCGCGCGTCGCACCGGGTCGCCGATCGCGATCATGGCCGGCGTGGCGGTAGCCTGCAGCCCGATCCTGCTCGTCGTGGCGACGCAGGTGTCGTATCCGTTGCTGCATGTTGCTGTGCTCGTCCTCGCGTCCCTCGTATTGCTGCATGCGATCGATCGCGAATCGCCTGGCGCACCGCCGGTCTTCGGCAGTGGGCTGCTCTGGGGGCTGGCGACGCTCGTCAAGCCGGTGACTCTCGTGACGCCGATCTTCGTCGCGTTGTGGGCATGGCCGCATCTGGGAGTGAAACGCGCCCTCGCGACGACCGTGGTGTTCACGCTGGGGCTCATCGCAGTGGTCACGCCATACACGATTCGGAACTACGTCGAGACTGGCCGGTTCATTCCCGTCAATCAGCAGGCGTCCTTCGCCTTGTGGGCGACGTCGCTGCAGCGCATCGCGCCCACTCAGGATTACCTGAACTGGGTCGAGCTGTGGTTTCAGTCCGGTATGAGGACCTATACCGATGTGACGGGAGAGCAGGCGTACCTGCCGAGGGCGTACGAAGATCACCTGCTCGAGTTGAGCGATCGCTTCGAGACGATGGCGTGGGCCAACGTCCGGGAGCACCCGGCCGTCTACCCGTACAACGTCTTTCACAACGCCTTCGAATTCGTCGTCGATTCGCCGGCCCGCTTCTGGTTCGCTGACTACTTCGGTCGAGGGCGGCTGCAGACGCCGCTTGGACAGTTCCTCGCGCAGGTGTCGCTGTGGATTCTGACGGTCGCATCCGCCGTGGGCATCGGGATCGGCTGTCTCAGGAGAAACAGACAGGCGACCATGCTTCTTGCGTTGTACGCGCTCATGTGGGCCTCGCACTCGCTGACGTTCCTCGAGGCGAGGTATCTGTACGTGAAGCTGCCGACGATCTTCATCGGCTTTGCACTGGCGGTCCGCGCGTTCTCAGGCCCGCCGGCTCTCAGCGCTCGCCATCGAACCGCGCTCATACTGCCTGCGGGAGCCGCCGTCGTTGCGCTGGCTGGACTCTTCCTCATCTGAACGCCCTGCACGTCCACAATCGACTCCGCCCGTGCCCAAGCGAGTTGCGATCGTTCAATCCAATTGCATCCCATGGCGCGGCTACTTGATCTCGTTCGCACCCTCGACGAGATGATCCTTCTGGACGATGTTCAGTTCACCACGCGTGGCGGGGGTTCCTTGGATTCGGCGAGCTTGACACAGCGACGGAACTGCCTCACGATGTGCCCCTACGGCGTCGGCGGAGCCCGCCTCCATGCGTTTTTCAAGGACTGCCTGTACGAGTTTCTGGCGCTGATGTTCATCGTGGCGTTCTGGCAGCTCACGCGCGGCGAAATGCCTGCTGAAGGCGCGGTGTACGTTCACGACGTCCTCGGTACAGCAGCCCACCGGATCGCAAAAGCCAGCCCCGCGGTCTGTGTTATCTGATCAAAGAGTAGAACACGCCCCGACCGCAGCCGTGGCGAGGCGCGCCGGTGCTGCCGCTGCCGTGTTGCTCGTGGCGGCACACCTGCTGACGCTCGGTTCGCCGCCCTACGGCACTTTCGACGAAACGCACATGGCGGCCATCACGCGCTCCTTCATGGAGACGGGCCACTTCACGTTCGGCATCGCGCCGTATGCGGTCCAGTCCGAAGTGTGGGCGTACGGGCCGGTGTACTTCGCTCTCACGGCGCTGATCGTTCGCGCGCTGGGAGTGGGCGTCGTGCAATATCGGCTCGTCTCGGTCTTCGCGGGCTTTGCGCTCGTGGCGATCGTGTGGAGGATTCTGCGCGCGCGAGGCGTGTCGGGATGGCGCTGCGCCGTCCTCGTGGCGGCGTTTGCTTTCGATCCGATTCTCACGCTGAGCATGCACTACGGGCGCATGGACACGCTTGCCCTGCTGTTCGTGTTTGGCGCGCTGCTGGCGCTCATCGGACGCCGCGGCGATGAGCCCGGCGCCCGCATTCCCCGCGGGCGGCTTCTTGCCGCGGGCGCGATGATAGCGCTGGCGATTCTGACCACGCCGCGTGCTGCGTTGACGGCGGCGCCGCTGGCGATTCTCGCGCTTCGCCGGCACACGCGGTGGTTTCGCGACGGCGCCACCGACCTCGCATCGCTGGCGGCCCCGGTGGTCGGCCTGTACGCGGTCTGGATGGTGTATGCCTTTGGCGGCCCGCGGGAATTGCTTCGCTATTACGGCCGGCTGACGAACTTCATCACGGCGAACTTCGTGGTGTCTCGCGTGCAGCTTCCGCTGATCGGCGTCGCAGTGGCGACGGGCATCGTCGCGCTCATCCGGAGAGGTCGCGCTGTCCTGACGCCGGTTACCGCAGCGGCAGTCATCGGCGTGATTCTGTTCTATCTCGTGGTGCGGGAAATCTGGGGGGGGTACTCCATCTACATCCTGCCCTTCTACTACCTGCTCATCGGCGAGGCTGTTCGAAGCGATCGGGACGGCCGCGTTTACCCTGTGCTGCTGGCGTTTCTAGTCGTGGCGAATGCCGTCGCCGGTGGCCGGTACGTCGTGACGTTTGCGGCCAACAAGGGCGCTGATCGGGCGGCTTCGCTGGCGCGCTTCGTCGGATCGACCGTGCCTCCCGGCTCGCGCCTGATTGGCGGCGATCTGCACTACTTCGCGGCCCTCGGTTTCGGCCATCAGTTCGAATACATCGACGAGTACGCGCGCGACGACGATCGCGAGGTCTATCAACGCACGGTCTACGACTATCAGTACCTGTTATGGCCGGACCGGCTCGAGCGTGAGCAGCCGGGTCTGCTGCGCTTGTACAAGAGCCACTCGACACTGCAGTTGGTTGCGGAATACCGCGATCCGTTCGAAATAGCCTCGTTCTGGCGCCGCCTCGGCATCCCGTCATTTCAGCCGCTCAGCGTGCGAGTGTACCGGCGGCAGGACGCAGCGGCCCGCTAGCAAACTAGAGATGCTGTTCCACTCGCTTCTGCGCACGCCTGCCTCGTCGTCGCGCTGACGACATTGCTCTGCTCGGCTACTTCAAGTACGCGAACTTCTTCCTCGAGAACCTCTCGGCTCTGGCAGGCGAGCACCGCCAGACTATCGTGCTCCCGCTCGCCATTTCATTCTTCACGTTCACCCAGATCACGTACCTCGTCGATCGCTACCGTGGCCGGGTCAGCAACGACCGGCTGCACCACGTGCTCTTCGTCACGTACTCTCCACACCTGATTGCCGGTCCGATCCTTCATCACGGCGAGATGATGCCGTAGTTCGAGCGCGCGTTGGGCGAGGAACCTATCAGGATCGCTATCGTCGCTTCGCCGAATGGGCGGCGGCAAACCAGCTCCGGGGCTCATCGATGCGGGATCCTCCGAAGACTATGGATGCGAGGTCATGGAATTCATCGACATCATGATGCTGTGTCGCACTGCTACCGGCGTGTGATGAAGGCCATGTGGCGTCGTCTCGTCATTCCATCATGGGCCGTATGATCGCCTTCAATCGGCCGCATCTGACGGGGCGGGAGTACGATCGCATTCGCGAGCCGTCGCCAACCGCCACCTGTCCGCAGGAGGCCCTTCACGCTGCGCTGCGAAGCGTGGTTCCAGCAGCACCTGCGGAGCCCGCCGGGCGTATCTCACGCACTCCTTGCCGGTGTTCTCGAGATGGCCGCCATCCCGGCAGACGCTGTTCCGTACCGTCCCACAACGCGAACGCGAACATGCCGTTCAGGCGCGTGAGGCAGTCGACGTCCCACCGCTTGTAGGCCTCGAGGATGACTTCGGTGTCGGTCCGGCTGGCGAATCGTGCGCCGCCTTGTTCGAGCTCGCTGCGGAGCTCGCGGTTAGTTGTAGATTTCGCCGTTGAAGATGATGAGGCAGCGGCCATCGACGTCGCTCATCGGCTGGCGGCCGAGCGCTGACAGATCGATGACGGCCAGCCGCCGGTGACCGAGCGCGATCGGACCGCTCTGCCAGAAACCTTCGCCGTCGGGACCGCGGTGAGCGAGCCGCGATGTCATCCGCCGGACGTACTCGCAATCCGGCGGCGCCGTCCACGTGAGGGCGCCAGCTATGCCGCACATCCGACGCGAAAGCGTAGCACAAGGCTCTTCGGCGACTGTCTTCGCCTTCCGGCGCCGGCGGTGGCGTTGTCGTACAATTCAGCCGCTTCGATGCAGGATCTCAGGAGCTGGCTCGTGGGCGCCGCCGCCGCAGGCGTCCTGCTGGGCGTCTGCTGCACGCTGTCGCCGCTGACGGCCGCGGTCGCCTGCGGTGCAGTGGCGATGATCGCGGTAGCCGGCCGCGGACTACCGGATCGCGAGCGGCAGGCGCTCGTCGTTCTGCTCGTCGCGGCGTGCGCCCTTCGGGCAGCGGTCGTCGCCGCGCTGTTTGTCGTGAGCCCGCACAACAGCCAGGGCGCCGGCGTGCTGTTCGGCGACGAAGCCTACGCGCTCTCGAGGTCGTGGCGGATCCGCGACGTCCTGCTCGAGATCCCGCTGCTGAAATACGACTACCTCATCGCGTACGACAGTTACGGGCGAAGCAACTACCTGTCCGCCATCACTCTCGTGCAGACGCTCGTCGGCCCTGCGCCTTACGCGCTGCGCCTGCTGAACGCGCTCGTGTTCATCGGCGCCGCGCTGCTGCTGTTTCGCGTCACCTATCGCGCATTCGGATCGGCGGTCGCCTTCTCCGGGCTCGTGATTCTGCTGTTTCTGCCGACGCTGTTTTTCTGGTCGATCTCGCTGCTGAAGGAGTCGTTCTATTTCGTGCTGACCGTGATCGTGCTCGCAGCGGCGATCGGGTGCGCGCGAAGCCGATCGTGGGCGGCCAGGCTCGCGCTCGCCGCCGGCGGCGCCGGCGCGCTGTGGGCGCTCCACGACCTGCGAACGGGCGCGGTCACCGTGGCGATTGCCGGCCTGGCGCTCGGGTGTGCCGCGTCCTTTGCCGCCGCGAGATCGTGGCGCGTCTGGGCGACGGTGGCCTTGCTGGTCATCGGAGCCGTGCTGTTCGCGCGTCGTCCGGCGCTGCAGGATCGCGTGCTCGCCGCCGTCGACGCGGCTGCGACCGAGCACGCGGGTCACGTCTTCACTGTCGGCCATGCCTACAAGCTGCTGGATGACACGGCTTACATCGTTCCGCGCACGAGCCCGCAGTTCTCCCTCACGCCGGCCGAAGCTGGCCGGTTCGTCGTTCGCGCAGTCGCCAGCTATCTCGTCACCCCGTTGCCCTGGCAAATCGCAACAAAGGGCGAGCTGGCGTATCTGCCCGAGCAGCTGTTCTGGTACCTGCTGATCGTGCTGGCGCCCATCGGCGTATACGCCGGATACCGCCGCGACCCGTTTGTGACCTGTCTGCTCGTCGGGTATCTCCTGCCGACGGCCCTCGCCGTCGCCTTGACCACGGGGAACGTCGGCACGCTCATCCGGCACCGGACGCTGATCGTGCCGTATCTCGTCTGGCTCAGCGCGATCGGCGCATGCGATGCGGCGAGCCGGATCGCGGGACAGCGGGTGGCGCGATGACGGGTCCGCTCGTGGATGATCGCGGCCGGTTGTTCGGACGCCTGAACCTCGTCGATGCGGCGATCGGCGTGTTCGTGCTCGTGCTGATTCCGCTCGGGTATATGGCGTTCCTGTTGTTTCGCTCGTCGAAGCCCGTCATTGCATCCGTCGACCCGGCGCCGCTGACTTACATCGAAGATCGGGCGTCGGGCGGCACGCAGGTATCCGGCAAGCTGAAAGTCCGCGGAAGCGGGCTGCAGCCCGTGCTGCGAGCCACGATCGGCGATCGGGCCGCGATCGCCTTCATCTTCGAGAGCCCTGCCTCCGCCGACGTGCTGTTCGGCGATCTTGCGGAAGGGACACACGATCTCGTGTTGTACGACGGCGTCCAGGAAGTCGCCCGCGCTCCACGTGCGGTGACGATCCCACCGCGGCCCGCGGCCTCGAGACAGGCAAGAATGCGGGTCGCGGGAACGCTCATCGATCTCGACGAAGCGGCCGCTCGCGCGCTCCGCGTCGGCGACAGGTTTCCGTCGAGCGGGGCGTCGCAGGCCGAGCTCGTGGCTCTCGGCGAGCCGGCGCAGGACTTGCGCGGCATGCTCGAGCCGCGGGGACGCGTGTTTGCCGCAGCGGAAGGGCGTTGGCAACGGCAGGCTGGATTTCTGGTCAACTGCGATCTGGCTGTGCCGGAAGAGTGCCGTGTGAACGGGACCTCGCTCGGGGCAGCTAACCGCGTGATGCCCGTGCCGGGGGCGCCACCGACGCTGCGGCTGCGAATCGACGAGGTCGTTCCCGGCTCCGATCCGATTCAGGCCGTCGCACGGGTCCGATTCGTGGTTCACCCGGAGTTTCTTGATCTCGTCAAAGTCGGCGATATCGATCGAGGCGCGCCGGCCGCCGACGGACGGGCCGCCTCGGTCGTCACGATCGGCGGACGGCAGGTCGTCCAAGGGGAGACCTTCCTCGATGTTGAGCTTCGAATGGGGATCGACCCTGCGCCCGTCGGGTATCAGTACCGGACGAGCCCCATCGCCGCCGGCACCCCGCTCACGTTCACGACGGCCCGCTACGTCATCACAGGTACGGTGCTCACGCTGACGGTTCGAGCGCCTGAACTCTCGAAGCCCTGACGAGATGCATCACGAGGCTCACGTCGATCGCGAGTTCCACCAGGCCGCCCGGCTTGCGCGTGAAAGCGCGACGTTTCGCGCCGTGGAGCGCGCCACTGGCATCACCGCACGGTGGATCGAGGGTTCGCTCGTCGCCAAATCGGCACGAGCGAAGCGCGACGCCTTCGCGAAGCTTGCCTTGCCGCTTCGATTGCGGATCGTCGGGCTGCTCCTTCTATGCGCCGCACTGACCAACGCCAGTCTGCTGGCGCTGCTGCCGCGGCAGCAGGCGCCGATGCTGCCGTTCGCCGTGCCCGCGCTCGTCGCGCTGGTCGGCATTCTTCTGATGATGGCAAGCTCCGCTCTGATTGAGGCGTGGCCCGATCGCTTCCGGCTCCGTCGATTGCGGTGAAGCGGACTGCTTCGCTCGCGGCGGTGCTCGTGTGTGTGTTCGCGGCGCTGCTGCCCGTGGGATGGCCCGCACTGCCGTGGAGCATGCAGCCGGGAGATCTCCTCTTCCCGATCGTCGTTCTCGCATTCCTGGCGTACAGGCCGGCGATTCCGCGGCACATGCTCGATGTGTTCGTCGTGGTCTACCTCGCAGGCTCCGCGTTGTCTGTTCCCACGTCGATTGCGCCACGGGAATCAGCTCTTGGGCTCGTCAAAGAGTTGTATCTGGCGGGCGTCTATCTCGTGCTGAAGGCGATGGCGCCCGGTACCGGCGCGCTTCGCCTGTGCCGGTGGCTGTGCGGCGCCGCGGGCGTTGTGGCCGTAGCCTCACTGGCCGGCGCGGCCGTGTTCTATGCGAGCGGTCATGTCTGGTCTGTCGTCGGAAGTCCGATGCCGCTGCCCTATATCGGGCAGGTGTTCAGGACGAATGGGACACTTCAGTCTCCCGAGTTTTTCGGCAACCTGCTGACCTTCGTCATTCCGCTTGCCGCCATGCTGGCCGGCGCGGAACGCGGTGGCGGCTGGCTCGCCGTGCTTGGCGTGCTGACGGTCGCCGAGGTCCTGACGTTTTCAAAGAGCCTGGGTGGGACGGCCGTCGCGCTGACCGTGTTCTTCTGGCCGCGCTGGCGCTCGAAGCCGCTGCTGCGCGCCGCTGCCGCCGCTCTCGCGGTCGCGCTGGCGGTCGCATTCAATGCGGCCGCGATCGTGACCGTCAGGCGGGTCGACGTTCAGTTCAGCAAGGATAGCCGGATTCCGCCGCCCGACTCTCTTTACGGACGCCAGGACGATCCGGCCGGCGCCGACCGCGTTGATCTCGGCGTGTCGTACAACCCGATGAGCTACTACCTCGTCAAGAAAGTCGCGTGGCGGGCTTTCCTCGACCGCCCATGGACCGGCATCGGCCTCGGCACGTTTCCGATCGAAGCGGAGCGCGCATATCAGGATGGACGCCTGCATCAGGCGTATCGCCGCGTCCAGGCTCACTCGCTGCCGTTCGGCCGCCTCTCCGAGACAGGACTCGCCGGCGCAGTCACGCTTGGTGCACTTCTCGTCGTGTTGTGGAGATCGATGCTCCACACGGCGCGTCTTCCAGGCGTCGACGGCCAGGTCGGCTGGGCGCTCTTTGCGGGTGTTGCCGGCCTGCTGGTCAACAGCATCAACGTGGATGCGATGCACTTCCGATTCCTCTGGTTTGCCGTCGGGTTGACGGCGGGAATCGGCGCAGCGAGTCAGGTGCGCGGGTCACGATGATTCAGACCTCTCTCCACACGCTCGACATCGTCATTATCGCGGTGTATCTGGCGTCGCTCGCGGCGGTCGGCGTCTACTTCTCGCGCCGGCAGAAGAGCCTCGACGTGTTCTTCCTCGCGCGGCAGTCGATGACGTGGCTGCCTGTCGGACTGTCGCTGATGGCCGCGCTCGACAGCGCCATCGACTACCTGATGCAGCCGTCGGCGACGATCCGGTACGGGTTGATCCTGCTCATCGGGACGAGCTCGTGGCTGGTGCTGTATCCGTGGGTGTCGAAGGTCACGCTTCCGTTCTACCGGCGTCTGAACTACTACACCGCCTACGAGTACCTCGAGAAACGTTTCGACGTCCGCGTCCGCGCGCTGGCCGCGCTGATCTTCATCGTGTGGCGCCTGGGATGGATGGCGACGGCGATCTATGTGCCGTCCCTCGCGATCAGCACGGCCACGGGCGATCGCATCCCGCTGACGCTCCTCATCGCCGGCCTGGGTCTGCTGGTGACGCTTTATACCGCGCTCGGCGGCATCGAAGCGGTCATCTGGAACGACGTCGCGCAGTTCTGCGTGCGCTTTGGAGGGCTCGCGGCCGTCGTCGTCATCGCCGCCAGGTCGGTGCCGGGCGGCTTCGGCCACATCTGGGAGATCGCCTCGGCGGCCGGCAAGACATCGGCGATCGCGCCGGTGGATCTTGGCTCAGGCGGCGCGCTCGATCGCGTGCAGGCGTTCTTCTTCCAGCCGATCAACGTCGTGTCCATCATGTTCTCCATGGTCGTCGGCCGGATGGCGTCGTACACCTCGGATCAGATCATGGTGCAGCGGCTGCAGACGACGCGGTCGCTCAAGGACGCGAGGCAGGCATTCATCGTCAACGCCGCCGGCGATGCGCTGTGGATGTTCGCGCTCTCGTTCGTCGGCCTGGCGCTGTTCGCGTACTTTCAGGCGCACGCGCTGCCAGAAAATTTCTCGTCCGACAAGATCCTGCCGTACTTCATGTCGCTGACGTTTCCGCCGGGCATCGTCGGTCTCGTCATCGCGTCGATCATGGCGGCGTCGCTCTCGAGCGTCGACTCGGCGATCAACTCGTGCACGTCCGTTGTCGTGATCGATATCTACAGGCGCCTCATCCTCGGACGCGAGACGAGCCACGACAGCGCCGAAGGCGGTGGAGGTCGCGACGTGCTGGTGTCGCGCATCGCCACGGTGGCGTTCGGGATCGCCGGGACGATTCTCGCGATGAACGTATCGAGAATCGGAAGCCTGCTCGAGATCGCCAACAAGCTGATTAATGCGTTCGCCGGGCCGCTGTTCGGCATCTACATCCTGGCGATGTTCAGCCGTCGCGCGACGAGCGGCGCTGCGCTGGTCGCCGGCATCGTCGGATCGGCGACGAGCTACTACGTCGCCTATCTGTCGCGAATCGGATTCATGTGGCCGTCGACGCTGGGCTTCGCGGCGACGGTTGCTGCCGGTCTTCTGATCACGGTCGTGGGCCGCACCCTGCCGAGCGAGGCGGCGCAGCGCCTCACATGGCGGCGCGTCATGGCTGACGACGCCCGTCCGGCGGCGCGGGCATGACCTCGTAAGCGATCCGCGCAATCTGCACGTTGCCCACCCTGATGCCCACCGGGCGTCCGCCGTCCTGCGACAGCCGATGCGTCCGGATGTTGATCCGGTTGAACGCGAGCGGCGGCGGCGGCGGGTTGAGCTCGACGACCAGCACTTTCCAGGCGTCGCCGATCCACGCGCGCGTCAGCGTCATGCCTCCCGACGTGACCTCGATCAGGACCGGGTCGTCCTTCGTCGTGCCGGCAGCTGCGCGGACGGAAATCTCCACGCGCTTTGCGGTGGCAGGTACGAACAGGCTTGCGTACTCGCGCGTCCACCGGAACGAAATGCCCGCCTCGTCGTTCTTCGGCTCGTAGTAGAACCCGTCCACCTCTTCGAGGTGTACGGGAGTGTTCGGCTTCAGCACCGTCTGCACCGGCCAGACGGCCAGCACCACGGTTCCAGCCACCGCAACGCCAACAGGCAGTCGTTTCCAGAATGCCGGAGGGCCGGGCAATCGCGGTCCCGGCCCCGGGATCGGTGCGGCGATCGACTGGTTGAGCAGGGTCGAGCCGCCAAGCGCCGCGACGATCCCAAGCTGGAGGAAGAAGACGATCGCGACCTCCTGCACAAGCAACGGGTGACTGGTCAGGCATGTGCCGATGAACGCCGCTACTCCAGCCGTCGCACCGAGGAGGCGCCAGTCGTGCGGAACGCGGGCCAGGGCCCGCACCGCGAGCTGGAGGCTGCCCGCGATCCAGCACGCGAACAACGCAAACCCGATGATGCCGGTTTCCGTCGTGATCTGCAGGAAGTTGTTGTGCGCGTTCTCGTAGCCGTAGGTCCAGGCGAGCTGTGGCGTCAGGAACAACGGCGCATCGCGATAGTACTGGCCCGCGCCGATCCCGAAGTACGGATGCGTCCCGATGATCCTGAAGCTCGACATGACGAACTGCTGCCGAAATCCCGAGGCGATGTTGGCGGGATTCGTCTCGATTCGCCAGACGGCGACGGCAAAGACGACCAGCAGTGCCGCTGCGATCCCGCCGATCAGCTTCGCGCGCCGCGCCTGCGTCCATTCATGCGTGGCCACCCAACCCAGCGCGAGCGACAGGACGATCGCGGCGGCCGCCTCGGCCGATCGCGAGGCGGTCATCCAGAGACCAAACGCGCACGCGCCGGCAGCGGCGAACCAGAAAACGCGGCGATCGCCCTTCTCACGCACGCCCATCCCGAGGGCGAGGCACAGCACGAGCACGAAGTGCGAGCCGGCGGCGTTGATGTCTCCGACGTGCGCCGCATACCGGTAGCCGATGCGCGACTCTCGAACCAGGATCTCGTCAGGGGCGATGCCGTACCAGAGCAGGGCGCTGGTCGCCGCAGCCACGATCGCCGAAACGGCCATGGCCGCCGTCAGCGCCGTCGCGAGCGCCGGACGCCGGCGCACGAGCTCGATCCCGGCCATCGTGACCGCGAGGCCTGCCAGCATCTTCGCGGCCTCGGTGATGCCCGGCGGATCGGCGTAGCTGAAGTACGACTCGACCAGGGCGAGGAGATTCTCTCGAAGAATGTCGGGGTAGCGGAACAGCTGCGAGACGACGCCTGAGGTGACGCTGACGACGAGTACCGCGAACAGCCAGCCGGCGATTGTCGCGTAGCGGGGAAGCCGGGGCCCTTCGCCCTGCGGCGGCGGGCGCACGAGCCATGCGGCGATGAACGCGAGCAGCATCGCCTCGGTCAGCCGGAAAGGCCCGAGGCCAGCGAGCGACGCCAGATACGATCCGAGAGGGCCCACCGCGGCGACGAGCAGCAGGCCGGCGGCGGAGTCGATGAACGTCACGAGACCGACAGCCGCGATGGCGCACCGCGCGAACATCGGCGTCGACGGCGAGACGAACGCGAGGATCGCGATGAGACACGGTGCGACGCTCAGGACACGCCGGAAGATCAGCATCTCAACGAACGACCACGTGAACGTCCGGGCCGCATGACGCGACTTCGGCCGCGGGATCCCGGTACAGCTCGGGAATCCCGTCGGCGTTCTCGCGGTCGACATACACAACGGCGCCCTCGAGCGGCGCCGGATCCGCCCGGCGGACGGCAGACACAAACTGTCTGTACGGCCGGGTCAACTCCCGGAATTCCTTCGGCACGTGCGACGCACTCACGGCGAATCTCGCCGCGAGCGCGATGGTCAGGACGCCGGCCGCGATCCGGCCGGCGCGTGGCGACAGCCGGGACGTCATCAACTGTCCGAACGCGAGTATCCCTGCTGCGAGCAGCATCGCAAAGCCGGCCGCGGGCAGATAGAGATAGCGCGATGAATTCTCCCAGACAAAGAACGTCGAAGGCACGATCGTCGTGAGTATCCACACCACGAAGAAGCGCACGCGGGCTGATCCGGCCACGAGCAGCGTCACCACGCCGGCGACGGCAAGTGCCTGGAACGCGAGATTGTGCACACCCATGGACAGCGTGATCAGGTAGTCGAGTCCGTGAGTGACGGCATGCCATCCCAGCCGGTAGTGTCCCTCTGTGATGAGATAGCTGCGGCTGTTGACGACGTACTCGATCGCGAGATATGAGGCGAGCAGCAGAGCGAAGGGGACATACCGGGTCGCCCGAGTGGCGAGCGGGACGCTCACGCTCGCCCGGCGGCCGTCCACGACCGTGAGTGCCTCGAGCGCGACCATCATCGCAAGCAGCGTTGCCGAGCTCTCGTGCGTGAGCAGGCACGCGGCAAATGCGACCAGCGAGATCGTGTAGAACAGCCGGCCTCTGCCTTCCAGGTACAGCAGGTACATCCACAGGGCCAGGAAGTACCACGTGGCCGGAAGCAGGTCGGTAATCGCCGCCACCCAGACCACGGCCTGGACGTAGCCCGGCTGCACGGCAAACAGGAGCGCCGTCAGCCCGGCGAACACGGCGCTCTTCGTCAGTGCACGCGCGAAACCGTACAGCAGCGCCGTGTTGCACAGGTGCACGACAACGCTGGCGATGTGGAAAGACGGCGCGTCACAGCCAAAAAGCCGGCGGCCGATGAAGAAATAGATCTCGATGATCGGCCGGTAGAAATGGTTGTATCGCTCGATGTGCAGCACGTTCGCCACGGCAAACGTGCGCGCGCCCTGCAGCCACTGGAAGTCGTCGTTGAAGTAGTACGTGCGGGTGACGTCCCGATAGATCGTGGCGACGACAGCGGTCAGTGCAACAGCGCCAATCCCCACGACAAGCGAAGGCGGCCGCCAGCGGGGAATCAACTCGATCAGCGCCGGCCCATGCCGACAATCCCCTCGGCGGGGCTGCTCGCCGTCGCGTACATTTTTCGCGGAATCCGGCCGGCGAGATACGCAAGCCGGCCCGCGCGCACGGCGAGCTTCATCGACTCCGCCATCGCGACCGGATCCTGCGCGCCCGCGATCGCGGTGTTCATCAGCACGCCGTCGGCGCCAAGCTCCATCGCGAACGTCGCGTCCGAGGCGGTGCCGACGCCCGCGTCGACGATGACGGGCACGCGTGAGAACTCGCGGATGATGCGGATGTTGTTGGGATTCTGAATGCCGAGTCCGGATCCGATCGGCGCGCCGAGCGGCATCACCGCCGAGGCGCCCGCATCTTCGAGCTTGCGGCAGACGACGGGGTCGTCGCTCGTATAGGGCAGGACGACGAAGCCGTCGCGCACGAGGACGCGCGTCGCTTCGACAAGCGCTTCGTTGTCGGGAAAGAGCGTCCGTTCGTCGCCGATGACCTCGAGCTTTACCCAGTTCGACAGCCCCGCTTCGCGCCCCAGCCTCGCCGTTCGAATCGCATCATCGGCCGTGTAGCAGCCGGCGGTGTTCGGCAACACGAAATACTTCGACGTGTCGATGAAATCGAGAAGGGATTCCTTCGAGCGGTCGGAGATATTCACGCGCCGGACCGCCACGGTGACCATGTCGGCGCCGGATGCGTCGTGCGCCTTCACCATGACCGGGTTGGATGGGTACTTGCCGGTGCCGATGATGAGGCGCGACTGAAACGTTCTGCCGGATATGACGAAATGATCAGATGCCACGGTGCTACCCACCACCCACAAAATTCACGATCTCGACGTTGTCGCCCTCGTTGAGGAGCGTGGCGTCGAAGGCGGCCCGCTTGAGGACGACGAGGTTGTACTCGACAGCCACGCGGCGCGCGTCGATCTCGAGCGACGCCAGCAGTTCGGTGACGGTCAGCGGACCCGACAGGTCGAACGGATCGCCGTTCAGGGTAATCGTCAACGCGATGTAACCAATCCGAACGGGTCATTTTATCTCAATTGTTTCACCCGATCTTTTTGTCCAGCTATCCAGCGGCACCCGTTTCGTATAAGGATCAGGGGATGGGCTTCGACCGCTCCGCCGCCCTTCGGCAGTACCGGCGAAACCGGGAACGCTCTCGCGCGCTGTTCGATATGCTGCCCGAGGACGTCTACTACAGCAGGCCGATCGATTTGCGCCATCCGATCGTCTTCTACGACGGCCACCTGCCCGGCTTCAGCTTCAACACCCTCGTGAAGAAAGCACTCGGCCGATGCGGCATCGATTCGAGGCTCGAGGCGCTGTTCGCTCGAGGCATCGATCCGCACGAATCGCAGGCCGATGGCGGACGACCCGACTGGCCGTCGCGGCAAACGGTACGTGAGTTTGTCGAGGAGGCCGATGCGCGCGTGATCGACGTGCTCGAGCACGAGGAGCTCGTGCGGCCAGGCGACCGGCTGCTGGATCGCGCCGATGCGGTGTTCACGATCCTCGAGCACGAGGCCATGCACCAGGAGACGCTGCTCTACATGTGGCACCGGCTGCCCTTCGAGCAGAAGCGGCGCCCGGATTCCTATTCCCCGACTGTCGATGGCCCCGCGCCTTCCGACGAGTGGATCGACATTCCCCCTGGCGACGTCATGCTCGGCGTCGATCGCGCGTCGGTGCCGTTTGCGTGGGACAACGAGTGCCCGACCTGCACGGCCGCAGTGCCGGGATTTGCGATCGAGCGACAGAACGTGACGAACGGCCGTTTCATGGAGTTTGTCGAGGCCGGCGGATATCGCGATCCCCGATGGTGGAGCGGCGACGACTGGGGCTGGGTGCAAAGCGAGCGCATCGACCATCCGCTGTTCTGGGAGCGGACCACTGGAGCGCCGGGGCGCTGGTTCTGGCGAGGGATGTTCGAGCTGCTGCCGCTGCCGATGTCCTGGCCTGTCTACGTCAGCCACGCCGAGGCGGCTGCCTTTGCGCGCTGGCGCGACGCTCGCCTGCCGACGGAAGCGGAGTACCAGCGAGCGGCGTTTGGCGACGCCGCACGCCGGCATCCGTGGGGCGACGCGGAGCCTTCAGACGCGCACGGCGTCTTCGATTTCTCGAGCTGGGATCCGCAGCCTGCGGGCAGCCACCCATCGGGCGCCAGCGCCTGGGGCGTCGAGGATCTGGTGGGCAACGGCTGGGAATGGACGAGCAGCACGTTCGCGCCCTTCCCCGGCTTCCGCGCGGCCGCGTCGTATCCCGAATACTCCGCGGATTTCTTCGACGGCGAGCACTACGTCATGAAAGGCGCGTCGCCGGCGACCGCGCGCGAGCTGCTGCGGCCGACGTTCCGGAACTGGTTCCGCGCGCGCTATCCGTATGTGTACGCGACATTCCGGTGCGCCCGATGATCGCGCGCGTCGTTGAGCACGCCGTCCCCGTCGAGGAGTTCGCGAGCGACGTCTACTACTACCTGTCGCTCCAGCCGCGGCAGCTTCCGTCGCGCTACTTCTACGACGACCTGGGGTCGGCGCTGTTCGACGCCATCTGCCGGCTGCCGTGGTATCGCATCACCCGCGCGGAAACGCGGCTGCTTGCCGAACACGGCCGCGCGATTCTGGCGCGCGCCGCGGGTCTTTCGACCATCGTCGAGCTCGGGCCCGGCAGCGGCGAGAAGCTGGCGACGCTCGTGGACGCCGGACGTTCCGGCCAGGGACATCGTCCACATCTCGATCTGCGGCTCGTGGACATCTCGCGAAGCGCGCTCGAGCTGGCGAGCCGGACGCTGGGCACGCTGCCCGATGTGTCCGTTGCGACCTACCAGGCCCGGTACGAGACCGGCCTGCTGCAGGCGTCGGCGGAAACGCCCTCGGGCCGGGAGCTCGTGCTGTTTCTGGGATCCAACATCGGCAATTTCGATCGACCGGGCGCCGATGCGTTCCTCCGCGGCGTTCGTGCCGGTACGGCGGCCGGGGACATGCTGCTGCTGGGCGCCGACCTCGTGAAGCGCGAACGCGATCTGATTCTGGCGTACGACGATCCGCTCGGCGTCACGGCCGCGTTCAATCGAAATCTCCTCGTCCGGATCAATCGCGAGCTCGGCGGAAGGTTCGATGTCGATGCGTTTTCGCATCGCGCGGTGTGGGTCGAGGCGGAGTCGCGCGTCGAGATGCATCTCGTCAGCCACGCCCGTCAGCGGGTGCGCGTCGACGCGGCCGGTATCGACTTCAACATCGGGAACGGCGAGTCGATCTGGACCGAAAGCTCCTACAAGTACACGCCGGCCGGAATCGTCGCGGCGCTGGAGCGCGCCGGATTCGGCCTGGTCGAGCAGTGGATTGACGAGGTTGACGGGTTCGCGCTGACGCTGGTGGAGGCCCGCTAGGAGACCTTCCAGCCTTCCGTACGCAGGGTGTTCATCAGCTGCACGGATTTTTCGATGAGATCGGTCGGCTGGTCGACTTCTTCCACGAATTCCGATCCGTCGGGCCGCGTGACCACGACACGATAGCGTCCCGTGCTTCGATCGTGACTGATTTCGTACCGCAGCCGCTCGCCGTCTTTGTCGAAGAACCAGATCACTTCCTACGCAGAATACCGCAACCCGAGCTCGACCGGAACCCGCAGATTTCTGCTGTCGCTCGTGTCAGTTAAGTAGACAGAAATTCGCGGCTCCGAGCAGCCCGGCTTCCGAATTGAGGATCACCTTCACCGGCATCGCTTCCAGCATGTGCTCGAACGGCGCCTTCGCGCGAAACGCGGTCATGAAGCGCCCGTTCTCGAGCGCCGGAAGAATCTTCGGCGCGATGCCGCCGCCGACGAACACCCCTCCGGTGGCGATGGTCCGCAGCGCGAGATTTCCCGCTTCGGCGCCGAACGCGTCGACGAACGCGTCCAGGACGTCCGCGCAGCCGGCGCACCGGCCTCCGAGGGCCGCGGTCGAGATCGCCTCGGACGCGGTCGGCGTGTCGAGGTCGATCCCGTCGGAGCAGCCGTCTCCATGCAAGGCGCGGTAGAGGTTGATCAGGCCCGGTCCGGACACCACATCTTCAACCGACGCGCGGCCGCGGCGGCGAGACAGATCGCGAAGCACGACGACGTCGCGGTCGTTGCGCGCCGCGAAGTCCGCGTGGCCGGCTTCCATGGCGTGGGCCCGGTACCGGCCGTCGACGCAGTGCAGAGCCGCCTCGCCGAGTCCGGTGCCGGCGGCGATGACTGCAATACTTCCCTCAGAAACCGGACGTCCCGCCTGAAGGACACGCACCTCGGAGTCGACGAGCGCCGGCAGGGCATAGGCCAGCGCTTCGAGATCGTTCAAGAGATCGACGCGCGCCAGACCGAACGCGCGCGCCACGCGGCTCGCCTCGACGCGCCAGGGGATGTTGGTGAGGTCGGCGACATCTCCGGCGACGGGTCCGGCCACGCCAAAGCACGCCGAGGCAATCGACGCGGCGCTGCGCGCTTCGCCGTCGAGAAACGCCGAGATCATGTCCGGCAGACCGGAATAGTCGAGCGTGCGAAACGTCCGGACGACGAGGGCGCGCGGCCGGGATGAGGTCCTTTCGAACACTCCGAGCCGCGTTGACGTACCGCCAACGTCGCCGGCGAGCACATTCGTCATTGACAATCGTGTCATTCTCCTTCATCTTGATGCCGTTTCCCCCGTTTGTCAGAACAAGCGGAGGTCGCGTGCCTGCACTGGATCCATCGTCACGCCAGCCACTTCACGGACAGGTTGTCGTTTTCACCGGCAAGCTGAGTTCGCTCGGCCGCAAGGACGCGAGCGCGCTCGTGGCGCGCCTCGGCGGCGCGACGAACGAAGACGTCAACGCGAAGACGACGATGCTCGTGGTCGGTGCCGAAGGGTTCGCCACGCCGGGCGACGCATCGCGCGGCCGCAGCCAGAAGCTCATCCGTGCCGAGGAGCTCAACGCGCAGCAGCCGGCCCTGGCGATCCAGATTCTCAGCGAGGACCAGTTCTGCCGGCTGGCCGGCGTGTCGTCTCCGGAGGCGATCAGGCGCCAGTACTACGCGACGCGCGATCTGCTGGCGCGGTACCGGTCGTTGCGCGACGACCACATGCGCTATCTTGTCAAATGCGGCGTCATCCGGCCCGTCCTGCGCACCAACGCCGACACGTTTTTTGCGTTTTCCGATCTGGGCGTGATCAAGCAGGCGAATGACGATCTGGCTCAGGGCCTCTCGTTCCGCAGCGTCGTCCGCTCGCTGACGGCGTCGCGCGCCGGTCAGCTGGCGTTCGACTTCCGCATCGAAGCGGCGCCGGCCAAAATCATCACACTCCGGCGTCCGGCCGACGAACGGGCGTCGCGGCTGCCGCAGGCGATGTCAGGCGCGTCGAAGGAGGCCTCCCGGGCCGCCGATGTCTCCGCCATCGCGCGCGATACCCGCCGCGCCGAAGAGTACTTCAGGGCCGGCTCGGCGCTCGACGATGGCGATGAAGCCAACGTGGAGGAGGCGGCGATCGCCTATCGGAAGGCGCTCGAGTGCGATCCGTATCTGGTCGCGGCGCTCATCAACCTGGCCAACATTCACTACGGGCGAGACGACCTGGCCGAAGCGCAGGCGCTGTACGAGCGGGCGATCGGCCTCGAATCGGATTTCTTCGAAGCGCATTTCAACCTCGGGAACATCTATCACGATCTGAATCGCTTCCCGGAAGCACAGGCCTGCTATCGTGAGGCGCTGCGCCTCAACCCCCTGTACGCCGACGCGCACTTCTATCTGGCCGTGACGTTCGAGAAGATGGGCATGTCGCAGGAGGCGAGGCCCCACTGGCGTTCGTACCAACAGCTGGCGCCCCAGGGCGAATGGGTCGAGCTGGCCAGGGAATTCTCGGAATAATCTGAAACGACTCGAAACGGTCTAGTAGTGATAGTCGTTCGGGTCGCGTTTCTTCGGTGTCCTTCGAAGTTTGTAGAACGTGCACTCGAGACACCAGGCTTCGGGGTCGAAGCCCGTGGTGCCGGCCATGGGCAGCACGTCGCGGTGGCCGCAGCACTCCGGCCCCTCGTCGGGCGGACGGCGCCAGCGGCAGGACTTGAAGCGCGCGACCGCGGCGGACACTTCGGGTTGCACTGCCTCGGGGGCTTCGGGCGTCATCGTCGCGGGCACGTCGGGCGGCGGGCCAAACGGGTCAGGCATGAACCTTTTTATTGTAGATGAACGCCGACGGATTTTTCTAGCGCGGCCAGTGCGCCTTGCTCTTCAGGCGCGACAAGCGTGATGGCCTGGCCGGCTTCGTCGGATCGTCCCGTCCGTCCCACGCGGTGGACGTATGTATCCGACGAGTCGGGCACTTCGTAGTTGATGACCGTGTGTATCCCGTCGATGTCGAGACCGCGTGCCGCGATGTCGGTGGCGACCAGCACCCTGTATCGCCCTCCTCTGAAGCCTTCCACGGCCTGCCGGCGCTGATCCATCGTCCGATCGGCGTGGAGCGCCACGCATTTCACGCCGGCGGCGGCGAGCCGCCGCGCCAGCTTGTCCGCGCCGATCTTCGTGCGCGAGAAGATCAGCACGGGGCCTTCGGGCCGCCGCAGATGCTCGATCAGCCACTCGACCTTGTGTGCGGACGACACGGCATGCACGCGATGCGTGATGCTTTTCGCCGGCGCGCTGCGCTGTCCCACCTGCACGTACTTCGGATCGCGCACGATCTCGAGCGCCGATCTCACCACGTCGTCCGGCATCGTCGCCGAGAAGAGCAGCGTCTGCCGGACGACCGGAAGCGCGGCGATGATGCGGCGGACATCGGGCCAGAAGCCCATGTCCATCATGCGATCCGCTTCGTCCAGAATGAGCAGTTCGACGCTCGAGAGGTCGGCATTCTGCTGCCGCATGTGATCGATGAGCCGGCCCGGCGTCGCGACGATGATGTCGACGCCGGCTTTGAGGGCGCGTTCCTGACCGCCCATCTCGACGCCCCCGTACACCGCCGCGCTCGTGATTGACGTGTGATACGAGAGGCCGTGAATCTCGTCTTCGATCTGCACGGCAAGCTCCCGCGTCGGCGCCAGGACGAGCACGCGCGATTTCGACGTGTGCCCGCCGGTTTCGGCCAGCATGCGCTGCAGCATCGGGACGACGAACGCGCAGGTCTTGCCGCTGCCGGTCTCCGCGCAGGCGATCAGATCGTGTCCCGCGATCGCGAGGGGGATCACGGCGCTCTGAATCGCGCGGGTGTCCGTGAACCCGAGGTCGCGAATGCCTTCGAGCAGGCGCGGGTCGAGGCCGAGCGCTGCGAACAGCAGCGGCGTGGTATCGCAGTCGACAGGGGCGAGCGCATGCGGTGCGGCCGACGGACGATGCGCGTGGCTGTGCTGAGGCCGGCGCGAGTGGTGGCCGGCGGTGTGTGGACCACGACCAGTCCGGCGTGGGCGCCGGTGGCCGCGGGGATTAGTTGTGTTGGAGTTCAAATCTTTCTTGGCTAGCGTGCACGGAACGTGATGATGCCGCGAACCGGATCGTAGGGCGAAACGCCAACGGTAACCCGGTCGCCTGGAACCACTTTGATGCGGAAGCGGCGCATGCGGCCGCTCAACTGGGCGAGCACCTCGTGGCCGGCGTCACACTGCACGCGGTAGAGCCCGCCGCTGTGAACCGCCACGACCGTCCCCTGCATATCAATCAGATCGTCCTTGCTCAAATTGCCAGCGTTCCTTTCTCTGACAATTCTACACGACGCCGGATTGGCGAATCGAGCGATCCGGCGATTTGGCGACAGCTCATCGCCAAATCGCCCGATCACTCAATGATTCGACTCGTTTTACCGCCAGTGTCCCTCGACATAGAACCAGCCGCGGCGATCCAGCTGCCAGCGCCCAGGGACCCAACGGGCGCGGGCGCGTGGCGGGCGCTCGTATCGTCCGCCTACCCAGACGTACCCTCCACGTTCGTAGTGGTAGTAACCGGGGACCCAGACATACCCGGGTCCTGGCGAAACGAGAACGGCTTCCCTTCGAAGTGGCGGCGGTCCGGTGCGCACATAGACGCGTCCGCTCGTGCCCGCGCAGCCGCCGGCGACGAGTGCCGCTCCGAGCAGCAGTGCGGCCGTCAGAGATCTCATGTCGTCCTCCTCCATGTGTTATCGGACATAGA
>Ga0326726_10000619_pt1 | contig 32401 bp, 32 predicted proteins | sample MHFenrmetagenome_2_FD_207603 | JGI IMG/M metagenome (GOLD analysis project Ga0326726, IMG submission 207603) | Lab enriched peat soil microbial communities from Michigan Hollow, Ithaca, NY, United States - MHF15MN | ecosystem: Environmental > Terrestrial > Soil > Wetlands > Peat | place: USA...
GTCCGGGTCATGGGCGGCTTGTCGCAGGAAATTTATGACGGGAGAGAAACTGTCGTATGGGTGATACAACAGAATGTCATGATGGCGGATTGCAGAAAAGATGTCCTTTCCTTCAGCGAGATCTGAAGGGATCGAAGGCTGGAAAGGAATATCCTTCAGATCCGGGCGATCTAGGGAGAGAAGCTGCATAAGATCAGCCATGCCGATGGGGTGACCTACCCGATAGAGCATATTGGGTGTTACCCCAAGCTTCTTTTCAAGCATATGACAGATCCCATCATGCATGGAACATTCAAGTTCGATACGTACCGGTTTTCCCCGTGCACGCTGTTCCATAACCTCTTCAACCGTGGTAAGGAGATCCGAGGCATCATCAACTTCAATATCGATATCTGCATCCCGGGTAATCCTGAATGGGAAAGATGCTACAACTTCCAGTCCTGGGAAAAGCATGTCAAGGTTTGCTGAGATGATCTCTTCGATATAAACGTAATGCACTACTGAGTCATCAATGGATTCACCTGTCCTTTTGGGGGGGATCCTTACGAGTCGTGAGAACAGGTTTGTTGGGACCTTGACCCGGGCAAAAAAATCCTTATTGTTCTGATCCCTCACGATGATCGCAAGGTTAAGTGAAAGGTTTGAAATGAAGGGAAACGGGTGAGCACTATCAAAGGCAAGAGGTGTCAGTACCGGAAAAATCTCTTCTATGAAGAATGAACGCATCAGCTCCTTCTGCTGTACCGTCAGATCTGCATACATATGGATGAAAATCCCTTCAGCCGCAAGTTTTGGTATAATTTCCCCATGCCAGGTATCGTATTGGGCTAAAAGTTCGGGGAGAAGCATCTGCCGGATTGCCTCCAGCTGCTGCGAAGGAGTCATCCCGTCCGGAGGATATTTCAGGACACCTTTTACCAGCTGGCGCTGGAGACCTGAAACCCGGACCATGAAGTATTCATCTAGGTTATTGGCAAATATCGACAGGAACTTTACCCGCTCAAGCAATGGATGGCTTTCATCTTTCGCTTCATCCAGAACATGCCGGTTGAATCGTATCCAGCTTATTTCACGGTTAATATAGAGTGTTGAATTCTCCAGATCTATGTGATTATCATCCATCAGAGGCCTCAAGGTATATCTGCACATACCTTCGTTGAAAGAATAACCTGCTATCTTTTTGGTGAATAGTATATTTTCTTCGTTGGTTACATATTTAGATATTTTCACTCGGTTTCAGACGAAAAAATTAAAAGATCCCGGTGTATCCATTGGTTATCCGTTGAAATTATGAAATTTGTGGCAATGTTCAATAAACTCCTGTTTCCGGTGAATGCTGGGATTAAGCGGGGGCCTTAGATACGCGATTTCGGGGGTCTGCAGTGCTGGACAAAAAGGGCAGAGTGCGGCATCCACATCATTGGCTTTTTCCCGCACCGGACAAAAGTAGACACCCATGGTATACTGGACAGAATCCCCTCCGGGGAATGGTGTTCCTGCGGGATGTCCCGGTTCATTGAGGACAAGCATGCAGAATCCGGCAAGGAGGTATTTTAAAAACCGTAGTGCAGGAGTTTCTCCCCCGTCATCCACATGGCATTGGTCTCCTGTCATTTCCCAGTACTTATGCTGTTGCTCAGTTACCGGTTCATGCATTGTCTTGAAGACGCCCTGTTGTTGCAGAAGACGTATCCGCTGATAGGTTCCCAACAGATGTTCGGTGATCTTTTTTGCTAGCCGGTCCCTGTATTCCGGTGTAAGGTCCTCGATTTTATTGCTGAAATTCTGTTTCATCTGCTGGATCTCAGCCGGGGAATATTGTAGTACCAGGAGTGCAATACGTTCCCCGAGTTCCCCCCGGTTTTTTGCCTGTTGTAAATCGCGGCAGCTCAGTGCAATGGTCACTCTGCCTGCAGGAGAATCACCAGGGTCGCTGGGCGTGTGGGACATAAGGAAAAATCAGGATTCCTGCATGATATAGGAACGGAAATCTTATAATTCTGTGGAATCAGGCTCGCCTTTCGTCCGAACGTTTTTATATTTTCCTTTCCTACTCACTAGTATGGTGATTTGCCATGAGTGAATGTTTTATTTGTTGAAAACCTGCGTTTTTTAGATACTACGTTACGGGACGGGGAACAAACCCCGGGTGTTTCGTTAAACCCGAACCAGAAATGTGAGATTGCAACCAGACTTGCCGATATTGGCATTGATGTAATCGAAGTTGGTTCTGCCGCTGCATCTGATGGTGAGCGGGATGCAATAAAGGTCATTTCAGAAGCAGGGCTTTCTGCAGAGATTTGCACGTATGTCCGTGCACTTCGGCAGGATATCGATTTTGCTGCAGACTATGGTGCCGATTCGGTCCATCTTGTCATACCTGTCAGCGATCTGCATATTGCAAAAAAGATGAGAAAGACCCGTGATCAGGTTGCAGAAATGGCATATGATGCCATAAAGTATGCGAAGAGCCGGGGGCTTATCGTTGAACTTTCCGGTGAGGATGCCTCACGGGCTGATCAAATGTTCCTCCACGAAATTTTTGCAGAAGGTGTACGCCATGGGGCAGACCGCCTCTGTTTCTGTGATACGGTCGGGGTCCTGACACCAGAAAAGGTTGAAGTGTATATCCCCCCACTTGCTACCATTGCACCGCTATCCATCCATTGCCATGACGATCTCGGATTTGCACTTACCAATACCATGGCAGCGCTTAAGGCTGGTGCCTCATGTGCCCATGTAACTGTTAATGGTCTTGGCGAGCGGGCCGGGAATACCCCGCTAGAAGAGGTTGTCATGGCACTCGAGATCCTCTACAATTATCCCACAGGGATCAAAAAAGAGGAGATTTACCATCTTTCAACGCTTGTCTCTCGTCTGACTGGTGTCCCGCTGCCGGTTAACAAGGCAATTGTTGGCGAGATGGCATTTACCCACGAAAGTGGTATCCATGCGCATGGTGTGATACGTGAACCATCGACCTATGAGTCGATCAAACCAGAGATGATAGGGCGAAAGCGTCGTATTGTCCTTGGAAAGCACTCCGGCTTTGCATCAGTAGAATCTGCATTAAGTGAGATGAGTTACACAGCAGACAATCTTCAGATTAAAGAGATCGTTACCCGGATCAAACAGCTGGGGGATGCAGGCAAACGGGTAACTGACACTGATCTGATGGCGATTGCAGATACGGTACTTGCTATTGAAAGTAAACCGATTATCAGCATGCGACAATTTACCGCTGTATCTGGCAGCAATATGATCCCGACAGCGTCAGTTACGCTTGTCGTAAACGGGCAGGAGATGACCGGTGCAGCTACCGGGGATGGACCCGTTGATGCAGCTATGGAAGTTCTGCGCAAATGCGTAGCAGATGTGGCTGATATCCGGCTCGAAGAATACCATGTAGATGCCATCCAGGGTGGAACAGATGCACTGGTCGACGTAACAGTAAGATTAAGTAAAGACGGGAAGATAATTACTTCACGCGGCGCTCGCACGGACATCATTATGGCCAGTGTCGAAGCGATGATCGCCGGCATGAACAGACTATTGAGGGAAGAACATGAAAACCGGGGCAAAAATCCTCGTTGAATCACTGCAGCGCGAAGGAGTCGAGATCATTTTCGGCTACCCGGGCGGTGTGGTGCTGCCGATCTATGATGAACTCTACGATTCACCATTACGGCACATTCTTGTACGGCACGAACAGGCAGCAGCGCATGCCGCGGACGGGTATGCACGGGCGAGCGGTCGTGTAGGTGTATGCCTCGCAACATCAGGTCCCGGTGCATGTAACCTCGTAACCGGTATAGCCACTGCATATATGGACTCAGTTCCTATCGTTGCACTTACCGGGCAGGTCCCGACAAACCTGTTGGGGAATGATGCCTTTCAGGAATCTGACATTACCGGCATTACGATGCCGATCACCAAACACAATTATCTTGTCAAGGATACTGCCGATCTCGGGCGGGTAGTGAAAGAAGCGTTCTATATTGCCGGCACTGGTCGTCCCGGCCCGGTCCTGATCGATATCCCCAAAGATGTGTGCACAAAGGTCATCAAAGAAACACCGGTTCCCGAAAAAGTTATCCTGAGGGGTTACAACCCGACGGTTCGCGGACATAAACGCCAGATAGAAAAGGCCCTTCAGCTTATTGCCGCTGCTGAACGACCGGTGATCTATGCCGGTGGCGGTGTCATATTATCCAATGCATCATCTGAGCTTGTGGATTTCGCTACACAACTGGGAATCCCCATCGCCACTACCCTGATGGGAATCGGGTGTATTCCCGGGGATCACCCGCTCAATCTGGGCATGCTCGGGATGCATGGTACTGAATATGCCAATTTTGCCATCACGGAAAGTGATGTCCTGTTTTCCATCGGCGTACGGTTCGATGATCGTGTTACCGGTAAGACGGATACGTTTGCACCTCATGCAAAAATTATTCATATCGATATTGATCCTGCAGAAATCGGAAAAAACAAGCGTGTTGATGTACCTGTAGTCGGGGATGTAAAGGCTGTCTTACTGGACATGCTCTCGATGCTGAAAAAGAATGGGTTAACGGATGCCTGGCTCAAGAAGATCAAACACTGGAAACAGCATCACCCGCTCAAATGTCCGCAGGATGGCAGGCTCCACCCGCAGTACGTGATCAGGCAGATGAGCGAACTCCTCCAAGGAGATGCGATCATCGTTTCTGAAGTCGGGCAGAACCAGATGTGGGCAGCCCAGCACTATTGCTTCAAAAATCCTCGGACATGGATAACCAGCGGCGGGCTTGGCACGATGGGGTACGGTCTCCCTGCTGCAATGGGGGCGCACTTTGCCCGGCCCGACCTTCCGGTTTTCGATGTTGCCGGTGATGGAAGCATCCAGATGAATATCCAGGAGTTTGGTACCATCTCCCACAATAAGATCCCGGTCAAGATTGCGATCCTGAACAACAGGTTCCTTGGCATGGTGCGGCAATGGCAGGAGCTTTTCTATGACCGGCGCTATTCATTCACTGAGCTTCCGCCCGTCGAATTCGTCAAGATTGCCAATGCCTACGGCATTGAGGGCGTGAAAGTGGAATCTCCTGATGATGTGATGCCTGCACTCAGGGCGGCACTTGACTGCGATGGTCCGTTTGTTATGGACTTCAGGATCGAACGCGAAGAGAATGTGTTCCCCATGGTCCCTGCCGGTGCTGCAATCAATGAGATGATTGGGGGGCACCAGAAATGAAGCCGCATACACTTTCCATACTGGTCGAGAACAAGGCCGGTGTCCTTTCTCGAGTCACCGGTCTCTTTTCCCGGCGAGGGTTCAATATCGAGAGCCTTGCGGTGGGTCCCTGTGAAGAGTCCGGCATGAGCCGGATTACCATTGTCGTAATCGGGGACGATGAAAAAATTGAACAGGTAATGAAGCAGCTCAATAAGCTTATCGATATTATCAAGGTCTCAGATTTAACCGAAAATGAGCGGGTGGAGCGCGAACTCGCCCTTGTCAAAGTCACTGCGGAACAAGGTACCTCTCGTGCCGAGATTATGCAAATTGCCTCTATCTTCCGGGCTCAGATTGTCGATGTAGGGGCAAAGTCCCTGATCCTTCAGGTAATTGGTGACACGGAAAAAATCGATGCCATGGAAAAACTGCTCCGCCAATACGGTGTTAAGGAATTTGTCCGGACAGGAACGATTGGAATCCTCCGGGGATCAAAGACTGTGACAAGCGGGAAATAATTTTTTTGGGCAATTAAAAAATTTCAGTTCTCTCATTTTTAATAAAATCATTTTTTTTTTAGTATTGGGAAGAATTAAAAAAGATCTGGGCCATTTCTCTGATGTAACTATCAGAAACTTGTGAATAAACTAAAACATAAAACCTTGAGGGAAATTACTTTTTTTTCGCCAAGGTTTCAAGCGAGATTTCGATAACAGTGTGAAGTTCGTTTTCTTTGAATGGTTTAAGGATGTACCCGTAGGGGACGCTTGCACCGACTCGCTCCAGTGTCTTGGCGTCGCAGATTGCGGTTATATAAATCACCGGAATGTGAAACTTTTTCCTGATCGTATCAGCTGCCTGTACACCGTCCATCTTTCCGGAAAGTTCGATGTCCATCAGAACAATATCCGGGTGTAGACCGCCGGCCTTTTGTATGGCGCCCTCTGCTCTGTTCTCGCATCCGATCACGTTGTAGCCAAATTTTTTTAGCATTATTTTCAGAGTTTCAGCTACTTCGGATTCATCCTCAACAATCAATATTTTTGCCCGGTTCATGATTTGATGTTAATGATTTTGTTGAAGGGTTATTTGAATTGATTGATTTATGCTTGGGTTTGTATATGTTTACTTTTTTTTTCAGGATCGTCTACCCTGTTTTCTTTATCAGCCCACATTGTGCAAAAGATAGCATCTTTATTATATTTTACCGTAGTTTTTGGAAATTTGCAGTCCTTCATATAGGGGAATTGAAGTCATGTTTGCAACGTTTAAGGTCCCTTCTTAACGGAATGTACTGGTGCGGTGCGCTTGGCAAGACACTCTCAGAGATGATCCTGGGCCTCGTCTCATCGCTGATATAGGGATTTGTCTTCGCTATAGTAGATTTTGCAACGGTCCAGATTCACTACCTGTCTCGTATTCGAATCGCAATCATCAAGCAAGTATGGCGACGAAGAAAACTCCTGAAAAGATTTTTGAGAGGACCCAGACCGGCTGGTATATCGCAAAATAGTAACTTTTTTTTATTCGCACCACGGTGAACCATTTAAATCCTGCAGGCTAACGTATGTGTGGTGAAAACTGCAATTCTGGGAGGCGGACTTTCCGGGCTTACGCTTGCCCGGCTCCTGCAGGAACAAGGCGAAGAGGTTGTTGTTCTTGAAGCTGAGCAGGAATATGGGGGACTGTGCAGGTCAAAAACTGATCAGGGATTTACTTTTGATTCCGGCGGTTCACATATCATCTTCTCGCGTGATGGTGAAGTCCTCGCGTTCATGCGCAGGATGATTTCAGGAAATGAACAACGCAATAACCGTACCACGAAAATTTTCTATAAAAAGCGATTTGTAAAATATCCCTTTGAAAACGGACTTTCTGATTTACCCCTGGAAGACCGGTTTTTCTGTATCAACGGATTTATAAAAACCCTGATTGCAGTTGGAAAAGGTGAGATTCCGGCGCCGGTAAACTTCCGGGAATGGATATACTATACTTTCGGGAACGGTATAGCCGAATGTTACATGATTCCCTACAACGAGAAAATCTGGAAGTATCCGACTGACAAAATGTCCCTTCACTGGGTTGACGGGCGCATCCCCCGTCCTCCTGTTGAGGATATAATCAAGTCTGCGATTGGAATCGACACCGAAGGATACACCCACCAGGCGGTCTTTTCCTATCCGCTTGACGGGGGGATTAATGCACTCGTGCGTGCAATCGCCCGACCTATTGAACAATGTATCAAAACCGGATTCAGGGTTACATCGATAAGAAAATCCGGAAATATTTTGCAGATCAGTAATGGCGATATACATATTCAGGCAGACCAGTGCATCTGCACAATGCCGGTGCACCACCTGTTGCCCTGTCTAGATGATGTTCCTATCGAAGTGAAAAATGCGGCAGATGCCTTAAAGTACAACTCGCTGGTATGTGTCAACATCGGGATCAAAGGATCCGTACCGGGAATTTCCTGGCTCTATGTTCCGGATCCTGCTGTTGGGAGGACAAACCGTATCTCTTTCCCTTCAGGATATAGCCGGCATGGTGCCCCGGATGGCTGCAGTGCGATTCTTGCCGAAATTACCCACCAGCCTGGCGATGACGTTGCCGATCTGACTGATGATGAACTCATAAACGAAGTCGTGGACATGCTCCAGAGCATGCAGATCCTGCATAAGGATCAGATTGTCTATACATCTGTAGAGCGGCAGCCTTTTGCCTATGTGGTCTATGACCTTGACTATCAGAAAAATATCGCAATGGTAAAGGAGTATTGTAGGAAGATCGGAATTCCTCTTGTCGGCAGATTCGCTCAATTTGAGTATCTGAATATGGATGGTTGCGTCAGAAGTGTTATGGATTTTATCGCAATAAAGGAACCGTAGTAATCGTTATGGGGGTATAATTCCCTTATAATGGCTATGATTACCTGAAAAAACGTTTATCGGGTAAACTGTTTGAACATCACCCTTATTATCAGTAAACATATACAGTGTACAGGAGTTTTTTTCCCCATGATATCGGTCATAATCCCGACCTTTAATGAAGAAGAGAACATCGCTCAGTGTCTCGTTTCTCTCACCCACCAGACGGTGGCACGGACCGATTACGAGATCATCGTTGTGGACGGCGGTTCGAAGGATGGAACCTGCACAATCGCCGAAAAATATGCGGACAAGGTTTTCACGCAGGTAAGTAAAAAGGTTGGTGGTGCCCGAAACGACGGGTTCATGGAAGCGAAAGGAGAAATTATTGCAACGACCGATGCTGATTGTATATTACCACCCACTTGGATTGAAACTATAAAACTGGATTTTAACGATGAACGTGTTGTTCAGTTATACGGCCCTGTTTACCCGATTGAGGTTGGAATTGGTAATAAATTTTCGATATTGCTTGCCAACACATTCTCTCGTATTGGCTATTTCAGCCAAACGTTCTATTATACTTTAGGCTGTAACACAGCATTCCGGAAAGATGCGTTTATTAAAGCCGGGATGTACCGCTGTTTTGATGCCGGAGATGACCTCGAGATTGCTTTACGTATGAAAGACCAGGGGAAGGTCGTGTTTGATGGCAGCCTTAAAGTTGGCTTCTCAATGCGTCGGTATGAGCAGTTCGGAACATTGAAATCACTTTATGAATGGTTCTATATCGTATCTCGCGGCGGCCAGACTCAGAAATACTCCTACACCCAGAAAAAATACAAATAATGGTATCATCATTTTCCCGGTACTTTTTATTGATTCGGAGTGTGTATGTCTTTAGATCATCAAACAGATTGCGGCAAACCCCCTGAGGTCGAACGGATATCTGTTTTTAACCACAGTGAATTTGCCCAATTGCTGGGCATGGAGATAACCGAAGCATATGATGGCTATGCTCGGGTGGTAATGGACTGTACTGGAAAGAACAATCCTCGTGGTGTTGTGCATGGAGGTGCGATCTTTGCTCTTGCCGATCAGGCGTTCGGGATCGCAGCAAACTGCGGTGTAGCCATCTGTGTTGCGGTCTCGATCCATATCCAGTATATCTCCCCTGCAACCGGTTCTCTCGTAGCAGTTGCCCACCGTGTTGCTGACAATGGCATGTATTCTACATTCCGGGTTATAGTATACGAGGAAGAACGGATCATCGCAGAATTTGATGGTGTGGCGATTCAGGTAAATACTCCCGGCCCCTGAAATGATAGCTCTTAAAAATCCTTGTCTTTAACCAAATACTAAAATCCCATGCATAATATTGAAGTGACCGTGTTTTCTGCTCTCGCATGTTATTCTGTGTTTTTATCGATCCCGTAGTATTACCTGTTTCTTAAAGAGAACTGATTATCGTCACTATCCAACTAAAATGGGTCTGCTTGAAAAATGGAACGTTTCGGGTAATCCGGATAACCCTCAGGTTACATAGAGTAACCTGGACAATCTCGTGAATATAAAATAAAAGAGCAGGTAAATATGAAATTATGACAGAAAAACCGTGTGACACCTGTACAAAAGAGTGTGTTGGTGGTATCATCTATGGCAACTGTCAACAATTCCTCCATTGGCGCAAGGAGATCAATCATTTGAGCTTCTGCATGGAATCCCTGCTCCAGTGCAGCCGGTCAACGGTATAGCTGAATAATTGTGCATGATGGTGCGTTTTGTTGGCAATTCTCTGTTTTGATTTGTAGATCTTGTAGAGCGCTCCAAAGTTGCTGGGTATGATGTACCCGGGCTGTACGAGATTCTTTTTTTTTTTGAAACAGGATCGTTTTTGTACTGACCTGACTTCGATGAGCATTTTTAAATTTTTTTTATTGACATATTCTTTTATCTTTCCTGACATGAATTGTTACTTATGCCGACCATGAAAATCCGCGGTGGTGACCTCGATCTTGTCGAGTATGAATTCAATTCATTTCCTCCGGGAAAGAATCTCAAGACCCTTGGGTATGAAAAGAAGAAGTTCAGGTTAAAACTTTCGAAAGGAAAGATTACGGTAAAAGCCCCGGCGCGAATACACCTGACTGTGCTGGATATGAACCGGTTTGCCCCGGATCATCCAGGTGGAGGGGGAATCGGATTTGCTATTCAGTGCTATTGTATGGCAGAAGTGGAATGCACAAAAAAAGGTGTTGAGATCGATTACAGTCGCTCATCTATAATTGAAAATTTCGTTGCAGTCTTCAAAAAAACCGTAGGGTATACGGGAGGTTTTAAGATCACGGCCTCTGACCATCAGCACAAACATGTCGGGCTTGGTTCCACCAGCACGGTGATGATCGCAGTCGCTACTGCTATGAATGAGGCACTCGGCCAGCCGCTGACAAACGACCAGTTAAGAAAACTGATAGGGCATAATTATGTTGAGGAGACTGCCGACGGAAACATTGCTTTTGGATTTGAAACTGGTGTCGGTCCCGCCGTAAGCACGTATGGCGGTATGGCACTACTCGGTGATGAACTCACTCTTGTCTACCATCATGCGTTTGCTGAGGGAAAATATGTGTATATCATTATCCCCCCTACAGATATTTCCTCTGCCGGAACACAGGAATTTGACCTCCTCATGAACAAGGCGAGAACACTGGATTACCGGGATCGCGAACTCAAGGCATATCTCTTCTTAATGGATCTCGTCCCGGCGCTTGAACAGGATGACCTGAAAAAAGCAGGAGATATTATCTGGGAAATCGAATTCCGGGGCTCAAAACGTGCTGAAGTCGAACATCACAGTTTTGAAATCTATCATTATATGAGTAAACTCCGCGATGCGAAACTCGAATTCGTGGGTATGAGTTCAGTGGGCCCATCCATTGCAGTAGTTACCAGACTTGACCAGAAATCTCTGGAAAAAATCCTTAAACCCCTGGGACTTTCTATCGCGATCGTCACCAGAGTTGATAACGAAGGCTTAAAAATTATCCGGAAAAAATAACCTCCCTCTTTGTTTTTCCCTTCTCCCGTCTATATTTTTATGAAATACATTGAAAAAACACTAACTCCGGTGATCTTTATCGACCATCGGCAGATGACCACTGCCCTGTGAGGGATACCCGGGTGGGGGCGATGAGTTGCTGCATTCCCTGCTGGAACGCTTCTCCTTCTATCCTTTCCTGGTGAAGATCGCGTGAATTTCTGATCGTACCAAGGTACTCCCCAAAACCCGCATTGGCCACTGGTGTAAACTGATTGACAAGGGAGTGAATTTTGAAAAAAGAGCGATGACTTCCTCATGGGTAAAGTAATGAGTTATAATACCGGGGCTACGCCTGAATGTCGCTGGTTCAATTTCATTCCCTTTACCAAACCTGAAATCATTGACAGAGAAATCAGAAAAGAAGAGGGATCCCCCTGGTTTGAGGACGTGTGGTAGTGTACTGATGGTACGCTCTCTGTCTTCTTTATGCATATGACCGATAACATGCATCGCAAAAACCGCATCAAACGAGTTATTCTTAAAAGGGAGATAGCGGGCATCTGCAACCATAACATGCCCATGAGTGACACACCCAACTACCTTCCTGCTTAATATAATCGCTGGGGAAGCAAAATCGATTGCAGTCACATCCCAGCCACGCTGAATCATTGCTATGAGTGTTTTTCCATTGCCGCAACCAAGTTCAAGCACACGAGAGCGTAAAGAAAGGTCTGGTAGATCGTGAGTTGTACCGCCCCAGATCATCCCCCTGCGGGTATAATCCTCCTCCCATGGTCCTGAGTCCGACAATGATACCAATCTCCAAATAGTAAGATGTTAATCCGCTTGGTTCGGTCCCCGCAGGGTATAAGGTATCTTCACCCCATTGAAAAAAATCCTTTGATTCTTCAGCTACGGTGCCCGGTTCATGAAAATCCAGGAGGGAAAGACCACGACAATCCTTTTCATCACCCGTGTCCTCAAACTACTTGTTAATAACATCTCCAAAAAATATCATAAAACTAGGTTACATTGCAGTAACTCAAAATTCTCCTGATTGAAATATTGAACAAGATATTTTTTTAAGGGTCCTGCTCCCCGGATAACAGCAATTTCTGTGATTGATGCCATAATCAGGAAAAAGGAGAGATTTATACTTTACAATAACTACAAAAAAATAGGCGATTACGCCAGGAATTGTTTAAGCCTCTGCGTCACAAGCCCGATAAGAATATCTGTCGAATCAAGGCGGTTGATTTCATCAGTATTGATAATCTCATGAAAGGACTTTCCTGACTGGATATATACGGCAGGGACAGAAAGTTTCTGTGTTCCACATAACTGAAAAAATTCATCGCGATGGAGAAATTTTGATGGAAAGTCAAGATCATTAATGAACCGTTTCCATGCCTTTTTCACACCAACCGGACTGGAAATTAATGCAAAAAGATTGCACCGTGGAGTTTTGGCAGATGTCATACTATGGCAGTAATCCGACATGTCCGACAGGTTACCCCTGTCAATGTTATACACAAACAACAGGACCATACCTGACTGCATAGTACATTTCCATTTCTTTCCGATGATTTAAGGGTTGGGATTATATTTGTTGAGGATTTTTTTGTAATCTTCAACCCAGGTACCATGTGGCACCACAACAAACATCAGTATCAGGGTATCAGTTTATGGTCCCGTTCAGGGTACATGCAAAAGCGATAAAGTATGATGCCGGTTCATTCTATAGTAAACAGATACACATTCACGAGAAGGTAGAATCAATGTTGGACATCAGGTTTGTTCGATCCAGCCCGGATGTGATCAGGGCAGATCTTAAAAAACGCAATGATACAGAAAAGCTCGCATGGGTAGATGACCTGCTCAAAAAAGATGTCCGGTCACGCGAACTCAAAATGGAGATCGATATCCTGCGCCAGCGCCGCAACACGATAGCCCGTGAGATTAATACAGCACGAAAAGCCGGACAGGACGCAAACGTTCTGTTATCTGAAGCCGCAGATCTTCCCCAGAAGATCAAGGATCGGGATTCGGAGCAAGAAGCGATCACAAAGGCGATTCACCACTACCTGATGCGCCTGCCTAATATCCTGCACGAAAGCGTTCCGGTCGGGAAAGACGATACCGAAAATATTGAGATAAGGCGTATTGGCACGCAACGGGAATTCGATTTTGAGCTGAAGAATCACGGGCAGCTGGCTGCTGAACAGGGATGGGCGGATTTTGAACGAGCAACAAAAATTTCTGGTGCAGGATTTTATTTCCTGAAAGGTAGCCTTGTTTTACTGGATTTAGCGCTTCAACGGTTTTCGATTGATCTCCTGGTACAAAAAGGCTACACGCCGGTAATCCCTCCATATATGATCAACCGGTCATCGTATGAAGGTGTAACCGATCTGGATGATTTCGAAAAAGTCATGTATAAAATTGAAGGGGACGACATGTACCTGATCGCAACAAGCGAGCACCCGATCGGCGCAATGCATCAGGACGAAATCTTTGAAGAGAAGGATCTCCCCCTCAGACTTGCCGGTATTTCCCCCTGTTTCCGGCGGGAGATCGGTGCGCATGGGCTAGATACCAAAGGTCTGTTTCGCGTCCACCAGTTCACCAAAGTCGAGCAATTCGTATTCTGCAGACCTGATGATTCATGGCTGATTCATGAGGAATTGCTTGCAAATGCTGAAGAGGTATTCCGGAAGCTCCGTATTCCGTACCGTGTCGTGTCAATATGTACTGGTGATATCGGAACGGTTGCAGCGAAAAAATATGATGTTGAAGCATGGATGCCTCGCGAGAACGCATACAAGGAAGTTGTATCATGCTCGAACTGTACATCCTACCAGGCAGTCCGGCTCAATATCAAGGTACGGGACAGGACTGATTTTGAATCGAAACGTCATGTTCATACCCTCAATTCAACTGCGATTGCCACTTCAAGGGTGATACGCGCCATTCTCGAAAACTACCAGAATAAGGATGGTTCCGTGGAAATTCCCCCAATAATCCGGCCTTACATGAACGACCAGGAATATCTCTGATCTTTTTTTCATTGTCATATTTTCATTGTCATAGATCGAACGGGTCTGGGAATAAATACTTATTTTGCTGTTGATAACCCAACCTTATGTAAGGGTGTTGTACTATGGGCTATCCTGAACTGGACCTTGATGAGTCCATAATTTTGGAAACGCGGAATATTAAATTCAAATCCATCTCGTTTGATGCGATACTTACCAACAAACGTATTATTCTTACTGACAGCAAGAAGAATATTATTCCTTCTCAGGATATCGCTCTCTCGACCGTCAGGAATGTCGAAGCCGGAGAAAATGCAATTCGGGACCACTTTTTAATTCTTGCCATTATCACCGGTTCCGGTGAAAAACACCAGACGGTTCTCACCTTTGTTCGACAGGCTGGAGGAGAAAGAAAACGGGAATGCATTGAATGGGCAAAGAAACTCAAAAGTCTCATACCCCCCCCAAATATAGACACAACACCTTATAGCACTCCTGTATCAAATGGAGAGCTTGTGACGAGAGGTAAAGTCCCACCTTCGGCGCCGGGTGGAGCTACAACAACCCGTCCGGCAAAAAAGAAGATCGAAACCGCCCTCCCGCTAGGCAAGATTCAAGAAAAAGCTCCTGTTGCCCCAATACCCAAAGAGACATCATCCCTTCCCTCCGGTTCGTTCTGTTCGCGATGTGGGAATCGTGTTCCTTTCAAATCAACATTCTGCAACCACTGCGGGACGCCTATTAAACATTTTTCTGAGCGCACATCAGCACCGGTGCCTGTCATCACCAAGGTAGCGGTCCCTCCTCCGGCACCTCATCCAGTCATCACTGAAACCTCCGTACCGGTTCCCCCTCCTGCAGTTCAGCAAGTCGTCATCAAGGGCGCGATCCCTCCTCCGGCACCTCATCCAGTCGTCACCGAAACCTCCGTACCGGTTCCCCCTCCTGCAGTTCAGCCTGTCATCACCAGGGTAACAGTCCCTCCTCCGCCGCCCCAACCTGTTGTTAACGAAACCCCGATACTGGTTCCCCCTGCGGCCGATTCGTCTGGAGAACAACGAAGTAGTCAAATTGAACAGATAATCCAATCAATTGAACCCTTGATCGAAGATTCAGTGCCCCGTAATCACCAATTCACACCTCCTGTTCAAAAACACGATTACGAGCAAAAGACTGAACCAGTAATTCATGAACCCCCGGTATCGCCATCTCCGGGTGTATTATGGCCAGTTCTACCCTCAGTGGAATCTCAGGTAGCATCAACCCAGGAATTAACAGCCGGAGAATCCGAAACTCCACCACCGCACATTGTTCCTGAACCTGCAAGAAAAAAACCCAATTATCTTGCGATCGGGATCCTTATCATCGCAATCCTCCCCATTTTAGCCGGACTCGTAATCGTAGCAAACATCATGACAGGCCCTTCTGGTGGGCCAGCGACCACTCTCCCCATAACTACCGTACCAACTACTATAACCACTCCGCCAACGCAAGCCACGCATCCTACCGTAGTTATAGAAACTATTACCCCTGGACCCACACAGGTTATGATTCCGCCTAATGGTGTGTGGGTAAGGGCATCGTATCCGGGGTCTTATATCGGGTTGATTGGGACGCCTGGAAACCAGCTTGAAGTATCAGGCACCGGCGATAAGTTTTACCCGATATCGACAAGTGACGGGATTGTTGCAGCAGCTCTCCAAAAGATGGATGGTTCCGGGGATAAAATCACTCTGGAGGTTTATAAAAATGGTGTGATGCTCAAACGTGAATCAAGCGTTACCCCGAAAGGTATCATTGAAATTCAGCTGGATTTGAAAACTCTGCCCGGTGCAGGTAATTCAATTCCCTAAAAATTAATATTTTTAATCTTCAAGTCCCCAATTTTTCCAGTTTTTTAAAAATGATGAGATCCAAAGGAATGGATATTTTTCCCTTGCTTAAAAAATACCAGATATAACTGTGATAGTCAATGAACGTAACAATTATAGTTAATACGACAACGTAGACCTATCGAAAAAGAACCTGCTGGATGAATCAATAGAATAGAGGCTTTTTGAAAACACCAAAACCTTTTATTTTTATGGAGAATAGAACCTCAAAATGATGCTGCTATGGGGATTCGAACCCCAGTCGCGGGCGTGAAAGGCCCGCATGATTGGCCGGACTACACTATAGCAGCGTGTTGTTGCTTTATCTAATTTCTCGGCACCTCATAAATAGATTATGGAATAAGAAAAAATGGAGATACTTGCGGGGTATTTCTGATTAAAGTTTTTATTATTGTTATTTTTTATTGACAGGGTAGCCTTCCGTCTCAGTTACTGTTTTGAATGCCGCCATCAGTTGCCGGGTAACGGGTCCGGGCTTGCCGGTCCCGATTGTCCGCCCGTCCACCCAGGTGATGGGTGCAACTTCGGCAGCGGTGCCGGTACAGATCATTTCATCCGCGGAATAGAGATCGAAGTACCCGAGGTTCTGCTCTTTTACGGTGATGCCCAGGGATTTTGCAAGTTCAAGCAGAACCATGCGGGTGATTCCCCGGAGATTGTTAAGGGTCGGTGGAGTAATAATCTCGCCGTTTTTCACTACATAGAGATTATCGCCGGAACCTTCAGATACGTAGCCATTCGTATCAAAGAAGATTGCCTCATCGCCTCCCTTATAATTTGCCTCAATCTTTGCAAGGATATTGTTGAGGTAATTTAAGCTTTTTACATTCGGCGGGAGTGCATCAGCGGGATTTCTTCGAATGGAAACTGTTACTGCCCTGAGACCCTTGTCATAGAGATCGCCGTACATCGCCCCCCAGCTGGTTGCAATCACAATAACGGAAGGTTTCGGACATTTACGCGGGTCAAGACCGAGATCTCCGACACCACGGCTGATGATTGGTCGGATGTAAGCATTGGTTAATTTGTTCTTGCGTAATACTTCGCAGATTACTCCGGTAATTTCCTCTTTTGATAAGGGAGGATGCAGATCGATTGTTTTCGCTGAATCATACAGACGATCAAGATGTTCTTTGAGACGGAAAATTCTACCATTGTAGGCGCGGATGCCCTCAAAAACACCATCTCCGTAGAGAAAACCGTGATCAAAAACCGAGATTTTTGCCTGGTCGTCGGGAAGGTAATTACCATCAATGTAAATGATCATAGCTTTTATGGGGTGTACTGGGTTTTGTAGTTTTTTCTTTTATCTGTGCTACCAAAAATGCTCATCATAGTGAACAGCCCCTTCACGTATCTCCATGATTTTCTACAGGTATTTATTCATGTCCGAAATCATGTAATGCCTATCAGGGATCCTTTTTTATTCAGTGAGAATGGACCGGATCCAATGATCCTTTTGCTCAGGGTATCTTTTGCAGAAACCATTGGGGATTTTAAACAATCTGTCAATAACGCTGGAAAAAATAGTCCCTTCTTCCCCTTTCTGTAGGAATTCGTTTTTGTGGAGGGAACGCAGGTAATCAAGTATGAAACAAATGCTCACGAATTTAGCCTGGACAATTCGACAAAATGCAGGAACATTCCGTTACTTGCTACCGGGTGAAGGTGAGTGTAACTCCCTAGTGTATTGTCGATTACCGCACCATCAAGATTTTCATGAATACCGATACCACGGGAAAGCTGGTATGCAAAGCGTGTACCTGGAGAGAGTACGACGTCAGAGTAATGGAATTCATGACCCCGGAATGCTGCATTACCCAGGGGAGAATCGCTCAAACTTTTGCCTTCAACATAACTGACGACCCTTCGTGCCGGCATCCGGGTCTCTCCGGAAAAAACTCCGCACATTTCATATGCCTTTTTTTTAGGTGCACCCTGCCAGCCTTCTTGTAAAAGTATACGATCAGTAAGATACATAAGCCCCCCACACTCCGCATAGATTGGAGAACCATTCCGGGATACCTCAAGTATCGCTTCGCGCATGGGATCGTTTGCTTCCAGTTCTTTAACAAAGAGTTCCGGATACCCTCCTCCGATAATGTAGCCATCAGCATCGGGGAGCCGGTCATGAACCGGACTAAATGGAACATATTCTGCCCCGGAGATATGGAGAATATCGAAAAGATCGGCATAATAAAAATTGAACGCTTCGTCAAGGGCGACACCAATTTTAACATCCCGTTCCACCCTTGTGTCAAAGAGAGTATCTTCATGAGGGTGCTGAACGATTTCTGTCATGAGTTTCTGGAACCGTTCAAGATCCACATACCGCCCGATCATATCCGTTATAGTGGCGATACGGGAATCAAAGTCGCCGCGCCCGGCACCTTCCCGATAGGGTACGAGGCCGAGATGCCGCATGGCAAGCTGCATCTCTTCCATGCGGGGTATAGCCCCGATAACGGGAATACCACAATAGTGTTCAATTGCCTTTTGCGCTTTTTCCCTATGCGAATCACCTTTGACATTGTTCAGGATGACTCCGGCAATATGGACATCCTGATCAAATACCTGGAATCCTTTCACAATGGCAGCTGCACTTCTGGTAATACTCTGTGCGGAGACAACCAACACCATGGGGAGATCGAGTAATTTTGCAATAGACGCAGTGCTGCCAATATCGGTAAATGCCTCGGCTCCTTCGTACAATCCACGGACTCCCTCAACCAGCGCGATATCAGCACCGCGACAACCATACTGAAAAATTTCACGATTCTGTTTATCGGAAAGCGTAAAACTGTCAAGGTTCCGGCAGGGCCGCCCGGAGACTGCAGAAAGATAGGAAGGATCAATGTAGTCCATTCCCACCTTGAAGGTCTGGACCCTTCTGTTCTGGGAAAGAAGAGCAGCAAGAGCAAGGGTAATGCTTGTCTTACCACATCCTGATCGATCACCGGTAATCATGATTTTTTTCATGAAAGACTCCGCATGATGGCACCGAATTCACTTTCGACGATAGTACAAACGCCCAATGTCTTTGGATGGAGATCAATTTCCACGATCACATGCTGGTGCCCGATGGCGTGGAGCGGACCCACCTGACGAGGGCCGTTTGTTACCGAGAAGCACTCAATGCACTGGGTGTATTCCGGAGGAATTGCATGAGGTACACCCGTAATCAGGGCAAATTCGGGCGCAATCTCCTGTAACTTCCTGCCAAGCTGATCACCATTTGCCCCGTACTCGTCAAGTGCTCCGATAATTTCGAGTTTCAATCCGCGGTCAATCATCTCTTCATATATCCGCTCTGCATCCAGCCTGGTTTTGGGAAGTCCGCGCTGATCGAGATTGGCAATATAGGTGATATCCGCTTCCGGGCAGGCATCATGGAGAGCTACCAGCTCATCAGCGAACATATAGGCCGTTTCTTTCTTTGCATTCAGAATTGCTGCACCCCGTTTCCCGCTCCGTGCAAGTTCGAGAATGCGTTGTGCAGCAATATGTTTCAGATCACCCCGTGAAGGCTCAATATATGACTGGCTCGCCGCACCTCTCAGCCGTTCCACTTCGTTTGCCTTTTCCATTAAGAACCGCTGGCGGATGAGTTCATCCTGGGAAATCCATCCTGCTTCACAAGCTGCATCGAGCGTCGCAAGGACCCCGGCAATATTTTCAAGATATCCCGCGTGGATATCAATTGCTATCGTCGGGGTTGTTATACCGGCTCCATCAATGGCAGACTGGAGATCTTCACCGATAATCATCGCAACACAGGTCCCAATCACTGCCATCCTTTTTGGGGAGAAATGATCTTCGGCATAGCGCAGGACATCTTCAAGGGGTTTCTGACCTCCAAAAATGAACTCGTTATCAGCAAGGGATGTCGTAAGCACGCGCATGCCATCTTCCTCAAGCAGCCGTGCGTGTTTGAACGAACAACCGGAAGGGCCGTGGAGTATAGCTATATCGACTTTGAGATCCCGGGCTGTATAGAGCGCAGCAACAATCGAACTAGGACGAGGGTGCATGTATTTCATGATACTTCGTTTATCTCCATGTTTTCACAGCAAGTACAATGGATCCATGGTCAGTAATTTGCAGGGCCGAGGCATAGGCTTCGGCAAGCGTGGCCGTATACCCTGACATGAGAGATACCAGCCCATCGAATCCAGGAGTTCCTGGTATCGGGAATGCCCCCACTCCAACAACATGCACGGGATGGATCTGTTCAATTGCTGCCCGTATCTGATCGAAGGCAAATCCTTCGCAGACTGCCCCGTCGCCCTCCACTTTTCCGATAACCAGCGTAATTGCTTCTTTTCCGGTTATGTTCCGGGCATACCGTGCTGCTTCTACAGTGGTTGCAAGGTTGGTACCGCTGTTGGCATTGTCTACAACGAGTACTCCCCGTTCATACAATATTGACATCCTGCCCGGAAGCGCGCTGAAAGAGGATAACGGATCAGGGTCTATCCCCATCAGCATCGCTGCGACAGCCGCAAGCATCAGAGGCGAATGGTATCCGGGAAGTGCAAGAAGAGGATTGGAAAACCTGCAGGTTTTCCCGTTCAGCGTGAGGGAGCATTCTATGCCCTCACAGGTTGCAACATCTTCGGTATGGACAACCCGTTCCAGGTAATCTGCCGGTATATTTCTTGCAAGGAGAAGTTGTTTACAGAGTTGTGCTGAAGCGACTTTTGTCATGAGGGCAGACTTTTTCCCGGCAGCAAAAAAATAATCTTCCTCTGAAGTAATAATCCCCAGCGTTCCTGAGCAGGTGATACCCAGGGATTCCTCAACGATCAGCCAGCCCTGGATACCACATGCCATCCTCGCGGCAGCAAGCACCGATCCGGCCGTAATGCTTGACTGTGACAGCCACTTCTTTTCCGGGTATTGGTACGTCCCGGTTGAGGTGTGCAGGATACCTGTTCCTCCCATTAGGAAAGCGAGAGCGTGTGCCGTGGTCGTCTTTCCCCGTGTTCCCGTGATCTCGATCATAGGTTCCGGAGTTTTCTCTCCTAGCAGCCGGCGCACCGCCTCATGATGGGAAATTACCGGAGCCCTGGAGAAGTGTAGGAGAGGATGATTAGGATCGAGATGCACCGGTGCAACGATCAGATCATAGTTCCTTGTCAGCGCTGTTGCAACGTCAGGTTCGCTCTCCCCCCGGTACACATCCACGCAATCAACACGATCTCCCCGACCTGCAAACGCCTCACCGATCGCTTTTCCGCCGTGGATAGTGTCCAGTACCAGAATGTGCATAAAAGAAGTTATAGTAAGGTAAGCGCTTTTGTCGCGTTTTTTATCATCAGGTCAGCAAGGAGTGGATCACTTCCGATGGGATCTGCGTATACCAGTGGGACCGACCTGCCATTCAAAGTAAACATTCCCTTCTTGGTGCCCTCGGCAAGACCAATCTCTCCCGGGATATCTTTTTCAATATGAACACCTTTTGCAAGAAACAGGGGGACAACCACCAGCGCATCAATTGGTTCACGTCGGAATTCATTGAGTGAATCCTTGATTGTCGGCGTATTCATATTCATAAACCCGCACTTTACGATAAAATCAGTATTTTGTGCCTTAATCAAGGATGCGGTTCTCTCAACGAGATCTTTGTTGTAAGGCATCGTACTCCCGTGCCCGACAAGTAACATTCCTTTCTGACCCATATAACACATAGTATTACCGGGAATCTTAAAAATTCTTACCAAATGTTTTTGGTTTGTATGTCCTTCATGATCATGTGCGACGCTTGAGCCCGGAATCTTATAATATCCCAACCAGTTTTTGGGATTTACAAAAAAAAACGTCACCACAGCAAAACGGTTAACCGATTGTGATTAATGCAAAGTAATTTGGTTGATCAGTCTTAACAGATATGAATCTATGATGGATGCCTTTGAGCGCTTTGGGTTGCTCATTAACAACCGTATTGTCAAGACACCCGTAGCGATTGCATCCATGGCGGGAATGGTTGATTCAGCCTATGTCCTTGAACGCGCTGATCACATTGGTGCTGCATTTATCGGAGGCTACTCCATTGATCAGCCCACAATGGATGCGGCAAAAGCAATCACGGATGAGGGAGAACGTAAAGAATTTTTATATGACGACCCGGAAGAAGAACTCAAAAAACAGATGGCGCATATGGAAAAGAGCACGGTCGTACTGGGACTCAACCTCCGGGGCAGTTCTCCCGAATCATTCGGAGCTATTGCACAATCACTTGGTGAAAGCGTTGTCTACGAAATCGATGCCCATTGCCGGCAGCCTGCCATGATAGCTGCCGGATGCGGTGAGCATTACCTGAAAAAACCCGGAGAGTTAATGGCTGTGGTCAGGGCGCTGAAATCTGAAAATGTCACGGTATCGGTAAAAATCCGTGCCGGTGTTGCAGCTGATGACCGCCTCCTTGCCCGGAAATTGTGGCAGTCCGGAGCAGATATTATGCATATTGATCTGATGGACTCCGGTTCTGCAAAACTCCGGCAGATACGGAACAGCTGCCCGCTCATGCTTATTGCCAATAATTCTATAAACACGTTTGACCGGATGCGGGAGATGCTCTCCCACGGTGCGGACATGGTGTCGCTCGCACGCAAATCTGACACACGGACCTTGTCCGGACTGGACGCTGCGATTACCCGTTATGCTACGGAAGAAGGGTGGTACAATTCTCCCAAACAGCTATGCCGGGGCGGAGACATCCGCGCACTCACCTTTTGCTGTATGCCGGTCAAAGAGTGTCCACTCATCCCAACTCTTTCCCGGATCAACATGCCTAAAGAAGCCTATATCCAGATGAAACTGGAATCGGTAAAAGGTTCCCTCCTCCAGGAAGGAAATCAGACCTGTTTTGGGAGCCTTGCCTGGTGCTGCAAAACATCTTCTCCCTGCATGTTCCGCGATATGACGCTCAAACAGGTGGGACTTTCAAAGAAAGAGTATATGCGCCTGAAACGCGAGTTATCAGATACCATAATGAGCCGTGTATTCCATGACGTGCCTTCTGATGAGAGCAGCTGAACGCGCACAGCTGGCCTTGATGCTGGAGGTCTCCGCCTACCCAAAACCGGGGAACGTCGACCGTTGCCATGACTATCCCGATACCCGTCTTGAACATTTCCTGGCATCAATGCTATTTGCCCGTTCGGCGCTTGAAGAGGCTGAAACAGGAACAGGACGGATCGGGGAGATCATCAGGCATGCAGTCAGAGATACCAATTGTCATCGTGGGGGCAATACGCATTTTGGAGCATTTATCCTTCTCATCCCGCTTGTTTATGGCGGAGATATCCCCGGAGCGATCCGGGCAATCGAAAAAACTGATGTTTCAGATGCGGTTGCGTTCTACAAGGCTTTTGCTTTAACCTCGGTTAAGATGAATGTAACAGATGAGCTTGATGTACATGATCCTCATACCCTCACGATGATCCGGGACCGGGATATGACACTGTTTGATGTGATGAGGCATTCGGCTGCAAATGACATGGTGGCACGGGAGTGGGTGATGGGATTTCCCTTGACAAGGCGGGGAGCTGATCTTCTTAAACAATTCGGCCCGGGAAGGCAGGCAATTGTCAATACCTTCCTCACCCTCCTAGCCTCTGAACCGGACACCTTCATCATAAAAAAACATGGTATTTCAGTGGCGCAGGAGACCATGCTCGTTGCCCGGGAGGTTCTTGACGGTAACCACTCGTTAGAGGATTTTGACGCTGATTGTATTGAACGGGATATCAACCCTGGTTCAACAGCTGATATCATTATCGCTTCGATCTATATTGCATTGGGAGAGGGGTGGCAATGGGACTTTTAAAAAGCGGGATTAATGAGGTGATCGCAACAACACTGTTCAATGCTGCACCGATGGGCATCCATTACCGGGAAGGAATTGCCAGTATGGTGCTCTTTTCTGGTACTCATACAGCAGAAAACATTGAGCGGGACGGATGGATTGTTGCCAATTTTGTGCAGGATCCCGTTCTTTATGTAAGGACTGCATTTGAAGATCTGCCGCGGAATTCGTTTATTGAGGAATTGGTCTCAACCAAGACGATCACAAGGCTCGCAGGCTCTGATGCATGGGCAGCATTCACCGCAACTATTGTGCGCAGGACAGAATATTCCATGAAGGTCCTGCTCATGCTGGAAAAGGAGATTATTGAGGAGGTTGCCGTGCACCCGGTGAACAGGGGTTTCAACAGTGTCATCGAAGCAACTGTGCACACAACACGCTACAGGGAGAATCAGGATCCGGCATTAAAAAAACTGATCGATTATCATGTGGGCATTGTGAATAAGTGCGGAGGAAAACGGGAACTGGAAGCGCTGGAATTGTTAAAGAAGTATATGTGAGTCATTACATCGCGCGGATGCGAATGTCGCAAATGAAGTCAGCCATTTTTTTGACCAAATCCCAAAAAAAATCTTGTTTTAAAAAATCATCGCAGACGAAATGCTCAATGATAAGCGAAACGCTCAACAGGTCACCCCGCAGCTTTGGCTCTACCAAATGCGATAATCCCCGAAAAAGGTAATACGGTAGTATCGCTCCTCCGAGCGAAGGGACGGTTTATTGGCTGACAATGTCCCTCCTTCATCGTAAAATCTTTTGTATTTCAGTTATGACACATTGAATTCTAAAGAACCAAAGAACCAAAATTCTTATTTTTTAATTTCCGAGAATATCCCGTTAAACCGGATAGTTCGATCGGATTTCACCATGAACGGATTATCTTCTCTCAGGCAATGATTCTAAAAAACAGGAAAAATATCATAACCCCAAAAAAGCATGAAGAGGGGGATAGAAAGATAGGCGCATTTTTTTGATTACACGTCTGCAAATCGCTGAAAAAAATTCTTACGGGGGTTTATTAAAAAAATGATCAACACACCCTTGGCACCGGATCACCGATAGGCGGCTCAATGAATCGCTCGCCACCGATACTTGTTTCCATAACAACGTGAGCACCTTTTATCACGGTACCCACAACGGCTGCGTCTCCGCCATACTTATGTGAACGAAGGGCTGCGAGTATCGCGTCTACACTTGAAGGCGGAACTCCCATAACGACCTTTCCTTCATTTGCTACCTCGAGAGGATCTATGCCCAGCATTGCTGCAGCACTCCTGACGCTTTTCCGGATCGGCAGGTTCTCCTCCTTAATCCGGATACATACCCCGCTCTTTCTTGCCATTTCGTTAATAGCACTGGCAAACCCGCCCCGTGTCGGGTCTTTCATTGCGTGAATAGTGCCGGCATCGAGTACTTTTTCCATCATTCCCCATAATGGCGCAACATCGGATTTGATCTGCTCACCGAGATCGAATCCCTCACGGTGTGCCATGATTGCGATGCCATGATCGCCAAGAGTTCCGGAAACGATAATCATATCACCGGGCACTAGGCCGTTGTCCCGCACAACGTTCTTTGCGATACCGATACCTGCAGTATTAATCGTGATTCCGTCCAGTGCTCCCCTCTCCATCACTTTTGTATCCCCCGTTACAAGGTTTGCACCCGCCTCTCCGAGAGCGTCATCCATCGATGCAACGATCTTCGCGAGATCGTCAATTTCGAATCCCTCTTCAATGATCATACCGCACGAGAGTGCTATTGGCCGACCGCCCATCATCGCAAGATCATTGATGGTCCCGCAGACCGCAATCCTGCCGATATCCCCTCCCGGGAAAAAAATGGGGCGGACCACGTGGGAATCTGTGGTAAACACGAGATTCTGGCCATTGAACGGGATCACCGCACCGTCGTCCAGCGCTTCAAGTCCGATCCCACCGGCATTGTTGTGCTTGAATTTTGTGAGCGTCTGCAGGAGCTCCCCCATCACTTCCCCGCCGGCACCATGCATCAGGGTGACTTTCATTTAGTCGTCCACCTCGATTTCCACGCTGGTGACCACAATTTCTCTGCCTTTAACCAGTTCGGGAAGAGCACCGCATCCAGGGCAGACAAATATTTCATCACCGGAATATCCGCAGGGACATCTGGTCTGGGGCGGCATCTCGCTGCAATCGAGTACTGCATGAGAAAAAAGAGGATCATTTTCTTTGATTGCATCGAAAAGAAAAACTACCTGATCGGGATTTATCATCGCCATCTTTCCCACTTCAACACGTACTTTTTTTACCTGGCTGGCATTGTTCTCAATCGCGGTCTTACGGGTTGTCGCGTACAGGTCATAGGCGATGGCATACTCGTGCATCACTCCTCCATCGCAGCGTAGACTTGTTTGAACAGTTCCCGGGTCTCGAGTCCCTCCTCACGGGAAAGTTTCTGGATCGCAAATCCCACATGGACTAATACGAATTCGCCGATTTTCACATCAACTAGGTCGAGCCTGACCTCCTGTTTGAGATCGCCATAATCGACAACTCCAACATTCCCGTCTTTTATCTCGAGCAATTCTGCAGGAACTGCAACACACATCGATAATTCACACTCTTGTCTAACTATTATTGTGGGAGTCAGGAACACATAAAAACAGTGATAAGACACCAGTCATGACAGGGTGATACCTGTTCCCCAAATCATCCTCTAGTGTATGAGGTCATGCTTTTCGCGATTGTTCATATTAATGAGGCGGGGTGCACTAGTTTGTTGACAGGTAAAATTTCCCTGATGATCCTGCCAGGAATTTTAATATGCCGCTTAAAAGGGTATTCTCCAGGAATTTTTTTTATATACGCGATTTTTTTTAAATGTTTTTGTACGCCGGGGAAGAGATTTGAACTCTTGAGGTGCAGGGCACCAGTAGCTTTCAAGGCTACCGCCTTCCCGGACTAGACTACCCCGGCAATGCTCCATATGTAGGGTGTCCGATATAAAAAAGGCTCCTTTATCAGCGGTGTGATAAGGAGATTTTTTAAGATTGCTTTTTTCACCTGTTTCTTTTGACTATCAGGAATGCTATCCCCAACGAAACTACCACCAGCAATGGTAGGAATGGAGACTCTGGAGTACCCGTTGGTGTTTGTGATACACTCGCAGCAAACGGTGCCGGAACAGTCGGGCTCACAACAATTGAGACGGCATTTTCTGCATACACGAAAACGTCGCTGTTCACCGAGCCCTTCATTGGATAAACCTTGATATATATCGTTTTTCCCTTTCCCTGAATCTGGACTTTTTCAGGAAATTGTTCACCCTCTTCATTTACTATTTTGATAGTACCACTTTCATCGACATACTCAATAACCCAGTCAATAAATGAAGAGGTATGAATGTTGACGTTTCCGTTTCCGGTCTTTATGGCAAAATACGCTGGATTGTCCCTCGACGATTTCGTATGAGCGGAAACAGTGGACAATGTTGTCGATGTGGGACTCGGTCCTAATGTCTGGAATTTTTGACTTGTGACTGTGATAATACGTTTTCCGACATACCCTCTGGCATCAGTGAAGCTAACCTCATAGTCGCCGGATTCCTTTATGGGTACATCAATTGCAAAATTGCCCTGGTAATCGGTGTTTATGAACCGGGGCCCGAAAACGACGTCATCGGAAGGCCCGATAACTTCAATCTGTACACCGGAATTTTCATCGCTCTTGATGAATCCTGCAATAGTGATTTTACCGTTAAAATTCTGGGTTGTGGAAGAGCTGAGCTGGAGGTCCTCAGAGCGATCAAACAGGTACACGACACGCATGTTTACGGATTCACCCGCACCATTGGTCGGCACTTCAACTTTGTACATCCCGGTTTTTAATCCGGTGGTATCAAAGACAGCACGGAACGTGCGATCAGACTGGACGTAGACAATCTTGCGTTTTATTTCGGTCGTGGTTGTCAGCTGGTAATAAAGCACTACATCAATTGGTGTACCTATACCAAACGTGGTCGTCCCATTTACAATGAGGGGTTTTCCTATCGGTAGTGAATCTGGTGCATCAATATTTACCTGATATGCCGATGCAATTCCCAATAGAAAGAGAAGTCCCATCACCAGCAGGACGATCTTTTTCATCTATATACGTTCAACTATTATGATGTTAATGATTTCTGAACTACGGGAAAAACCTCTCGCAAGCTGGCGAGGACAGGAAAGGTATGGCATTGAATTGCTCGATTGCCTTACTATCATTTTTAAAAGTGCAGGCTGCTCATGGTCAAAATGCAGGATGTGCGGTTACCGGCACGAACGATATTCCGGTGTACAGTCTTCTGAAACCCTTCTTAATCATCTCCGTGCACAACTGGCATGGGTGCATACGCAATATAATCCTGAAGAATATCGTATGGTAAAGATCTTTACATCAGGTAGTTTTTTTGACCCGCATGAGATACCTCCTGAATTTCTTTCTGATGTAGCAACTTCGTTCCGGGGGAAACTGGTCATCGCAGAAACCCGCCCCGAATTCATACATAGGGGAGTCATCTCATCATTCATTGAACTGCTGGATGACGGGAGCTGGAAAACACCGCTCTTTTGTGCGGTAGGACTTGAAACAAGCAGCGACAGTATCCGGGAAAAGTGTATTAACAAGGGTTTTACGTTCCTGGACTTCGCACATGCTGCCGCAACGGCTCATTCAGCAGGAGCCGGCGTAAAAGCATACCTCCTTTTTAAACCGCTTTTCTTAACCGAGAGTGAGGCTGTGGCTGATATGAAAAACTCCATCCGTGAAGTTGCGGTTCATGCAGATATGATCTCAATGAACCCCTGTACAGTCCAGCGCAACACTGAACTCGATTACTACTGGAAACGGGGAGCATATCGCCCCCCGTATCTCTGGAGTGTTCTTTCAATCCTTGCCGATTCCCCGGTTCATATCACCTGCGATCCACTTGGGGGTGGTCAGAAGAGGGGACCGCACAATTGCGGAGAATGCGATTTTGAAATTGTCAAAGGAATCCGGGACTACTCGTTGAACGCTGACCATGATCTCATCACTGCGCTGCTCCAGACAAGCTGCAACTGCAAGCAGGAATGGAATTATATCCTCTCCTCTGAAAAATCACATTGCATGCCGCTGACCCGGTAAGTAATTCGTGAAAAAAATTTATTTTTTTACACAACTGCTCTGGATCTCGAGTTGTTTTACCAGAAGCGGGAGGAACGTACCCGCATCTGATACAATACCGATAGCCTGCATAGTTCCGCGATCCATAAGCTTTGTGAGTGAAGTCGGATTAATATCGACACAGACCGTTTTCACGTGTGAAGGCAGGCAGTTGCCGACAGCGATGGAGTGAAGAAGGGTTGCTATCATCAGAACCATACTACATCCTTTTAGATGGACTCTCATTGCATCCTGTGCATCCATCACGTCAGTAATTACATCGGGGAGTGGACCATCATCACGGATTGAACCGGCAAGAACGAAAGGGATATTTTTCCTGACGCATTCATACATGATCCCACTGGTTATCACCCCTTTTTCCACAGCATTTTTAATGGATCCGGCACGCATGATTTCACTTATTGCGTAAAGATGGTGCTTATGACCCCCCATTACAGGTTTTCCTGTCGAGATATCCATTCCCAGTGAAGTCCCAAACAGATTATATTCAATATCATGGGTGGCCAGAGCATTTCCCGCAAAGAGCACATTGATATAACCTTTACAGATCATTTCGGCAAGTGCCTTATCTGCCCCGGTATGGATAATTGCAGGCCCGCCAACGATAGCAATTCTTCCGCCTTTCCTACGGACATCAAGGATCTCCCGCGCAATCTGGGCAATCAGCGTCTCACTCGGTCGTTCAGGTGAGACGGTGCCATGCATAAACTCAAAGGTGCTGCTCTCCCGGGGGCGTTCCGGATACCTGACACTGACACCCTGCTCACCCACAACCACCAAATCCCCTTTCCGTATTTTTCCCAGAGCCACGGACACTGCCTGCATCTTTTTGGGATCTACTACGATAAGGAAATCCATCTCTATAGATTCGACAGGGATCCATTCTCCACAATATTTTACTTGTGTCGGGTGGTTGCTGGTTGTGTAGAACCCCTTGGGCACAACCTGATCCGCATCTGCCGGAACCAGATATGCGTCTTTAACCTCAAGAGGACGGGCACCAAGCCGGTGCAATTCTGACAGGATTGACTGGAGTTTTTCCTTGCTGGATGCTGCTATACGCAGGCGTGCATAGCTCGGATCGGCTTTTTTCTTGCCGATATCGAAAACAAGGATCTCGAAATTACCCCCCATATCCATGACCCTGTCGAAGAGCTGCGTCATGATCCCCGAATCGATAATATGACCTGCGAGCTCGATCTCCTGCGATTCCACCATACTAAAGAGATCTTGGGTGATGCCCCTTAATATGCATTCCTGCCAAATATGACAGTAATGCGCTCGTTTTGAGTTCTGGGGCACAGATTGGGATGTTTGATTACGTGATAATACCTAAAAGAGGAAATTTTGGCTCTGGAGAATTCCTTTTACTCATGTGATATGAAATGCGAAGTACTGGTAAAATAACGGAGGGACAGTGCCTGTCTCCCAATACCATCCCTGCGCTGAAGAAGCGATGATAATCTATGATCTGTCTGGGAATTATCGCATCCCGGGATCAGCCAATGCGGCGCAGGTGAAACCCCCGATGAGCGTTCATATTTTTATTGAGCATTTCTCCAGGACCGAAATTTCACAAAAATGGTTGTCGTTTTAGGAATTCTTCAGCATTGGCAAGATCAGCCCGAGTGTTAATATTCAGGGCAAGGCCTGGCTCGCTCAGCAGAACCTGCAATTCTTCCTGGGGTTGTGAGATGAGATCGCCACGAAGAATATTTACCCCGGCAGGGCACGCCTCAATCCCGTTGACCTGTTCCCGGTAGGATAAAGAGCCTCTGCACGATTGGACTAGATCTGCGGGAACCCATGCTGAACAGGCATCTTTTCCCGACATATGGTATGCATCGGCTATCTGGCGGATAACTTTTGCAGTGATGCAGGGGATGTCAGACACGCAGACAAAAAGCGGATTTTGTTCGTCCAGGGTTTCTACTGCACTAATCATATCTTCAACGTACCCCCTGCCCTCAGCTTTGCAGAATGCTATTCCCTGTGCCCGACACCAGTTCATCGTCATAGGGGTTTTAGCGGAGGCTGCTACAACCGGGTCGAACCCGCCAGAACAAAAAGCATTAATTACATAGGAAATCATTGGCTGCCCCCGAATCGAAATAAGAGGTTTCTCTCCCATGTTGAGCCGGCTTCCTGAACCACCTGCCATAATCAGTGCATGCATGCGGAGAGAGCCTCCATGAGAACCCGGTTTTCCTCCCGTGTTCGAACAGCTACCCGGATACAGGTAGGCAATTTAAATGATGTGCAGTCACGAACAAGAATATCCCGGTGAACGAGATCTGCACATAACGAAGCGACGTTCCGGCCGCACTCCACAAGAATATAATTAGCAGATGATGGGTGGCAGCGAAGACCCAAAGCGTTAATCGCAGACGCGAGTCGGTCACGCTCCTGCGAAATGGCAGCCCGTGATGCAGTAAGTTCCCCCATATGCTTAAATGCCTCCATTGCGTACGCCTCGGCAAAGGCATTTACGCTCCAGGGAGGACGTGCAATCTCAATTTTATCAATTATGTCCGGATCTCCAAAACCGTACCCGAAGCGGATGCCAGGTACGGAAAAACTTTTAGTAAGTGAATGGAGTACAAAGAGATTCGGATCGCATACATCAACTACACTCTGTGCAGGCTCAGACAATTCGATGAAAGCTTCATCACAGAAGAGGAGGCCTCCTTGTGATTTCGTGGCTTCAAGATGAATCTTGATCTCACTTTTTTTCTGTAGTATTCCGGTTGGATTATTCGGGTTACATATGAATGAAACATCAGCTCGCTGGGGTTTTTCTGCTCTTTTTGCTCCGGCCAGATGTGCGGATAATGCATACTCCCCAAAGGTGGGCGATTCGGTAAAAAACGTTTTTTCCTTTTCCTTAAGGGCAACATAGCAGAACACACGGATTATCTCGATCGATCCATTCCCGACACATATTTCCTCAGCAGTGCGGTTGAAGGTTCGAGCGATCTGGCTTTTTAATTCAGCATAGCTATCATCGGGATAACCTGCAAGGTATGCAGGGTCGCAATGCCACTCAAACACTGGGGGGAAGGGATTGGTGCTCGCGCTGAAATCCAGCACTTTTTTTTTGGTTTTTTCGCGCTGTCGCTTTCCAGTACCTCCATGAATTTCACGCTTTGGAAAGGCAATCACCACAGAAAACCTTTTTTTTCTAAAATACTTGGATTGGATGTCTTAAATGTGTTTTGTGAGAGATACACAAGCAAAGAAGAAGGTTTTTATACATTAATGTGTAATTTTGGATCATCTGGTTAAGTCAGACA
>Ga0326726_10000620_pt1 | contig 32380 bp, 34 predicted proteins | sample MHFenrmetagenome_2_FD_207603 | JGI IMG/M metagenome (GOLD analysis project Ga0326726, IMG submission 207603) | Lab enriched peat soil microbial communities from Michigan Hollow, Ithaca, NY, United States - MHF15MN | ecosystem: Environmental > Terrestrial > Soil > Wetlands > Peat | place: USA...
CCTGTGGCAGCGATCACGGGCAATGCAGCGTCCTTGATAGACGAGAGTTCGCCGACGAGGATTTCGCGCTTGAGCTCGAGTCCGACTAGCAGGAAGAACAAGGCCATCAGGCCATCGTTTACCCACTGGTGGAGAGAAAGTTCGAGGGTGAAGCGGTCACCCGCCGACAGCGCAAGCGTCTGCTCAGTGAAGCTTTTAATCGAGTCCGCGCCGAGCGTGGTGGCGAGACATAGAGTGACGATAGTCGTGCCGATCAGTACGATGCCGCCCGCGGTCGTGCGGCGAAGAAACTGCTCAAACGGCGAAAGAATGCGCCCAAACAGTGGTTCCAGCGGGTAGCCCGCGTTTTCCATGAACTTCCCCGCAGAGTAACGTTGAGTGTCGACGATGCCGGTGATAGGCAGAGGTGAGTCATTTCATCACCGCAGTTTGCTCGCGGCGGCGCTTCGATGAATCGAGGCCACTTCGACAAACATATCGCCCGCAAGGACGAGCTGACGGTTGTCGGCGAAGCGCGCTAATCCTCCGAATTGTGCGTGCTCTGGCACATCAGCTATCGACTGTCGTATCGCGACCTCGTCGAGCTCATGGCTGACCGCGGTATCGCCGTGTCGCACACGACCATCAATCCGGCCTCTTGGCGCTTGAATGCGTTGCACGGTGCACCGCAGCCAGCGCATTCTTGATCGCACGAGCCGTGCTGGGCGATTGCACCATGCCGGCTTCGTCGAGGCCGGTACCCAGTAACGGAATGGTCACGCACGCTTCTTCGACCAGAACAGCGGACATTGTCCGCAGTGTCTCGCGAAGCGCCGCATCGGCATGACGCGCACGGGGCGAAGCGTTGAGAACTGCGACGGGTTTGTGGACGAACGGTTCGTAGCTGACCAGCCAGTCGAGCACGTTCTTGATGGTGCCCGAGACTCCGTGCGCGTACTCGGGACTCGCGATCAGCAGCGCATCAGCTGCGGCGACCGCGCTTCTTATCGCGGCGACAGCGCAGGGGACCTGCGACTCGAGATCGGGATTGAAGAGTGGCAGCTCCCCCAGTCCGCGCAGCAGGCTGACCCTCATTTCCGGGGGGGCCAACTGCGCGGTCGCGCGGAGGAGGGCGCTGTTGATCGATGCCGCTCGCAGACTGCCTGAGACTGCGAGCACGTTCGTGAAGTGCATGGTTGCGGTGCCTAAGCGATCACACGACGTCGTGACTCGACGCTTCCTGGCATCCGGACCGTTCGTCGCCACGCTGTCGGCGAGATCCCAAGGATGACCTTGAAGGCACGCAGAAAACCCGCCTGGCTGGAATATCCCACCTGCCCGGCAACCAGCTTCAATGGCGTGCCGCCGCGGATCAGCGCCTGCGCCGCGGTGATGCGCCAGCGCGCCAGGTAGGTGCCCGGCGTCTCGCCGACCACCTGCCTGAAGGCCGCGGCGAAACCGCTGCGCGACATGCCTGCAACACCTGCCAGCGACTCGAGCGTCCACTCGCGTGCCGGCTCGGCGTGGATCGATGTGAGTGCCCGGGTCAGTTGCGCGTGTGCCAGGCCGCGGAGAAATCCCGCGGCGCTGTCGCCGCGTGCGACCGTAACGCGCAGCAACTCGATCAACACGACTTCGAACAGGCGGTTGAGAACTTCCTGCCGGCCGGGTCGCTTGGCAAAGGCCTCGGCGAACAGCACATCCAGAAGCGGCCGCATGCTTTCGAGTTCGCTCAGCCGGCACTCGAGGCGCGGTGGCAGGGCAAGCGCGATCGGGTTGAACGCCCGGTTGTCGAAAGCGACCGAGGCGCACGCCAGATCCGCGCCGCTCACGTCCGTATCGAACCAGTGCGTGAGCGGGCGCGTGTAGAAGAGCAGCGTGGGCTCGCTGAGGGTCGCTGCGTGACCATCGCGATCGCGCAGGCTGACGGTGCCGGCGCGCAGGAGATGCAGGTAGCCGACGCCCTTCGTTTCATTGAAGGTGACGGGGCCGCACAGGTTGCCCGTGAAGAACAGCCGGGCGCGGGCGTTGAAGTGCGCGAGCAGGGGAGAAAGCGGGTCGTCATTCATCGGATACGTTTCGCAAGTACGAATGGACTCTTGGTTAACGATCGTGCTGTGGCAATTCATAAGCTCTCCCTGGTCGTTCAACCGAACGGCTCCTTACATGGAGAAACCTATGAACTACATCACCCCCCTCGACCCGGCCATGGCCGAGCCGAAGACCGCCGCGGCGCTCGACGGCGTCAAGGCGAAGCTCGGCATGGTTCCGAATGTCTACGCCATCCTTGCAAAAGCACCCAGCGCATTCAAGGGCTTGCTGGTGTTGGACCAGGCCAACGGCGGCGGCAACCTGTCCGCCGCGGAGCGCGAGATCATCGCGTTGGCGGTGTCGCAAGCCAACGGCTGTCAGTACTGTCTGAGCGCACACACCGTACTCGGCCGAAACGCCGGACTGTCGGTCGAGCAGACGCATCAAGCACGCGCCGGCGGCGGTCGCGGTGCACGTGCCGGCGCGATCGCCGAGTATGCCAAGGCATTGGTCGAGCACCGTGGCAACGTCCCGGTCGCCGCGCTCGACCGGTTCAAGGCAGCCGGTCTCTCCGAAGGCGACCTGCTGGAGATCGTTGCCAACGTCGCTGCGATGACCATCACCAACTACGCCAACAACGTCGCACGCACGGAAATCGATTTCCCGATCGTGCCGCTGCAGATGGCAGCCTGACGCCGCGCGCACGTGGCGCGGCCAGGCGGTTCAACGGCCGCAGCGGCATGTCTACCTGTCGCTGCGCGCCCGTTGAGCGGCGCAGAACGAGAAACGTCTCCGCCTCCTCGAGTCACGTGTCACGAGCGACCGCTGCTGGCTTTCAGCGAAACAATCATTCCGACGGTGACGAGGGCGACCCCGAACAGAGCGACCGATGACAGGGATTCGCGCAGGAGAAGCGTCGCGGCGAGCGTCGTCACGCAGGGGACGGCCGCGGTAAGAAGCGAGGTCCTAGCGGGGCCAAGGAGGGCGAGTGCCTTCGAGTAGATAAAGATCGATGCGACGCCGACGAGAAAACCCTGGAAAACGGCTTGGAGCAGCACTTCGCGCCATCCCACCACGAACAAGCCGCCGCGCGGCATCACGACGAGGAAGACGGGGAGATACGCGCTCATCGAAAGAACGGCGACGATCGAAGCCGAATGGGCAGGTGGCAACCCGATCCTCCGCGCGAGCAGGCCGTAGGCCGACCAACTGAACGACGCCAGGAGAAGCGCGCCGTCGCCGACCAACTGCAACGCCGTGGTCCGCGCCGCGCTTTCGCCCGCCATGGTCACGATTCCGAGCGCGATTATCAGCAGGCCGGTCATGCCGGGTCCGGCCGAACGTGCGCGCGTCGTCCGCGCCAGGATGAAGGTCGAGAGCGGCAGCGTGCCGTGCAGCAGGACCGCCCCGTGCGAGGCTGGCGCCAACGCGAAGCCGACGTAGGCGCAGAACGCGAAGCCCAGGCCGCCGAAAAAGGCGAGCGCCAGCGCGTCGCGTGGCGCAACCTTCGACAGTCCATGATGTACCAACACGGGCAGCAGCAGGAGCCCGCCGATGCCGAAGCGCAGCGCTGCCAGGTCCCATGGCTTCAACAACGAGGTCAGCCCGATTCTCGATACGAGGGTGAATCCCGAGAACAGCGCGACAGCAATCAGGCCGCACAAGAGACCCGTGATGGAGGTGCTGAGGCGTTGCACGGGCGGCATCGGCGGGTCGCGTGGAGGGGCCTGGCCGCCTCAGACCTGCGCCAGCCGTTCGCGCAGGCGGGCCAGCACTTGTGACGGCTCCGCGCGGTGGCGGTAGTCGACGTCGACCCACGCGCCCGCTACGGTCGCGTCGCGTTCGATGAGATAGGTCGCCGGCACCGGCAATTCAAAGCTCGAATCGCCATTGTGCGCAATGAGATCGATGCCGAAGGCTTCGTAGACCGGTCGCAAGCTGTGGTCGAGCGTGTACACGATCCCGAACTGGCGCGCGACGCGATGGCCGAGGTCCGACAGGACCGGATAAGCCAGCGCGTGCTTCTCGGCGAGCGTCAACGACGCGTCCGGCGTTTGCGGCGATATGGCGACCAGCGTCGCGCCGAGGGTTTGCAGCGCGGGCAAGTGGCGCTGCCAGGCTTGCAACTCGAGATTGCAGTACGGGCACCATGCGCCGCGATAGAAACTGATCACCATTGGACCGCGCACCAGGAGGCTCCTGGAGTCGACCCTCCGTCCGGTGGCATCGGGGAGTTCGAAGTCGGGCGCGCGTTGACCGATGCGGAGGGCGCGTTCCGCCAAGCCGCTTTCTGCGAGCCGACGGTTGGCCGCATCGATGGTTTCAAGGACGGCACCCGGTGCCTGTGCGCGCACCGAAGCACTGACTGCGTCGAGTTGGGATGCAAGCGTGGTCATGTTCGTTTCCTTTGCGGCACGACTGCCGGAATGGCGTCGTGGAGAGCCCAGCGTATTGATGCCGCACGCGCGCGTGAATACGGCGAAACGCAATACACTCGTGCAGATCTCACATGACTGGGGCTGCGCCTGCGGATGAACATCGCCGACCTCGAGACCCTGATGCACGTGATCCGCCTGGGCAGCTTCGCGGCCGCCGCGCGGGAATTGCAGATCGATCCGTCGTCGGTGTCGCGTACCGTGGCGGCGCTCGAATCCGAGTTGGGTACGCGCCTTTTCCAGCGCAGCACGCGGCGGATCGCGATGACCGAAGCGGGCGCGGTGTTCGCGCACCGGCTCGAACCCTTGCTGGAGGAACTGCGGCAGGCACGTCACGCTGCGGTCGACACCGCCGGCGAGGCGCGCGGCACGCTGCGTGTCAGCGTGTCGAACACCTTCGGCCTGCGGCGCATCGTGCCGCTGCTGCCGGCCTTCTGCCGTGCGCATCCCGCGCTCGATGTCGACCTGATGCTGACCGACGCGGTGGTCGACCTCGTGGCAGAGCGGGTCGATGTCGCTGTGCGTTCGGGCGTTCTGCACGATTCGTCCTTGGTCGCCGTTCCGCTTCTGCAGACGCGCTACCGCGTCGTTGCCAGCCCCGCCTGGGTGCGCGAAAGCGGTCAGGGGCTACGTGCGCCGCAGGACCTGCAGCATTGCGACTGCCTGTCGTTTTCGTTGCCGGGCTTTCGCGAAAAATGGCTCTTCGGCAGGAAGGAAGACGGCCCGAGGACGGTCGTGGTCGTGAAGCCACGCCTGTTGATGACCAACGGGCTCGCGTTGCGCGAATGCGCGCTTGCAGGGATGGGGGCAACGCCGCTTCCCGACTGGCTCATCGACGAGGACGTCGCGGCTGGGCGGCTCGTCGATCTCTTCCCGCGCCATCACGTGGCGTTTGTCGACGCGCCGACCGGCATCTGGCTGGTGTATCCCAGCCGCAGCTATGTGCCCGCCAAGGTGCGGGCGTTCATCGACTTCGTGCGCAAGTCGATCGGCAAGGCCGATCGCTCGCGCCTGCGGCGATGAGAGCTCATGTGCCGTCGCGCGAGCCGCTGGCTTCCTTCAGCAGCTGCCGGATCACCTGCTCGGAACGCTCGTAGTCGCCCTCGCCGAACTTGTGGAAGCGGATGCGCCCCTGCGCGTCGACAAAATAGTGCGCCGGCCAGTACTCGTTGTTGAATGCACGCCAGATCGCGAAGTTGTTGTCGATTGCGATCGGGAAACTCAGACCGAGGTCGCGCACCGCGCGCTTGACGTTGTCGAGCTTGCGCTCGAAAGCGAACTCGGGGGAATGCACGCCGATTACGACAAGGCCCTGGTCCTTGTACTTCTCGGCCCACGCGCGCACGTACGGCAGTGCGTTGCGGCAGTTGACGCAGTCGAAGGTCCAGAAATCGATCAGCACAACCTTGCCGCGCAGCTCGCCCGCCGACAGTGGCTCCGCGTTGAGCCACGCCGTGGCGCCGGTCAGTTCCGGAAGGTGTCCTTCGACCGGCAGATCCAACGCCGGCGTGGCGACCGGCAAGGCCCGGGCCGTGCCCTCCACCGTCATGGCCGCGCGATAGGCACGTGCGGTGGGCATGGCGCTAAACGCACTCGCTTCCGGCTTGCGATGCCAGCGTTGCAGGAGCATCTGCTCGAGCGTGTTGGTGCTGTTTGAAGGCAACGCCGCCAGTAGCGCGGTGTCGAATCCCAAGCCGATCGCCACTACGCCGGCGAGCACCGCGACACCGAGACCCTTGCGAATCCATTCGCCAACGCCGAGCGTGCGTTTCATCGCCGCGAAGACGCGGCCGCCGGCCCAGAGGGCAAGCGCGAGCGGCGTCGCCGCGCCCGCGGCGTAGGCGAGCAGCAACAACGTGGTGCCCGCGCTCGGTCCCTGCAGCGCCGCAGTGGACAGCACGAGGCCAAGGACCGGTCCCGCGCAAGGCGCCCACAACAAGCCGGTTGCGATGCCGAGCAACAGGGATGGCACCACGGACCGCCCATCCGTCTGCGCGGTGCGCTGCGCGACATCGCCGAGGCGCGCGGCCAAAGCAACCAGCGGGCGTGACCACAGGGCAGCCAGTTTCGGCATCAGCAGCGCGAGCCCGGTGGCCGCGAGAGCCACCAGGGCAACGCTGCGGACCGCCTCGTTGGCGTTCGCCGCCCACGCGCCGGCCAGCGTTGCAAGCGTCGCAACCACACTGAAACCGACGGCCAGGCCAACCAGCAGAGGCAGTCCGCTGCGTACGAAAGGTTGATCCGCCCGCGCGAAAACGAAGGGCAGCACGGGCAGGATGCACGGGGCAAGGATGGTCAACACCCCGGCAAGATAGGACAACACGAAGAGCGTCACGGAGAGCCTCTGGGTCGAACGGTTGAACGTTGTAGAGGGGGCGCCGCGAGACGCGGCGCACTGCTTCACTTCTTCATCGCGTCCTTGGACGTTGCATCGGGCTCCGCATCCTTGCTCATGGTGTCCTTGTGCATCGCGTCCTTTTTCATGCTGTCCTTCTTCATCGCGTCCTTCTTCATCGCGTCCTTCTTCATCGCGTCCTTGCTCATCGAGTCCTTCTTCATGCCATCGTGCTGCGTGGCGTCCTTCTTCATCTCGTCGTTCTTCATTGCGTCTTGCGCGAAAGCACTTCCCGCGGCAAAAAGCACACAAGAGGACAGGAGAAAAGCGGCAACCTTGTTCATGATCGTTCCTTTACTGTTGGGTGAATGAAGTGAATGGCGGTGCTACCAAGTTATCCTGACAACCAAGCGAGGGAGCTCAGCCGCCGGACTGACCGGTCACGGGTTTCGCCGCAGTAACGTGTGCGGCGGCTCGCATTCCGGCCAGCTCGATCTGTTTCTCCTGCGCGGCCGTGGGCTGCTTCGGTCCAAGTTCTCCGTAGCTCAGCAGGCCAAGGCGCGCCGCCTCCAGCGTTTCGGCGACAACCTGCGCGCGCGACCTGGTCGAGGGCGCATCGACGAACTTGACGCCGAGTTCGCCCGGGATGGGCAGTTGTCCGGTCGCTTGCGCTGCTTTCAGGTCGGCGACGACCTCGGCGCGCGACTTCGACGCAATGAAGTGTTCCTTTTCGAAACCAAACGGATCGACGTCGTTGGCGAGAACCGACGTGCAGACCAGCATGGAGAAGAGTGCAGCGGCGCTCTTGGTGAAGGCGCTTTCGACGGCAGGGGTGAGCGGGTTCAAGATGATTCCTTTCGTGCATTGAGGGCGGAGCGGCGAAAGCCGCGTTATCGGGACGGCCGAAGGTCTCAGCTGCCGCCGAACCAGTTGTATCCCTGGTCTTCCCAGTAACCGCCGGGATACGTGTTGGTGATGAAGATGGCCTGGATATGCTTTGGATTCTTGTATCCGAGCTTGGTCGGCATGCGCAGCTTGAGCGGGTAGCCATACTCGGGCGGCAGCACGTGCCTGTCATATGTGAGCGCGAGAATCGTCTGCGGATGCAGCGCAGTCGCCATGTCGATGCTGGTGTAGTAGTCGTCCGCGCACTTGAAACCGACGTACCTGGCGTTGAGGTCCGCCCCAACGCGCTGCAGGAAGTGGGCGAACGCGACACCCCCCCATCTGCCGATAGCGCTCCAGCCCTCGACACAGATGTGTCGGGTGGTCTGCTCGATCTGAGGCAGCGCGCGCAGCTGCGCAAGCGTCCAATGACGCCGGTCGGCCAGGCGTCCGCTCAACTCGAGGCGCCACGTTCCGCCGTCAACCTGGCGGATCTCGCTTTCACCGTAATAAGCGTTGAACGGGAACGGTCGTGTGATCATCGAGTCTGGATAGGTCGGTGCCAGCCGTGTTGGATCGAAAAGCAACGCCTGGACCCGATCGTTGAGGCGCGAGATTTTCGCGAGCGCGACCTCGACTCCGTTGTCGTCGGTGATGCTGCAACCGCCGAGCAGCGCCAGGCCGCCGAGCGTGAGTGACCGCCGCAGGAACGCGCGGCGGGTCGACATCCCCGCGCCCGGCGCAAGCAGCCGCGCGGCTTCGCGGACCGCCGCGGCGCCATCGACGGAGTTGACATGGGATGCTTTGGTCTTCTTCATCGCCGTCCTCCGAGGCGTGTGCTGATCATCGTGCGCAGCGTCTGCGGCACCAGCGCAACCATCACGATATGGATTGCACTGAAACAAACCAGCACGGCCATCGTGAAGAAGTGCACCAGACGGGCGCCGTCATAGCCGCCCATGGCCTCGCGCAGCAGCGGAAACTGCACCGACTTCCACAGCACCAGACCCGACACAACCAACAGCCCCAGATCGGCGATCGCGCATAGGTAGGCCGCGCGCTGTAACGCGTTGTAGTGACTCAGGTCAGCGTGCGAGAGCCGACCGCGCAGCGCGGCGGCGAGGTCATGCCGGATGGCGGCAGCGCGCAGCGGGAAGAACCGGCGTGCGAACCGGCCGGTTGCAAGGTTCAGCGTCAGATAAAGGATGCCATTCGCGACTAACAGCCACATCGCCGCGAAGTGCCATTGCAGCGCGCCGCCCAGCCACCCTCCCAACGTCAAGGCCTTTGGAAAGTGCAGACCGAACAACGGCGCTGCGTCGTAGATACGCCAGCCGCTGGCGATCATGAGCACCACCGAAAGCGCGTTGAGCCAGTGGGTCGCGCGCAACCAGCCCGGTTGCACGACCGACGTGCCGGGAGCCGTTGGCGCGATGGTCGATGCGGGCATCGAAACTTGTCCTGCGTTCAGCGAATTCATGCACGCAGTGTCGACGGTCGGTCATCGCAAAGTCCTCATCCGGTCTTAAACAATTTGTGAACACTCGACCGCGCAGTCGATGAAACAATCGCCGTCGAATTCGCCCCTGCCCAGCTCCGAGATAGTCCCGATGCCCAAACAAGTGCTGATCGTTGAAGACGACGAAAACATCGCCGAGTTGTTGCGCCTTCACCTGCGCGATGAGGGTTATGCCATCGAGCATGCCGCCGACGGCGAAACGGGCCTGCAGCTCGTCGAGCGCGGTCAGTGGGATGCGCTGGTGCTCGATCTGATGCTGCCCGGCGTCGACGGTCTCGAGATCTGCCGTCGCGCGCGCTCGATGGCGCGCTACACCCCGATCATCATCACGAGCGCGCGTTCGAGCGAGGTTCACCGGATCCTCGGCCTCGAACTGGGTGCCGACGACTACCTGGCCAAGCCGTTTTCGGTGCTCGAACTGATCGCGCGCGTGCGCGCGCTGCTGCGTCGTGCCGATGCCATGGGGCGCAACGCAAAACTTGATTCAGGCAATCTCCTCTTGGGCGGCTTGCAGATCGATCCGGTGGCGCGCGAAGTGCACCTGAACGACCGGTCGATCGATTTGACCCCCCGCGAGTTCGATCTGCTTCATTTCTTCGCCCGTCATCCCGGCAAGGTGTACTCGCGGCTCGATCTGCTGAACAAGGTCTGGGGCTATCAGCACGACGGCTACGAGCACACGGTCAATACGCACATCAATCGACTGCGAATGAAGATCGAGGCCGACCCGGCGAACCCGCGTCGCATCGTGACCGTTTGGGGACGAGGCTACAAACTCACGGAGGCGCCAGCGGACGCCGGGGCGTTCGAATGATGGCGCGCCTCTCGTTGTCCCGGTGGTCGCTCTCACAGCGGTTGGGCGCGGTCTTTACAGTGCTGCTGCTCGCGTGCTGCGGCGCTGCCGCGTGGTTGCAGATGCAGTCGAACGAGCGTCACGCGCAAGTGGTCATCCAGCGCGTGTCGAGCGGCCTTGCCGCGCACATCGCGGGCAGTTCGGCGTTGATGGAACCAGGCGGCTTGAACCAGCAGGCCGTGCGCGACCTGTTCCACAAACTGATGGACGTGAACCCAAGCGTGGAGGTCTACCTGCTGGCACCGGACGGCCGAATCGTTGCCCAGGCTGCGCCCGCGGGCCGTCTACGTCGCGACCGCGTTGACGTGGCGCCGATTCGCCGCCTGCTCGCGGGTGGTGAACTGCCGATCTTTGGCGACGACCCGCGCAGCGCAGGCGCGCAGAAGGTGTTCAACGCTGCGCCGCTGCAGGTCGAAGGGCGGGGCGCCGGTTACGTCTACGTGGTCCTGCACGGCGAGCAACTCGACGCAATGGCTCAGCACGTTGCGGGCGACGACGTGCCGCGCACGGCGCTCTGGGCGATCGCGTTGGTGGCGGGATTCGGGCTGTTGGCCGGACTTGTCGCGTTTCACTGGATCACTCGCCCGCTGCGAAAGCTGACCGACGAAGTGCGCCGCTTCGGGGCTGACGCTTCCAGCACGATCGCAGCGCCCGCCACCGCTGCAATGGGCGCGCAGGCTCGCGACGAAATCACGACACTGCGAAGCGCTTTCGCGCAAATGACGCAGCGGATCGGCGAACAATGGCGCGAGCTGACCACCCAGGATCAGCAACGGCGCGAGCTGGTCGCCAATATCTCGCACGACCTGCGCACACCGCTCACCTCGCTGCACGGCTACCTTGAAACGCTGCGTGTCAAGGCGGACGTCCTTTCAGCGGCCGAGCGTCAGCGGTATCTCGATGTGGCGCTCGCGCAGAGCCGCAAGGTCGGCCGGCTGGCGCAGGAATTGTTCGAGCTGGCCCGGCTCGAGTACGGCGTGGTCAAGCTGGAGAAGGAGCGGTTCTCGGTGGCCGACCTCGTGCAGGACGTCTTTCAGAAGTTCGAACTCGCCGCTGAATCGCGCAAACAGTGCTTGACGCCGGTCATCGCGCCGGACCTGCCGGTGGTGGCCGCCGATGTCGGCATGATCGAACGCGTGCTCACCAATCTGCTCGACAACGCGATCCGTCACACGCCACCCGGCGGCCGGATCGAAGTGCACGTGCGCCGTGATGGGGATGCGATCGACGTCCTCGTGAGTGATACCGGGCCCGGCATTCCGGTGGCATTGCAGAAGACGTTGTTCGTTAGGCCGTCGATTCAGAGCGGGATGCGCGATTCGGCCGGCGGCTTGGGGCTGGTCATCGTGAGACGCATTCTGCAGTTGCATGGCAGCGACATTCGAATCGTTCCGCGCTCCGCCTGGGGCGCGACGTTCCAGTTTCGTTTGAACCCCGCCGGGGTTGCTCGTGTGGTGGGCTCCCCACTTGCCCGCGCCTACGAACAGTGAGACGAGATCTTCTGTGGATCGGCGCCGCGGGGAAAGCCCATGCGGCGCAATTCAGTCGCGCGGCAGAAGCGAGAGGGCTAATCGGCGAGAAACGCTCACGCGCTCTCGACGTTGTCCCAATCCGCGCGCTGCAGAACGATGCGATAGCCGTCCTCATCCTCGTACGTCCGACCGAATGCGTCCCAGTAGGAATTGAACGACGTGACCTGCTTGAACCCTGCGGCCAGCATGCTGGCGCACGCGGCCTGCCATTGGTCGGCTACCGGGATATAGAAGACGACCAAGTCTTCCGGGGTAGGCGTTGGCACGACCGGATGCGAGCGGCAGTACGTGAATTCAAAGTGATAGTTGGAACGTTCGAGGCCCAGCATCACGCCGTCGAAACCGGCGTGGTTCTCGAAGCGTCCGACGACACGCAGGCGGAGGCCCCGGCAGTACATGTCGGTGGCTCTCTGCAGGCTGCTGACTGGCCTTGCGATCCGCATGTGAAACGCCATGGCAGTGTGTGTCAGCGAAGGCATGCAATTGAGTTGATCCCATGAGACTTGCCTAAGGGGACAGGGTTCCTGTCGCAAGCGCAATACAGCATCGCAGACTGCGGTGGAATTGCTGCGCTCGAAAGGCGACATACCCATTCAATGGTTCGAATTGCGCGCGGCAACCCATGAGCGGCGTCTGAGTTGAAGGAAGCGCCTTGAACGGTTTGGGCGTGTGCTTAGCGCCGTGCCGATGTGGGAACGCGGGCGCATCTCGCTTATGGTTCACCAAGGGATATCGGCGGGCGACGTGTGTGAGGTAAGAAACATTCCGGCAACGGAACTTCCGTGGCAGCTCCTGCTGGAAGCGGATCCGCATAGGCCCCACATCGAGAACTACGTCGAGCGAGCGGTCTGGCTTGGACTGTATGAGCATGAACGGCTGCTCGGCGTTGCCGGGCTGGTTCAGTACCGCCCGCACACTGTTGAGCTGATGAACATCGCTGTCGAGCCGGCGCGGCGAAGGCAGGGCTTGGGCAAGCGCCTCGTGCAGGTCGCGATCGAAAGAGCGTGCCTGATGGGAGCTAGGAAAGTCGTGCTGGGAACGGGAAACTCCAGCCTTGACGCGTTGGCGTTCTATCAGAAGCTGGGATTTCGGATGGAAGCCGTCGACCGCGATCACTTCGTGCGCACGTATCCGCTGCCGATTGTGGAGAACGGAATCGTGTGTCGGGACATGGTTCGACTTGGCTTGTCGATCGAACCACTCCTATGACCGTGGCAAGAGCGATGACAATTGGCGTGGCTGCAACGTTGCACGTACGCCCGGCCCGGGTTGAAGACCGCGAGCGGCTGCTCCAGTTATGGGAACGCTCGGTTCGCGCCACGCATCGTTTTCTCGAGGATGCCGACGTCGTGGCCCTGCGCCCGCTCGTCGCGGCTGAACTGGCGAGCGATGCAGTCGACTGGTGGGTGCTGGCAGCCGCCGCGGAGGCTCTGATCGGTTTTCTGGGCTTCGCGAACGACGCAATTGAAGCGCTGTTCATTGACCCAGCCCACCAGCGCCGGGGCGGAGGCAGGCTTCTCGTGGCGCACGCGCAGAGTCTTGCGGCCGGTCCGCTCGCCGTCGATGTCAACGAACAGAATGAAACTGCGCTGCGCTTCTACAAGGCGCTCGGCTTCACGGTGTTGAGGAGGTCGCCAACGGATGCCGGCGGCCGGCCGTTCCCTATCCTGCATATGAAACGACTGCATCGCCTGTGAGCCGCGTTGCGCCGATGCAGCTGAATATCATCGTCCGGCCTCATGATTACCGTCCATCCACTTGAACCGTGCATTGCAGCGATGTACTGCGGATCAATGCCTCCGCCGAAGCGGCCTTGTTCCAGCTTGACCAGCGGGAACTGTGGCGCTTGATGGCAATCTCCTCGTCCCGCCTGGTAGCGCTCGGGGCGGATGGCATGTGGGGCCGGACGCCGGCTCTACGAGGAACTCGCCCTGCGTGCCCGCAATAAGGGAGCAAAGGTCCTTTGCTGTGAGGTAACTACCGTTCCCCCGAACGCCGACTCTATGGTCTTCCACCGCCACATGGGCTTCCGGCAGGTTGGTCAACTCTCGACGGCGGACGGGCGCACCGAGGCTTTGCTCGAGCGGAGTTGCTAGCGATGGGGTCAAAGGACAGCGATTCATCGGTGTCTGCCTTGTCGCTGCGGTCGAAATTCGCTACGGGGCGTCAGGGTCAGTGGCTGCGCCACTGAGAGTTAACGCCGAGTTCGCGTCATCAGATTGTGCGGCCTTCTTCTTATGGGCTAGACAGGCGTCACCCGTGATCTGCGTGCTTCGATCGCCGGCGGATTGGCGTGGACCTGCGAAAACTTGGCGCTGCAAGTCAGGCCGCTTGTGGGCGACGAATCACAAGCGTAACGTTTTGTCCCGCGTTTACGCGTGCCCCTTCCTGCCCACTCTCAACGAGGAGGATTGACCATGGCCGGCTGGCGTATCGAAGGGCAATACATGGAGACCTGTAACTGCAGCTACCTGTGCCCGTGCATCAGTTCCAACCTGACGGCGCAGCCCACCGAGGGCGACTGCAAGGTGGCAATCGCGATGAGGATCGACAAAGGCGAGAAGGACGGCGTAAAGCTCGACGGCCTGTCGTTCATCGTGCTCATACACTCGCCGAAGGCGATGGGGGAAGGCAACATGACGGTGGGCCTCGTTGTCGACGAGCGCGCCACCGACAAGCAGGCCGAGGCGATCGGCACGATCGCCACGGGTGCAGCCGGCGGACCCATGGCGGCGCTTGGACCACTTGTCGGCCGCATCGCTGGAGTCGAGAAGCGGCCGATCAGCTTCGAGGTGGACGGACTCAAGCGCAGCGTCAAGGCAGGTGAACTCATCGACCAGGCCTGCGAGGGGGTTCCCGGACCGGTGCGCGCAGGCGAACCGATTCATCTCGAGAACACGTGCCATCCGGTGAATTCCACGATCGCGCTCGCCAAGGCCACGCGCAGCAGCATGCACGCCTTCGGCATCAACTGGGACGATGCAAGCGGTACGCGCAACGGCCATTTCGCACCCTTCGCGTGGGCTGGGTAGCACGTCGGGCCGCGTCTGGCCTTGATGCGACGCTGCGGCGTGACGGTCGAGTCGTCGCGGCGAGCCTCTTGCTGGTCGGTGCGCTGGCGAGGCGTCATTTCTGGCGTGATTGCGCAACGATGAGCCATATGGGCATGGCGGACATGCCCGTGTCGACCATGCCGCGCGGCTGGGCGGCGGGACTGTTGGCCGTGACCTTTGCGATGTGGACGGTGCCGCTCAGCATGCAACGCGGAACCATCCGCTCGAACGGCATTCACCGCGCAAGCAGGCCTACCGTGCTCACCGGCACGCCGACGAACTGGCCGGCTTGTGTCAGCGTTCCGTCACGCGCAATTCGGAACGCCGTCACCGTCTGCCCGACGTTGGCGAGCGCGTAGAGATATTGCCCATCGTCGCTCACGGCGAGATCGATCGTGTGGCTGCCTGCGCCCGTGGAGCCGTCAGCACCGCTCGCGCTGATGCGCTCGAGCACGCCGTCGCGCCGGATCGCGAAGCCGGTGATGTTCCCGGAGCCGGCGTTGCCGGTGTACGCGTAGCGCCCGTTGGGCGTGACGATGAGCCAGCACGGCGCCGCCTGGTTCGTCGGCACGGCGGCAGAGATCACCGCGAGATCGTCAGTGCGATCGCGCAGCCGGTAGCTCGACGCCGACGCGCTCGCCGCTTCGGACACGATCACATGGTCGCGCGGATCGATGTCGAAGCCGAACGGGGTCCGCCCGGCCGATAGGGTAAGCGTGGGCGGCTGCGCGATGCCGTCGTCGACTTCGAACACCGCGATCTGGTTGGCGGTCTTTTCGGTTACGACGAGGAACTCGCCACCGTTGGAGAACTTGACCTGCGCCGGCCCGGTCGCACCGCCGCCGAGGCCTTGCGTCGACTCGGCGATCGGCGTGAGCGTGCCGTTGCGGCCGAGGCGGAAACCGGCGATGTTGCCGGCGCCGCCGGCGTTGAGCACGTAGACGAGATGGCCGTGTGAAGTCACGCTTGTTGGCGTCGTACCGCCCGCCGGCGTAACCGACGCGAGCGTCACCTTCTCATCGTCCACGGCGAACGTGCTGACAGAGTTGCTGCCGGCGTTGACCGCGAAGAGCCAGCGTCCGCTCTGCGAGAAACTCAACGCGCCCTGGCTGCCGAGATTGGCACCCAGGCCGGTGCCGCCGGTCGAGACGGAGTTGACGCTGACGAACGTGCCGTTCGCGCGCTGCTCGAGCACGAGCACGCGGTTGTCGCCTTGCGCGTTGCTCAATGTGTAGACGAAGTGGCGGCGCTCGTGGCCCACGGCGAGTGCACCCGTACCGGCGAGCGCGATTCCGACAGCGGATTGGGTGATCGTCCGAATGAAGGTGCGGCGCGTGTGTGTCTTGTTCATGCTGGTCTCCACGATGGAATTCGCTCGCCCCGAGCGACAGCGCCGATTACCTCACTACCCCGCCCAACATTTCTTCCACGATTCCTTCGCCTGCGCGGGGCGCGCGGAATTTTTCTGTAATTTGTCGCCGCGGGACGCGACAAAGCCGATTCAGTGCCTGCCGCAGCGCGCCCGCCCGTCATGCCCGCGTCATCGTCGTCCGCCGCCACCGCAGCGAGGTCTTACGAGCTGGCGCTCGAAGGCGCTGGAGCAAGCAAGGCTGATGCCGCCTCGTCGGCAGGCGCGCAGCTCTGCGTTGCGCTTTATCGTCCAGCCGCCTATGACCTCTCGCTTGCGCCGATGGAGTTGCCGCGCCTGTCGATCAACCTGCGGTCCGTCCCAGTGGCGGGCTCGATCGGCGGAGCTCGGGAGCGCGAATACTCAGGGCGCCGTTACTCGCTGTTCTTCACACCGGCAGGCATCCCGGCGCACTGGCGCAAGCGTGCGCCAAGCCGGCACTTGAACATCTATTTCCAGCCGCGTTTGCTCGAGGACCTGCTCGACGGGCGCTGCGCAGCATTTCTCGACCGGCCGCTGCTGGACCTCCAGCGTGCGCCAGTGCGTCCTTACGTGGATGCGCTCGAACAGGCCATCATGCGCGACGAAACCTTTGCGCGCGATGCGAGCACGAATCTCGCATTGTTGATCCTCGCAGAGCTGGCGGCCGCGCCGGCGCAGCCCGCGCCGGTGCTGAGTGCAAGCGCGCTGGCCACCGTGCGCGACTATGTCGCCGCGAACCTCGACACGCCGATCCGCGTGGCCGATCTCGCCGCGGTGGTGCGGCTCTCACCAGGGCGCTTCGCCGCAGCGTTTCGCGCCGCCACCGGCAGGCCACCGCACCGCTACGTACTCATGCAGCGTGTGACTGCCGCACTGGAACTCTTGCGCACCGGCACGCTGGATCTCTCGGAAGTGGCGCTCGCCTGCGGCTTCGCGAGCCAGCAACACATGACGACGACCGTGCGTCGGGTCGCGGGAACGACACCGGCGCGCGTGCGCCGAACGTTCGATGCACCGGGTGTCAACTTCATGCGCCCCGGGACAGAACTTCACTGCGGCGCGCCACCGTCGCGACTTCCCGCTGGTCAGGCCATGTGCGCTGGCCGTCGCGGTGACTTTGGGATCGTGGCAGGCGAGCCGAGGGAAGGCTGACCGGATATCCCAATGAGAGGACGCATGGCAAGCGTGAGCTGGCAGCGGGGGATCGGATGACGCGTGCACCCGAACTCGTCATCATCAGCGAGCCTAGGCCAGACGAGATTCAGTATTTGGAGGATCGAATCTACGAGTTCAACTCGATTACGACGGGCATCACAGGCGGCGAATGGCTGGCGATCTTCTTCAGAGACCCCGAGGATCGAATCGTTGCCGGACTCTGCGGCGCGATGTGGGGCGGTTGCCTCGAGATCCGCCAGCTCTGGGTGGAGGAGACCCGACGCCAACAGGGGCTGGGGACACGGCTGTTAGTCGCTGCCGAGCGGGAAGCTCGCCGGCGAGCCTGCCGGCAGATTCTTCTCAGCACCTTCTCGTTTCAAGCTCCGGCCTTTTACGCCAAGCACGGCTTTGAGGTTGTGGCGGTCGTGGACGACCACCCGCGCGGTCACACAAACCTGCTCTTGCGCAAGCGCCTTGGCGACGCCAGCTGACCCCAAGTGGACCCGACCGCGGCGCGGGCCGCCCCCCGGTTGCGTCATGCAGCGCCAGCGTTTCATCATAGCTTGGCCGCCAGCAAGTCGAGCGCATTGGTCTGCGGGGCTCCCTTGAGCAGCTGTGAAGCTGTCTCTCAATTGGATCCGGGGCCGCTCCAGTCGAAGCGAAAGTGCTTGCTCGATTTGCCGCTGCGATCCCATTTGAAGCCGAACCCGTCGGCGCGGTCGGTCGTTGCAACGCCCCAGGTTGCGACCTGTCCCGGTCCGACCTCGGCGCCCGGCGCGTTATGCAACTGGACGCGCTTGCCCGGTGGAGTCGTGGGGCCGGTCAGTGCCTGTGCCTCGCCCAGCGCGACGCCCGGAATCTCAACACGCCAGCGGGACAGATCGTCGGCGACCTCGAAATCGATGTGCGCTGTCGCAATTCCACGCACCGTCTCGACCGTGCTTGCGAAACCACCCATCCAGCCTCCCGCCTGTCCGCCCCAGATCGCCTGGATGGCCTGTTGCTGCTCGGCGTTCGCACGGTCGTCGATGTAGATGGCCATCTGCGCTTTGGCACCCGCCCAAAGGTTGCCGGTGAATGCGCCGAGCGCAACTACGCTCAGCCCGGACAAGTCAACCGCGCCGTAGCGGCCTTCGTCGATGTGCCAGGCGAGGATGCCGTCGCACGTGTTGTCGGTAGGGGGCTGGGCGAACGTACAGGGGCAGGGAATGCTGCATTTGCAGACGTCGAACCATTCGCCTTTGGCGTGCCACTGGGGAACGTGAGCCATAGGGGACCTCGCTGCGCCGCTCGCACGGCGCCACCGTACCCGATCGCGAACCGGGCTGCAATTGCCAATCGAACCTCGCCAGGGTGATTCTCCTCAAGCGCTGAGAAGAAGCCAGAGCCCGCCGACACCCATGACCAGCCCGGTGGCCTTGGCAACGGTGGCGCCGGACGGCACCACCTTCTCGATGAGAACCGCCCCCGCGAGCAGCGCGATCCACAGCAAGTTCATCACGCCGCCGACGAACAGCAACGCCATCAGGGCCCAGCAGCAGCCGACGCAGAAACTGCCGTGGCGTATGCCCATGACCAACGCGCCCCATGTGCCGTCGCGCCACTCGGTAAGGAGGAATCCCAACGGGGTTCGGCACTTCGAAAGACATCGGCTCTTCGCGGGCATGAACTGGTAGATCCCGGCGCAAAGCAGTATCCCCCCGTCGAATACACGGCTGGAACTGATCATCATGTCCGTCACGAGCGCAACTTCGTGCAGCCACCACTGGATACTGGCTGCGATGACGCTGAACGACGTCCACACGAAGACATAGCCGAGCAAGAATGCGAGGAACCGGCGTGCTGCCGAACCGCGGTCCGGACGCGCACGGTCCATCGCATGAAACGCGAACAGCATGGGTGCCGCGCTCGGCGTCATCATCGCGATCATCATGACGGCCCACATCGCGAAGCACAGCAAGAACTCCGCCGGGCCCCAGGCGCCCATCGGCATGAGCCACATGTAGGCGGAGCCGTCACCGACACTCATCGCGCTCATCGCTTCTGCGAGCAGCGCGAGGTACAGCCAGGCCAAGAGTGTCAGCGCAATCAGGCCTGTCGCGACCACCAGGCGCCCGTTGCGCAGAAACGCCTCGAGCGCCGGCGGCACGTGTGGTGACAGCCGCATTGACTCAATCCGACCGATAGTCGAATGCGGTGGCGAACCCGCACCGTCCGGCGACGATCCACTGGAGCGGCGGATCGGTTACGCGCATGTGCGAGGCCACCACTTCCTGGCCCGCGTGATCGTGACCGGGTATGCCACGGTTCACCGGCTTGTCCATATCGAGAGGATGCGCCGTCGCGGCATCGACGAACTCGCCGACCCTCAGTCGCACCTTGTTGCGCGTGTGACTGAGTTCGAACTGTGCTGCCACTGCTGGGTGCACTTGACCGATCGCCGGGGCGTAGTTCTTCGCCGGCGTTCCGCCGGCCCGCTCCAGGAATATATCCTCGAGCGAGCGGCGCTGTTTGGCATTGGCCCTTTCGTCGAGGTAGAGAATGACCTGCCATGGGGATCGGCGTCGTCCCAACGGCCCGCCATCGCGACGTTCAGATCCTCGAGCGTCGTTGCGCCGAAGTGACCTTGCTCGATGTGCCAGGACAGCGCGAAATCGCAGGTCTCGTAGGGAAAGCGCCCGCCCGGACGGTCGCCGATCCTGCGACAGGCGCAAGGCGCGTCGCAATTGCACACCTCGAAGTACGAACCAGCAACTCTCCAGGCAGTCATGAGGGCACCCTAAGCGGCATCGTGGTTACGGGCCGGCGTCGATCGATTGTTCCTTCGGCTTGCCAGCCGCCTCATTCGTCCGAATACGCGTAAGCATGCGCTCGGCGAGCGTTTCGTAGAGCGGCGGACTGACGAGCCGCGCGACCAGATTCGCCACCATCGCAACTGCCATGAGCGACAGGACCATCGCATGGCCGTCGACCATCTCCATGACGACGATGAACGAGGTCAGCGGCGCGTTCGTCACCGCGGCGAGATATGCCGTCATGCACAACGCGATCACTGCTGCGGCGCTGACGGTGCCGGGTGCGAGCGTTGCCAGCCCGTCGCCGATACCTGCTCCGACGGCAAGCGATGGCGCAAAGATGCCACCCGGCATTCCGCTCAGGGCCATCAGCAGGGTCGCCGCAAAGCGAGCGATGCTGTAGTACCAGGGCGCGGTGAGGTCGCCCGCAAGCATGTTGCGCGTGGTCTCGTATCCACCGCCGAATGTCGCACCCGCGGTAGCCAGGCCCAGGACGGCCACGCCAAGTCCGCATGCGGCCGCAAGAACCAGCGGATGTCGCGACTGGACGTTGGCCAGCCACGGGATGCGTGCGATTCCATCCAGCAGCAGTCGCGCGAACAGGCCGCCCGCGAGTCCACACAGCGTGCCGGCCAGGATCAATACCGGGACGATGGAGAAGCCTACTTCGCCGACGAACAGCCGGCCGAAATAGGTGTAGTTGCCAAGCAGTCCCAGCGAGACGAGACCCGCCCAGACGATCGCTGCGATCAGAACGCCGTTGGTGCGCGTTTCGAAGCGGCGCGCCAATTGTTCGATGGCGAAGATGATTCCGGCGAGCGGCGTATTGAACGCAGCCGCCATGCCGGCAGCGCCACCAGCGACGAGCAGGTTGCGTGCATCCATCGCAAACCCGGCAGGCAGCAGGCGGCGGCTAGCGTGCAGAAGGCTGGCCCCGATCTGCACCGAGGGCCCTTCGCGACCAACCGAAAACCCGCCGACGAGAGCAAGGAGCACAAGCGCAAGCTTGCCGATCGCAATGCGGATCGAGACGAAGCGGCGCTTGTCCGCTTCGACCAGCCCGTCATCAGCGGCCGCAATCACTTGCGGAATGCCGCCTCCCTCTGCTCCGGTGAAACAGCACCGCGTCAACCACACGGCTGCGATCCCCACCGCGGGCGTCATCACGAGCGGAAGCCAGAACCAGAGGGCCCAAAGTTGCGTGAACATCTGATACGCGAGCTCGGAAAACCGCGCGAAAGCGACGACTGCGAGCCCGACCACAATCGCGCCGCACCAGACCACCAGGCGGCCAGCCCAAGCATGCGGGTCGGCGAGGCGGCGGCGGCGTACTGAAGTCAGTACGTCACGCAACATGGACGCGCCGCCGTTGTGCATCGCGCGTGGTGACGAACGCGGCTGCGCCGACGCGCGCGCGTCGAGCGGCGCGGTCGTTCTGGAAGACAACTCGCGGCCGCGTAGCTTTCAACATGGACCTGTAGTTGCTCCATCGGCATTGCGGAAGGTGCGCTGTCATTGCCTGAAACGGACGCTCGGTGAATCTTCACTGTCGGCACGAACTGTCATTCGCGTCGCCACCGCAAGCGGGTTGACGCAGTCAGATCAAAGCTGCATCGATCGCCAACAGCGCGTCGAGCAATCCCATGCATTCTCCTTCGATCCTGAGGCGGTGCAGTTCTTCGCGCGAGCCGCTGTCCGCCGGCGCTTCGCCGTGGCGTGCGAGCGCGCGGCCACGCGCAACGTAGAACTCGCTCCAGGGCAGCGGTTCGGCGCGCGTATGTGCTTCGAGCACGGCGGCGTGACGCCGCGCCTCATCCCAGGCGTGAGCCTCCAGCGCGACATCGATCGCATCGCGCCGAAACAAAAGATGGTTGTGCGCGAGCCTGTTGATGGCGAGCAGCGTTTCCGCCTCTCGCAGCGCTTCGGCGCGCTCCACCGGATCGTCGCTGGCACGCGCCAGGATGCCGAGGAAGACCGGACCCATGTAGGCCATGCCGGTCGTTCTTGCGATGGCCAGCGCCTGATGCACCTGTTGCACCGCTGCGACGCGTTGGCCGCGTGTGCGCAGGAGTTCGCCGCGAAACGCCAACGCCTCGGCTTCGAAGCGCGGTGCCTGGATCTGGCGCGCCAGCAGCAATGCGCGATCGGCGTGCGCAAGCGCCGCGTCGAACTGCATCAGCGCATGGCTGTCCTGGTAGGCGCCATGATGCGCGATCGCTTCGGCGCGCCGATGTCCGATCTCTGCGGCTGCCCGGATGGCGGCCTCTGCATCGAGCAGCGCCGCGCGCGTCTCGCCCTCGTACCAGCGTGTGATCGCCGCCATCGGTAGGTAGGTGGCTTCGACGCGCTTCAGCGCGTGTTCGCGCGCCAGCGCCACGCACGCCTCGAAGCGCTGGTGCGCCGTCAGCATCTGACCGCGCAGGAATGCCGCGTCGCCGAGACCGCCAAGTGCGCCTGCTTCCGCGTCGATCGAGCCCGCCTGCCGGGCAAACGCCAAGGCGCTTGCGTTCGCGCGCTCGCAACCGGCCAGATCACCTTGCGGGAAGAGCAGGTTGCCGCGCAGGAGATGGATGCGCGCAAGCTGTTCCGTCAGACCATGCTCGGTTGCGGCGGCCTCGGCCGCGGCAAGCGCGGCTTCAGCGCCGGCCAGATCGTCGCGCACGCGCAGCACAGCCGCAAGGCCAAGCCACGAGCGACAGCGTTCGAGGTCATTGGCCGCCGCCGCGAGCGCAGCCTCGTAGGCTCGTTGCGCCTCCGCGTTGGCGCCGAGGTCATGCAAAGCGTCCGCGCGCGCACACGCGAGGGCAAACAGCGGTCCGCCGGCGCCAGTCAGAGCCAGCCCGCGTGCTGCGAGCTGTGCGGCCTGCTCGTAGCGATGTGCCGCGGCCAGTGCAAGCGCTGCTTCGAGATACGCCTGTGCTGCCTGTGCGTCTTCGGCGCGGTCGAGGTGCTCGGCGCGCAGGATCGGATCGCGCCCGCCGAACCAGCGCGCAGCGCTCACGTGCAGCTCACGGCGCTGCGCGCGCGGCAGCGAGGCGTAGGCGCCTTCGTGGACCAGCGCGTGCGCGAAAACGCCGTCGTTGCCGTCGATGCGCAACAGGGATTGGGCGAGATGCGGGTCCCATGAAGCGCCACCGAGCAGATGCGTGAGTGCCGGCAGCGCAAAGCGCTGCCCGAGCACCGCCGCCACACGCACGGCATGTCGTTCGGCCGCACCCAATGTGTCGAGCCGCGCCTGCACCACGCTCTGTACGGAGGTCGGCAACGCCTCGGAGGCGTCGCGGCCCGCCGCGAGCAGCTGCTCGAGGAAAAGCGGGTTGCCGCCGGACCGCTCGACGCAGCGGATCACGAATGCGTCGGCCGCATCGCCGAACTGGGCGGCGAGGGCGCTCGCTTCGACCCAGCGCAGCGGTCCCAGATCGAACGTCACCATCGCACTCACGCCAGCGGCATTACGCCAGGCGGCATCAAGTGGATCGCCCTCGCTGCGCGCGGTTGTCACCAGCACCGCGGCGCACTGCTCGGCCGCCGCCGCGAGCGCCGCAGCGCGGCTCAACGTGCGCGCCGACGCCCAGTGCAGATCCTCCAGCACCACGAGGCGCGGCGCGACGGCTGCCGCCTGGCGTAGGACGTGCGCCAGCACGGCGTTCTGCTCGCGCTCGCGCGTGGCGTGGTCCATCGCGTCGAACAGCGTGCGCGCCGACGCCGGCAGCGGCACCTGCAGGAGATCGAGCAGTTGGACTTCGTGCGCGGCCCCGATGAGGCCCGCCGCCCTTGCACGTGCGAGCGCGGTTTCGGCCGAGCCGGCGCGCCCTGTCTCGATGCCGAGCAGTCCTTCGATCAACGAGCGCAGCGCGTCGCGTTCGACACCGCTGCCGAAGTCGAGCACGACACCGCCATGGCAGACAAACCCTTGCCTCGACGCGATGGCGCGAAACTCCTCCACCAGTCGCGACTTGCCGATCCCGGCCTCGCCGCGCACATGCACGGTAAGCCCCGTGCCTTGGTCGCGACACGCCTGCAACGACGCGGTGAATTGATTGATCTCCGTACGCCGTCCGACTAGACCGGTGCGTGGGAGCGGCGTCGCATGCACATGGTCGAGCCGCCAGCAAGCGAGCTTGCGCAACGAAACCGGCAACGCGGACTCCGGGCAGCGTTGGCCCGAGGCGCGGGGCGTCAGCGCGCGCCAGGCGGCGTCGGCAACGATCACTTGCCCGGGCGCTGCCGCTGCCGCCAGACGCGCAGCGAGACCGAGCGGCTCGCCAGTGATGTTGCCCGCGTTGGATGTGGCGGTCTGCTGCGTGACCAGCACGGATCCTGCAGCGAGGCCGAAACGCGCGTCGCTCACCTGCTCACGCAGAGCCAGTGCGCACCGCGCGGCGCGCTCCACATCGTTGCTGTGAGCCGTGGGGACACCAAAGAGCAGCGTGATGCCCTGGCCGAATCGGCGCTCGACCGTGCCGCCGAAGCGCGCCGCGATCGCTGTTGCCGCCGCGGCGAGCGCTTCGGTGCCCGAGTGTGCGCTTTCGGGGTCAGTTTCTTCGCCGACTGAGGTCGCCTCGGCGAAGACGACGGCCACCGGTCGCAGCTCCATCCACGGCGTCGCATCGTCCGGCACCGGTGGCCCCGGCGTGCGCCGCTCACGTTCGATGGCATCGCGCAGCTGCACGGTTTGCGCGTGCGGTTGCACACCGAGCTCACGCTCCAGCACTTCGCGGCACATCTGAAACTGGCGCAGCGCGCAGGACGGCCGTCCTTGGAGCGCGTAGAGCTGCATCAGCGTGCGATGGACACTTTCCTGGAGCGGATCGAGCGCCAAGAGGCGCAACGCGACTGTGACCGCACGCTCCGATTCACCGCTCTGCGCGTAGTGCGCCAGCAGTTTGGTCATGGCTGCGATCGCGCGCTCGCGCGAGTGACTGCGGCGTGCCATCAACCAGTCGTCGAAGGCCGGCTCGCGCGTTTCCAGTGCCTCGAGCAGTTCGCCGGTATAGAGCTGCGTCGCCTGCTCGAGCGCCGCGGCGCTGCCGTCCTCCAGCAGGCGCTCGAAGGTGTGCACGTCGGTCTCGGCGGATGCCGAGCTCAGCTCGATGGTTTCGCCCGCGCCCGCCACGAGATCGGCGTCGTCGAGGTCAAGGGCTTTGCGCAGCACGAGCAGCGCCTGGCGCAGGCTGGCGCGCGCTTGCGCTTCGTTGCTGTCGCCCCAGAGCAATGCGGCCAGTTTGGCACGCGGTTGGGGCCGACCCGCATTGAGTGCCAGGTAGGCCAGCAGCGCCTGCACTTTCTTCGCCGGCACGGACAACGGCCGCTGCGCCGGGCCGAACACCTGCAGCCCGCCGAACGCCTGAATCTTGAGCCTGGTCACCGGCCAATCATAGGAGCCGGTTTGCGCTTTGACGAAGTTTTGACGCGCCATTTGTACGTTGCTTGACGCGAGCTGCCCACCTTCGCCTCTGTGCTGGCGAAGCAAAGGCCTCGGTCCCGCACCTTCGATGGAGACGATATGGACACCGCAGCAAGCAAGGTACCAACGAACCGGCGCACGCCGGATGCCGAGCGTTTGAATGCGCTTCTCGGCCGCATGGTGGGCGAACTGGGCGCGATCGCGACCGGCGCACTGGTGGTTTTGGGCGACCGCCTGGGGCTGTACAAGGCGATGGCGAGCGGCGAGCGGCTCAGCTCGGCCGAACTGGCGCGCCGTACCGGAACCGCCGAGCGCTACGTGCGCGAATGGCTTTCCGCACAAGCAGCGGCGGGCTACGTCGACTACGACGACGCGAGCAACATGTTCTATCTGAATCCCGAACAGGCGACCGTATTCGCGGATGAAGACAGCCCGGCTTCGATGGCCGGTGCGTTCGAGGTGATGTCGAGCTTCTGGATCGATGAACCGAAGATCGCTGAAGCGTTTCGCAGTGGTCGTGGCGTGGGCTGGCACGAACACAGCAGGTGCCTCTTCCGCGGCACGGAGCGGTTTTTCCGTCCGGGCTACAACGCCAACCTCGTGGCGTCATGGCTGCCCGCGCTCGACGGCGTCGTGGAAAAGCTCGAGCGCGGCGCGACAGTCGCCGACGTCGGTTGCGGCCACGGCAGCTCGACCATCGTGATGGCGAGCGCGTTTCCGAATTCGCGGTTCATCGGCTTCGACTATCACGCGGCCTCGGTCGAACGCGCGCGCGAAGCCGCGCGGGAAGCGGGTGTATCGGCCAATACGTGTTTCGAGGTCGCGCACGCCAAGAACTTCGAAGGCCGCTTCGACCTGGTTGCGTTCTTCGACTGCCTGCACGACATGGGCGATCCAATGGGCGCGGCGGAGCACGTGCACAGCGTGCTTGTGCCGGACGGGACCTGGATGATCGTCGAGCCGTTCGCACACGACCGGCTGCGCGACAACCTCAACCCGGTGGGGCGCATCTACTTCGCCGGGTCCACGATGGTGTGCACGCCGTGCTCGCTGTCGCAGGAGGTGGGTCTGGGGCTCGGGGCGCAGGCGGGTGAGCTGCGCCTGCGCCAGGTGGTAACTGCCGGCGGATTCAAGCGCATGCGCCGTGCAGCCGAGACACCGTTCAACATCGTGTACGAAGCGCGGCACTGAAACGCGAGCCGACGTGATCTCTGAAGTCCGTTCGCCAGGCGGCTTGAACGTTGCGACGGCAAAGATGGCGCGCTTCGGTCGTGCCGCCGGCGAACTCCTCGAACGACAATTGAAGTGAAGGGGGAAACAACGAGCGAGCGCGTCGAGTTCCCCCGCAAATTGCCACGAAATTTCGCGGCTGCCTTCAAACGGCGATGGACGCTCGTGCTCGCTCGCGGAACCGGCGAGCTAGGCGTCGCCTCTCGACGGGAGCACTGTGCTTTGAGCTTCGCACTACCCTCCTGATCGAGTCTGAATAACAATAAACAAACGTAACTGCGATCGTTGTACCGACAAGTTAAGCACCACGGAGAATGACCACATGATCTCGGTTCTCATCACGGGGGCGAACAAGGGCATAGGCCTCGAGTTCTGCCGGCAGTTGGCCGCACGGGGTGACCAGGTCATTGCCACCTGCCGGCGCTCGACAGCGGAGTTGAAATCGCTGCGTGCCAGAATCATCGAGGAGGTCGAGATGACGAGCGAGGAATCCGCGGCGTTTCTTGCCCGCGACCTCGGCGGCCTGCAGATCGACTGGCTCATCTTGAATGCCGGCACCTTCGAGTCCGCTGCGCTCGGCGACCTGGACTTCAATCGCATGCGGCATGAATACGACGTGGACGCATTGGGTCCGCTGCGCGTTATCAAGGCACTGCTCCCGAATCTCTTTGAGGGCTCGAAGATCGCCCTGATCAGCAGCCGAGCCGGGTCGATCGGTGACAATTCGTCGGGAGGAATCTACGGCTACCGGATGGCGAAGGCGGCGCTCAACATGGCGAGCGTTTCGCTAGCGCGCGACCTTCTTTCGCGCGGTATCGCGGTGATCGCGCTGCATCCGGGAGTGGTGGATACGGACCTCTTGCGCTCGAGTCTGGACTCGCTCGGGCACATGGTGCGGCCGGCCGACGCAATTACACCCAGCACCGCAGCGCAAGAGATGCTCGCCCGGATCGATGAACTGACGCTCGAGAACAGCGGACGATTCATGCATCGTAACGGCCAAGTTCTGCCTTGGTGAAGAACGTCTTGGCCGATGAAACAACGTCTAGCATGCACGAGCAATCCGATCAACCCGATGACGATCAGATAGATAGCGACGATGTATTCAGCAAACGCGGCATGAGGAGAATGAGTATGCCGGCGATGAGAGAGACCAGAGGGGCGAGACTGACGGTGAGGTTCATGGCGGCTGTTTCCAAGAGTGGTCGGGACAGGGAGATCAGCATCCGGCGTGCCTGACGATGCGCGCGCGGCACCTCGGGTGAGAACTTCACTTCTCGCCCCACCCTTGGCGTTGCGCCTTTGCGTTGATCCGGTGAGCTGAATCTGCAGCCGAAAGTGAAAGAGAACGCCTCGACACCGGGATCGGGAAACTCGATTTCGAACTTCCACGATGCCCGCTCGCTGGCGGGTCAACTGATAGAGGCGCGGCGCGGCGCGGCAAGCTAGCCGTTTCCCTGTTCGTTGACGTCGATGCCGTGATCGGCGCGCGGCGGTTGAATCGTTGAATCAGGGCTTCGCAGACGTGCTGAATCAGTTCGCGGGCAGCGATTACGACAAGTGGCAGGTCAGCAGCACGCAAAGCATCTTTGGAAGGTCCTTTGCACCGTTCGCACTGGTCGAAGAAGGAACTTCATGGAGTTCGATCTCGTGCATCTCGGCAACGGCATGCTGTTCTGGGGCGTGCGCACGTCGATGGCCGTGGGTTCGACAAGGAAGAAGACCGACTCACGAACCTGCAGATTCCACTTGTGCGCAAGTAGACCGCGCGACCGGCACCGCGGGAGATGTATGCGCGAAGACGCCGATGCACTTCCAAAGACGTTGGTGGAGGCGGCGGGAACCGAACGCTAGAGTGAAAAACGAAGAAAATTGAGTCGAGTTGCCCCAGCAATTGCCCCCAGAATGCGCGGATGATTTGAACGTTTAACGGACTTAAGCAGCGCACAGTGACGCATTCCTGAGAGAACGACCGCGCTGTCTACGCCGACGCTGGAGGCTGTCGAAAGAGCTCAATGAACTGCGCTCGCAGCCATTCGTTTCCCGGATCGCGGTGAAAGCGCTGATGCCAGCCCATTGAAACGTCGAAGCCCGGGAACTGCAGCGGCGGATCGATGCGTTGCAGCTTCAGTGACGCGGCAATCAACTCGGCGAGCTTCGTCGGTACGACGGCGATCAAGTCCGATCCAGCAACGATCGGCCCGACACTGAGAAAACTGCGCACGCGTAGCGCGACCGGAACCCGGACGCGCGAGCTGGTCAGCACGCGCTCGACTTCGGCCATGTGGCGCGTCCCGGGCGTGGCGACGACAACGTGCGGGAGTCCGCGCACCGTTTCCCTCGTGAGGCTGCCACGCACGACCGGATGCTTTTCGCGCGCGAGATAGACGAAGCGCTCGCGGAACAGTCGCGTTTCGCGTACCTGCTTGCCGAGGTTCGGCAGGAAGCTGACTACGAGATCGATGTCGCCAGTCGCAAGTCCGCTCTGCAGTTCGGATAGCGAGGGAGACAGCGTCTCGACCGAGACGTTCGGTGCCGCTTTGGCAAGATGACTCGACAGACGCGGCAGGAAGTAGCGTTCGCCGATGTCGGTCATCGCAACGTGGAAGCGCCGGTCGTCGGTCGCAGGAGCAAACGTCGGGCGCTCGATCGTGCCCTGAACGATAGCGAGTGCCGCGGCAAGGGGCTCGGCAAGATGGTCCGCGAACGGCGTCGCCTGAACTCCGCGCTGCTGCCGGATGAATAGTGGATCGTCGTAAGTCTCGCGCAAGCGCGCCAGACCGCGACTGACTGCGGGCTGGGACAGGCCGAGCTGCGAGGCGGTCAGCGTGAGGTTGCGCGTCCGGTAGACCGAGTTGAAAAGCTCGATCAGCTGCAGACCGACGCGGTTGGGACGCAATCGGGCGAAGCTTCTGTGATCCGTTCGACGCATATCACAATTCCTCATATGTCATTTTACAGAAGACAGCGCGGGTCGCACGATGGCGTTGCTCGCTTCGAGCATTCACTCTCAAAGGAGGCCCATCATGAACGCCACTACAGCACCCGCTTCGATCGTCCTGGTCCACGGAGGTTTTGTCGACGGCTCGGGATGGAACGAGGTCTACAAGATTCTGAAAAAAGACGGATATCCGGTGAGCATCGTCCAGAACCCGACGACGTCGCTCGCGGATGATGTCGCGGTGACCCGGCGCGTCATCGCGGAACAGAAGTCGCCTGTCGTCCTTGTCGGCCACTCGTACGGCGGAGCGGTGATCACGGAAGCCGGAAACGATGCCGCAGTCGCAAGCCTGGTTTACATCGCTGCCTTTGCGCCGGATCGAGGCGAGTCCGTGGCGACTCTGATCAAGGATCCCGTCCCGGGCGCACCCGTTCCCCCCATCCTTCCACCCACGGACGGCTTCCTGTTCCTCGACAAGGCGAAGTTTCCGGAATCGTTCGCCGGCGATCTTCGAAAGGACGAAGCGGAGTTCATGGCGGACTCGCAGGTGCCTTGGGGCCTTGCGGCGCTCAATGGCGCGGTGACCGAGCCCGCATGGCGGAACAAGCCCAGTTGGTACCTCGTGGCGACCGACGACAAGATGATCCCGCCGGCCGCGCAGCGGGTCATGTCAAAGCGCGCGGGCGCCACGGTGCTCGAGGCCAGCGGAAGCCACGCCGTGTACGTCTCCCAACCGGAAGCGGTAGCTCGCCTCATCGAGCGCGCGGCGCGGACGGTGAAGACCGGCCGCGAATAGCCGTGCGAGGACGCTGTCGGTCGGCTTCCGGCCGGCAGCGTTTTGCAGCGCTTTGGAATCGAACGCAGTGCAGCTTGGACCTGCTGTGAACTAGTCCCCCGAAATCCAAGCAAGTCTCGGACGCTCTAGTCACAGGCGTGCAGCGTCGGCCGGCGCGTTGCTTGAAGCGGCACCCCATTCGCAACGCGCAGCACGGTGCACGTTGCCTGTCGGCGCCGGACCAGGTTCGCCTCGCTTATTAAACGCCCGACGTCGGCGCTAGCGTAATGGCCCGCAATGGAACGATCCGCGTGGGCGAGCAGCGCGGCGCGATCCTCGACTGACACGCCGGCGGCGCGCCGGCGGCACGCGAAGGTGTGGCGCAGATCGTGCACCCGGACCTGATTAAGGAGGAGTTCATGGCCGCGACTCGCACTCCCGGATATATAAATATGAAACAAAACGAAGTGGTCGTCGCACTCGCAGCGCTCGCGCAAACAACGAGGCTGGCAGTTTTTCGGATGCTTGTTCAGCAGGGGCCGAGTGGTCTGGCAGCGGGAGAAATCGCCGAGAACCTCGGCAGCGCCCCTGCGACGTTGAGTTTCCATCTGAAGGAGCTGAGCCACGCCGGCCTCGTCACGACGCGGCAGGACGGCCGCTTCATCTTTTACGCGGCCGATTTTGCCGCGATGAACGATTTGCTCGGTTTCCTCACCGAAAACTGCTGTGCCGCCGACTGCGCGACGTGTACGCCAGTGCCGGCGGTGGCCGCCACCAAGACCCGCAAGGCGCGGGGAAAGGAAAAGCTATGAAGCGCTTTCACGTTCATGTTTCAGTCGGCAACCTCGAGCAGAGCATCCGCTTTTACTCGACGTTGTTCGGAGCGGACCCGGCCGTGACCAAGCCCGAAGAGCACGTTGATCCAATCAGATCAAGGCACCCAAGACGGCAGCGATGCTTGGAAGCGCTTTTGCAAATCAAACCACCTCGAGCCAAGCATGAGCCGCAAGGGCAACTGCTGGGACAATGCCGTCGCCGAGTCGTTCTTTGGAAGCTTGAAGAAAGAGCGGATCAAAGAAGCACATCTACAAGAACCGCGATCTTGCGAACGAAGACATCTCCGGCTACATCGAAGGGTTCTACAATCGGACCCGTCGACACAGCCATCTTGGCGGTGTGAGCCCGGAGGAGTTTGAGGCCGCTGCTAAACGGCATCGCGAACGTGTCCACTGAAACCTGGGAACTCCAACCCGAGATGAACGCATCGGTGGATGCGGGCTGCATCATGGGCATGGGCTGCGTCAGAAGCGGCGACGTGGAGCGCATGCTTCATCCTGACCGACATTGAGGCACTGATGAGCAGCGCCGAGATGGGGTTGATGGTCGCCGCATCGGGACGCGAAATTGAAGGTCCGGTCAGCGCCGCAGCATGCCGCGCTCCTCGCGTTTCAAGCTCGGAACGTAGAGCCAAAGCGGTCCATCGACCACAGTAGCGCCCCACGTCGGAGCTTGCGTAGCAAGCGACGCCTGCTGTTGGATGTCCGGTCGATGGAAGGGTGAGCCAGCACCGCTCAAACTCTTACCCCTCGTTCGCGATCAGCTCATAACCGCCGCCGGCTGCCGGGTCGCTCTGAAGTGCGCCAGTGCGACGATGAGAAGAAGAAGCGTCAAGACGGCGGATATCAGACAGTAAATGCAGAAAGCGTGGATGAAATTGAACTGAAGGTACATGAAGTAAATTGAGAAGCAGACACCCATCGCGGCGAAGAGAAGCGCGCCCAAACGCAGACGCCGAGAAGATGGAGCAAGAGCGAGCCATACCGCAATTGCAAACATGCACAAGTAATAGACAAAGCCGAGATACCCCAGCGGCACGCCACGGATGCGCGCATACGGGCTGCTGGCGACCGTGTTGCAACCGTCGATGGGAGGGGGACACCACAGCAGCTGATCGTTATAGATCGCATAGGAATCGTAAAACGCATCGGCTACTCCGATGAGTGCGAGCACGAGCATGAGGTACGGGGCGAAGGCGCCTCTTTTCGTGTTCATCCGAATGTCTCCT
>Ga0326726_10000621_pt1 | contig 32368 bp, 31 predicted proteins | sample MHFenrmetagenome_2_FD_207603 | JGI IMG/M metagenome (GOLD analysis project Ga0326726, IMG submission 207603) | Lab enriched peat soil microbial communities from Michigan Hollow, Ithaca, NY, United States - MHF15MN | ecosystem: Environmental > Terrestrial > Soil > Wetlands > Peat | place: USA...
GTGGCGTTCGCCGACCCCCACAGACGCCGGACGGTCGCTTTTTCCGTCGCGACGATTGCTTTTCTTGGTGTTCTCCTCGTGGTCCACTGTATGACATCTCCGCGATCGATCGGAGCGCGGGAGGCGCATGCGCTCCTCCAGAAGGACTCGACGGTGGTCGTTCTCGATGTCCGGACCGAAGAAGAATTCCGGAGCCACACCGGGAGGCTCGACCGTGCCATCCTGATTCCCGTGGAATCTCTTGACGGCCGGGTGGAGGAACTGTCCCGATACCGGGGGAGCACCATCCTGGTGTATTGCCGGTCCGGGCGGAGAAGCAGGAATGCCGTGTCCTTTTTGGAGCGGCGCGGCCACAGGGCCGTCAATCTGGAAGGGGGGATCCTCGAGTGGAATTCGCTCGGGCTCCCCGTGATGATGGAAAAGGAATGATAGTGAGCGCACAGGTACTTTTTCTCGGGTTCATCGGTCTCGTCCTGCTCCTGAATGTCGTCAGGTTTCTCAGGACAAGGTCGGTGCCGCGATACAGTCCGTCGGAAGTTGCCTATCGGATCGCTGATCACGACCATCCCGTGCTTCTGGATGTCAGGACTGATCGTGAGCGAGCCTTCGAGCACATCAAGGGATCCCTTCATATTCCTCTGCAGCAGCTTCGGGCACGGGCCCACGAGCTTCAATCCCACCGGCAGAGAGAAATCGTCTGTTACTGCCAGAGCGGCAACCGGAGTCTGTCGGCCGCGATGATTCTCCAGAAGCACGGTTACCGCGCGGCGAGCCTCCGGGGCGGCATCGTCGACTGGAACTTCAGCCAGCGTCCCTCCTGAGAGGGAGCCAGATTATCCAGGGAGTACATCATGCAATACAGTTTTTCGCGTGTGGTTTCCCATTCATACGACAAGGCCGTCGAACGGGTGACAGAGGAGCTGCGCAAGGAAGGCTTCGGCGTTCTGACCTCGATTGATGTACGGGAGACGCTGCAGAAGAAATTGGGGGTTGACTTTACGCGGTACCTCATCCTGGGTGCCTGCAATCCTCCGCTGGCCCATCGGGCGCTCCAGGTCGAAGAGCAGATCGGCCTCCTTCTCCCGTGCAACGTGATTGTGTACGAGACGGGGGGGAAAACCGCTATCGGTGTGTTCGACCCGATGGTGATGATGGTGGTGCTGGAGAAAGAGGAGATGCGGCCGATCGCGGAGGAGGTAAAGAGGAAACTCGAGCGCGTGCTGGCCGCAGTCTAGCGACTGAGGCCGGGGATGGAGCCGCCGAAGTAAATGAGAAAGACACAGGCCGCGATCCAGAAGAACGCATTGATGATGATGGGGAGGTCCGACGTGATTGCCCCAGTGGGGTTTTCCACTGCGGACGAGGTGTGGACGAGGTACATGTACCGGAAGACGCCGTACATCACGAAGACCGTCGTGTAGATCAGCCTGTCCGTGCCGAATACCTCGATTGTTCGCGGGGCCACGGTATAGAGCGCATACGAGATGACGGTGCCCGCGGCCGCAATCGTCAACAGCTGATCGATAAAGTCCAGCCTGTAGAGGAGCAGGGTCTTCCGCCTGGCGGTTGCGCCTGATTGTTCCCACTGAACCAGTTCTCCCCTTCGCTTCGCGAATCCCAGAAAGAGCGAAATGAAGAGCGAGCAGAGAACCAGCCAGCTCGAAACAGTGACTCCAATGGCATACGCGCCCCCGAGGACCCGCAGCATGAATCCCGCCGCAATGATGAACACGTCCAACAGGAATACCTCCCGCAGTCTCCAGGAGTAGGCAAGATTGATCACGAAGTACGTGCCGAGGAGAACCAGGAAGCGTCCGTCCATTCCCGTTGCGCTCACCGCGGCTCCGACCAGGAGGAGCGCCATGATCATCAAGGCGCGGGAAACGCTGAGAGTCCTCGCGGCGAGGGGCCGATGTTTTTTCTCGGGGTGGGCGCGGTCGGATTCCAGATCGGCGAGGTCATTGATGATGTAGACGGCGCTTGCTGTACAACAGAATGCTACAAAGGCCCGCAGCGCAAGGAGGAACAATGCCTGATCGAAGAGCACCCGCGCAAAGATCAGGGGGGCGAACACGAAGGCGTTCTTGATCCATTGCTTGGGGCGTATCAGACGGAGGGTCTGGCGCAGAGAGAATGGAGAAGTGGTGCGCATGGCGATGGTGGGCCCAAAGTTTCAGAGAATTTCATGAAAGACCAGGCCAAATGCAAACGGATGGCCCGTTTGTGGGTCCCTCAGGTTTTTTGTACCTTGCGCCATGCCGGTCATTTTGCAGCACGGTACTCTCGCTTCACCACGGTCGCTCGAAGAGCGACTCGCCGGTCCGGTCTTCGATGACCTCGTCGTGATTGTCCCCACCCGGAGGCGGATCCGGCATCTCGTCCGTGAAGTCATGCGTCTGACCGGAAATCCCGTGACTCCGGCCTTCCCGTTCTACACGCTCGAATCGTTTGCCACCCATCTGTACCAGAGAACCAGGGCTCCTCACCGGCTTGTCAGCGGTCCCCTGCAGACACTATTGTTCGAGGCCGCGGTGCGGAAGCGGCAGGACCACCTCGCATACTTCAGGACGCGCGGCTCACAGTCGCATCTGCCGGTGGGTACCTTCGAGAAGATCATGGAAGTGATCCTTCATCTGAAGGAAGCGGGCGTGTCGCCCTGGCGGATGAGTGAGGAGGCGCTTGACGCGCCGCTGGACGAGCAACGGAAGTTACAGGATATTGCTGGCATTGCAGAGGAGTACGATGCTGAACTGGAGATTCACGGGGCCACCGATGTTCCCGGCCTCATCGGGTTCTTCGGTCGCTCCTGTCCCGTTGATGAGTTTGTTCCCCTCTTCCGGCGTCTCTTCCCTTTGGTGGATCATCTTTCGCTTGCGGGCTTTGATGAGTTTACTGCGCCCGAGCTGGATATCCTGCAACTATTGACGTCGGTTCCGGATCTGGCAGTGACGCTTCTCTTCGACTACGAACCCGGAAATCCGGCGCTCTTCGGGCATCTCGAATCCAATTACCGTCGGTTCCGCGAAATGGGATTCGTTCCGGTTCGCGATAGTGCTCCCCGGCGGCGTCTCTTCCCGGTCAACACGATTTCCCGGACCCCTTCTTCGGAGCGAGCGGCCGATCATTTTGCCCGGTTCCTCTTCCTGGCTGACCGGCCACCAGTCAAGGCCAATGTCGGGGAATCGGTTACGCTGATCGGAACCGCCAGCCGCCGCCAGGAAGTGCGGACCATTTGCAGATTACTCAAGCATCTCGCCCGGACACAGCCGGGTCTGGACATGGGGAACGTCTGCGTTGCCATGCTCCGGCCCCAGCTCTACACGGATCTCTTCCGGGAAGAATGCCGCCGGTACGGCATTCCCGCGAACATCACCGATCGGTACCAGCTTTCGCGGGCACCGCTCGTAATCCACCTCATAAATCTGCTCAACGTGGCTCTGTCGCGCTACCGGAGGGGAGACGTTCTGCGGGTTGCCACCTCTCCGTTTTTTTCGTTCGGGGACGACCGCCACATGTTGAATGCAGCGGTGCTCGCCGAGGTGTCCGGGATGCTGCGGATCGTTGGTGGAGCATCGCAGTGGCGCCGCAAGATCGATGAGGCAGAGGAGGCGCTGGGGAAAGGAGGGTTGCCTGAAGAAAGGGAGAGGGTTACTGCGGTTGCTCGTCTCCAGGCAGCCCGGAGGGAATTCGACTTCCTGGCCGGTGCCCTGTCGGAAATCGACGCCCTGATGCCGCCACGTATGTTTGTGGCGCACCTGTCCCGGATGCTCGATGGCCTTCATCTCCGGGAAAATCTCCTGAAAACAGCCGGGGATGATCCGCACGGGTTGACGGAGCGGACCGTGCGCTCCTATGCGAAATTTCTTGAAGCCCTCGACGAGATGGTGGAGCTCCTCGAGCATCAGGACGGCCCGGAAACTTCACACGGTCTGCGTACCTACGTCGATCAGCTCACGATGGCCGTGCTGCGCGAACGATACAATGTCCGTGAACAATCTGGCAGTGGAGTCCTGATCACTTCGATCGACGAGACGCGCGGGCTCTCCATGGAGACCATGATCGTTGCGGGTCTGGTCGACGGCGAGTTTCCCGTGCCGTACCAGCCGGAGGTGTTTCTCAGCGCCCGGCGCCGGAAGGAACGGGAACGGCGTTCTCAATGGCAAAACCGGTATCTGTTCTATCAAGCCATCACCAACTGGGCGGACCATCTCTATCTGACCTATCCCCGGAGGGAAGGAGAGTGTGAACTGGTGCGCTCTTCGTTCGTTGACTCCCTGCTCCAGATTGCGGACGTCGAGCGATGGGAAGACCGGACCCCCTTCGCGGATGCCCTCTTCTGCGAAGACGAAGTCCTCGGCTGGGCCGTGGGGAGGAGCGAAGATTCTCCCCAGGCGATTCCAGCTGCCTTGCAGCCGGCCCTGAATGAAGTGCGTCATGCCACGGTCGTTGAGGGGCATCGGATGGTGCGGGATGCCATGCCTGGGTATGCCGGGATACTGTCCGGAGCGCTCTCTGATCCGGCGCAGGCTCGTCTCTCCCGGATGGCCGATTATCCCATGTCGGTCACGCAACTCGAAACCTACGGAAAGTGTCCGTTCCAGTTCTTCGCGCAACGGCTCCTGGAGCTTCATCCCGTGCAGGACCTGGATGATGAGTTGACGGCCCGGGAGAAGGGCTCGCTTGTTCATGAAGCGCTCTTCGAGTTTTACCGGGGGTGGAGCGAGATGAAGAAACCGCCGATTGCCGGGTGCAGTGGAGAGGTTTTCGCGGAAGCTTCCTCGCTGCTGACCCGTGTGCTGGAAGAGAAACTCATGGATCTTGATATCCCGGATGCCTTCTGGCAGCTGGACGCGGAGCTTCTGATCGGCGGGCCCGGAAGGAGACAGAGCTTCGTGCATGAGTTCCTCCGCGCGGAACAGAAGCGGGAAGTCGATGCCGTTCCTACGTGGTTCGAGGTGTCGTTCGGTGGAAAGACGGGAAAGAATGCCGACCCGTATCTCTCGCAGGATGAACCGGTGGAGGTGGGGTCTCTTCGCCTCCGCGGCAAGGTCGACCGCGTGGAGCTCGGGGACGACTTTTTCACGGTGGTGGACTACAAGACGGGGGAGGTAAGGGCCAGGCTGGACGACATCCGACGGGGGATGAGCCTCCAGCTTCCCCTGTACATGCTTGCGATCCAATCCCTCCTTGCCGGAGCCCTGAAGCGGGCAGTGCCGCCGGCGGCAGGTCTCTACTACCAGCTGAAAACGCCCATCCGGATTGTTCCGGGGCTGGGTGCGTCCCTCTATAGTAAGAGAGCCTTTCCACACTCCGCCCGCTCCAAGCAGATCCTGAAGAAGGCAGAGGATTTCGATGGGCTCCTTCGTGCAACGGTTGCGACGGCGGAAGAATTCGTCCGTGGCATCCGCGCCGGGCGATTCCCGCTCACATCCCCGGAGAACATCGAGGATGTCTGTTCCTTTTGTGATTTCAGGAGTGCGTGCCGGATTCAGACTGCACACCATGTTGCGTCAACGACACAGGAGGCTCCATGACCCATGCCGACCAGAAGGGGATGATCCGGGACCTGCTGGACCATACCCGGAAGATGACGCGCGTGGAGGAAGAGGAAATTGCCATGTTTGTCAGGCGCGACAAGGATGACGAAGACCTGGACGCGATCTCCCAGCGGCGATTGATCGCGCTTTATCAGAAATATGTGCCGAAGGGAAAATATCTACTGTAGCGGAGGGGAGAACCGGTGCAGACGTTCGATCCCGCTTCACCCCTCAGCCCCGAGCTCGTACTGCTGGGATACCGGGGGGGATACTTCCCCATGGCGGAATCGCGGCATGGCGGAGTGCACTGGTACACCTCCGATCCCCGGGCCGTCATTCCCCTCGAAGGATTCCGGATTTCCCGAAGCCTTCGTCAGGTGCTGAAGAAGCACCCCTTTTCGATTGCCATAGACACCGCCTTTCCGGACGTGATCCGTGCATGCGCCAACCGGGCAGAGACCTGGATCTCGGACGAGGTCATCGAGGTCTACACGGCGTTGCATCGGCGGGGGGACGCTCACAGTGTGGAAGCCTGGCGTGGGGGGAACCTCGCAGGGGGGCTGTACGGGGTGGCGATCGGCGGGGCGTTTTTTGGGGAGTCGATGTTCAGCCGGGAGTCCAATGCCTCAAAGGTTGCCCTGGTGGGGCTCGTTCAACATCTCCGTTTCCGGGGATTTCGGCTCCTTGATTCGCAGTTTATGAATGAACATATGCGTCAATTCGGGGCCGTGGAAATTCCACAGGCCTCGTATCTCCGGTTGCTCGCGGAGGCCACGGGACTGAAAACGACTTTTCTCCCCGACGTGGTGGGTGATCCGGCGATGTGATTTCTGTCATGACCAAGGACACAGCGGCTCCTCCTGCCATCGGAAAATGGTTGCGGAATAGGAACGAACTCTCTATATTTCCTTCGAACCAAGGGTCGATCCCCCCTCTCAGGAGACTGCAACCATGGCCGCAGCTCGCGGTGCTCTCAAAGTCGAACGCGTGACGGTTACGTTGGTTCCGCAAGGAGATGTGCGGGGGACGCTCCGGGTTCCCTCGACCTACAGTAGCATCCAGCGCACGTACCACTGGAGGCGGGCAGCCGATCTGGAGTACATGATCGTGCCGACGCGCGTCAGCAGCAAAGAAGTCCAGGTGGATTTCTTCATCAACATTGCCGGCCTTGCGCGCCAGAAGGTCAAGGATCTGCCGAAGACTCTTCGCGGATTCGTCGAGGGAATGCTGGGCACGGAGTGGAAAGGCCTCAGACTCGGAGCCATCGGGAAACCGTGCGCCGCTCTCCCGCCACGCGAGGCCATCGTCCGGGGGACGATCGAAGACATTCTCGGGGGTAACCTCGAAGGGTAGGGCACGCCCAGAGTGTATGTGCGAATGCATCGGGAGCCTCTCTCCGGTGCATTTTTGTTTTTCCGTCACCTGTATCCATCATTCCCGGAAGGCCAATGACCTCCATCGTGATTACGACCACCGCCAGCGGGACCTATCGCCCCGCGAAACAGGGAAAGGTGCGCGACCTGTATGACCTCGGGGACTCTCTGCTCATTGTTGCGACGGATAGACTTTCGGCGTTTGACGTGATCCTTCCCGATGGCATCCCTAACAAGGGAAAAGTGCTCACCCAGATCTCCGCCTTCTGGTTCAATCGGCTGTGTGCCACCGTTCCCAACCACATTCTCAGCACGGACGTGAAGGATTTCCCTGAATCGTTTCAATCCGCACCGGACATCTTCGCAGGGCGAAGCATGCTCGTCAAAAAGACGAAACCGCTTCCGGTGGAATGCGTAGTGCGCGGGTTTATCGCAGGATCGGGCTGGGCCGAGTATACGAAGCAGGGTTCGATTTGCGGGATTCCCCTTCCCCGGGGTTTGGTGGAATCGCAAAGACTTCCGCAACCGATCTTCACGCCGACGACGAAGGCGGAACAGGGCGTGCACGATGAGAACATCTCGTTTGACGATGTTACGGCATTGCTCGGGAAGGAAACCGCGGTCAGGCTGCGTGATCTCTCGATAGAACTGTACCGTCGTGGTGCGGAATACGCGGCGACCCGCGGCATTATCATCGCAGATACCAAGTTCGAGTTCGGCCTGGACCAGCATGGATCGATCGTCTGGATCGATGAAGCAATGACGCCGGACTCTTCCCGCTTCTGGCCGATGGACCAATTCGCTCCGGGTGGCTCACAGCCCAGCTTTGACAAGCAATTCGTCCGTGACTATCTTCTCTCGATCCGATGGGACAAGAAGCCGCCGGCGCCACGGCTTCCGGAGCAGATCGTCAGTACAACGGCGAAGAAGTACGAAGAGGCGCTGGTACGGCTGACCGGCCGTCAGCTCTGACGTCACACGGGGAATTCCCTTCCCCGCTCCGAACAGAAACAATGCTCACTCCCCGCCAGCAGTCATCCCTTGCACGCGATCGGCATGTCAGCGTCACCGCGAACGCGGGGTCCGGGAAAACCCGCGTTCTGGTCGAACGCTACCTTGATATCCTTCTCCGCTGTGAGGCGGAGGTGGGCGAGGTCGTCGCGCTTACCTACACCGAGAAAGCGGCCAGTGAGCTCAAACGAAAAATCGCCGACCGCCTGACACAAGATCTGGTTGCTGCGAAGGATCCCAGTGCTTTGCGCCGGCTGGAAGAAGTGCGCGAACAACTCTCTGCCGCTTTCATAGGTACCATCCACTCCTTTTGCGCGCGTCTCCTGCACGAATACCCGGTGGAAGCCGGGGTGGACGCGTCGTTCACCGTCATCGAGGGCCTCGAACAGCATGCCGTTCTCCAGGAGGCCCTGAAAGAGACCTTCCGCTCAATTCTCCGCGAGCCCGCCGCGGAGGCCGAACATGAGCGCTTTGTTGACGCAGTGCGAAAACTCGGCAAGCGCCGGGTGGTCAGCATCATCCGTACGCTCGTCGACAAGCGCGAGCGGCTGGAACGACTGACGCGCGACGGCGGACTGTACAGCCGGGTAGACGAGGAGATCGTCCACGCATGGGATGACCGGATCCGGCAGCACGTTCTCACCGTCCTCACCCCGGCGTCGCTTCGCGACGCCCTGGCACGTGTTGGAGCAGTGCTGGACGGCAAATCTGCCAATGAAGTCCGGTCGCTGATCCAGACAATCGCGACCGGAGAGCCCCCGCTTACCCAGGCCGGGAAGATCTGGAGTATTCTCACGCTGTTGCTGAAGCAGGATGGTGGATTCTATCGCACGATGGCGAGTGAAGCAGCCGAAACAATTGTCGCCATTGAGAGGGAAGCCCTTGCCCGGGCGCGTGACGAAATCTTACCCTTTGTCGATGTGGTCTTCGGCGGGGCGGATTCCCGTCACGGGGAGCTTCTCACGTATTCCCGCACCCTCGTCGCGGTGGCGCAGCAATGTCTTGAAAGGTACGCGGCGAAAAAGGAGGAGCGGGGGAAGCTGGATTTCGAGGACCTCCAGCTGCACCTGCGCGCGTTGCTGCATAAGGAGGATATCCGAACTCACCTTGCATCGCGCTTCAAGTTTATCATGGTAGACGAGTATCAGGACACCAATGAGCTCCAGTACGAACTGCTCCGTCCCCTCCTCCTCGACCTGAGGGCCGGGAATCTCTTCATCGTCGGGGATCCGAAGCAATCGATTTACAGCTTTCGTGGAGCGGATGTGGCCGTGTTTGACAGGACCTGCCGGGATCTTGCAGCGGCGAATGGTCCGGCCGCCGCGACCGGGCAAATCGTGCTCGAGGAAAGCTTTCGGCCTTTACGTGATCTTGCTGCTTTTGTCAACCTGGTGTTCCAACCACTGATGGGGAGGGAGGGCCGGGGAGAGTCGGAGTACGAAGTGGAGTATGAGCCGATCGTCCGGTCCCGTCAGAATCGTGCGCCGGGGCGTGTTGAACTCCTCCTGTCGGGGCCGTCGGAGAGGGCGGAACCCGAGCGCGTAGCAGGCGCAATCCAGGAGCTCATGGAATCCGGGTACGCGGTCTATGATGGCAGTGAATCTCCGCATCGGGTCCGATTCGCCGATATCGCGATTCTTCTCCGCAGCAGGGTGCCGTTGCCGGAGCTCGAACTTGCCCTGGCGCGTACGGGCATTCCCTATGTTGTCACAGGGGGCGTGGGATACTTTCAGACCCAGGATATCCTCGACTTCCACAGCTATCTGCGGTTCCTCCAGAATGATGGAGATGATGTCGCGCTCCTTGGCATTCTGCGCTCTCCCTTCTTCACGATATCGGATGTCGAGCTGTTCGAAGCGGTTGTCCGAGGCCGGCGAGATACGCTGTGGCAGGATCTCCTCACACAACGGAAGCGTGGACTCCTGGCCCCACGACTTGCCGGGGCTCTGGCCCTCCTGCAGGAAGATCTTGTTGTCTGCTCCCGTCTCTCCGCTCCCGATGTCCTTTCGAGGATCATCTCCCGGACGCGGTATCAGGCGAAGATTGCCGGGACTCCACGCGCAGCCCAGTCGGCGGCGAACCTCGAGAAACTCCGGCATATGGCCGACGCCTTCGATCTTCAGGGGTTCACAACGCTGTTCGACTTTACGCTCCGCCTCAGACAACTGATCGAGGAGGAGGAAGGAGAAGGCCAGGGGAATATCGACACGCAGACGGACGAGGTTCAGATCATGACCGTTCATGCGGCAAAGGGGCTGGAATTTCCCGTCGTTGTTTTGCCGTTTCTCCATCGCACCTTTCGGTACGACAACGAGCCGTTTCTGCATGAGCACCTTGGTCTCGGCTGCGCCCGGACAGGAGAGGAAGGAGACGCGGAGGATTTCCCCCTGACGGCATTCCTCCGCAAGGATGCCAGACGGAAGACCATTGCCGAGGAGAAGCGGATATTCTATGTCGCCTGCACCCGTGCGCGTGACGCATTGCTCCTTTCCGCGGATGCCACGGGGAGGCGTTCGGGGACCAGCTGGATGGGGTGGCTCCTCGAAGGACTGGGTGTGCCGGGTGAGACTCCCGGAGAATCCTTGACCTTCGAATGCACGACGCGGACGCTCGAGCGGGGGGAAGGAGAATATCGGGCTGGAGCTGAGCGGCACAGGCTCACGGTTGGGGTCCGATTTCCTTCCCCGACAAAAGCGGCAGGCACCACGCTTCGGGCAGCCGTGTCTGCTGCCGAACCCCCCATGATGTTCGCCGATCCCATCCCTGCTCGCGATGCGGGGGAAATATTCTCCGCCACGCGCATCCGGGTCTACCGCGACTGTCCCGCCCACTACTACCTTCGCTATGTTCTCGGGATGCCGCAGGAAGGGTTTGTCGCACGAGGGGGGGAGGCGGACGAGCTTGTGGATGCAGAATTTCCTCCCGACCTGCGCGGTAGAATCTTCCACGGCACCATGGAATCCATTGATCGCCTGACGCTCTCCGATCTGCCCTCTGAGATCCGCCGGCTCCTGGCGATCGAAGTCGCGCCATCCAATCCGCATTTCGCTCAGCTCGCGGAAGAGGTGCAGGGGATGATAACCGGGGTCATTTCTTCGCCCTTCTGGCACCAGGTGGCAGGCGGAACCAATGCGCGCACCGAGTTCACCATCTCCGCCGTGCTGGGGGATGATTTTCTGAGCGGAACGATAGACCGCGTCTACCGGGGGAGCGATGGCCACTGGCACGTTCTCGATTACAAGACGGATCGTGTAGACTCTTCGACGGTCACGGGACGAGCGGAGGAGTACTGGCCGCAACTCGAGTTCTACGCTCATCTGGTCCATCTTTTCTTCGACTGCGCGCCGGTGATGGCGGAGCTTCTGTTTGCAGCGATGCCTCACCACGTTCTCCGCAGGGAATATTCCCTTGAAGCACTTGCGGATGCACGAGCGGAGATTGCTACCGTGATTGCACGAATCAAGGCGAACACCTTCCCGCCAAGACCCACTTCCTGTCCGAGATGTCCGTTCGCTTCCGGCTGCCCGTGGAATCGGCACGAGCAGTGACCCCCCATCTGATTTAGTGACATACGTGCCACTCCCTCAAGTAAACCCTGAGAAGGTTGTTGCATTTTGTTGAATTTTGTGCATATTACGGCCGAAGCAGATTCCTGGAGCTGAGCATACCGGAGCGCAGATGGCGGACCAGCCTTTTCACGATGAGATTCTTGAGAGCATAAGCGGCGGATTCTTCGCTCTCGATAATGACTACAGGATCACGTACTGGAACAGAGCTGCCGAGACCGGGACGGGCCTGAGCTCACGTGAGGTCATCGGGAAGCATGTCTTTGAAGTGTTTCCGAATGCGGAGGGGGCGGAACTGGGAGAGAAGTATCGGCTCGCAATGACCACGAAGACATTCCAGAGTTTCGATACCGCTTACAGAGACGAGCGATTCGAAGCCTGGTACGACGTGCGCATCTATCCGTCGGAGAGCGGGCTTTCGGTCTTCTTCCAGGACATCACCGAGAGGAAATCCGAGCAGCAGCAGAAGGAAATGCTGGTCGAGATTTCCAAGGCCATCAACGGCTCTCGCCATCTGGACGAACTCTGCGTCCGGGCCGCAGAGAAGATCGCAGCGCTTCTGGAGATCCCTCCGAAGTTCGTCTGCGTGTATCTCTTCGATCCGCGGGGGAACGAGATCCGGCTGGTTGCTCCTGCGCTGCTCGACGTGGAGTTTTCGCAGGAAGCGGTTCATCAGCGCGTGATCGCCGACAGTGCCCTGCTGCCGGCACGGGCGGCGTACGTGCGGGAGCCGATCATCTCTCCCGACCTGAGCATGAGCACCGTCGGCAGTCTTTTTTCGGAAGAGGCGAAGGGTCTGCGGTTGAAGACGCTCATGGTCCTCCCCCTGCAGGTGCAGGGAGATCTTCAGGGTGTCCTCGAAGTTCTCTCGATCAAAGAGCAGGGCTTCACGTCCGGTCAGATGGAGATTCTCACTGTTGTCGCCAATGATCTTGCGAGCGGTATGAGCCGTCGCCGTCTCATCGACGAGCTTCGCATGAAGAACCTGGAGCTCGAGGCTCAGACGCAGAAGACTCAGGACGCGAGTGACACCCTCAAGAAGTTCCTGGCGATGTTCAGCCACGAGTTGCGTTCGCCGCTGAACTCCATCATCGGTTTCTCGGAACTCCTGTCGGCTCCGGCGGACGACCTTGCACCGGCCACGGTGTCGGAATTCATGAAGAACATCAATGCCAGCGGCCGGCATCTCCAGCAGATTATCAACGACATTCTCGACCTCTCCAAGATCGAAGCGGGGAAGATGGATCTGCATGTTGCGAGCTACCCCGTCTCCTATTTCCGTGAGACGCTCGAACGCCTGCTGACGGTAACGATGAAGGAAAAGGGGGTTGTCCTCGTCTTCGATTTGACCCCTGAAATCGACGAACTTGTGGTGGATCAAACGCGGTTCAAGCAGATTCTTCTGAATCTGATCTCAAACGCCGTGAAATTCAGTCATCCCGGCGGAACGGTGACGGTGACCCTTCGCAGGATCGGGAACGATCTGCAGATCGCCGTAAAGGACGAGGGGGTCGGCATCCGGCCGGAGGAACTTCCCCTTCTCTTCAAGCCGTTCCGGCAGGCACAGAGCGGGCGCGACAGGAATCGCGAGGGGATTGGATTGGGTCTCGCCATTGCCCGGAAGTTGGTGGAGTTGCACGGTGGGACGATCTGGGTGGAAAGCGAGTGGGGGAAGGGGACGACATTCACCTTCCAGATTCCCATGGTGGTCGATGCGACCCGCGAGCAGATTGCACAGGCCGGGATGCTCCTGGATGCCCTCCGCCGCGAAAACAAGCCTGTCGATGAGGAACAGAAGCCGCTGGCGCTGGTCATCGAGGATTCCGAACAGGCAGGCGAGCTGCTTCGGCTGTACATCGAGTCCGCCGGTTACCGGGTCGATGTCGCGCGGAACGGCGTGGATGCCGTTGATATGGCCAAACGGCTGCATCCGAGCGTCATCACCCTGGATCTTCTTCTTCCTCTCAAGGACGGCTGGCAGGTTCTCAAGGAACTGAAGAGGCATCCGCTCTGCAAGCACATTCCCGTCATCATTGTTTCGATCATCGACGAGAAGAACCTCGGTTTCAGCCTCGGGGCCGTTGATTACTTCGTGAAACCTGTGAATCGAGAAGATCTCGTCGGCGCCCTGGACAAGGTTCACCTGGTGTCGCGCCCGGATGGACGCAAGCCCACCGTGCTGGTGATCGATGACGATCGTGCCGCGACCGATCTTGTTCAGGTCATTCTGCAGAACGAAGGATACACCGTCCTCAAGGCATTCGACGGCCGGGAGGGAGTAGAGGTTGCGGCGCGGGAGAGGCCGGACCTTGTCATTCTCGACCTGATCATGCCGGAAACTTCCGGGTTCAACGTCGCCTATCAGCTCAAGCAGATTCCCGCGACCCGGTCGATCCCCATCATCATCCTGACGTCGATGGAAATCGACGAGGAAATGCAGGAACAGTTGGGCGGCTACGTTTCGGGCCTGATGTCGAAATCTGCCTTCACGAAGAAAGATCTCCTTCGCGAAATCACCAACATTGAGAACGCCCGGACCTCCTGACGCACCGGGTTCCCCCTTCCATCTGCCAGGGGACGTTTCTTGCTTGCTCCGTAAAAGAGTGGTATATTTTTCCCTCTATGGAACAGGCGGACCTCCCCATGACCGATCACCCATCTCCGGAAATCACTGCCCAGATTGAAGCAATTCGCCTCGGGATACGTAAGATAACACATGAGCTCAGCAGTCCGCTCGGTGTTCTCAGAATGACCACGCACTATCTCCGTACGCAAAACGTGCCGCCGGAGAAGCGGGACCATTACCTGCAGCTCCTGAATGACACAGTGAACAGGCTCGAAGACGGACTTCACAGGATGCGTGCCCTGGCGGATCCGGACTATCGCCCCCAGGAGCAACAGGTTCCACCCGATGCCGGGTCTCAATGAGGAAAGTGCAGCACTCATGAACATTGTTCGATGGTTTTCTCCCGGGCTGATCGCCCTCTTCCTGCTGGGATGCGGCGACAGGCAGAAGATCACCACGTCGTCTCCCGACGCCCTTCAGTGGTATCAGAAGGGGATCTCGTTGTACGAGAATTTCTATTATCGTGAGGCGCTTGAGGCGATCGATAAGGCGATTGCCGCCGATTCGGCATTCGCGCTGGCCTGGGTACGGCGGGCTGTTATCAGTTTCAGTACCCATAACCAGGATGCGGCGCGTAAGGAGATTGCGACCGCGCTTGCGCTGAGCGGGGGGGCGTCCCGGGCGGAACAAATGCTGGTCCGGATGTGGTCGCATCGGATCAATTTTGAGCAGCGGCGGGCCGCCGACGTGGCCGACTCACTGATTGACCGCTATCCGTATATGCGGGAAGCATATCTCGTGCGTGGCCAGCTTTTTGAATGGGAGAAGAACAACGAGGCGGCGATTCGGATGTACGAACGGGCCGTGGCGATGGACAGTACCTACGCGCAGGCGGTCATGTCCATCGGGTACGCGTACTCCAGCCTCGGAGACGTCAACGGGGCTATTGCGTACATGGAGCGTTACATCCGGCTGTTGCCGCACGAGGCTGATCCCCGCGCGAGCTACGGCGACGTTCTCCTGCGTGCGGGGCGATACGACGAGGCTCTCGCGCAGTACAAGGCGTCGCTGGTTGCGAAACCGGACTACTGGTACTCAATGCAGAAGATCGGGGATGTCTGTTCGTATCTCGGCAGGTTGAAACAGGCAGAGGCATACTACGACACCAGCCTGACCCTGATGCCGGCGAGCCGGCAGATCGAGGTGATGCGTTTCTCCATTGCCGGCCGTATGGACTTCCTCAGGGCAGACTACGACAAAGCCACCGGGGAATTTATGAGCGCCCTGGGCATCGACAGCACGTCGGGCGATGCGGCGTTCAGTCTGGTGTATGCCCTGGTTCGACAGGGAAATATTGAGGCTGCCGGGGAGGTGAACGAGCGAATCCGCGCCGAAGTGATGCGCCGCAATCTCTTCGAATCTCCCGCCCGCGCCGGGTATGAACTGATGCGAAGCCTCATTCTGCGCGAACAGGGAAAGTTCGATGACGCCCTGGCGGCCTGCGATCTGGCGCTTCAGTACTCCATTCCTCTCACGCGTGCTTCCATATTCAACGAGCGGGCGGAAATCCATCTTCGTGCGAAGGAGTATGAACCCGCGCTTGACGCATGCGAGGACGCGCTGGCCCTCAATCCGAATTCTCCGGACCTCCTTCTAACGCTGGTCAAGATTTATCATGCCAAGAAAGACGTGAAGATGACCGTCGAGATCGGCGGTCGCCTCCTGGCTCTCTGGGCGGAGGCTGATCCGGATTTCTCTCCTCTCCGGGAACTCCAGCAGATCATCGGCCGGACGCCACTGGCTGGTCGCTGAGACCGCGGTCCGGGGGGCGGGCGGACGATCAGGATTCGAAACCCAGTTTTTTCTTTGCGTCTTCCGACATCCGCGCCGGAGACCATGCGGGTTCCCAGACAATCCTCACGTCGGCATCCTTGATGCCCGGCAAACGGAGCAGCCGGTTGCGGACCTGCTGCGAGATCATCCCGCTCATCCCGCATCCGGGTGTCGTCAGTGTCATCTTTACCCCCACCCAGTCCTCGATAATCTTCACATCGTAAATCAGTCCGAGATCCACCAAGTTTACCGGTATCTCAGGATCGTAGCACTCCCGAAGGGCGTCGATTACCTGATTTTCCGTCAGGGCTGCAGTATTCTGCTCATTCATGGGATGGATTCTCCAAGTGTCTCTCTCTAACGTATCCTTTTTTGGGCCGATGTGCAATCGCATGACCCCCCGCAAGCTGTTGCCGCACCGCGAGGTTTCCTGATCCAAGAGCGAACCATGAGCAGTGCAGTCAGGCCGACGACCGCGATCGCCAGAATCTGTTGCAGGTCCATGCTAACCTCCCAGCCCCAGCCAGATCGCACCCCGGTAGACAGCGAAAGTCACACCGTAGGCAAGGGCCGTCATGTAGCCGACCTGGATCAGCGGCCACTTCCATCCGTTTGTCTCCCGGCGCATGATCGCCACCGTGGAAAGGCACTGCATCGCGAGGACGTAGTATATCATGAGACAGATGCCGGTCAACGGCGTGAAGAGGCGCCTGCCGGTGTCGGGGCGGGTATCGTTCTGCATTCGCTCCCGGAGGGCGACCGATCCGCTGTCGTCGCCTCTCTGGACGTTGTAAATCGTCCCCATCGTACTCACGAACATTTCGCGCTGGAGTAGCGAGCTGATCAGGCCAATCCCGATTTTCCAGTCGAATCCCAGCGGGGCAATTATGGGTTCGATGGCCCTTCCCGCCCGGCCCGCGAAGCTCTGCTGGAGTTTCTCCGAGGGGGTGCCGCCGTCCATCTTCGGGTACGTGGCCAGGAACCAGAGGATAATGGAAGCGCCGAGGATGATCGTCCCGGCGCGCTTGAGGAATACCCAGGCGCGTTCGCCCATCTGGAGAAGGACCGATTTCAGGGACGGGAGTCGGTAGGGGGGCATTTCCATGATGAAGACCGGAATGGTTCCCCGGAGGAAGGTTTTCTTGAAAATCCAGGCGACCAGCACGGCGGCAGCGAGTCCCAGGGCATACATCGCGAACAGGGTGAGGGCGGGGAGAGAAAGAATGCCGAAGACCTGTGACGCCGGGATCGTTGCCGCGATCAGGAGCGCGTACACCGGCAGGCGGGCGCTGCAGCTCATGAATGGCGCGACCAACATGGTGGCAAGGCGGTCCCGGCTGTTCTCCATGGTTCGCGTGGCCATGATGCCGGGGATTGCGCAGGCAAACGAGCCGAGGAGGGGGATAAACGATTTGCCGTGCAGGCCAATTCTGCGCATGGTGCGATCCATAATGAAAGCCGCCCGGGTCATGTATCCTGTGTCCTCCAGCAGGCCGAGGAAGAGAAAGAGGAAGAGAATCTGCGGAAGAAAGAGCACGACGGCTGCGACACCGGCAAGCGCTCCGTCAACCATCAGATCGCGAAGTTCCCCGGGGGGCATAACCATGACGATCTGGTGTCCTATCCAATCGAATCCACGGCCGATCATCCCCATGGGAATCTGCGCCCAGGAGAAGATTGCCTGAAACAGGATGGCCATCAGCGCGAAAAAGATCACAAAACCCCAGGTCCGGTGGGTGACAACACGGTCGATCCGGTCGCTGATCGAGGTGCCGCCTGAGGGAGTTCGGGAGGCCGCACGGCCGGCAAGATCGCGGCTCCAGTTCTGGCGGGCCTCGAGCATGAGCACCTGCCGGTTGTACCCGAGGAAATCGAGCTTCTGGTGGTCCGCGGCGAGGTGCTGCAGAATAGCGGGCGCAAACCGTCCGACATCCTGGGCGGTCGGGTCCGGACGACTGAGAAGGACCATGGCTTCGTGAAATGCCATGGGTGGGGGCATGTGATGCTGTTTCTGCAGCATGCCCGCAAGTTCCTCCCACTCACGCAGAACGGGTTCGGGGAGAGGCCACTGCAGGGGCTGGAGCGTTCGGGGCTGAACGGCCATCAGCGACCTCCGGAGTTCCGGGATCCCCTCCCCGCGGGAGGCGATCATCGGGACCACGGGGATGCCGAGATCGCGGGCGAGAGACCGCACATCGATACGGATGCCTCCGCGCCTGGCCACGTCCATCATGTTCAGGGCAAGTATGAGCGGGAGTTCCTGGTCGATGAGCTGGCTGACGAGGTAGAGGCTTCGCTCGAGGGCGCTCGCATCGACGACACAAATTGCCACGGAGGGACGGGGCGTGTGACGGACCTGTCCGAGAAGAATCTCCGTGGTGATCCGTTCGTCGGGAGAGTTTGCGAGAAGGCTGTAGGTTCCGGGCAGATCCAGGACCGACCATGGAGTTCCGTCCTCAAGAACCATTCTTCCTTCTTTCCTCTCAACCGTTACTCCGGGATAGTTTCCGATTTTGTGGTGCAGGCCGGTCAGCGCATTGAAGACGGTTGTTTTGCCGGAATTCGGGTTGCCTACCAGCGCAACAGTGCGGGCGGGAACGGAAGCGGATGAAGACTCTCTCATAGGACCACGCTATTCTGACGCCGAGACCACGATTTTGCTGGCCAGCCGCCGGTCGATGCCGATGCGGGTGTTCTGGACGGCGCAAATGATGTTGTCGTGTCCTTTCAGGACACAGGAAACGACCGCGTGCTCACACAGACCGAGTTCGCGCAGGCGGCGGGACACTTCGGGGTTGGTGGATAATCGGCGAATGCGGACGCGAGTTCCAACAGGGGCTTCAGAAAGAGGCAGTACTGCTGCGTGCGTCATGTTTGGTCCTTCTTGCACTTGGAGCAGACCCCGAAGATCTGGAGGGTGGAGCTCTGTGGCTGGAATTTCTTTTCGGCGCAAACTTCCTCCTGAATCCGTTCCAGACGATCGTTCACGAATTCGATAATGTCACCGCATTCCAGGCAGATCAGGTGGTGGTGATGTGGGCGCCCGAAGGCTTTTTCATAGCGGGAGCTGTTTTCGGTAAAACGATACTTCGAGACCAGGCCCGCATTCAGGAGGAGGTCCAGGGTGTTGTACACCGTGGCCTTGGACACCTTCATCCCTGAAGAGATCAGGCGGTAATAGAGTCCCTCCGCATCGAAATGCCCTTGAGTCTGAAGAACGGCATCGAGTATTGCGTACCGTTCCGGTGTCGCCCGCAGCTTCCCCTTCGACTTCAGGTACTTGCCGAGAGTTTCGTACGCGGCGTCTTGGTTCATTTCCGTCCAGTTTATTTAGATTTAGTCTAAATAAAAATAGAAACAAAATGCCTTGAAGTCAAGCATTTTCGTCAGGGTTTTGGGAGTGAAACCTGCAAGGAGGTTGCCACATCGGATATTCAAAATACTGCAATATTTCCTTGCGTTTTTTGTTCGTTTTGGGTTATATTCTGCGAGCGTCACTTAGCCCTCTCTTTATAATATCTCTGCTGAATGAAATCTGTTAAGAGTCGATATCTAAGGGGAAAGAGGATTTTCTCCGCGCCAACAACAAGAGTGTTGATGTTGTTTCCCTTGTGGAGGATTATCTTCAGAAGCACAATGGTGCGAGGCTAAGAGAGGCATGCCAGCTCTTCACGGGAGAAATACTCGATTCGGACGTCACAATCGGCATCAGCCTGACGGGTGCCCTAACGCCTGTCAGCCTGGGTGGCTCCTGTATCGTCCCTCTCACTTAAGGCTGGTTTTGTTGACTGGCTGGTCAGTTCGGGTGCGAACCTTTATCACGATACGCATTTCGCAATCAGAGGGTCCCTGCGTCAGAGGAGCCCGCTCATCGATGATCGGTTGCTGAGCCGAGCGGGGGTAATCCGAATCCATGATATTCTCCTCGAATATGAAGTTCTTTTGAGAAGTGATGAGTTTTTCAGGACAATCATTCGAAAAGACGAATTTCAGAAGGAAATGGGGACTTCCGAACTCCATGTTTCGACTCGGACGGTACATTGCCGTGCGTGAGCGAGTTCTGGGCGTCACGCACAGCAGCCTTCTGGCCTCTGCCTATCGATGTGGGGTTCCCGAATACACATCATCTCCGGGGGACAGTTCGCCCGGCATGAAAGTCGCCGAGATCGAGCTTTCCGGATGTCGTACACGGATCGACTCCCTTCTCGATGTGAATGAGAGCGCTCCCATTGTTCTGGCGGCCAAGCGGCAAGGAGGGTGGAGCAGTGTGCTGCTCTTCGGGGGGGGATCGCCGAAGAGTTTCTTGCTCCAGACCGGATCGCAGATCCAGGAAGTTTTGAAAATCCGGGGAAAGGGGCACGATTTCTTCATCCAGATCACTGAAGCGCGGCCAGACACCGGGAGTCTCTCCGGTGTACGCCGTCTGACGCTATGAGCCGGGGGATAATCGACCCTGACATGCTCCCCGAGACTGTCGTTGCATACGCTGATTCCACCGTGGCCATGCCGATTCCTGTCTCCTGTGCTCTCGAGGGGCGAAGACCACGGAAATTGAAGCGGTTGTATGATCGGCGCGAGAAGCTCCTTGACGGCCTGCGCCGGGAGAACTTCAAGGCTCTGAAAAGGACAACCAATCATCACACTCACAGCAAGGAGGAACCACATGAACCGGCTCCAGGAACTTCGCGAGCTGCTGAATACCTTCGAGAAGGACTTTGTCAAGTTCTATGAGAAGGGGAACAAATCGGCCGGGACGCGCGTCCGCAAACACATGAATGAGCTGAAGCGCAAGGCCCAGGAAATCCGCAAGGAAATTCAGGAGCTCAAGGGTAAGACCAAGGACGAAGCCTCGCAGGAATCCCAGCAGGGCTAGTGCTGTTCCGACCAGAGCCTCGAACAACGATGTTTCGCCTGGTTGGCGCAAGTCTCGCCGATTTGCCCGGGCCCTTTCTGGCGGGAGGCGGGAAGCCCCTTTTCGTTCAGGGTCATGTCGTTGGTGGGGGACTCGTTTGAAAGGGCGTGCCTGAGGCAACGCCCCTCTGACGCTCCTCGCTGGCCAAGGTGGGACGGTCCGCGGGGAGCGTTACCATTTCTCCTTCTCTCTGCCGCACATCTCCTCTGCGGCGTTCTCATCCTGGAATTGAGCCATGGCTGACACAATCAAGGCGCCCTCCCCCCCGGCATCGCGGACCAGGTGGTTCTGGATCGTTCTCTTCGCTCTGGTGGTGGTGACCGCAGGTGTATTCCAGGGCGTACTCGGGCACCAGTTCCTGTTGTATGACGATGACACGTACGTCCTGAAAAACCCGCTTATCCACCCGCTCAATCTCGACACGGTCTGGAAGATGTTTTCGCGGACCTACTTCCGCTCCTACACGCCGCTCGCGCATCTCTCCCATGCCATCGACTTCGATGTATGGGGTGCAGATCCGTTCGGGCATCATCTGACAAACTACCTCCTTCACCTTGTGAACACTGCCCTGGTGTTCGTGCTTGCCTCAGGAATGATAGTCTTCGCGAAGGCCCGCCCCCGGGATGGAGTGCAGCGGCCCTGGCAGTTTCTCCTCGGGCGGTTGACTCCGGCGGACGTTCTCGGCGCGCTGTTTGCTTCCGCGTTTTTTGCCCTGCATCCTCTCCGGGTGGAATCGGTCGCATGGGTATCAGACCGCAAAGATCTCCTGATGACATGTTTCTCGCTGCTGAGCTTTCTCAGTTACCTGATGTACCGCGTGGGGTCCGGGACGTCGGCCGCCGAACGATGGTATCTGGGTTCGATCATCGCCGCAGTCATCGCGATGCTGGCCAAGACGGTCGCATCGTTGATTCCCATCGTCCTCCTTCTGGCGGATATGCTTATTTTTGATCTTCCCCGCGGCCCCGGGCGGCGGTGGAAACTCCTGATCGAGAAAATCCCCTTCCTGGCGGGAAGTGCCTTCGTAGGGATGGCCTCCCTGTTCGCTGTGAGCAGGATTCTTCCTCATCCACGGGTCATAGAACGAACCGTGCTTGAAGAGACTCTGGCGCCGGTCTATACGTGGGCATTCTATCTTGTAAAGTCTGTTCTCCCGGTCGGACTGACGCCGCTGTATGCCTTTCCTACTATGGTCATGCTTCTGCTCGGCCTTCTGGTCGTTGTCGTCGTGACGGCGATCGCTGTCGCAATGGCCTGGCGGAAGGTTCGAACTCCGCTCTTTGTGTGGGGATTCTACATGCTCTTTCTTCTTCCGACAATCCTCGGTCGGGGACCCGCGGGGATCCAGTCGTGGGCAGACCGTTATTCCTATCTTCCCAGCGTGGCTCTTGCGGTGATGTTCGGAGGGTTGGTCGTGTGGCTCTGGGAGACACTCCATGGCTCGGCGCGCGGCATGCTTCTCGGTGCGCTCGCGCTCGCGATGATCGCACTGGGCGCCCTGACCGTACGGCAGATCCCGATCTGGAACAACACCGTGTCGCTCTTTGCCTATGCGGTCGAGCAGAATCCCCAGTCGATCATGGCGCATACGAATCTGGGGAATGCACTGACGAACGCCGGCCGTCCTCATGAGGCGATTGCCTCCCTGGAACGCGCGATCGCCCTCAACGATCGGTATTCCGGCGCGTATCAGTACCTGGGCCTGGCATACCAGCTCAAAGGCGATCAGCGGAAGGCGGTGGAATTTTACCAGAAGGCAGTGGCTCTGGATTCTAACTTCGTCGAGGCCTATTCGAACCTTGGGAATGCGTACTTCGCGCTCGGTGAGTATGACCGCGCAATTCAGCAGTATCTCGCATCGATTCGCAAGGATCCTGACTTCTCCGATCCGTACTACAATTTCGGTGTCGCCACCTGTGCGAAGGGGGACACAGCCGCTGCAATGCTGATTTTTCGGAAGGCTGCCGAAATGAACCCAATCAGTGCCGACACATATGTGAGTATGGGTATCATCTACTCCGGTTGGGGGATGGAGGACTCGGCGTATGTTCAGTACAAGAAGGCGGCGGAACTCGGACATCCACAGGCAAGGGAGCTCGTAAAGTCCCGTCGTCAATGAGGGGAGAACTCGATGGTCACTGTCCATGACCGGCCGTCCGCTCTCCGGGGGCGAACCGCACTCCGGCGCTGGATCTTTTCGACGCTCCTCGTCCTCCCGGCAACGGTTCCATATCTGAGTCATTACCTCTCCGGTGGAGAGGCTCTTCCCACCGGCTTCATCCAGGGAGATCAGCCCGGCTACATGGCGGTTGCACGGGAGTATTTCGAGCATGGACTCTCGTGGACCTACAGCAATCCTTTTGTTCCCGCCTACGACGGGCCATCAATCTACTTTCAGCCCCAGACGTTCGTTCTGGGTCTTCTCTGGTCTCTTTCCCGTATCGACCCGGGGCTTCTCTTCGTCCTTTTTGGATTTGCGGGCGCCGTAGTGTGCGCGCGTGTAGCGCTTGCTCTGTATGAGCACTGTGCCGGATCGTGGGATCTGGCGGCGCGGGTCGGCGCGCTTCTTTTCTTCTGGGGGGGTGGGGTTCTCGCACTCGCCGGAGGGCTGACATCTCCGCTTCACACCTTCCGAACGGGAGAAGCCATGTTGTACGGGAATCTCTTCCGGTGGGATCCCTTTGAAGGATGGTGGTTTCTCAATTTCGGGCGCAATCTGATCATGCCGCTGGAAGCATACTACCACGCGGTATTCTTCGGTGCCATCCTGGCCTTCCTGCGGAGGCGTTATGTCCTCTGCGGTGCATTGCTTTTCCTTCAGTGCGCGTCCCATCCCTATTCCGGCAGCGAACTCCTGGCGATACTTGTGGTATGGGCAGCCGCGGAGGGTTTTGCCTTTGCCCCGGCCGGCCGGGTCCGGAAGTTTCTCGGCGTGGCGGTGACGATCGGCGCTCTTCATGTTGGTTATTATCTTCTCTTCCTGCCTCAGTTCCCTGAACATCGTGCCCTTGTGCAGCAGTGGAGCAAATGGTGGGTTCTCGACTGGAGGAGCGCGCTCTTTGCGTACGCGTTAGTGGGCTGCATCGCCCTGGTCGCGCTCTTCCGGGGGGACGGGATGCGTTCCCGGGGGCAGCGGCTTTTTCTTCTCTGGGCTCTCGTTGCATTTGCGCTGGTGAAGCATGAGCTCTTTACGGATCATCCGATTGAGCCGCTGCACTTCACGCGCGGGTACCTCTGGGTTCCCCTTTTCCTTCTGGGGCTTCCTGTGCTTCTGCGCGTGATCAGGAGGTTGCTGGAGCCTCGCACGTTCGTCTCCGGGATGGCGCTTGCGGCTCTCTTCCTGGTGTTCCTGCTGGACAACGGCATCTGGCTGACGGCGGTGGGTAGAGGGTATCTCATCGAACATGTTCGAACGACGGCGGAGCAACGCGAGGTATTTCGCGTTCTGAACGGCGGTGAGTGTGCCGGGAGTACTGTGCTCACCCCTGATCGCGAGGTCGCGCTCCTGTCGACCGTGTATACCCCCCTGCGGCCCTGGACCACGCATCTTCGCTACACGACCGACGATATCGAACGGCGGGAGCAGGTTCAGGATCTCCTTCTGCGTGGGAAATGGAACGCGGCATGGGCGGGGCGGACACTGGCGGTGGTTCTGGACCGTTTGCCCGGAAGCGTGGCCGACACGGTCGCAACGCGGGCGCTGGGGGTCCTGCGCGGACGCCAGCGGCGATTACTCGAGAACGGCAGGTATCTGGTTGTTCTGGTGGACCGTGCGGGGGAGGAGGGGGGAGCAACAGAAAACCCACCGTGACGGTGGGTTTTCTGCTCATCAGGACTGCTCGGCCAGGGTCCGCTGTGCACGGCGGACCGCCTTGACTTTTTTCATTCGCTTCTTGACCGACGGCTTGGTGAAGTAGGCGCGCTTTTTGAATTCCTTCAGCACGCCGGAGCGCTCGTACTTTTTCTTGAAGCGCTTGATTGCGCGGTCAATGGGTTCGCCCTCGGAAACGACGATACCGACCAAATCTTCTCACCTCCTTTGCCTGATCATTCAGGGTTGTTCGCAAGATCCGGTTGCACATTCTCGAGTAGTCTACGTTCTCCGAGTTTTTCGAACGCCACGACAATGGCACTTTCGCCTCTGGAGGTCTTCTCTTTCGATACGATTTTGCCGACGTCGCCCCACTCGGAGTGGAAGATGGACTGGCCGACGGCATAGGTGCTGGTCGGTGAATATTCCGAGGCGTCTTCTTTGACAACCTTCTTCTTCGATTCTTCCAGGGTCTTTCGCAGTTCCTCAAGATTGACGAGGGAGGCATGGCGGCAGCGCGTGCAACGATACCACGTCCGGTCCGGCTGCGTTTCCGAGGACCCGATCACTTCCATTTTGGTCACGCGATCGCAATGGCCGCAATGGTGCAAAATATATTTCCCTTTTGCCATGAGTGCCTCCGTAGCGGAAGAAGCGGACACCGTGAAACGACGGGGGGTACGCCTGGTGCGAAGCACAGAAGTAGGAGGGCAGGACGTCGTCCGTATCGTAATCTACGGAATGTCCCGTGAACAATCAAGAAGGGCGGAAGAGGGTCCGCTCAGTAGAGTTCCAGGAGGATCATCTGGTAGGGTTTCCAGTCATACGCGAAGATGATCCTGCGAATAACGGAGATAGGATAGACGAACGCCCGTTTATCGCTGCTGGTATTCCGGGAAACCACTATGTAGTCGTCCTGGACCTCCACGAGTGTGAGAACATACGTTTTGGTGGGGTCTCCTGCGACGAACTGTTCGGTGCCCCCAGTCCGGTCCATAATCTGGATCTCCTTTCCCTTGTACTGCACAAGGAAATCCCTTAAGGTGGCCGGCCGCTTCTGGGCAAGAGACTCCGGAGTGGACCCCAGGAGAATGATCCCGAGAACCAGCAACACGGTGGGAGGGATTCTCTTTAACCGGTATGAAGGCATGATGGCACCCGTATTTCTACGATGAAGGTTGGATGTGGGTGTGTCTGCAGGATGCTGGCTGCCGGGACGTCCCAACGTACGAAACCCCGAGGAGGAGTGCAACATCCCCGCATGCGACTTCTCCCCCTTCGCGTCATGTCACAGATACCCTTCTTTTGGCCAAGAATTTGTGATTCAAAGCACTTGCCCACCATTTTTCGATTTTGTATCTTTTCATAGATGCGGTGAAAAACAGCGACCGGCCCGGCTGACCGTAACCAATGTGTGGGATGGTTTGCTGGCACCGGCATCGGTGGCACGGTTTCGCGCCCGGATTGTCCGGGGATGGTGCCGGTTCGGGCCCTTAGCTCAGCTGGTTAGAGCAGCAGACTCATAATCTGTTGGTCGTAGGTTCGAGCCCTACAGGGCCCACTCGTGCGGCAGAAACGACATCACACTGGTTGCGGAAGGAGAAAATACTCGTTATGAAAATCCTCCTTGTTGATGACGAGAAGGGCTTTCTGAATGTCATGGGGGACACCTTGCGCGCGCGGGGACATGAAGTGCTTCCGGCGGAAAACGGCAAGCAGGCCCGCGAAATTCTGGAAAGCCAGCGGGTGGATCTCATCATCTCCGACGTGTTCATGCCGACATTGAACGGGGTCCGTTTCCATAGTTATGTCCGGGACTTCAGCGATTCCATCGACGTCCCGTTCATCTTCATGTCGGGGTATGAGGACGAGCAGACGAGGAATCTTATCGTTGATCCCAAACTCGATTTTTTCTTCAGCAAGACCACGCCGGTAGATCAGCTCATGGCGTTCATCGCTTCGTTGAAGCCGACCAGGGAGCAGCAACCATAGGAGGCCCCCCGGGCGGCTCACCTCGTCTGCCGATCGGATTCGCGCCCCGTTTTCGGCGACTTATCACGCCCTGCCAGGTGCATTTGTATCTACGAAAGGGAAGAATTGACACGGCAGAGGTCGAAATTACCCCCTTCATTGGATCGAACATGAGAAACCCCGTGTTTTTGCGGACAATCGGTGCAACCACGCGATGGCACAAGCCTTGTTGGAACTACTCCCCGAGGAGGAACAAAGCTTTTTGTAAGCAGCAACACTCTATTCACATCATTCACAAACCTAAAGGAGTACGTACATGGGTCAGCAGCAACTTTTGCTCATCATCCTCGGCGTGATCGTGGTTGGTATCGCGGTCGCGGTCGGGATCACGATGTTCCAGGACAACGCCGTGTCTGCGAATCGCGACGCGGTGGTGAACGACCTGGTCAACCTCGCAGCCCGTGCCCAGCAGTTCTATCGTCGGCCGACTTCTCTCGGCGGCGGACAGAACAGCTTCCTCGGCCTGTCGGGGACGGGTGGCATCTCCAAGCTGGTGAACGTGCCGACATCGTCCACTTCCTGGAACAATGCCAACGGTACCTACACGATTACGAGCGCGATTGACAGCTTCGTCGTCGTCGAGGGTGCCGGGAACGAAATCGGTAACGATGGAGCGGCGAAGGTCAAAGTGACCATGACGGTCCGCGCCACGAGCACGGTAACGACGGTCAACAACTGATCGCCTCCTGACGGTGGAGAGCCCCGGCGGTCGACGTCGGGGCTCTTCGCGTCTTCAGTCACTGGCGTAAACGTTAAAGGTGTCAAGTGGGATCCCAACAGCTGCTTCTGATAATCCTCGGTATGATCGTCGTTGGCATTATGGTCATCGTCGGGATCTCGCTTTTCAACGACCATGCTTCTGCGACGAACCGGGATGCCGTAGCCAATGACCTGGTGCATGCGTCGAGCATGGCCCAGATGTACAGGAAGAAGCCCGTGACCCAGGGCGGCGGCGGCGGATCGTTCGTCGGGTTCGATCTGCGGGTAGCGATCAGAGAGTTGCGCAACAACAACGGGGCGTATGCCGTCAACGGTGCGGTAACGGATTCCCTGATCATTATTGAAGGAACGGGGAACCAGCCCGGTTACGACAACGCATTGCCGGTGAAGGTTTCGATACGAGTGTATGGCTTCCGCACGGAAGTCAATGAGGTGAACTGAGCGTTCCCTCAGCAAAGGTCGGAGGTATCAGGGGTGCCTCCCCGTGTCGGCTTGTGGCGATGTACCGGATGGGGGATCTGGTAACGATCGCGCAAGTCAGGAGCAGGGGAGGTTTCCCTTTCGCCACGAAGGGCCAGTATGAGCGGTCAACAGAAGGAATTATCTGATGCCTGAATATAGGATTGAGGGTGTGACCCCGGCGGGGAAACCCGTCCAGGGCGTGCTGGAGGCGGAATCCTCGCGTGTGGCCAGAAAGAGGGCCGTGCAGATGGCCCAGCAGCGCAATTTCAAGCTGCTCCGCGTGATCCCCCGGTCGACCTGGGTCTACAAGGTCCAGCGCGGTACGGAAAAGCCCATCATGGGCGAACAGAAGGCCTATTCCAAGGCGGAGGTCCGTGAGGCTTTGCAGCGGATGGGTTTCCGCGTAATTTTCGTGCAACGTCGTCTGTTCGATTTCAAAGCCAAACCGCCGGCCACGGAGATCGTGACGTTCGTGCGTGTCAGCGCTGACCTGATCAAGCAGAAGCTCCCCTTCAACGAGATCATGCAGCTTCTTACGAACGACATTGAGAACCGGTCATTGCGTGAGACGATCAAGGATATCAACGCGGAACTGAAGCAGGGGCGGGACAGCGAAAAGGCATTCCTGAAGCACGAGGCCGTCCTCGGCCGTTTTACCGCGCATATGCTCGGGCTGGCCTCGAAGAGTGGTAACATGGCCGAGATTTATGAGAGCACCGCAAAATTCCTGGAGCGGCAGGCGGAGTTTAAGAAGAACCTGCGCAGCGCACTCATCACGCCGGTTGTGACCCTGGTTGTCCTGTTCGGCGCCGTCATTTATTATGTGGGGTATATCTTCCCCGCAACCGCGAAACTGTTCGTGAAATTCAAAATCGACCTGCCTCCCATGACGAAGGCAACGCTGGCGCTCAGCGACTTTCTTGTCGACCATATCCTGATCATCATGCTCCTTCTCATTGTGCCGACCGTTCTCGCGGTCCGTTTCTTCACGACCGACAAGGGGCGCTTCATCATGGACAAGTTTGTCTGGAATATTCCGGTCATCGGTTCCCTCCTGCACAAGACGAGCATTGAGATTTTCTGCCGGGTTTTTCACGCCCTGTACAGCGGCGCTGGCGAAAACATCGACGTCATCCGGATGGCGGCGGAGGCGTGCGGCAACAAGTTTATGGAGCACCAGATTAAGACCATCGCCATCCCCATGATGATTCAGAAAGGCGCGGGCATCACCGAAGCATTCGAGGCGACCGGAGTCTTCACCCGCACGGCTATTTCCCGCTTCCACTCCGGCGCGGAAACGGGAACCGTTAAGCATACCGCACATCAACTTGCGGAGTATTATGAAAAGGAAACCACCTATAAGATGAAGAACGCGATCGATTTCATTCAGCTCTGGATCGCGATGGTCATCATGGTGGTGCTGACCGCTCTGACGGTCGTGTCGTCTGAAACCGCAACGATCAAGCCGAAGAACCCGGCCATCGGACAGGCTGTTGTGCAGACGATCGAGCGCCCGGTCAGCTGAACTCAGACGTACCCCCAACCTCTGAGAAACGTGACGCATGGCGCACATAGACATCACTGATAAGATCGGTTTCGCCCTTCTGAAAAAAGGGGTCATCGATTACGAGACGCTGGAGAAATCCCTCAAAGTCAAAGACGGCGAGGACAAGAAAAACCGGCGGAATCTCGGACAGATTCTGGTCAACGATTTCGGTGCCGATCACGATGCGGTCTTCAGGGAAGTTGCCGACCTGTACGCTTTCCGGGAGATTTACCTCCAGGACGAACAGATCGACAAGACACGCGTCGATTTCATCCGGCGCTTCGTGGACGCGCTCCCTCCAAACCTGCGGGAGATGCTTGTCCAGACCAGGATGGTTCCGCTGAAGTACGATGACAAGCAGCCCGACAAACTCATCATTGTCGCAGCAGATCCCACCGACCGGCGCATCCCGCTCATCGCCCGCCACTTCGGAAAGAAGTACGAAGTGGGGTATTGCCGTCTGAAGGAGCTCGGCAATCTTCTCGAGCAGGTCGTCCCTCCCGAGAACGAATTCCTCAAACTCCTCGATGCCGACGGCATCCAGGTCAAAGAGGATGAAGAGGAGGGACTGGTCGACGAGGATGCCCTCGAGGCGGAGATCAGCAAGAGCGCTCTCGTCAACCTCGTCGAAGGGGCCCTCGTCGAAGCGGTGCGGCAGGGAGCGAGCGACATCCATGTCATTCCCAAGGAGGGCAACCGGACCGAATTCTGGTTCCGGATAGACGGAAACCTCAAACTCTGGCATCTGCAGGAGAAGTCGATGCCGGAGGCGATCGCTGCCGTCGTCAAAGACCGGTCGAAAAACGTCGATCGGTTTGAGCGCGAAGCCTCGCAGGATGGTTTCATCCAGCGCCAGATTGATGATCATATGATTCGCTTTCGTGTCTCGATCATGCCGATCGTTGGAGTGGAGTTACGACACAAATTCGAAAGCATCGTCATCCGGGTGCTGGACGACCGGAAGGTCATCTCCGACCTGGGCAAGCTCGGGCTGCAGGGACCGACGATGGAGTCCTTCATCAAGGCGATTGAGAAACCTCAGGGCATTGTCATTCTGACGGGCCCGACGGGATGCGGTAAAAGCACCACGCTCGTGGCGGCACTCCACCAGGTGATCAACCCGACAGTGAACGTGCTCACCGTAGAGGACCCGGTGGAGTACATCATCCGGGGTGCGCGGCAGCTCCGGATCGGCCCGAAAATGGACTTCGCGAAGGCAATCCGCGGGATTCTCCGTCACGACCCGGATATCGTCCTCGTCGGCGAGATGCGCGACAAAGAGACCGCCGAGATCGCCATCAAGCTTGCCAACACGGGACACCTCACGTTCTCGACCCTGCATACAAATGATGCCCCGAGCGCCGTCTCCCGACTGTACAAAATGGGCATCGAGCCGTTTCTGATCGCGTATGCGATCAACGTTGTGGTGGCCCAGCGTCTGGTTCGTACACTCTGCGAATCCTGCAAGCGCCCGCTTTCAAAGGAGGAAGTCGACTGGGAGGCGTGCATCAAGTTCGGTTTCACCGAGGAAGAGCTGATGAACCACACGATCTACGAGGCGGCGGGATGCGACAAGTGCAACGGCGGATACAAGGGCCGCGCCGCGATCCACGAGGCCCTCTATTTCAGCCGGGAGATCAGAAGTATTATCATGAAGTCGGGTGAGGATGTCGACGAGGAAGCCGTCAGGGTGCAGGCGCTGAAGGACGGCATGTGGACGCTGCGCCGCTCCGGCATCGAGCGGATCAAAGAGGGGCGATCGACTATTGAGGAAATTGCGACCGCCACGACGGACGACTAGGCCCGGAAAGGGAGAGGCACTCACATGGGTCTCGGACAGACACTTCTGACGATTCTGGCCCTTGCAATGATGGGCACCCTGATGCTGACCGTGAACACAAACACCATGGACAGCGGTCAGGCTATCGAACAGTCGGAGTATCGCATCATGGCGACCTCCCTGGGGATCTCCATGCTCGAGCGCGCCAACGGTCTGGCGTTCGACCAGAACACCGTCAGTTCCGACATTTCCTCCACGACATCGCTTACCGCGACGCTGGGGAAGGAAACCGGGGAAACCGAATCGACGTTCAATGATTTTGACGACTACAACAGTTTCTCCAAATGGGTGCTGGGCAATGCGGTCACGTTTCGCTCGGCGGACTACCGCCTCTGGAGCAGCGTTGAGTACGTAACGTTGACCGGGGACAGCGTCACGACCTCCGCCGCCCGTACCTACCACAAACGGATCAGGATCTGGGTTGCAAGTCCCTTTATGCAGGACACCCTGCAGTTCCAATCGGTCTACAGTTACTGGTATTTCCGCTAGGGAGAACCGGGCATGGGTTCGCAGACGATCATCGACATCATCGGTTCCTTCATCATCTTCGGATGGCTTCTTCTCATGTCCCTCCGGATGAATACCGCCAACAGCGAGAATATGCAGACGTACCGAGGCGAGCTTCTCGTTCAGGAAAACCTCGTCGAGGTGACGAAGCTCCTGGAATATGATTTTCGCAAGATCGGATTCTGCCGCGAGCCCAACAATCTGCCAGACCCGACCAAAGCGATCGTCCAGGCAGACTCGAATTGGATCAAGTTCTTGAGCGATGTCGATCGGGGATCCGGTCCTGACGGAGTTGTGGATACCGTGACCTACTATCTCGGGCCGACCAGCGAACTGGCCCTGACACAGAATCCGCGCGACAGGCTTTTGTACCGGGTGGTCAGCGGGTATCCAGCGAAGGGATCGAATCTGGGCGTCACATACTTCAATCTCAAATACTTCGACTCGCAGGGGAGTGTGCTGTCGTTCCCGATCAGTAGCGCGGACCTTCAGAAGATCCAGACCATCCAGATCTCCCTGGTCGTGGAGAATACGATGGCTGCCGAGCTGGCGGAGACGGCTCCGATAAACCAGCAGTTCGCATCTGCCTTCTGGCAGCAGATGCGTCTTTCTTCCCGGAACTATCGCAACCGGTAGCATCGCGTCACCCATCT
>Ga0326726_10000622_pt1 | contig 32367 bp, 25 predicted proteins | sample MHFenrmetagenome_2_FD_207603 | JGI IMG/M metagenome (GOLD analysis project Ga0326726, IMG submission 207603) | Lab enriched peat soil microbial communities from Michigan Hollow, Ithaca, NY, United States - MHF15MN | ecosystem: Environmental > Terrestrial > Soil > Wetlands > Peat | place: USA...
CGACTTCTTTTCTCGAGTTTCCAACTAGTTCTGAAGTCTTTGCCAAAATTGCTTTCTTTTCCGCAATCAGTATGTAAATGCTTTCTTCTCCTAGAAGTGGCTGTTTCCAATCTTTAAGTGACAGCCTCTGGACATTGTTCTTCATCCCCGTCAATCGTTCATCAAATTTGCTTTTTTCTTCCGACACCAGGAGGCTTAAGGCATCGGAAATTGGAGTAGCTCGAACTTCAGCTGGTTTTCCCAGTAATCGTTCAACCAAGCCCATTTTTTCGAGTGACGGCAAGAGTCTATAGACATCTTCCCTGCGAACTCTTGAAAACTTCGCTACTTGTCCAACAGTGGTTTTTTCCAGCTTAAGTATTGCTAAGTACACTCTTGCCTGGTTAAGACTTAAACCCAAACCAAGCAGTAGATCCGTGTTTTCGTCGTTGGACATTTCTAAAATCCATTACTTTTTGTACTTAAATGAAGAACAAAAGACATTTAAACTTTTGTAGCTGCTAGTCTCCAGCAACATAGCGTCTGCTGTATTCAGATATTCTATCGGAAAAATTCATATTCTGACTTTCATTCTTTCTGCATTTGCGATTTGATCCATGCAATAAATGATAATTGACAGAGTTGAACGCGTGTGAGTGCGATCCCACCGACGTTCTGATTTTTGTACCTAAGCTAAAAAGTCAAATGCTATATTGAATTCTGGATTCGAAAACATCAAGAGAAATGAGGTTCACAGGTTAGTCTTCAGCTTTTTTCCAGTCGGATTCAAAACTTGTTCTTAGTACGCCTATGAGGTTGTTGTTGTTTGTCCATAGAGAAGGACTTTCGCCTAATCCGCTTTCTTTGGAGCCCGTAATCAATGCTTCTGTGTCATCAGACATTATGAAGTGATTCAAAGGTTTGCAATGAAACTTGACGTGAACCGAAGCTCCATCGAGGAGGTTTTGCACTTTTTCTTTAAGCAAAATGTCGGTGTTGACCCCTTCAAAGATCAGTCGAATCTGTGCACCGTTCTTTATTGCTTGCTTGTATTCATCTGTTAACTCAGACAGAATAAGCACGATTCTTTCCTTGTTTGCAATTAACGCGACTTCTTTTCTCGAGTTTCTAATTAATTCTGAAGTCTTTGCCAAAATTGCTTTCTTTTCCGCAATCAGTATGTAAATGCTTTCTTCTTCAAGCAGCGGTTGCTTCCAGTCTTTGAGTGACAGCTTCTTGACCGTACTTCTCATACCCGATAACCTTTCTTCAAATTTCTTTTTTTCTTCCGCCACTAGAAAAGACAAGGCATCCGAAATCGGAGTAGCCCGAATCTTGGATGGCTTGCCTAGCAATTTTTCAATCAGGCCCATTTTTTCAAGGGTCGGCAAAATTCTATAGACATCTTCCCTGTGCACTTTTGAAAACCTCGCAATCTGTCCCGCCGTAGTTTTTCGCAGTTGCAGTATTGCTAGGTAAATTCTTGCCTGGTTAAGACTTAAACCCAAACCAAGAAGAAGGACCGTGTCTTCGTCATTAGATACTTTCAGCTTCTGTATTTCTTCGTCGTTAGACATTTTCAACTCACGTATTTCTTCTATCGATTTATATTTAAGTTTTAGGTCGTTTTGGCAATTTATGCAACTACCCTCGCATTTCTAATAGTTGTGTTTTTCTGATTTTGAAGTTTTCCACTTATGCTAAAAAGATAAAAAAATTAGTGCTGAAGCAGCGGGAGTAGGAAAATATTGTGGAAAAAATTTTAAGGCATTTTGAAGTATTGATTTTACAGTTAGTCATTCGATTGTTTTCTACGCTTGACCTAGAGTGTGTTCAGTTTAGGCGAATACGAAACCGATGATTGCACCTACTATGAATCCGATGCTTAGCGGCAGTATGCCTATGATTAGTGCGCCGTATTGATATATGATTGGGCCGTATTGAGTGGCGTAGTTTTTCAACGTATTAAGGCTTAAGCCGTAAAAGCCAAAGTAGGCAACTACGAAGAGTATAATTGCAGCTATAATGGCAATCTTTAGGAATAAATGGACCAGATAGCCTACAATCAATCCGATGACGAACATTATAATGATTAAGACAATTGGCGGAAAACCACCTATGTTTCCGGAAGTGATAAAATTAAATATTTGACCTAACGCGTCCAAAACTCCACAACTCCGCAGCTATTTAATATAAGTACAAATGACTATTAAACTTGTGTAACTGTAGCACCACAGCAACAAAACGGTAAATGGCTTTTGAAAATTCAAACTCTGACTCAAAAACCAAAAATATGAGAACCAAACAAAAAAGAAAAGTACTTCTTATATTATCTAAGTGAAGTCGCAGAGTTCAAATTGATGTTGGAGGATGGGACCGAGTTTCCAACTATTATGGGGAAGAAAAAAACATTCACCATTACGCAGATAACTTTCGGCTAGGAATAAGAGCTTATCGTGGGTTGATCTCAAACTTACTTGATGTAAAAGCCTCTCTGTTTTGCGGACATAAAGTGAGCTACAATTGTAACCTTCGCTGCAAAATGTGCCCATTCTGGAAAAGAACGAGAATAGATCCAAGTATAGCTCAAGAAAAGGTAATTCTGAAACAGGTTTATGATTCGGGAGTCGTTGGAATCGCTTTTGAAGGTGGAGAGCCTCTTCTGAGAAATGATTTGGTCGAAATTCTTGCTTTTTCCCGTTCTCTGCCTTTGCATACAAGCCTCATAACCAACGGTACCCTTCTTGAATCCAGAATTGACGAGATAGCACCGTACATTAACGGTGTTGTTTATGTTTCGTTGGACGGCTTAGAAGAAACTCATGATGCTATCCGAGGAGTTGGCGGAAGCTATAGAAAAGCAGTACGCGGCATAAATGCGGCAAGAGAAAAAGTTTCTGTAACCATAAACACGACGATAATGGCTGAGAATATTGATGAAATAGAAAGTTTGGTGGAGCAAGCAAAAGAATTAGGAGCAAAAATTTCTGTAGCAGTGGCTCACGAGTATTGTAATGTCAATGCGTCGTCAGCTGCTACGGGCAAAACTTCGAAAATAGCACACAGGCTTATTGAAATGAAACGGGAAGGTTACCCTATTGTCAATTCAATCGGTTACTTGAAAGTTATGGCTAAAGAGAAAGACTATCAGTGCAAACCATGGGCGATGGTAAACATTGACCCTAATGGAAATGTCGTTTTGCCCTGCTATGTTCACAATGATTATGCAAGTAGCGTTTCTATTTTCAATTATAATATAAAAGGTGCTGTTGCTGGATTTGATTGGAAAAAGATAGAAAACTGTACGAAATGTAGCCTTCATTGTTATGTTGAGCCTTCTTTGGTGCTTTCATGGGATTTCAGAGCCTTTATGCATTGGGCATTTCGAGTCAGCATATAGGGAAATCAGAACCCAAGCGTGTTTGGTGAAAAGGCTTAAGCATTAGAAAATTAATGCTATATTAGACATTTCTTAGAAAGAGGAAGCGTAAATTATTATGAGTTATTCAAAAAGGCAAGGTGGTAGTTACGAGGGGAGACGGGGTCATGGTAAGGGTTTTAAACGTTATCCTGTTAAAGTGGGAGAAGAATTAGAAGTGGATATTACCGAATGCTCCTCAAAAGGGGAAGGCATCAGTAGAATTGAAGGTTTAGTAATACATGTTTCAAACACGAAGCTTGGAGAACATGTGAAAATAAAGATAAATCGGATTGGCGGCACAACAGCGGAAGCAGTAGCAATAAGGTAATTACAAAAAACTAAAACAACAAATAGCAAAATAAAACCATGTCAAGATAAGCAAAGGAAACGACCACAAGACTACTTATTGGAACAAAACTTCTAAAAGTTGAAGACAATGCTTTAATTTCTACTCTCGACATCCTGTCTTTCTTCTCGTCTCTAAGTAAGCGGCAAAAACTTAAGGTTGATTAAGAGCATCTTCAATCCATTTTTCTTGACTAAAATATTGCAGAGAACAAAATTTAGAGTGATTAAGAGAAAGGGAAAATGCAGCAGATAAATGCTTGATTATTTTGCTCGAACGATTTTTACTTTGCCAAGTATTTTCCAGTACTCAATTTCTGCCCCAGAGATAAGCTTTTCTTTAAGTTCGGGCTCGTCAGGGAAAGGTGCATCTAAATACTCGTAAGTTTCTAGGTCCATTATTTGCACTCCAGTAGGATTGACAGCAAAAACTTGTCCTGGACGTTTATCAATTATTGGAACTTCAGCGCCTAGGTCTACTGGTTTAACGAACTGCCTTTTTTGACCGTCAAAGACACCTATGGCCACGATTCTTGCTTTTGCAGATCCGTGTTTTCCAGGTTTAGATTTTGCAATGTCTACGATGCGGCAAGGTTCGCCTTCGATCATCATGTAGCCGCCAACGCGTAATTCTCCCACATCGACTGGTTTGCTCATACTCTCACCAATAGCAGTAGTTCTATTCAAAGAATTCTGAACAACACCAATATATAGATATTCATGAAGTTTTTAACATACAAGCAAACTTTTTGTATCTCGAGTCCTCATTTTGCACTTCTAAACAGGTGTGATTAACGTCAACAGCTCCAAAACCGTCCAAAGAAACAGCGGATGCTTAGAAGATACGCCACAGAACGGAGAAAAATAATTTAGAGATTAATTTTTTAGTGGTTGTATTCCCTCCCTGTTAGAAAGCAGATCGACAGGACCAGCCACTTAAGCGTGCTCTCCTTCAGTTTGGCATAGAATATTGTGGGCAAATAAACATAATTAATCTGTTACTAAAGAATGCTATTTGGCTAAATCATGAAACAACAAATGGAGAGTTTAAACCTAATTTTCCATTGTTCTATTTTCGAGTTTGAATATTCACTTCCAAGAACCCAGCAACAAGAAAACAGAAAAATCGAATTGAAGAATTAAGGCTTTTCCTTCAGTGTTTCCTCAATATCAACCCTCAAATCGACATTTTCAACATAGGGTAACAACTTGAGAAGAGTGCCTCTTCTGCTTGTTCCCTTCTTTTTCCCCGAGTCAAACCCAGCATATGCCTTCTTTTAGCCTACTCAACATAACACGAGCTTCGACCTCGGCATCTTCCTTTTTTAAAGCAGACAGAAAAAACAAGCCCGAACTCCACGCACCCCGCATAAATTTCTCAAGAGCTTGAATAACGGTGTAACCATTTGCCAAAGCTAATTCTTTAAAATCTAAGTAGAATTTTAGAAGTTAAATCTGAAGCCTTTGAACACTTTTAGCAAACCTTTAGTCATGAACTCCACAACTGTATACTAAAACTGTATATGCATACTGTATATGCATTCACCCAACCGGGTAGGTAAGTGAGAGACAGAGAGAGAAAAAGATTAAAAATTAATCCCAAACCCAACCTAACAGTTTCTCTTATTAACTCTCTCTTAATAAAAAAACAAAAATAAAGATTGAAAAAAAAGTATTGATGTAGTAGTTTATTCAAACTCCTATAACCAAAATATCATATTTGATTCATATGTGCTGTAATGATACAAAGTGTTAATAACAATCGTTTGCCAAAAAATGTCTATGCCAAGAAACCTCAAAGCTTTCCGGGCAGTCTTATTGCCATTTACAGTCGTAGTTTTTCTACTTGGTTGGACTATGATAATTATGGTTCAATTGAGGGGTCAAAAAATAGTTTTGAATAAAAGCGCAAGATAAAGCGTTTATTTTTCATTTAGTTTTAGAGCAACTTGCTATTTACAAATTGAATTCTAATTCATAAAATATAATAGAATAAAGCGCTCAATGCCAAATCATGTGCAGTTTACCAAATATGACAAGATCGGATTTTGCAAAACTGTCTCGTAGCAGAAAAGAGAAATTCAAAAATAACAACGTCAAAACTGATGAATGGGTTGCGCTTGATTGGATATGTGTTGATTGTCCTACAAATAAGATAGGTGAATAAAAATGGGGTTAGAAATGGTAGCATTTAAAGTCGTTATCGCTGGAAACTCAATTGAAGTGGTAACATTAGGCGACGCTAAGTTAGCCCTACAAAAGAAAGAAGCTGAATTAAGAAAGCATTGCGAACAATGTAGTCGCCAACCAACATCTGTACTCGTAAATTGGAAATGAGCAAATTTGTCAATGCTAAGGGTGTCCATTATTTTTTTTAAAGAAAGATGTTAAAAGGTAGCTTTGAAAAGTCTCTACCGATTTTGGTTCAAATAGTCGTTTTGGTATCTAAAAGAATATTATTTGTCAGAACCAGCGGAAACTATGATCTTTCAGTTTGGGCGTTGACAAAAGATATCGAGCAATTGGGTGTCAGGTTAAGATGAAATTGCATGAATTCTGGAAGTTGTAAAGGTTCAAACATCAACGCTAAAAAGCCACTCGCCATGGCCTTAGCCCGAAAGAATATTTATCAACATTCCAATAAAAACGCATTTTGGTTATAGTTCATACAGTAGAGTTTCTAAAGAATAGCACCAGTTTATTTGAAGGCGTTGTAACGGAGTCTTTGATAATTGCTTTATACACCTTACGACAATAATGGATTTCTATAAAAATCCGAGCATTAAAAATATGTTTTGAGGATACAACGTGGAAAAAAGCGATGTCGAGAGAAGCGATACAAAAGAGACAAAGGAAGACTTGCTGGTTCCACTGATAATTTTGACTTTTCTAGCTTGCACATGGCTTGTATATGCTTACGTGAATCGAACGTGGTTGGCGGCGTTTCAGCAGGTTGTATCGTGGTTTTCAAATCCAACAATTGCGTATGCATCAGTGCCAATAATGGGAATTCCTTGGGCTTTTCTATCAACCCTTGAGATTCTGGTTCTTGGAGTAACCTCTAGCTACTTTCTGCTGAGTAGCGAGAAAGACACGAGCATCAAATTCATTAGTGTACTTGGTTTAGGATTCGGACTGACTGGACTAATAACAATAATTCTTGGAATTTTAGGAAATCTGTATCAAATATTTCTCAATATCGCGATACTACTTTCCAGCATGGTTTTTCTAGCAGCATTACTTTACCAAAAAAAGACTAAGAACAAACTTTCTATGAAAGAATGTTTGAAACCTCATTTTTCCTTCAAATTCGCAAGACCGCCTAACCCTAAATTCTGGTTACCTGTGTGCATTGTTATCAGCGTAATTTTTTTCTTCAGCTTCTACCATGCACTTCTAACAGTTATTCTACACTGGGATGCCACAGTATATCATGCAGCAATGGCTGTAATTATGTATAATGATCATGCCATTCCTGTTATAGCTGGTCCTTCAATCGGTATTGAAATGAGCGCAAATTTTCCCCCACTGTTTTCGGCCCTTGGCGCATTCTTTTATATTCAAATAGGCACAGTCGAAGACTTTTTCTTGAGAGCAATTTCTCCAGCAATGGGGCTTCTAACTGTTCTGGCTACTTATAAAATTGGAGAGGTTCTGGCTGGAAGAAAGTTTGGACTGATCTCAGCGCTGTTTCTTGCTCTTACGCCTTTGTTCTTCCGATATTCAATATATGCAACAAGCTATTCTATACTGACCTTTTTCTGCACCGTTTCAATTCTATTTTTATTACTCGCCATAAACAAAGGGGATAACAAGTACTGGATTTGCTGCGGATTGTTCTACGGGTTTGCCACGCTAACTTCATACATAGCCCTGTATCTTGCACCGTTCTTTATTATCGCCTTAATTTTCTATTTTACGAGAAAGAAAAATTCCTTCAGAATAAACATGAAAAAAACATTATTATTGCTTGCAGCAACTGTGGCAATCGGCGGCGTTTGGTATTTACGAAACATGATTCTCGTCGGAAACCCGATTTACCCAAATGCTTACACGGTGTTAGGCGGAATTAACATAGATCCATTGATAATGCAGACTACAATTAGCAGCATAAAATTGTCTGCTACCTCAAGTTTCTTTGGAGGAGCAAATGTCTCACTTTTCGACGAAATAATGATATTTCTAACTTATAGGACAAGTTTTCCAGCAATTTCCTTATTCACCATATTGGGGATAGCGATGCTTCCAACTCAAAACAAAAAGCTTTGGTTAGTAGCTGTGTGGCCATTGAGTTTAACCGCACTTGTCCTAAGTGGTATTTCATGGGGGTTTCCCAGGCATATGGTATTTGCAATGCCCGGATTTGCTCTCCTAAGTGCCCTGCCTATCATGAAAGTGTTGGAAATATGCAAAAACTACGACACTACTGACTCTAAAAATGCTTTGCTCCAGATAAGAAATCGTTTGCCTTCCATTCGCAGAAGCAACATTATACGGATAGGTCTTGTCGCAATATTGATTGTTGCCTTTCTTTTTCCCAGCTTAACTTTAGTCATGGGGGGTAAACAATATGGAGAAAACCTCAACGATGCTGTGCCAAACGATTATTTGTGGTTTTTAGAGCATCCTAACGCTGACACCTGGATTGTATTAAATAGAACATATCCTGAAGCAGTCGCTTGGCAATTTATGAATGAAAACCTAAAGTCGGGTGAAAAGGTTGCGACGATTGAAAACAGAATATATTACGTCAAGAATTGCAGTAATGATTACTTCTTCTATCTCGATGGTTGGGAATCACGCGATCTTTACAATATAACTGACCCAGCGCTTATGGTTCAGTTTCTCCGAGATCAAGATGTAAAATACATTGTGGATGTTGCTTGGGCTCCACTTGCTAACTATTCTAACATATTGCCCATGACTAAGTATCTGGGTTCACCTTCTCCATATTTTCCAACAATCATGGATCATTTGGGTAATCCCAATATTTACAATGCGGGTCCTCTCGAAACTCCAATAACAGACGGTTCTCCAACCACAATTTCAATTAATCAAGAAGGATGGAGTAAACTGCAACCAATAAACGGTGTTTATATTCAGTCGGTTATTGCTGGAAACGACTCTGCACGACTCTATGTTGGAACGCCTAACTTGACAAGCGTAAACATAACTTATCTTGATGTGGGTAATGATGCCGTAAGTGTAAACGTCCATAATCTCGATACGAAGGAATGGATTAACGGCTACACCGTTATTGAAAGGAACAATACAGGCCAGTGGAGGAATTGTGAATTTCTATTGCCTGAAAGCGAAAGGGGATTCGCAGAACTTGGTTTTCATGCGTTTGATGAAAATTTCACTGTAAGTAAGATAGTGGCCACGCCTTATAAGTCTCAAGAAAGATACGCGTTGAATTCCATAAATAGTACTTTAAGTATAGAAATCTCAAACGCAACAGTTCCGCCTACCTTGATGGTTTACTTGCCAGCGCTTAATGGTTCCGAAAAAGTCCAAATTCGTACAGATTCTTTTGGCAAAGAAATTGGAATTGAAGTTTTTGATGGCTTAATTCAACCTTGGGAGACTTCAGACTGGTGGACACGCCACAACTTAATAACAAGATGGCCTGAGTCGATAATCTACGGACAAGATAACCCATCTTTGGTTTGGAACAACGAGAAATATGGTTCGTACACTTTGGTTATAGTGCTAAGGCAAGTCTATGTCCAAAATGCAAAAATTGACGTGCAAATATCGATAGGAGGTTCATCATAATTCTATCTCTGCTGAAAGTGCACTGTTACAAGAGTTGGCAGCACTCGATTGAGTTAACTTTTGACGTAATGAGTAAACAGTTCACTATTACAGACGTGAGAGGCACATGGAACTATGAACAAGCGTAATTACATTGCAGTAATTGTAAGCGCTATCTTAGTTTCTTTATCTGCTCTTATTGTGTTCTTCAATCTAAATAACTTACTTGAAGCTCCTATTCAATCAATTCCAATCGATAGCGGATGGTTAGGCTTCGTATTCATCTTTACTAACGGATTTTTTTTGTCGTTCATTCTTGACCAAAATCGTTTGGGTATTTTAGAAAGGCTGTTGCTTACAATTGGGTTAGGGTTTGGGATAACTTCTGCAGTTATGATTTTATTGGGGCTCTCGTGGGAGTTCTCTTTGTTAACAATACTTCTGACTCAAGGAACACTGTTGGTTATTCTGACTGTTGCCGCACTTTTCCAAGGATTTAGAGTGAAACTCAATGCTTTTTCATTGCCCAAGAAAAGCGATTTCCGATTGAATATGCCCAATGTGTTTGATGGATTATTGATAGTTGTTATCGGCTTACTTGTGTTTGTTGCATTGTATGATACGCTATTACTTCCATCAACAGATTGGGATTCATTAGCATATGGAGTAAACTATGCAAGAATTATGTTCCAAACTGGTAATATTCCGCTCATCGCTGGACCATCAATTGGAATAGAAATGAGTGCAAGTTATCCACCAGGGGTTCAACTTATCGGTGTTTTTTTATATTTTTTTGCAGGAAACGCCAACGACTTTTACTATAGAATACTTTCACCAATCTTCAGCATAGCAACTTTGATAGTCGTATACAAATTTGCCATGTTAATTAATAAGAACAGGAAATTTTCAATTTATGCCACTTCTGTCCTAAGCATCATCCCATTTTTCTGGGAAATATTCATTGCAGAAACTTACCTCATGGCTCTAACCTTAATGCTTACGTTATCTGCCTTTTTTTTCTTAAAGGCAATTCAATCAAATTCTGCTGACGCCAAAAAATATGAAATTATAGGAACTCTATTTTGCGGTTTTGCTGCGCTTACAAGCTATATTGGATTATTCGCTTTTGGTATTTTGTTGCTTTACGGGATAATAAAGAAGGTAGAAGTCAAACGCATCATGTTGTTAGTCACTTTGGCATTAGTTGTTATTGTGCCTTGGTATTCTCGTAATCTGCTATTGCTTGGAAATCCTGTTTTCCCCTTTTTCGGCTTTGGAAAATACTTAGATCCCCTGTTAAAAAGCTCGACTGCTCAACATTTTCAATACTACACACGAATTCCATTTTACGGATGGACTAGTGCCCTCAGCAAAGTAGGCACCGGCATCTTAGCTGTAGCAATAGCTTACCTTACTTTCTCTAAGCGAAAAAACTTCCTAGTGACTCTGCCCCTTTATTTTTTGATCATATGCACCTTAATAATGGCGTTTCATGTTCCGTTTCCACGTTATATAATAATTGCACTGCCAGTTTTAGTAGTGATTTTCTCTAAAATCATAAGATCTGTTCCAAACGCGCATAACTTATCACAAATTACAGCAGTTGTTCTCATATCGTTGATTGTTCTTTCAAGTGCAGCAATGTTGCCAATAATAAATACAGTTAAACCCGCAAGCCTAAATGGTGAAACTCAAACGCAGTATTTATCACGTGTATTTGAAGAAGGAGATGCCTGGCAGTGGATCAACGAGAATACGCCAGCAAACGCCACAATTGCAACCTTTGATATCAAAGAATACTACCTCAGCCGCAACATTCTCGCCCTGGATGGCAATGAATCAGCGCCTATTTATCAAATGGATATTCAAGAAGCTGTAAAGTTTCTACAAGATAAAGGAGTAGATTATGTTCTGAGTGTGCCTTGGGCAAGTCCAATGGATAACAGAATGCCGCCCGCTTATGTCTGGTGTCCACTCACTAAGTATTTGGGTGACCCTGACTATTTGCCTCCTCTATTTGTCGGAAAGTCTGGCACAACTGTATACCATGTTGGTACACTTGAAGAAGATGCGATTTACCAGTCTTTTTCACCGAAAGGCATGGTTGCGCCAATAAAGAGTTCAACTGTCAATCTGACAATCACAAACAGCACTTACACATATGTAAGTAAATGCTACTTGCCAATTCCCGTCGACTACCGAACGGGAATAATAACTGTTTCTGTTAACAGTTCTAAACCTATAAATATTGAATTATGGAATGGGACAATCCCGACAGATCAGATAGAACACCCAGTAGATAACTTTGCGAAAAATTTCATGATCGCCAAATCAGCAGTCACTGACAGTTCAAATTCTGCGATGTCCTTATTACAGTGGCATATAGATAAGGCTGGTTATTTTACAATTCGAGTAATCGATAAAGAAGAAAACTTAGATTATGCTTACAACATAGCTTTGAATATAACCTTCCGCAATTTTTTGGAAATGAAATTTAGTTGAGCAATGACCTCTTTGTCTCGTTTTAATCTTACTTTTACAGAACGACAAATTCCAAGTATTTCGGTTCAACTAACAACACCACTGTTATGAATGCGATTGCCAGTTAAGGATTGCAGTAGAACTTTTGCATCAAAATGACTATTCTAAATAGGGGTTATCGGTTTAGGGGCTAATTCTTTATCAGGGCTTTTGCGGGAAAAGATTAAGCTTGTCGACTTTACAATTTGTGGAACACCAGCAAGGTCTTCAAAAATCATTAAGCCACGAGCAAGTAGAGCAAATGCAGCAATTGGTGCCACCAGTTCGGGATGTGCTGGAACGTTCAGTACTAGTCCAAAAATTCCGATAATTCCAAATTCTTGTACTCCAGCCCCCGCGGGAGTTACTGGGACAAAAGCTAAAGCAGTTACTAATGGGTGGATTAAGAAGTAAGCTATCCAGGGTATCTGGGTAATTCCTAAGGCTAACCCCAAGAAGTACCATTCAAAACCAGTCAAAATCCAACATCCAAATGAGAGCAAGCTTATTTCTGGGATTGCTCTGCGAGCGCTATTGGAACTTTCTTTGTACTCTTCAAGTTTTCCAATTAGGCTACCTGTAAATTTTTTTAGCGGTCTAGAGTTTGCGATTCGGTTGAATAATGAGATGGCCTTATGAGACCATGTGAAAGACGCAAGCAATATTGCGCCTACTAGCATTAAGCTTATGCCTAATACTGCAACTATTAAGCCCACATTGATTCCAACAACCGTCTGAGGAAATAACTGGTTCCAAGTAACTGCAGGAACTACTTTAACTAGGTAAATTACCGCGCCCACTCCACCAACAACTTTAACTAAGAAGTCTATTGTTTGAATTCCCAAAACCGCTGAGAGCCCTTTTGATGTGGGAACGTTCTGGTCTCTGAGATACACTGGTGTAAGTATATAGCCTGATCGTCCAGGTGTGATGTCGCTCGTCAACATTCCTGCGTATTGAGCAAGAAGTGTTTTGCCAAAGGATGTTTTAACGCTGTCCTTACTTAGGACGCACCTTAGCCGTATTGTAAAGAATAGGTTTATTCCAAAGTACATTACGAAAGCAAGAAGCAGGTACTGTACCTTAATCGTAAGCAGAGCATGATAGAGAGAGCCAATCCCTACGTACCAAAGTAATGCTCCGAAAATAGCGACCATGAACACTATTTGCAGAAGACTTCTAACTATTCGCCTTGAATGTTGCGATTTAGGCGTTTGCTCAAGGGGGATTTCAGAGGTTGTCAATGTGCCCTAAATCATCTGCCCAGACAAGCTAATTTTTATGGAAATATTTGTGTAAATCTTGGTTGCCTATTAGAAGAGAGAATAACAAATGCTGCTGATTCAATATTGTTCAGGAAGGTTGTTTGTAGGATTGCAGTGTTTATGTAACTATGTTTGCGAGTTGTATCAGTCAAAACATTGTAGCAACCTATGATAAGTTGAATTGTAGTTCCCTTATGAACACGTTGAAAAATCTGCCAATTATTTGTACTTTTAAAGTTTTGCTTGCCCATGATTATTCCATGTCAGCGTTAATGACCAGTTCGAGTTGTATGGTTGAAGCTAACTCCTTAATAAGATAGCGTTAAATCAATGGTTCATTTCCCGCTCTCGCCATGATTGTCGGCGCCACTCATTTAGTTTTCTAAGGCACTGAATATAGAAACATTTTGCGTTGGATTTGGCATCTATGTTTCTTCCGTTTAACTCATGCAAAGGCATAAAAAGAAAAAGGTAGAAGAAGAATCTCTTAATTGCGGAGTACAAGAAAGAATGAAAAGAAAAATGGTTCTTGTCACTGGCGGTGCATCTTTTATTGGAAGCCACTTGGTGGATAGTCTCCTAAAGATGGACGCTGATGTAGTTGTAGCTGATGATTTTTCCAGCGGAAAACTCGAAAACCTAGAATATCCATTAATTAAAAAGGGTTTAGACAAATGGGAACACGAACATTTGACTGTTTTCAAAGGTGACCTTAAAGATAGAGAGTTCACAAAACTTATGGTAAAAGACGCTGATATTGTATTTCATCTCGCAGCCCTGCATGGAGGAAGGGGCTACATACAGACTCATCCGGCTGAATGTTCCTCCAACATGATTCTGGATCAACTAGTTTTTGAAGAAGCGCATAAGGCTGGTGTAGGCCAAATTTGCTTTGCGAGCTCAGCCTGTGTTTATCCTTCGTATCTTCAAGAAAAGGCAGGGTCAAACTACTTGCTAAAGGAGGATGATGCTGATCCGTTTGTCAGAGATAAGGCATTTGCAGACTTAGAATACGGTTGGGCGAAATTGATGGGTGAAATGGCTCTGAAAGCTTATCACAGGGAGTACGGAATGAAGACAGCTGCAGTACGAATTTTCACTGCATATGGGCCACGAGAAAACGAGACACATGCGATAGTTGCTTTAATCGCCAAAGCTTTTATCAAAATGGAACCTTACGTAATTTGGGGAAATGGAGAACAAGACAGAAACTTCACATATGTGCAAGACATAGTTGACGCTTTGATATTGGCTTCGGAAAAAATTGAAGATGGATCAGTAGTTAATGCTGGACGCAGCGATCGCCTCACTATCAACCAGACTATTGACCTAGTGTTCGATCTGGTTGGTTGGAAACCTAAAAAGATTAAGCGCGACTTAAGCAAACCTCAAGGGGTGGCATCGCGAGCCGCAGATCTAGCCAGAGTGGGCAAGGATCTAAATTGGAGTCCAAAAATATCTTATCGGGAAGGCTTCAAGAAAACAATCGATTGGTATTTTGCAAATCACAGTGTCGCAACAGTTAAGTCAAACTTAGATACATCGCTCGTTGAGCGATAAACCTTCAAACAAAATCAATTCAAGTGAGGGAAAAATGAGGTGAAAACAGAGCCTGTTCAAAATGAAATAGGGTGTCCACTTCCAGAGGTGGAGAAGCGGATAGCTTTGATAATGCCAGTTTACAACGAGGCAGACACTATTGAAAGCACTGTTAGAGAAATCAATGAGAAATTAATTACCAAGATGGGTAACGTTGACATATGGGTTTTTGAGGACGGTAGTACTGATGGAACCAAAAAAGTCCTTGAGAAATTAAAAGAGGAATTCTCTGGTTTGCACGCTGAAATGACTGGGCAAAGGAAAGGTTATCCCCGTGCTATGAAAGAAGCTTTTCTCAATATTAATGCAGGAGAATACGATTATGTTGTGGCAGTGGATTCTGATGGACAGTATGAGCCAGACGATTTTTTTAAACTTTGGAGTGTCATGCAACGGGATTCACCAGACATAGTTATGGGAAGACGAATGACAAGGCAAGAACCACCTTATCGCAGGTTGCTTTCTAAAGGTTTGCAGCTTTTGGAGAGAGTAATGTTTCCCATAAAATGCAAGGATGTAACGAGTGTTATGCGACTTTTGAGAGTTGACTTGGCACATAAAATAGTGGGAGACATAAAGTATTCACCATATAACTTTTGGCTTGAGTTTACTGCGCGAATGTCTTTAAAAAGATATAAGATTGTGGAAATCCCTATTACATATCGGGAACGAGCAGGAGGAAGCCGAGTTTACAGTGTGAAAAAAATACCTGAGGTTGTCTTGTCAGAATTCCGAGCGCTACGAGCTGTGAGAAGTGAGCAATCAAAAAGCAAACCTTGAAGGGGACTTTTTTAACCTCTAACTTTCAAAAACGATTGTGAAGATTTCCCCAATAGAAAAATTCTTAAGCAAATTGAATTCAAATAGTTAATCATCAACAAAAAGGTGATACTTTAAGTTGAAAAAACAAATAAAAATTATGCTTGCTTTTGTTATCATGATTGCTTTATTTTTACCAACTTTTGCAGGGACTGCTAAAGCTTTCCAAACTGGTTATGTAAATACGGCTTATCCGCTTCAAAACGCTGTAACTTATGATGGAAAATGGACAAATACTAATGAATGGGTAGATGCTATGCCCAGCAATTTCGGAACGAACGCTGCTTGGAGAGAGAAATACGAGCTATTATCCAGTGGTACTACCTTTACAGTTTACGACGACCTAATCATTGAAACCTGGGACAACACCAACGACGCAGGAGACTACTATCAAATTTGTATTGACTCTACAGCTACCGGCGGCTCAACTCCACTAACCAGCGACTACATAATTAATATTACAGGGCATTCACCTACCGCTACTGTACAGTGGTATCAAGGAACAGGCACTGCGTGGACAACTTGCGCCGCACCAACCACAATCACATGGGGCGAATCATTAGCCCCCGCTTCACCGACGACAACCTTCCCACACTATACACTTGAAATGCAAATAGACAAAACGTTTACGACCCCAGAACTTGGGATGCGAGTCGCATATTATGATGCACATGCAGGTGGCTATGGACTTCAAGCATGGCCACCAACGTCCGCAGATGTCCCAAGTAATTGGGGTGATATTCCATACGACATGAACCCGATTCCCGAAAGTTTGAACCTTGGCTTTATAATAGCATTATCTTCTGTCGCCATCATTGCTGGCTCGGTGATCCTCCAAAAACGATCAAAAATAGCTAAGTTTGCAACTAAGACTGTTTGATAGAGTTAAAGAAGAAGACCCCAATCGCTCCCTTTTTTCTTGTTAAATATTTTTAATATTTTTTCGGTGAAGCATTTTGTTTTTCCAAAACCATTCCAGTCGTTCTACCAATCCAAATCGCTCAATGCAAACAATCAACAAAATGAATAAAAATATCCAAATGAAACCGAATAATTCTCCATATGTATTGTGAAAGATCATCCCAGCATCGTTTCCATACTGGAGATTAATAACTACGATCGAATATATCCTTAGAACACTTGCGAAAAAGGTTCCGAAAAGCCCAATAAAAAAATAAAGTAGTTTTCGAAAACCTGAAATGTTTATTCTTTTAAAGAAAACTAATATTATTAAAACATAAAGAAGCAGACTATAGACTCCTGCACATGCCCAAGAGATTGTAACGCTTGTCGCTTTTCCTCCAATTCCGACGGTTAGGGCGGGAACCAAGGAACCGCCTGTATGAGCAGGATAATTTAGCATCACACCATAGCCTAAAATATCAAAAAGGGCAGCAGTTGTAGCTGCTAGTGGAAGAGCGAACTCTTGGAGAGGTCGAAAAACACCAAAAGGAAAGATTGTATCCAACATGTATGCAATGCTTATCGCCCCAAGAACAGCTAGAGAAATACTGAATATCTTCAGTCCCCTTGCTTTATATGCAAGGAGGATAGCCGTCAAAAAGCAAATAAAAAATACCATGTATTCTACAGATATTGGCCATTGCAGATGTAGGAAGTCTGAGGGTTGATTGGTCGAGGTAACACTTGGGATTCCGATGGTATGTCCTATTTTTAGAAATGTTAAATCTAAGCCAAAAAAGTTAGTTGCCAAAACATAAATCGTTGGAATAACGGCACAAACCAGAGAGGCAAGAAGTAAGGAACGATTTTTCGGTTTCTTATCAACGATTTGTTGCCAACCGAACGCTGACTCTAACACTAAGAACCATGCGAATATTGCATAGAACATTCTGCCTTTCCAGGTTACATCAAAACTAAAAGTATGGTTAAAATACGCGTTTTTCCACGGTTCAAAACTATTGGTTGCGCTATTATAGCGGTAGTTGAACCCTTCGAGGTTGTAATAATCTAAAAAGGCCAACAGCAGTATCGGCAAAACAATGCAAATAATCAAAGCTATGTGAAACCAGTATTTTTTCAACCATCGCCACTCGCTTAAATTATCTATTGGGTACTAAACCCCTTTTTAGGTTTTCCCAAAAAACCAGACCACTGAAATTTTTGATCCTTAGAGCTGATTTGCGGCCATATGCAGCTATCATTTGATCTTTGGAGAAAGGAAGTACGCAAGAATTTAGCTCAAAACTTCAATAAAACACAATCTAAAAAGCCCAAGATTTCACAACTCAAATAGTTATCATGAGGTAAAGAACCTTAAATTACTGTACGTGAGTTAGGTTGCATGGACAAAAATGTAAGTAGGTGCTGGCCAACTGATGAACCCTTGTATATTGAGTATCATGACCAAGAATGGGGTGTTCCAGTTCATGACGACAGGAAATTGTTTGAGTTTCTGGTTTTAGACGGTTTTCAAGCTGGACTTACCTGGTGGCTTGTTCTTCAAAGAAGAGAAATCTTCAGAAAAGTTTTTGACAACTTCGACCCAGCCAAAGTCGCGAAATACACCATAAAAGACATGGATCGAATAATTAAAACCTCAGGAATAATAAAGAACAAAGCTAAAATTGCTGCAACAATCAACAATGCTCAACAATTCCTGAAAATTCAAAAGGAATTTGGTTCATTCGATAGGTACATCTGGCAATTCGTCAACGGAAAACCAAAAGGTAACTCTTTTAAAAGCCTTGAGGAGCTGCCAGCTATGACTGAAGAATCAGAAGCAATTAGCAAAGAACTCAAGGAAAGGGGGTTCAAATTCACAGGACCAACTATCTGTTATGCATTTATGCAAGCAGCAGGCTTAGTAAACGACCATCTAGTAAGCTGTTTCCGACACAATCAAATCCAAAAACTATCATAACATACAGATTAAATCGATCCTAAAAGAAAGCGTACGTTGCAGCAGTTGACGTTGCCACTTTTGCCCCTTCTAAGCAGGAAGAACACTAAATAGAATCAGTTGTGACAACCGTATCATCTATAAGCTAGATTTTTCTTGACTCTAAACCTTACGATTTACTTTATCAATTCAATGGAATCGGCTCAGTTATATTCTAAGAAAATTCTAATTCAAAAGTTTTAAATTGTAACAATTGAGAAATTAAAGAAAACCAAGGCACAATGGAGATGAGGAAATGAAAAAAATCTTAGTTTCGCTTCCCGATGAAGTAATCAAAATTTTAGATAGAGAGTTAGTTGGAAAAGTTGGCAAAGACCACAGTGACACTTTAAAAACAATTATAATTAATTGGCTAAGCGAACACGGTTACTTGGCTAAAGGTGTGAAACAAAAAGAGCAAGAGACAAATAAAGAACATCTGCACGATAACGAAACATTTTACACCAGTTAACACAAAGTTGTCGCTGTCTTAGCAATCAAGATTTTTGCTCAACTTACCTTAAAAGCTTAATATACAATAAGTTAACGATATTTCACTGAGCGAAGCAAAAGTGTTCAAAACAGTAGGATTAATCGCCAGCTATAACAAAAAACAAGCTTTAAAACTCATTGAAGAAATAGCAGAAACCCTTAAACAGAATGGGTTAAAGGTTTACATTGAAGAAACGTTGGAGGGAATAGTCACCTCAAAGGAAGAATTCGTTCCCCTCGAAAAAATGAAGACGGACTTCTTAATAACAATCGGCGGCGATGGGACTATACTACGTACATGTTTAAACATTCCTAAACCTGAACCGCCAATATTAGCCATTAACATGGGAAGCCGAGGATTCTTAACAGAAGTTGAACCTAAAAACACAAATGAAGCAATAAAGAGAGTCCTGAAAGGCGACTTCAAAATAGAAAAATGCACAAAATTATCGGTTTCAACTGACGAAGAAACAATGCCCGATGCCTTAAACGATGTCGTCATCGCAGCTGGGGAACCATCAAAAATAGTTCATATACAAATATGCAAGAACGAAAAACCAATCCTCAAATGTCAAGCAGACGGCATAATCATTGCAACCCAGACAGGTTCTACAGGATATTCGCTATCAGCAGGAGGGCCTGTCTTAGACCCTGCAATAGAAGCCTTTGTCATAACGCCCATTTGCTCATTAACGGTTTTCCGTTCATTAGTTTTTCCAGCAGATTCAACAATCACATTTAACATATCAAGACCAGATGAAACCCTTGTTTTAATTGACGGAAACTATCGCAAACTGGTAAACTCTAAAGAGCAAAAACTGAAAGTCACTGTTTCCAAGAATGTCACCTCTTTTATCAGGTTTGAAACCGACTTTTACAATCGACTAAGAAGCCGATTGCTTTTCAAGGGAACGGAATGAAAGCTCAAACTAACACCCAGCAAAAACGAATAATCGTTTTAGACACATCTGCTTTCTTAGCCGGCTTTGACCCGTTTTCTTTAAGCGCAGAGCAAGTAACTGTACCCATGGTCGAAGAGGAAATAAAAAGGAAATCAATGAATATGCTCCGGTTTACAACTGCAATAGAGAATGGAAAACTAAAAGTCAAATCGCCTGCGAAAGAATTCTTGATTAGTATCAGGAAACAATCAAGTAAAGTTGGCGATTCTTTCAAACTATCAGAAACTGACAACCAGCTTTTGGCTTTAGCCTTAGAATTGAAATCTGAAGGTTGCATTCCCCAAATTGTGACTGATGACTACTCAATTCAAAATGTCGCCACTCAACAAGGAATAGAATTTTTAGCTGTAGCAACGGTTGGCATTAAACGTCTTTTACAATGGATCAAGTATTGCCCAGCTTGCTACCGAGAATATCCCTCAACCAGTTCAAATAGAGAATGCACAATTTGTGGAACAGTTCTAAAGAGAAAGCCACGCAGAACAATCAAGAGCGTAAAAGGAAAGATATCCTAGCCCTTTTTTGAAACCTCAATAATTGTGTCTTCAACTATATCCATTGCAGCTGCAAGCATATCAGTTTGTATAGTAAGCGGCGGAACTATCCTAATCGTTGAAACACCACATGTAACAACTGCAACTCCCCGCTTCCATGAATGCAACATAACTTCAGATGCCTTTTGTGGGGCATGCTTTTTCGAATCTTTGTCCTCGACCAGTTCAATACCAATCATCAGACCCATACCACGCACATCACCAACTATACGACACTTCTCTTTCAGCTCTTCCAACCTTTTCATTGCATAAGTTCCTTGCTTGTTTGCATTGTCAAGCAGTTGTTGATCCTTAATAGTATCTATAACTGCATTCGCAGCAGCGCATGACAAAGGATTTCCTCCGAAAGTACTTGCGTGTGAACCGCCAGTCCAATCCATGATTTTCGCGTTAGCTATTGCCGCTCCGATTGGCAATCCTGAAGCCAAAGCCTTTGCACTACAAATAATGTCTGGTTCGACGCCCCAGTGTTCAATGGCAAACCATTTGCCAGTTCTACCTATACCCGATTGAACTTCATCATCGATAAGTAATATATGATATTTATCAGAGATTTTTTTGATCCTTTGGAAAAACTCTGAAGGAGGAACCACATAGCCGCCTTCCCCTTGGATTGGTTCGAACAGAATTGCAGCTACATCTTCAGTAGGCATGTACTTTTGCAAGACTTGTTCTTCAATAAAATCGGCACACCATAAATTGCACTCTGGATTTTGGAGTTTGAAGGGACAACGGTAGCAATAAGGGTAGGGAACCTGAGTTACACCGGGCATTAAAGGAGCAAAGTGTCTCCTTTGCGCTGGCTTGCTGGCGGTGAAAGCTAGTGAACCCATGGTGCGTCCATGGAAAGCGCCGATAAAACCGATGAACAACTGCTTGCGTGTGTGCCATTTAGCCAACTTTATTGCGGCTTCAACTGCCTCTGTCCCGCTGTTTCCAAAAAAAGTTTTTTTGTTAGACTCACCCGGCGCAACTCTCGCTAACTTTTCTGCCAAATTCACAACTTCTTTGTAATAGAAATCTGTGTTAGAATAATGTAGAAAACGATCGCATTGATTCTTTATAGCTTCAACTATGCGAGGATGATTATGGCCAACATTCATACATCCGATACCGGAGTTGAGGTCAATGTATTCGTTTCCATCAACGTCTTTAACAATGCAATCATTCGCTGAGTCAACAACAAGTGGATAATATCTTGTATAAGAGGGCGAGACAAATTGTTCATCTTTAACCACAAGCTCTCTTGCCTTGGGACCTGGTGGGGAAACAACAATTTTGGGATAAGGTATCATTTGTGGAAGAACTCCGACAAAAAGCCTAGTAATAAAGCAATATTAACCTTTACTAGACAGCAGTTTCCTTCATTTGACCAAGAATATATGAATAATTGGCCTATAACAGAAATAAGAGCAAAATTAGAAATAATCCTTCCAATCCAAAAACCGGAATCAAAGTTTGTTTTGCCTTCTTGACTGCCTTATCAACAAGAAACGTAATTGCTTTTAAACGGTCTTCTCCAATTACCCTAACTTTGGGAACAACAAAACGTAAAAAACCAGCTTTCGATGCTTCCAAGCTTGCTTCTGCCTTTTTTGCAGCTTCACAAATATAGCTAGTAAGCAATTCTTGGTCCATAGCTTCACCGACAGGATGATAACCCCGCCGTCCAGTAACCAATGCACTCACCGCATGTGTATCAGTAGTGAAAACTTCGCTTTCATCAAAACCTAAAGAGGCTAAGGCATCAAGAATTTTTTCGCGCAACTCAGGAATCATATTATTTCCATCTATGACTGCATAAACGGTCTTTTGATTATTAACTTGAACAACCACTGCCGTAATTCCGCCAGTGCCCATTCCTGCCTTCAGAGAAAACTCGCTTGGAAACACGCTAGCTGCCCCAACCTTAAACTGTTTTGTCGTTAAATTAGCTGTTTTTTGAAGACATCTAGAAGCGGCTCTTTGTAGCGAGTCCAAATGCTCTTCCGTATCAACAGTGTCAGTTAGACTGTTATGAGCATTAATTATTAAAGCATCTTTTAGGCCGTATTTTTCTGCTTCAGCGCGAATGATTCGACCCAACTCTTGGGGCAAGTCTTCAGTTGTTCTTGGAGCGAGGGTAAAAGAAACGAGAGCAATATCTCCGAAAATTTGGCAACAAGCAGTAGCTGGACCATCAGTAACCTTAACAAAGGGTGTAGCCAAATCGATTAATCCCTTAAACTTAGCTGAAGTCATAATCTGAGTAACTATTTTATGATTCTGCGCCTGTGAGGGTAAATCAAGTTCATGACCAAGAATACCTAAAGGAGTGCAAGCATCGCAACCATATTCTTCTTGATATTTTTGTTTTAGAAGTGATGGTAAAAGGCTACTGCCAATATTCTTGAATGGACCAGGATGTACATGGGGAACAATAAAAGCAGCTTTAGGCTTAGAAGAATCAAACTTTAGAAGAGTAACTTCAATGTCTTTGTCTTCACCCATTTCTTCAAGGTACTTTTCCAGAGGCGCGTTTTGATCTGTTACCCAATTAATAATGAAAGCTCTAAACAAAGATATTGAATGCAACGAATAAGTCTTCTTTCCTAAACGCTCAATAAATGAAAAAAATAGAATAACTGCAAACAAAGCAATTGCCGGAGAGATTACTATGAAAGGCAAGACTTGCAGAGGAGAAATACTTGAAACACCAGCCCAAAAAACAACAAAAGCTGCTATACAAAGAGTAGGTTGAAGCAAGACAGATAACCCCCTTCGCCAGCTTGCAGACGTTGAGGTTGCATAAAGAACGATAAGTCTAAGAGTAATAATAACGACATATCCTAACAGGCAAAGTTTTACCCATAATAGAAAATCAAATGAAAATCGTAAAATAACGCCTAAAATGATAAAGACAAGCCAGAATAGCCAGCTAACCAAAGAGAGTACTAGGGTACGTCGCAAAGAAAAGATGGGGTCGCGCTTAAGGATCAGTTTGCTAACTGCGAAGTCAGACACAAAGGTCAGAACAAAAAGCAAAACACCAAGAACAAAACCATTAGTGAATCCTTGCAATGTGGGAAAGATAGCAAAGACAGAAAGTCCAACACCAAAAACACAGAGTATTGCCATGGAAGAAATTGCTTTTGTAAATGAGGGAAGGAAGAACATGGAAGAATAATGTTTGGATGCACTATCTATTGAGCGATTAAGTGAACTCTTACTCTCCATAGTTCCAACTCAGTTTGGGTCCTTAAGGAATACAAAGCTTATAAAAGCTTACTTTAGTTGAGCTACAGGAAAGCAAATAATACAAATTTCTCAACATCAGTCAAGCACGATAGTTATAATTTACTATGAAAAGATCAAAACAAACTTAAAAACTCTCCACTCGCCATCAATATTGACCCCCGAAACCATGATTAGAAAGGAGTAATTGTTTTATCTTTAGATTAACAATTATATTAATTTGCGAGCTCTATGTCAGATCGAGATTTGCCGCCTTCAATATTTCATATGCTGGAAAAGAATGTAGGCAAGAAAATCAGAGTCATTATCGATCCAGCTTATGGTTTTGAAGGCGTGCTAGCAGCAGTAACGCATGAACCATCGGGTATCTGGCTATCAGACGCAGAAGCCATCGTTTTAAGATCAACCATTGCCCAGCCAATCCCCCAAGTTGCCAGCAGGGAAGAAAGAAGTGAACTGTTTCTTCATCTAAACTCGGTTCAAAGAATAGAAGTCTTACACTCCACTCAACCAAGAAGGTAGAGAAGCGATTAGCCAGCGAAAAATATTTTCGCTAGAACAGAAATAACAATTAACGAAACTGACAAAACAATAAGCAATTCAGGTCTAATTTTTATGCCTTCAGTCTCTTCCTCAAAGAACCTAAGCAAACCTGCACTTGCCGCAGGCATTGGACCTGTCTCTTTCTTTTTCCGTCTACTCACTAATATTCCCTGTCTTCTCATGTATTGCCAGCATTTAATTAATCTTACGCAGATTCAATACTAAATACGAGTTTCTTGTCGTTTTGCTAAAATGTTTAAGCTAAGGAAGAGTACAAATAAGTTCAAACAGGTGATACTATGCATATCTATGAATTCCAAGAAATGATGCGGCAATTGTATTTCAAAAGAGATTTTGAACGTGGAGTCACTGGAACATACAATTGGTTTGTTGATGAGGTTGGAGAACTAGGTGAAGAAATCCAAAAAGGAACAGATCGAGAGGCCACCGAGAAGGAGTTTGCTGACGTGATTGCGTGGCTAGCCTCTCTCGCCAACATAATGGGAATTGACCTCGAAAAATCAGCAATTAACAAATATAACAATAAATGCCCAAAATGTCAAAAATTACCATGTCAATGCATTTTTTAGCTTTCCAATCGCCTTTGTCCTATTCCCGTAAGCTTCCAGTAATATGGTCTGCGCCCATTCCGGCTAACTATACCTTCATTTTCAAGAAGTCGCAAGTGATGTATCACAACAGTATAAGGTAATAACACTCCCTTTGATATCTGAGAGGCAGTAGACAGCTTATTTTCAACAATTTGCAATACCCTTGTTCTGGCTAAAAGACCACTCTTTACGTTTCGGATGTTTTGCAAATATGCATTCGGATGAAAATTTTCCTTAATGAAACTCACCAAAAGATAATCAGATAGTTTACATTGAAAAGCTTTAGCTTAATCGAAATCAAAAAGTTTAGACTGCTTTGGCTTTTTGTTGTCAAACATTGAAGCAATCTCCTCTTTTATGAGGTCCATACGTTGAGTGTAGTAATTAGGTAAGCCATAAGTATCGACAAGTTTCTGAGCGGCAACCAAGTATTTCTCAATTCCGCCACGATAGACAGTAAGAGTTAACTTTCCGCCGCAACAAGGACATTTCCCTTTTAGAGGCAAACGGCGAAATTTTTTGTTGCAAGATTTACACCTGAACCCTTGTGTTGAGAAAGCGCGCAAATTGCCTGCAATGTCTCTGATAAAGTGGGTTGTTAGAACTTTTAGTGCCACGCGTTTTACATCTACAGCATCTATTCGTGAGCCTAGCTCCAACTGCATATTGAGTTTTTCGATCATCGACTTAAATTCTTTATAAGAACTATTAGCGTTGCCAAGGTTTATGTTAGACACTGGAGTGGTAAAATGAAAACCTTCGAACTGCGCTTCAGTTCCAAGTCTATGACTTATAACATCCATAATTGAACTAACAGCTCTAACATCTGATTTCTCCTCAGTTCTGTGGTAGAATTCCAAGGGGTAAGAGGCGTCGACGTCAAAATCGTGCGCTTGCCTTTGAACTTCCTTAGTATTAACAAAAGGAATTAGCAGTATTGGAGCATCCATAATTCCTCCTATCTGAGCAGGCAAATAAATGCGAGAGAAATTGAGAAGTGTATCTAACGCCAACATGATCGCATCTTCATCGCCATCACAATCTCGGCGCTTAGCTGAGTGCCAAATTGGATGAGCATAAATTACATTACGGTCAGTGTAACCGATAATGCGTCCTAAAATACATGCACAAGTATGAGGAGCCAAACCGAAAATTAAATGCCCAACAAGATCTTCAGCTTTCTTAACGTTGTAGTAAGCTGGAAGCTTGTATACCCTTGACAACAAGTCATCAATAAAATCGGCAATCTGAACAAAGTAGTCACCCGCTCGCCAAGGAACAACAATATCCTGAACTTTAAGCTCACAGACTTGTCTTGGATCAGTCAAGTTTGCACCATAAATGTCGGTGTTATAACCTAGTTGTTTTATCTTTTCAACAGACACTCCAACTTCAGCAGGCGTAAAATGAGTTAAAGGAGCATTTGTTGCGTCAAATCGGATAGTTCCATCTTTGTAAACCGATAAATCATATCTCGCCCGCAAAAGTCCCTTTTCAATAATTTCAGGGGTTTTGTCTTTATTTGTTAAACCTTTGACGCCTCTTAGAATTTTTGGAGCTTGATAACCAAGTGAATCGCAAGCTTCGCTAACAATGTCTTTGAAGTTTACCGGTTGCCGTTGGTATTGGACAGCATCGGTTTTGCAGGCGGGACAACTTGTATCTTTTAAGAGCCTGCCACAACGAGGACAACTACTCTCAGGCAGAGTTTTACAACCACAACTATTGCATTTTACCTTTAAAGTGTAAGTTTTGCACTCTGGACATTTCCTTTTAATCAACTCAACGAAAACTGGACCTTGCTTAGCTGCTTCTAGAAGGTCTCTATGGGAACCTCCCGAAAGACTGACAGGAAAAAGAACGTGAACGGGAGGCTTCATATCTCGCCTCTTAGCTTTCTCAGGCCTCCCCATGCGTGCTCCGACATAAGTAGGTGCTTTGTTTTTAATTTGCACTCCTGAAAACAGACTGATTGCTTCAAGCACCGAAGCATTTTGAGAAAGCTCCATCATGTTTGTTTTGGCATAACCAAGGCTAAATGCTAAAACAGTAGCAGCTTCACCTTCAAGCAAAATCTTGTTGTTTACAATTTTATGAGGAGCAAAAATTCGCCTTAGCAACATCACAACTTCTTCGTTGGAGTTCCCAAAAATCCGATCAACAATGTCGTCTTCAAAACAAACTTCTGCAGAAGTTAACCATCTTCTTAATAATTCAACCTCGCAGATATTTGATAAATTTGACCAAAAGAATGTAGCCCACGGATGCAAAGGCACACCCAAATGCTGACTAAGAAGAATTGCTTGTTTAGCTGTTGGTTTGTTGTTAAATGGATCATCCAGAAATGATTTTAGTTCTTCTATTGAAATCTTAGCATTTTTCGCTGCCATCTTGTAATTTGTACCAAATTTTTCTGTAAGAGATTTCTGTAAATCTTTAGACCACCACTCCTCAACATACCCCGAAGGTGGCAGCCCTTTACTGGTATATAGAAAGTCGCCAAAACTAATCAGTATGTCACCTAAAAACAAAATCTTTTGAATTTTACCTTTAACTTCTTCAAAATTTTCTAGTGACACCCGGACCACAGAGTCATCTTTTAGCAAGACAATAGGAGGCTCAATGCTGTCTACGGGAACTGTAACACATCCCTTTCCAGGAAGCTCTAAACGCATTTGTGTCCCTGAAGCAAGAAAATTCTCTAGCACGTACATAGTTGCGGGATGAATCCCCACAGCTGAGAGACCAGTGTTTCGAGATCGACCATACCTTAACCTGAAGCCACCACGTCTTGAAGGAAAAGCAAAAATTGGTCTTCCAGCAATCACATCATCCATAAAGCCCCCTGATTTTTTTTCTGATTTCTTTTTGAATTCTCTTAACCAATCCCAACCTTGGAAACCAAGTTTTTCAATAATTACAAAGACTTTTTGAGCTCGCCCAACAATTCCATCGTTGACTACCCTAAGAGCGCCTCCTCTTACGCGGTTTGTTTCAATTCTAGGAAGATTTCTGTAAGAGGATACTTCTACCGGGTCAGATTCAGTGCCTGTAACTTCAACAGGAATAAGACTAAGCGCTCTTCTTAACTCCTCGTCAGGAATGTGATATTGAAAACGACCAACCGATCGCTCATACAATCGTAATTCTTCTATGAAACGGGAAACTTCTTCATCCGAAGGCTTATACTTATCTAAACCTAACTGACGGCGCACAAAATCGCCTACGACTAAAGTTAATGCCTGATCAGTACCGCCTGCTGAACGGATCGGCCCTGCAAAATATATTGCTAAATAGCGTGTTCTGTCAGCGTTGGTTTTTATTTTTACTTGTGCTATGCCTTGTATTGGTGCAGCTGTTAATCCTTCAGTGAAAATTGCAAGAGCGGTCCTGATAGCCTGTTCAGCGGCTATTTCAGGATCCATATTTCCGAATTTACCTAAAACAATTTCTTCAGCAACTTTAAACGCGATTTCTTCTCTTTGAATTTTAGTGTTTAATTCTCTTATGCTAAGCGCTACTTGTTTGGGTCCAACTAGCCCTTCTACTAAGTCTGCAATGTCTTTTGCAATTATGCACTCCGTTTTTAGTGACGGGTCTAAACCTTTTAATCTGGCGCTATCGCTGATGGCATACAAATGCTTGAGTGTGTTTTCCATTGTTTCAACGTAGTTTTGATAGCCTTTGCTGATGTTCAAAGCTCAGCTTCCCATCGCATGATATAGACCAAAGGGTTATTTTGGCTTTCTAAAGACGAACTGAAAAAGTCAAGAAGGCAGAACAAGCACTAAGGTTTAACGCTCTTTATTGCTCCGATAATTTCAGATACTCTTTGTTTAGCATCACTTGTTTCAGTAACGTTTCCGGTAACGATGATATCTGCACCTGCCGAGGCGGCTGCTAAGGCTTGCTGCTTAGTTCGTATTCCACCACCCACTATTAGTGGAATTTCAATCAACTGTTTGACCGCGCAAATCATTTCGGGAGGCACAGGAGTTGCTGCTCCAGAGCCACCCTCTAGGTAAATGAAACGCATCCCAAGGTATTGTCCTGCTAGAGCATGAGCAGCGGCAAGTTCAGGTTTATTGTAAGGAACTGAGATCGCTTTTCCCACAATTCCAGCAGTGCCACCTTCGCCAACAATTATGTAGCCCATTGAAATAGGTTCTAATCCATACTTTTTGACAAGTGGAGCCCCTAGAATCTGAGCGCCCATAAGAAAGTATGGATCAACTGAATTTAGAAGAGACATAAACCAAATAGCATCTGCATAGCTGCTAATGCCAGTTATGTTATTTGGAAAAAGTATTGTAGGTATTTTAACAGAACTCTTAATGGATTTTACAACATCGTCAAGGTGATTTTGGGAAGCAAAAGTTGAGCCTCCAATCATTATTGCAGCGGTCCCGCTGTTCTTAGAGTTTTCAGCAATATTAATAGCACCCTGAACTGACACTTTTTCCGGGTCAATAAGGGTTATATGAATTGAGCCTTCAGCTTTTATTTTTTCGAGCAAGTAGCTTTCGATTGGCCCAAGCATAATATGAATCCCATATTTACTCTTTTTTTACGTCTTTTACTGGGGTTCTCTTCGCAGTACCATAAACTCTGTCGGTTAACATGCAGTAAACGTCTACTTCTCCCTGTGCAGGTTTTATTGGAAATTCTTCTTTAAGTCCGCAACTGCTGCATTGCGAAACAGCATGACCATCTTCCCGAAACAATTCAACTCTTACTGTTTCCTTCCCGCATGTTGGGCAAGAGAAAAATTTAGGCAAACGTTTCTTAGGAATATGAACAACTTTCTTCCTTCTTCGCCCCAAACATAACAGCCTTCTAAATGAGGGTAATATTCAATTAATATTTATCCTTGTCCTTAAATACTTGCCTACAAACTCAAGAATATGACGCTGCGTGACAGACTAATTGAAATTAACGCCTTCTGTGTTAGAAATAGACTTTTCTGAAGCTGAAAAAAGGATATGCCGTTTCATCAAAGAGTATATTGACAACGCTGGAGCCAAAGGCATTGTTCTTGGCTTATCAGGCGGGATTGACAGCGCGACCATTGCGGCACTCAGCAGTAGGGCAATAGGGGGAGAAAACGTGTTAGGCCTTATGCTGCCAGAAGAAGAAAATTTTAGCCAAAAAGACATCGATGACGCTAAAGTGGTTGCAGATAGATTTAACTTGAAAACTCAAATATGCGACTTGTCACCCGTTTTAAAAAGTTTCTACAAAGAAATTCCAGTGTTTGACCCAAAAGACAGACTTTGCAAAGGAAACGTTAAGGCAAGAACTAGAATGATTTACCTTTACTACAATGCTAACAAGTTCAACAAGATCGTCTGCGGTAGCTCAGATAAATCTGAAACAATGATGGGTTATTTTACTAAGTGGGGAGACGCAGCCGCAGACATAACACCGATAATGGATCTATACAAAACGCAAGTTCGACACTTAGCCATTCACTTGGGAATCTCGAAGGAGCTTGCTTTAAAACCGTCAACACCGGCACTTTGGCCTGCCCAAATGGCCGAAACAGAACTTGGCATCAGATATGAAACTTTGGACCTTGTCCTATATGGTCTAGAAAGGTTCATGACATCTAAAGAGATCGCCGTACAAATAGGCATCGAAAAGAGTATTATTGACAAAGTCAAAAGCAGGTGGCTCGCCAACGAACATAAGAGAAGAATGCCGATCGCTCCCAAAATTGGATTCAGATCGGTGGGAAACGATTTTAGGCTTCCAAGACACACTTACTAAAGTGATTGCAAATGAAAGATAAAATAAAGCTTGCCCTTTGTCAAATAAGCAGCAAAAGAGAAGACAAAGAAGCAAATCTGCAAAAAATAGAAAAATTAACGGTCAAAGCAAAAGAGCAAGGGGCAGATCTCGCAATTTTCCCAGAGATGTCATTAACAGGATATGTGATCAAAGACCAATTTTACGATATGGCAGAAACTATTCCAGGACCAACAGTTCAAAAAATTGAAGCCTTGGCCAAGAAAACGGGCATGCACATTATTTTTGGAATGCCTGAACTAAGTGAGAAAACCCAGGCAACAATTTATAATACTGCCGTATTTGTTGGCCCTAAAGGGCTTATCGGCAAATACCGAAAAATGTACCTGCCAACCCACAGCGTATTTGAAGAGAAGAGGTATTTCCGCCCAGGTTATCAAGAAGCCGTATTCTCATCGGAAATAGGCACTATCGGTTTATGCATTTGTTACGACATTTTCTTCCCAGAAGTTACAAGAATAGCACGTTTGAAAGGTGCAAAATTAATAATCTGCATTTCTGCATCCCCAGCAGTTCGAAAAAGTTACTTTGAAGTATTGACCTGCGCTCGAGCAATAGAGAACACGGTGTTTCTAGTTTACGCTAATCTTTCAGGTGTTCAAGATGGTTTGCAATTTTGGGGAGGAAGTCGGCTGGTAAGTCCAAATGGAGATATCGTTGCTAAGGCAAAATATGACGAGGAAGACTTTGTTATTTGTGAGTTAGATTACAATGATTTACGGGCAGCAGAGGCGTTTATTCCCGCGTTAAAAGATTTGCGACCAGAATTGTTTGATAAACTTAAAGAGTACTCGGAGCAAATTTAGACCGATAAGCATGGTTTGCCTAATCACAATCACATCACAAGGTAACCACATAGTGTGATATCAAGTGAATTAGTCCAAATCACAACTTCTTCTTTGATGACCGGTGACATCACAAAGGTGATTTGACTGTGATTTGGGTTCGCCTGGGTTAACTCAATTACGTTGATAGCGTAAAAAATGTGTTTAAGGAATACTTTAAATTGCATAGACTTCTGCAAATTTGAGCAAGAGTGATTGAAAAGTTGGAAATAGAAACTGCGCTTTTTCTTTAAATTCAATAATGAGTCTCAGCCAAAATGATGAAGTAAATTGCTTCTTTGCTTTAAATTGCATCTAATCAACACCTAAAAGGAGAAGAGAAGTAAAGTTTGCTTTCTTTTGCTTTTTGTGTCAATATTTGAACGTATAAGAGCACCTTAATGAGTTATCATAGCCATGGAGAAGCTTTAAAAACCGGGCACAGTATACAAAACTGTATTCATTATGGCATACGGAGACTTCACGAATTTGAAGTTAAAAGACGGCGTTCAAGCTTGGCTAAATGGTGCATTAAACGACCCCCTTGTTAAAATACTGGCTAAAAATAGTCAATTAACCAAAACGCAGTTAGAAACATTATTGATAGACATATTAGCTGATAATATATCAGGTAAACAGCTTAAATACGATGAAAAAGCTGCATTACGCTTAACTAAGGCTAAAATAAGCCGTGGATCCTTTAATAGGACATTAAAACAGTCTAAAGAAAAT
>Ga0326726_10000623_pt1 | contig 32351 bp, 32 predicted proteins | sample MHFenrmetagenome_2_FD_207603 | JGI IMG/M metagenome (GOLD analysis project Ga0326726, IMG submission 207603) | Lab enriched peat soil microbial communities from Michigan Hollow, Ithaca, NY, United States - MHF15MN | ecosystem: Environmental > Terrestrial > Soil > Wetlands > Peat | place: USA...
CTGCGATCGTAGTCAGAACTTCAACGTCCCCCTCCTGCGGCAGTTTCGAATAACTGAGGCCCGCCTTGGTGAGAAAGTCCCGCGCACGGTCGCAAGGCGTAGAGGGGTTGGCGAAGAGGTTGAAATGACAATCGCGCGCAGCCACCGTTATCGCGGCGCGATTTTGGTACTCGCCCAGCGCGGGGTTGGCGTAGTGAGTCACCCCTTTGAAGAGCGGGATGTAGGTAAGCCCTGCGAGCAGGCAGCCGGCGACGATGAAGGGCTTGCGGCCGATGCGATCAGACACCCGGCCAATGATGACCAGGAGCGTCACGCCGATCAGAAGGGTCAACCCCATCAGGGCGTACGACAGTCTGACATCGACCCTGAGCGTGTTCTGCAGAAAAAGTAATGTATAAACCTGGCTGGTATAGGCGATCACGGCCGACCCTGAGACCGCGCCCAGTAGCGCGAGCAGGACGAGCTTCAGATTGCGCCACTCGCCAAAGCTCTCGACGAGGGGCGCTCGCGAGAGTCGGCCCTGCGCTTTCAATTCCGCGAATAGCGGCGACTCGTGCAGCTTGAGCCGGATGTAGACCGACACCGCGAGCAGGAGCACCGAAACCAGGAATGGAATGCGCCAGCCCCAGTCGTTGAACGCTTCATCGCCCAGGCGGACGCGGCAGACCAGAACCAGGGTAAGCGCCAGGCAGAACCCGAGCGGCCCCGTGATCTGGATCCAGCTGGTGTAGTAGGCACGTTTGTCCTCTGGCGCGTGCTCGGCAACGTAAGTCGCCGCGCCTCCGTACTCGCCTCCCAAAGCCAGGCCCTGCGCAAGCCGCAAACTCACGAGCAAGATGGGTGCCCAGATGCCGATCTGTGCATACGTAGGGAGAATCCCAACGAGTGCAGTGGCGAGACCCATGACCACGATCGTGATCAGAAAAGTGCGCTTGCGCCCGACCAGGTCGCCGACTCGCCCGAAAATCACCGCGCCGAGCGGTCGCACCAGGAGGCCCGCGCTGAAGGTGGCGAGACTCGCGAGAAGTGCGGCGATCTCGTTGCCGGACGGGAAAAACAAGGCGCCGAAGGAATTTGCCAGCGCCCCGTACAAATAGAAGTCATACCACTCAAAGAGGGTGCCGAGCGAGGACGCCAGGATCACGCGACGGTGCACGCGACCCATGCCTGCCCCAGCCGTAGGCGCTTGTGTTCGTTCTTCTGCCACGGCGCTCCCCCGGAGTGCAGGCGCTACTCTACCCATTGCGACCCTCCGGCGCCCAGTCCATCATCCTCAGCCATGCGGGAAATGATCTCGGAGGCATTGGCGCGCTGCCCAAGCGTCGAATCGTCAGTCAACTACCTCGATGACATGGACGAGCTGCCGGTCTTCTATTCGGAGAAGTACCGCGACAACAATCTCAAGCTCGCCGCCCACCGCATCCAGGTGCGTGATGCGCGCCGTGTCAACGAAGGCTTGTCGCTCGATCGCGAAGGCTTCCGGCTCGTAGCTCATCCCACCGAGATGCGCGACTTTCGCGATGCCGAGGCGGTGCAACGCGTTTATCGGCCGGAAGTCGAGGAGCTCATCCGCACGATCACCGGAGCACGCAAAGTGCTCGCCACCGGCGCCGTGTTGCGCTGGAGCGAACGCTCCCCCGAGTCGGGTTCGCTGATCAATTCGCGCCCGGCGCGCTTCGTGCACGTCGATTACAGCCGCAAATCCTTCAATGACTTTGCCCTCATGCATCTGCAAAACGCGGCAGTCGAAGACCCAGGGCCCTGGCTCAAGGGCCGATACGCCGCGTTCAATATCTGGCGCGTGCTCACCCCACCGCCGCAGGACGTGCCGCTCGGTATCTGCGCCGCTCCGAGCGCGCGGTTGTCGGACGTGGTGGTGGGCCTCGCCGTGATCGACCCGCCCAACGCACCGGAGCTGCGCTTCGAATCATCGCTCTATCGCTACAACCCGCAGCATCGCTGGTTCTATTTCTCGAACATGCAGCCTGGCGAGGCGCTGGTCTTCAAGGCCTTCGACTCCGAGCGCGACCGCGTACAAGGCTGCCCGCACAGTGGCTTCGATGATCCGACCTGCCCCGCCGGCGCCATCCCCCGCGGCAGCGTCGAGATACGCGCCTACGCCTATTTTGGCTGATTCGCGGACTGCGTAGATTGCGCGTTATTCCCGAGGCAGAATAACGCCTTCGGAGTCCACGCCTTGTCGAGATCGCCCCCAAATGAGTGCGCTGAACCTGAGCCCGAATGAATGGCAGGCCTTTCGCCTCAGCCTCGATGTCGCGGCGCGCAGCGTCATCTTCAGCCTGCCCGTCGCCATCGCGGTCGCCTGGGTCCTGGCGCGCCGCCGCTTCCTCGGCCGTACCTTCGTCGACGTCTTCGTACATCTGCCGCTCGTGCTGCCGCCAGTGGTCGTGGGCTACTTCCTGCTGTTGCTGTTCGGGATCCGCGGACCGATCGGCGGCTGGCTCAAGCACACATTTGATATGCAGCTCGTCTTTACGACCGCGGGCGCCGCGCTCGCGACGGCCGTCATGTCCTTTCCGCTGGTCGTGCGCGCGATTCGCCTCTCGATCGAGAACATCGATCCGGGCCTGGACGAGGCGGCCCGCACGCTCGGCGCGCGAACGATGGATCGCTTCTTCAGTTTGACCCTGCCTCTCATGGCGCCGGGCATTCTGGTCGGTGCAGTCGTCGCGTTTTCCGCGAGCCTGGGCGAATTCGGCGCGGTGATCACCTTCGCCTCCAGTATTCCTGGTGAAACCCAGACGCTTCCGCTCGCGCTTTACGCCGCCCTGCAGATCCCGAACGGTGAAGCTGCAGCGGCACGGCTCGCAGCCCTGTCGGTCGGACTCGGCCTCGCGGGACTGCTCACTTCCGAATGGATCGCGCGCGCCCTCCGGCGCCGGCTCGGGCGCTGATGCTGGAATTTCAGGCATCGCTGCGACGGGGCGCATTTGAGCTCGACGTGCAGTTCGCCGCGCCCTCGCCCGGCGTTACGGCGCTTTTCGGGCGCTCCGGTTCCGGCAAGTCAACCGTCGTGGCGGTACTGGCCGGGCTGCTCGGCGCAGAGCGCGGCCGGTTCGCAGTCAAAGGTCACGTGTTATTCGACGTTGCGGCGGGCATTCATGTGCCAGCCGAGGAGCGCGCGATCGCCTGCGTGTTCCAGGACGCACGGCTCTTTCCTCATCTCAACGTGCTTGGCAACCTGAGATACGGCTTGCGCCGCGTGCGTGGGCGAGCTGCGCCGATCAGCGAGCGTGAGATCGTGGAGCTCCTCGGGCTGGGTCCGATGCTTCATCGCCGGGTGCACGAGCTGTCTGGCGGCGAGAAGCAGCGCGTGTCGCTCGGCCGCGCCTTGCTGGCTCAGCCGCGACTGCTGCTGCTCGATGAGCCGCTTGCCTCACTCGATGCGGCGCGGCGCGAGGAAGTGCTGCCCTACCTCGAGCGGCTGCGCGACGAAGTGCGTATTCCGATCGTCTACGTGAGCCACGCATTCGATGAAGTGCTGCGCCTCGCCGAGCATGTGGTGCTGCTCGAGCAGGGCAAAGTGCTGGCGTACGGCTCAGTAGCGCAGATCTGCCTCGAGCCCGCGCTGCACGCCATCGTCGGCGAAGGCGTGATGGGCAGCGTCCTCGAAGGGAACGTTGCCGAGTACGACGCCGCGGAAGGACTCGCGACCGTCAAGTGCGGCGAGCTGAACCTGCGCGTGGCCGTGGCCGCCGCGCCGCGTGAACGATTGCGCATCTTCGTGCCTGCGGGCGATGTCGTGATGGCCCTCGGCGAAGTGAAGGGCGTCAGCACGCGCAACGTGCTGCCGGTCGAGATCGTTCGGCTCGAGCCGCTCGAGGGCTCGGTGCTGCTGCATCTGCGGACCGGCGGCCGGGCGCTGCTCGCCCGGGTCACGCATAGCGCGGTACGCGAGCTGCGCCTCGCCGAAGGCGTGCACTGCTTTGCCCTGGTCAAGGCGGTAGCCGCTCAGGGCCGGCGCTTCGAGCGCCGAGCCGAGCGTGTGGCTGGAGGCTAGCGGCAGCCGCGGCGCGCACCTTAATATAGAGTGGGTGTATGGCGCTGCGGCGCTTCGACATAACCATCCCCCGGGGGACACTGAACCATGATGACTTCCAAGCTTGCGGCTATCGCCGCCCTGACCCTGCTCGCCGGCGCAGCCAAGGCCGGCTGCGTTTACCCGACGGCACCGGACAAGATTCCGGATGGCAACACGGCGACACGCGACGAGATGATTGCCGCCAAGCAGGCGGTGAGCAAGTACAACGACGACGTCACCGCGTACCAGAGTTGCATCAAGCTCGAGAGCGACGCTGAGGTGGATAAACAGAGCGCCGGCAAGAGCGACGAGGAAAAGAAGGCGCTCAAGGCGGAGTTCGAGCGCAAGCTGGCCGAGAAAAACAATGCCGCGCTCGACGAGGTGACCGCGGTGGTCGAGCGTTTCAACGAACAGCTTCGCGTCTGGAAACAGAAGAATCCGTCTCCAGCGAAGAATTAGCACCGGCCCAGACAGGGACGGCGAGCAGCCGCTCGCGATGATCACACCAGCCGAAGCCGAAGCTCTGATCAGGCAGCACCTGGTGTGTCTGCCGATCGAGTCGTTGCCGCTCCCGCAGTGCATGGGCGCGGTGCTGCGCGAGAATGTGTACGCCGAGCGCGATCAGCCGCCGTTCGATCGTGTCGCCATGGACGGTATCGCGATCGACAGCTCCGCCTGGAAATCGGGTCGGCGCCGCTTTCGCATCGAGGGTCTGCAGGCAGCCGGCGATCCCAACCGGCGTCTCGCGACGGCGGAGGACTGCCTCGAGGTCATGACCGGCGCGGTGCTGCCCCACGGCTGCGATGCCGTGATCCCGAGCGAGCAACTGCAGCTCATCGACGGGCTCGCCCAGGTGCAGGCGGAAGCAGATGTTCGCAGCGGTCAGAACGTCCACAAGCGTGCAACCGATGGTCGCCAGGGCGACTTGCTGCTGGCGGCGGGCGTGCTGCTGCGTCCACCGGAGATCGCGGTCGCCGCTTCCGCCGGCATGTCGCGCATCCGCGTCAGCGTCCAGCCCACTATCCTGGTCGTCTCGACCGGCAACGAGCTGATCGAACCCGGTGAGCCGATTCTCGATCACCAGATCCGCCGTTCGAACTCCTACGGCGTCGCGGCGGCCTTGCGCCAGCGCGGCTTCCTGCGCGTCGCCGACGATCACCTGCCCGACGACATGTCGACGCTTCTCGAGCGCCTGCGCCTGCACCTGGACACGCATGATGTGCTGGTCCTGAGCGGCGGTGTGTCGATGGGCCGCTACGACCTGGTGCCGAAGGCGCTGGAAACGCTCGGCGTGCGCCTGGTTTTTCATCGCATCGCGCAGCGTCCCGGCAAGCCGATGTGGTTCGGCATTACCGACGGTGGGCCGGCGGTGTTCGCGCTGCCCGGGAATCCTGTCTCCACACTGGTGTGCCTGGCGCGCTACGTCCTGCCCGCTCTCAACCAGGCGATGGGCTTGAGTGGGGAGCGCGTCGAGCGCATTGCGATCTCGGAGGCTGTCGAATTCAAAGCACCGATGACATCGTTTCTGCCGGTGGTGGTGGAGTACGATGACTGGGGCCGCCCTTGGGCGGTGCCCAGACCCACGCGCGGGTCCGGCGATTTCACCTCGCTCGCCGGCACTGACGGGTTTGTTGAACTCCCACCCGGCCCCAATGTCTGGCCCAAAGGGTTCGTGACGCGAATCTATCGTTGGTGAGTATGGCAACCGGAACCACATCTCAGGTCATTGCGCTGGGCGGCCCGGCAGTCCCGGTGGACACCCGTGGGCGCGCGCTGCACGACCTGCGCATCTCGGTGATGGATCGCTGCAATTTCCGCTGTCCGTATTGCATGCCGCGCGAGACCTTTCACGAGAACTACCAGTTCCTCAAATCGAGCGAGCGGCTGTCGTTCGAGGAAATCACGCGTCTCGCACGCCTGTTCGTGAGCCTCGGCGTGCGCAAGGTCCGCCTGACCGGCGGTGAGCCGCTGTTGCGCGCCAACCTCCCCGATCTCGTCGGCGATCTCACGACGATACCCGGCATCGATGACGTGGCCCTGACCACCAACGGTGTACTGCTCGCACGGCACGCGGCCGAGCTCAAGGCGAACGGACTGCAGCGCGTGACCGTGAGCCTCGACAGCCTCGATGACGATGTGTTTCGCCGCATGAGCGGCGGCTTCAGTGGCAAGGACGAGGTACTCGCGGGCATTCATGCAGCGCTTAGTGCCGGCCTCACGCCAGTGAAGATCAACGCGGTCGTCGAGCGCGGACTCAATGATCACACGGTGCTGGACCTGGTCGAGCATTTCCGTGGGACCGGGATCATCGTGCGCTTCATCGAGTACATGGACGTGGGCACGCGCAATCACTGGAGCCTGGAACGGGTCGTGCCCTCGCGCGAGCTGATGCAATGGATCCACGCACGCTGGCCGATGCGCCCGGTTGCAGGCAACTATCACGGCGAAGTCGCCGAGCGTTATGTATTCGAGGACGGCGCCGGCGAAGTAGGCTTCATTTCCTCGGTGACGAACCCGTTCTGCGGTGCCTGTTCGCGTGCGCGCCTGTCATCGGACGGCGTGCTCTATACGTGCCTGTTCGCGACGCGGGGTCATGACCTGCGCGCGCCACTTCGTGGCGGCGCGACGGATGCGGAGCTGCTGCAACAGATCCGCGCGGTGTGGCTCAGGCGCGGAGATCGCTACAGCGAGCTGCGCGCTTCGGCCACGGTACGCGGCGAGCACAAAGTCGAGATGTACTACATAGGCGGGTGAGTCTTGGCCAAGCTGTCACATATCGATCCGGCGGGCAGGCCCACCATGGTCGATGTCAGCGACAAGGTCGCCACGCATCGCACCGCCGTGGCGCAGAGCATCGTGCGCCTGCCGGCGGTCGTCGCCGAGGCGCTCGCCTCCTCGGGCTTTCGCACTGCGAAGGGCCCAGTGTTCGACACCGCCATTGTCGCGGGAGTGATGGCGGCCAAGCGCACGCACGAGCTTATCCCCTTTTGTCATCCGCTCGGCATCGAGAACTGCCGCATCGAAATCCGCATGGAAGGCACGGCCGAGATCGTGATCCGCTGTACCGTCAGTGTGCATCACAAGACGGGCGTTGAGATGGAGGCGCTCACCGGGGCGTCGGTCGCGGCATTGACGATCTACGACATGTGCAAGGCGCTCTCGCACGACATCGTGATCGGCGAGACGCGTCTGCTCGAGAAGCGCGGCGGCAAGAGCGGGCAGTACGAAGCCGCGCGCGGCGGACAGACGTCCAAGCCATGAGCGTTCCGGTACCGATTTATGGACTGGTCCTCGCCGGCGGCGCGAGCACCCGCATGCTGCGCGACAAGGCCGCGCTCAGTTATCACGGCAAGCCGCAGCTCGAGTGGAGCTTCGAGCTGCTTGCCCAGTTTTGCGAGCGCACGTTCATTTCGGTGCGTGCGCATCAGGCGCAGGATCCGGTGCGAGCCCATTTGCCGCAGATCCTGGATCAGCTGGAAGGCAAGGGGCCGATTGCCGGCATCGCCGCCGCGCAGGCGACTCATCCGGACGTCGCCTGGCTGGTACTCGCATGCGACCTCCCCTTTCTCACGCGCTCCACGCTCGAGTACCTGATTGCGAATCGGGACCCGTCACGCCTGGCGACCGCGTTTCGCAGCAGCCACGATGGACTGCCCGAGCCACTGTGCGCCATATACGAGCCCGCGAGCCGCGCCCGGATCAGCGCCTACATTCAAGGCGGCAAGCAATGCCCGCGAAAGTTTTTGATCCAGTCCGACGTCAACCTGCTGGACCAGGTCGACCGGCGTTGGCTGAATAACGCCAACACTCCGGACGAGTTCCGCGCTATCACCGGCGCAGCGGGAACCGGCGCGACAACCCGAACGCTACGCGTGCAGTACTACGCGGTGATGCGCGAGCGCGCTGGCCGCAACGAAGAAGAACTGACCACAGCCGCCTCCACGCCAGCCGAGCTCTACGCGGAACTCAGCCGCCGTCATCCGTTCGCCCTCACTCGCGATCAGCTCAAAGTCGCCGTCAACGCCGAATTCGCCGACTGGTCGGCGCCGTTGCGAGACCGCGATTGTGTGGTCTTCATTCCACCGGTGGCCGGCGGATGAGCGTGTTTCGTTTCAGCCCTGTGCCCTTCGACACCGGTGCGTTACGCGAATCGCTGGCGGACGCTGCAGCCGGCGGTTTTGCGGCCTTCGAGGGCTGGGTGCGCAACCACAACGAAGGGCAGGTGGTGGCGCGCCTCGAATACGAGGCATTCGAAGCGCTCGCGGTCAAGGAAGGCGAGCGCATCGTCGCTGAGGCGCTGCGCCGCTTTCCCGTTGCACGGGCGGCCTGTGTGCATCGGCTCGGCCGCCTCGAGATCGGTGAGCTGGCGGTTTGGGTGGGCGTGAGCGCGGTGCATCGTGATGAAGCATTCGCGGCTTGCCGCTACATCATCGATGAAGTGAAGCAGCGGGTGCCGATCTGGAAGAAGGAGTACTACCTCAACGGCGATTCCGGCTGGGTGAATTGCGAGCGCTGCGCCGATCCCGCACACCATCATGAAGAGGATCGTGAGCCGCACCGCCCGGATTACTCGCGTCAGATCACGCTCAAAGACGTGGGCCCCGAAGGGCAAGCGCGGCTGCGTGCGAGCCGCGTGCTCGTCATCGGTGCCGGCGGGCTCGGCGTGCCCGTGCTCACGTACCTAGCGGGCGCGGGCATCGGCACGCTCGGCATCGTCGAGAGCGACGTGCTCGAGGCCAGCAACCTGCATCGACAACCACTGTACGCGCTGCAAGATGTCGGCAAGCCCAAGGCCGAGCTGGCGGCTGCCCGGTTGCGTGCCCTCAATCCCGAAGTGCAGATCGAAATCCACCCCGAGCGTTTCGAAGCGCACAACGCACGGCGCCTGGTGGACTCCTACGACCTGGTGATCGATTGCAGTGACAACTTCGCCACCAAGTTCCTGCTGAACGACGTCTGTGTGCTGGCGCGCAAGCCGGCGATCTTCGCCAGCGTGTATCAGTACGAAGGGCAGCTCCAGACCTATCACCCGGACGACACGAGTGCCTGCCTGCGCTGCCTGTGGCCGAACGCGACGCGCGATGGGATCGTGGGCAACTGCGCCGAAGCAGGCGTGCTCGGCCCGGTCCCGGGCGTGTTCGGGAGCCTGCAGGCGGTCGAAGCCTTGAAGATGCTGCTCGGTCTGCCAGGGCAGCTTCACAGCGAGCTACTCATCTTCGATCTGACCACGCTGGAAACACGGCGCATTCGCGCGGCCAGGGCCGCCGCCTGTCGCGGGCGCGACTGCGTGCTGATCACTGATGTGGTGCCTGAGCCAGCCGCCGCCGAGCTCGAGCTCAGCTTCGGCTCACTCGCCAACGCCGTGAGTGCGGGGTTCGAGATCATCGATATCCGCGAGGCCAGCGAAGTGGCCAGTGTGCCGGTCCCGGAGAGTAGCTGCCGCCACATTCCAATGCAGGATCTGCTGCTGTTTCGTTCCGCCCTCGACCCGGAGCGGCGTTATCTTCTGTTGTGCGCGCGCGGCGCGCGCAGCCGCGCCGCTGCCGCCGAGCTGCGAACTCACGGCCTGGTGCGCGTGTTCTCATTGCGCGGCGGCCTCGCATCGCTCTGAGAGGCTCCGCACGGCGAGGCAGGTTGGACGCTCTGCTCGCCGCGCCGCCGTCAAGTCTCCGCGGTCACCGCGGCGCGTCTAGCGGCAGGCATCTGACTGCGCCGGAGTTCGCAGCGTTCATCGGGGCGCCCTCCCCGCTTCTGCCTCGGGCGAGTATCCACTGCGTCGTACGGCGTTGCCACGTTCATACCAGTCCTTGGATCGATTCACGATCTTCACAACGGAGAGCATCACAGGCACCTCGATCAGCACGCCAACCACCGTCGCGAGTGCCGCTCCGGATTTGAACCCAAACAGGCTTATGGCCGCGGCCACCGCGAGCTCAAAGAAGTTACTGGCGCCGATCAGAGCCGACGGAGCGGCCACGCAGTGTGCCTCGCCGGTCGCGCGGTTGAGCAGATAGGCCAACCCCGAATTGAAATAGACCTGGATCAGTATCGGAACCGCGAGCAGCACAATGATCACCGGCTGCGACACGATCTGCTCTCCCTGAAAGCCAAACAGGAGTACCAGTGTCGTCAGGAGCGCCACCAGCGACACGGGCTGCACCTTGGCGAGCAATCCCGTCAGCGCAGCCGCGCCACCTTCGACAAGTGTTCGTCTGCGCAGAGCCTGCGCAATGATGACCGGCACCACGATGTACAACACGACCGATAGCAGAAGCGTCTCCCACGGCACGGTAATTGCGGAGAGCCCGAGCAACAGGCCGACGATCGGGGCGAAGGCGAACACCATGATGGTGTCGTTCAAGGCAACCTGGCTCAGCGTGAAATGCGGTTCGCCATCCGACAGATGGCTCCAGACGAACACCATTGCCGTGCACGGAGCGGCGGCGAGCAGAATCAGCCCGGCGATGTAGCTGTCGATCTGGTCGGCGGGAAGGTACGGCCGAAACAAATAGCCGATGAAGAGCCAACCCAGGGCAGCCATCGAGAAGGGCTTCACGGCCCAGTTGATGAACAGGGTCACGCCGATCCCACGCCAGTACTCCCTCACCTGCGCCAAGGCGCTGAAGTCGATCTTGATGAGCATGGGGATGATCATCAGCCAGATTAGCACCGCGACCGGTAGGTTGACCTGAGCGAGCTGTATCGCGCCGATAGCGCGGAAAACACCTGGCGCGAAGTGACCCAGGGTGATTCCCACCACGATGCACAGGGCAACCCAGAGCGTGAGATAACGTTCGAACTTTGACATTCGGATTCTCGAAAAGGATCAGCGATCGCGCGGAACGCGACGCGACTCACTCGCCGCGCGAGCGACCGACGCGCCGCGCGAGCACACTCAACGGTTGTCGCGAAGCTTGCCGATCGCATCCAGCTCGCGCTGCAGCTTGAGGCGGTCGAGCGATGCGATCGGCAGGCTCACGAAGATCTTGATGCGATTCTCGAGCGCCTTGAACGTGTTGCGGAACGCGAGCCACTTTTCGGCCTCGCTGCCACTGACCGCGGCCGGATCTTCCACACCCCAGTGCGCGGTCATCGGTTGGCCCGGCCACACCGGACAAACCTCGCCCGCCGCGTTATCACAGACGGTGAACACGAAATCGAGTACCGGCGCACCGGGCGCGGCAAATTCATCCCAGGCCTTGCTGCGCAGCCCTTCAGTAGGCAGCTTCATGTGCCGCAGCAATTCCAGAGCGATCGGGTGTACCGCGCCCTTTGGGTGACTGCCCGCGCTGAAACCGTTGAACTTCCCCAGTCCCCAATGCCGGATGAGCGACTCGGCGAGGATGCTGCGCGCCGAATTTCCGGTGCACAGGAACAACACGTTGTAGGGACGTTGCACCATCATCTGTCCTCACCCTGGCGTGAGCTCCTTCCTCATGCAGATGGCAGACGCGGGGCACAGTGACGTGAACTGGCTGCTCGACTGCATTGCCGGTGGTACCGTGTCGCGAGCAATGACCCGGTACCCTCGCTCAGCAAAAAAAGCCTGCGCAGTCTGCGTGAGCAGCACGACGGACGTGAGGCCGCTGGCGGCTGCAAGTTTCTCCAACGCCTCGGTGAGTGCAATCCCAAGTCCCGCGCGGCGACGTTCCGGGCGCACCGCCAGTGAACGTAACAGTCCTACAGCGCCGTACCGCTCCAGACCGACGACACCATCAAGGCGCCGGCCATCTCTCAATAACAGAAATTGCGTCGCGCCCTCGGGGTGCAGATCCGTCGTGGGAAGCCCGCTAGCTTCGAGCAGTTCGAGAATCGCCGGCAGATCGTCCGCGCCAGCCCGCTGCAGATCGGGCATCGCGCGATCTCTCACGCGCAACAGGCTCGATCCTTCGCCATGAAATCGCTTCATGCGCGTTTCCTCGCAACGTGATCCGTGCTGGGGCGACACTCCGCCGTCGTCGCGGAGAGACTGCAGCAGTTCTCGGTCAAGTATTCGACCAGCGCATGAGTACGCGGGAAATTCGCCGTGTAATTGAGGAATCGTCCCTCGCGGCGAACCAGCACCAGACCGACACGCTGCAACTCCTTGAGATGAAACGACAGCGTGGGCGCAGGAATTTCGAGCTTGTCGGCCAGCTCGCCCGGCGTGAACCCCTCCGGTCCCCGTTTCACCAGCAGCCGGTGCACGGCCAGGCGCGACTCGTGGGCGAGCGCCCCCAGGGCGGCAACGGCATCGATTGCTTTCATATTTCCAACGTTATCGAAATGATCGGTGAGGCGCAAGGGCGCGCGCCGGGCGCTTCAGGGCGTCCTGATCTGCCCGCTGCCGTGAACGAGATACTTGTAGCTGGTGAGCTGCTCGATGCCGACCGGGCCGCGGGCGTGAAACTTCTCGGTCGAGATCCCGATCTCTGCGCCCATGCCGAATTCCCCGCCATCGGCAAACTGGGTAGAGGCGTTGTGCAGGACGATTGCGCTGTCGACGAGTGACAGGAACCGCTGCGCGACGCCCTCGTTGGCCGTCACGATCGACTCGGTGTGCGCGGTGCCGTACTTCTGAATGTGCGCGATCGCCGCGTCCACGCCATCGACCACTTTGACCGCGATGATCGCGTCGAGAAATTCCGTGTACCAATCCTCCTCGACCGCCGGGCGTACACGCGGGTCGAGCTTTTGCACAGCCGCATCGCCGCGCACTTCGCAACCCGCCTCCAGCAGCGCCGACACGATGGGCGCGAGGTGCGTGGCCGCGCAGGCGCGATCGACCAGCAGTGTCTCCGTCGCGCCGCACACGCCGGTGCGCCGCAGTTTCGCGTTGAGCACGATGCGGCGCGCCATATCGAGATCGGCGTCGCGGTCGACGTAGACGTGACAGTTGCCTTCCAGGTGACCGATGACAGGCACCCTCGCCTCCTGCAGGACCCGCGCGACCAGACTCTTGCCGCCGCGCGGTACCAGCACGTCGATGAACTGCGTCATGTTCGCCAGCATGTGGCCCACGGCGGCACGATCCGTGGTGCCGATGAGCTGAATAGCAGTCACCGGCAGCGCTGCAGCACTCAGCCCCTCAATCAAACAGGCGTGGATCGCACGGTTCGAGTGCTGGCTTTCCGAGCCGCCGCGCAGGATCACAGCGTTGCCCGACTTGAGGCACAACGCGCCGGCGTCCGCAGTCACGTTGGGCCGACTCTCGTAGATCATGCCCACGACGCCGAGCGGCACCCGCACGCGCTGGATGCGCAGCCCGTTGGGTCGGGTCCACTCCGCCAATACCGTACCGATGGGATCGGGAAATGCCGCAATGGCCTCGATGCCAAGCGCCATCGACTCGATGCTGGCATCGCTCAGTTGTAAGCGCTCCAGCAAAGCGCCGCGTAGACCTTTGCGCGTCGCCGCTTCGACATCGCGTGAGTTCGCGACGATCAAATCCGAACGCCCGCGGCGGATCGCTGTCGCGGCCGCGCGCAGCGCCCGATCCTTCTGCGTGGAGGATGCCTGTGCCAGCACCTGCGCCGCGGCGACCGCCGCGCGCCCGGTCGCCTGCATGAGCTCTGCGAGCGTCTGTTGTGGGACGGAATCGTCGGCTTCGATGACTTCGGTGGTCATACTGCGGTCCTGGACTTGCCGGGCTTCAGGACTTCAGTTCCTGCTGGGCCTGCACTTCGAGCGGATTCGCTTCGATGGTCAGCACCAGATCATCGCGATGGATCATTTCATCGCGCCCACGATAGCCCAGCAGCGCTTCGATCTCCGAGCTCTGCCGACCCATGATCCGTGCGGCATCGGCATCGGAGTAGGCGCTGATACCGCGCGCGATCTCGCTGCCGTCCGGCGCGAGCACGCTCACCGTGTCGCCGCGCTCGAAGCGTCCCAGCGCCTTGATCACTCCCGCCGGCAACAGGCTCTTGCCACTCGCGAGTGCCGCCACCGCCCCGGCATCGACAGTGAGAGCGCCGGCCGGGCGCAGCGTGCCGGCGATCCACTGCTTGCGCACGTTGACGGGCAAGGCGGTCGCAACAAACCAGGTGCAACGAGCACCTTCCTCGATTCGTCGGAGCGCATGCAGCGCATGGCCGCTCGCGATGCACATCGTGCATCCGGCATTGAGCGCGATGCGCGCGGCAGCGAGCTTGGTACCCATGCCGCCGGTACCGACGTGCGAGCCGACGCCGCCGGCCATCGACTCGATCTGCGGCGTGATCTGCAGCACCTTGTTGACGAACTCGGCCTGGGGATTCTTGCGTGGATCGGCGGTGTACAGGCCCTCGACGTCCGAGAGCAGTACCAGGCAGTCGGCGCTGACCGTCTGCGCCACCCGTGCTGCGAGCCGGTCGTTGTCGCCGTACCGGATCTCGGCGGTCGCGACCGTATCGTTCTCGTTGATGACCGGCACCGCGCCCAACCGCAACAGCGTGTTGAGGGTGCTGCGCGCATTGAGGTAGCGGCGCCGGATTTCCGTATCGTCGAGAGTGAGCAGAACCTGCGAGACCACGAGGCCGTGCCGCTCCAGACCTTCCTTCCAGGCGTGGGCGAGGCGGATCTGGCCGACGGCCGCCGCCGCCTGGCTCTCTTCGAGCCGCAGTTTCCCCCCCGAGAGGCCGAGATGGCGCCGCCCCAGCGCAATGGCGCCCGAAGAGACGATGATCACGTCCTGACCGCGGCCGCGCGCTCGCGCTACGTCTTCGGCCAGCGATTCCAGCCACGCGCGGTTGAGCCGGCCGCTTGCCTGGTCCACCAGCAGTGCCGAACCCACCTTGACGACGATGCGCCGCGCCTGGGTCAAAGCGCGGGCGGCCTCTTTGCGCTCGGTCACCGTCATGACGCAACTATACGTGAGCCGCACTGCGGCGGCAGGCGCGCGGGTGTAGCCGAGCGGTCAGGGGCTCAGCAGGCCGCGCGCGGCTGCGCCCGCGGCGAGGCCGACGAGTATCAGCAGCAGGCCGGGAATGATGCGCAGTGCGAATGCCGCGCCGCCCGCCATCCACGCCACCACGGCCTTGCTGATCTGGTTCGTGGAGAACGCCAGGAGAATACCAATGCACGCGGTGCGCTCGGGAATCGTGCCGTTCACCGCGAGGTTCGCCGCCGACGCCGCGGCTGAATGCGTATCGGCAAAGCCCGCGAGTGCGACGCCGGCGACCGCGCCAGACCCGCCGAAGCGCTGCGCGAGCACCGCGCAGAGCAGCGAGATGACCGTCACGGCGACGGCGAAGATCAGAGCAGTGTGCACTTCGAACGCGCGTCCATACGAGCCGTGCTCTCCCCGCGCGTTCTTCGCCGCCCGGATCGCATACGCCACACCGTAAACCGTGGCGGCTACACCCGCGCCCAGCAGTGCCGGCCAGAGCGGGTCGAGCAGTTTGCGGTTGGCCACGAAGATGATGATCGTCAGTTCCACGATCGTACCGATCGAAGACATCACCGCGCCAGCCGTCGCGGCGTGGCTCAGTTCGGGTTCCGTCTTGCTGCGAGCGCCCATGGCGCCGATGGTGGCGGCGCTGGAGACGAAACCACCGGCGAAACCGGACAGCACAAGCCCGCGCGTCGGGCCCAGGGTGCGCAGGGAGACATATCCCGCCGCGTTGATCAGCATCACGATCACGACCAGCGTCCACACCACGCGCGGAACGAGCACACCGTAAGGATCAACGGCGTAGTCCGGCAGCACCGGCAGTACGATCACGGCCGCCGCCGCGAGCAGCAAGCCGTCGGCGATTTCGCGCTCGGTGAGCTTGTCCTGGATGAATTCATGCAGCGGACTGCGCGCGACCAACAGCAGAGCGGTCAGGATGCCGAGGCCAGCGGCAACGATCGGCCAACGCTGCGCCACACCGCCGAGCACGCAGGTGAGTACCAGGGCGACTTCCGTCGTGAGACCGCGATCCTCAGTCGGTGTGCGCCAGTAGGCGCTGACCGCGAGCACCGCCACGGCACCGACGGCCACGATGAATCCCGGCGTGCCGCCCGCCAACTGGCCGGCGGCACCGAGGAGCGCAGCCAGCGTAAAAGTGCGCACGCCCGCGGCGCCGCCGGAGCCCTTGCTCTTTTCGCGCTCGATGCCGATCAGCAGGCCGACGCCGAACGCGACAGCGAGCGCACGCAGGCTAGTCTCTTCGATCATCGCTGGCCTCCCGCCAATTGCCTGAGTGCATACAACACCATACACTCCCCAAGCCGACCGCGCCGCGTATCCAGAGGGGTAGTTCGTGGGCAGAGATTACGATCCCGTTCCGGGGCAGTGGTATGAGAATGCCGAGGAAGAGGAGACCTTTCAGGTGCTGAAAGTCGATGAAGATTCGGAGCTCATCGAGATCCAGTACCTCGATGGCGACATCGAGGAGATCGACCTGGAGGCCTGGGCGGAAATGGATCTGGAGAAGGTCGACGAGCCGGAGGGCTGGTCGGGCTCGGAAGGGGATGACGAGGATGAGGAGGATGAGGTCGAGGAAGACGAAGATGATGATGACTGGGACGAAGATGATGAGGACGATGATGATGATGACGATGACGACTGGGACGATGATGACGAACGCGACAGTTACTGAGCCCGCCTGCTGAAGTTCAAGCCGGCTGCCGCATGACAGCCCGCCACGAGAGCTGGTTCCACGAACGCGAATCTGCGTGGCTATATCGGCGCGTAGCCGAGCACGAGCCCGATCCCCGCAAGCAGCAGCTGTTCATTTCCCTGGCCGAGGCCGCCGAGCGTCAGGCCGAGCGCTGGTCAGCGCATCCCGACAGCGCCGTCGGCGAAGCCTTCGTGCCCACGCTGCGCGCCCGACTGATCGGGAGACTGCTGCGCTGGATCGGTCCACGTTCATTGAGGCCGGCACTCACGGCCATGAAGCTGCGTGGTCTGTCGGTGTACGACGCGCCGCCCTTGCCTGGACATCCGATGCCCACCTCGGTCGAGCAGATCGGGCTGCGGCACCGGCGTGTCTCGGGCAGCAACCTGCGCGCGGCAATCTTCGGCGTGAATGACGGACTAGTGTCGAACACCAGCCTCATCATGGGTGTGGCCGGCACCGGGGTCGCGGGCGCGCTCATCCTGCCAGCCGGCGTCGCGGGGCTACTGGCAGGCGCCCTGTCGATGGCAGCCGGCGAATACGTCTCGGTGCGCTCGCAGCGCGAGATGTATGAGTATCAGATCGGTCTCGAGCGGGATGAGCTCGCGGAGTATCCGGAAGAGGAAGCCGAGGAGCTCGCGCTCATCTACCACGCGCGCGGCATGGAGCTCGAGCGCGCCCGCGAGGCCAGCAAGCAAATCATGTCCCAGCCCGAGCAGGCATTGCAGGCGCTCGCCCGCGAGGAGCTCGGCCTCAATCCCGATGATCTGGCATCGCCGTGGGGTGCGGCGATCTTCTCGTTCCTTGCATTTGCGGCGGGTGCCGTGCTACCGCTCATTCCGTTTTTGCTGCGAGTGCCGGACGACCGCGGCCTCGTGATCGCGGGAGCGACGAGCGCTGCCGCGATGTTCGGGGTCGGCATGGCCATCAGCCTGTTCACGGGGCGTAATGCCTGGCGCAGCGGTGCGCGCATGGTGCTGATCGGCGCCGGCGCCGCGCTCGTGACATGGCTCATCGGGCGTGCGCTCGGCGTCATGACCAGTTGAGCCGTCGGCGCCTCTTGCTCCCGTGAAAGTGCCCGCCAACTATCCGCGCCAATGCGAGCGGCGCGCGCATACGCGCGATGGCACCGAGTATTTCATCCGGCCGATCGTCCCGGAGGATCTGCAGCGCGAGCTCGCCTTCGCCCGCGCGCTCTCCGAGGAGAGCCGTTACCACCGATTGATGTACGTGCTCCATGAGCCCACCGAGGCGCAGCTCGCGCCGCTCATTCACCTGGATTACGAACGCAATATGGCCCTGGTCGCACTGTATGGACCGGAAAGCGAGCAGCAGATTATCGGCGTGGCGCGCTACGCCCGCGACGACGACGGTGCGGCATACGAGTTTGCCGTGGCGGTCGCAGACGAGTGGCAAGGACGTGGTGTCGGCACCCGCCTGCTCGAAGAGCTGTTCGAGTATGCGCGCACGCGCGGGCTGCGACGGCTGTATGGTCGGGTTCTCAACGACAACGCGCGCATGCTCTCGCTCGCGCGTGCGCTGGGACTGACGGTCACGCAGAACGACGATGACCCACACACCGCGACTGTGGCGCTGGACGTGAGTGCTCTGCGCGGCTGAAAATCAGCGCGAGAGCGAGCGCAGTCCCAGCTTGGCGTCCTTCAGCGCCTTGCGTCCTTCGGAGCGCAGCCTGCGTGAGGTGCGTTTCACCAGCGGCTTGTCGAGTTTTCCTGCATGCGTCTGCAGCCATTTGCGGGCGATGCGCGCATCCAGGTAGTAACCGATACCCTGCTGCACCCCGCGCGCTGCCGTGCTGAAGTGCCGGGCGTCCAGGCCCATGAAGGGCGCCAGCGACTCAACGACATAGCGGTGCGCCTTGGCGCGTATTCGCAGCCGGTGCAGGCGCACGGCGTCTCTGCCCGCGTGGCGGCGCGCACGCCAGAAGGCGTGGGCGGAATTCACGATCATATCGCGTGCAGCGATTTGCTGGTCGCGGATCCGGCCCAGCAACCGCTGCACCTCGGTCCTCGAGCGCTCCAGCCGCTCGAGCCGTTCACGCCAGGCGAGCGAGCGCGTGTGCGCACGCAGCTGTCGGCGTGCCACGGCACAATTCCGGCTGAGAAGCGCCATGAGACTGTACTTGGCCGAGACGTCGGTTTCCTCCGGGTTCGCCAGCGTGGCCTCCATGACCTCTCGCAGCACATCGGCCTGGCGTACCGCGGCCAGCTCGAGAGCGACAGCACGCAAATCGCGCTCGTAGCGACGCACCTCGGGGCGCTCTTCCAGATCCCCGAGCGCATCGAGCAGCGCCCGCAAGCGCCGCGCGGCAACGCGCGCTGCGTGCACGGCCTCGACGGATGGATTTCGTGCGACGCGAGCGGCGGCGAGCTGCAGGCGCCCGTGTTGCTGGTCGAACATTTTCGCCAGGTCGGACTGCCTGGTGCTGACGGGCTTGGCGCGGACCGACATCATTCCTGCAGCAGAGCCTCGAGCTGAGCCAGGCGCCGCGCCAGCGCGCCGCGCTCGTCGAGCAACTCAACGATGAGCGCGGCGCCTGCGAGATTGACGCCAAGATCCGCCTGCAGGCGCAGTGCGGTTTGCGCCCGGCGCAGGGCGCGAGCGCTGAAGCGCCACTCCTGCGGACGCTTGCCCTCTGCCTCGAGCAGCCCCCAATCCACCATTTCGACCAAACTGGCGAAATCGGCTGAGCACAACCGGCACAGCTCCCCCGCGCTCACGCACGCCGTCTCGTCCAGCAATTCGACCTCAACCTTGTCCTGCGGGCACATGCTCTCAGGTCTCCTTGCGGGTGGCGTCACTTGCGCCCCGGTAGCCGGGCTGGCGCTTCAGCTCAGCGCGCGGATCGAACGCGAGATCACGCTGCATCTGCTCGTACAGCGCGCGTGCGCGCGGGGATTCGCCGGGCGGCAGGACCAGTTTGAGCACGACAAACTCATCGCCCGGAGGTTGGCCCGGCAGGCCACGACCCTTGAGCCGGAGCCGCTGCCCCGAGCGCGCACCCGACGGAATCTTCATTTCGACCGGCCCACCCAACGTAGGTGCTTCCACGGACGCGCCCAGCGCGGCTTCCCATGGGGCGACCGGGAGTGTCACGACGACATCGCGGCCTTCCAGCTGGAACAGTGGGTGAGGCCTGATGCCGATCTCGAGATACAGATCTCCCGCGGCGCCATTCGCGGCGGCAGATTCACCCTGACCTCGGAGACGAATCTGCTGACCCTCGGCAACACCGGCCGGAATGGTGACGCGGACCTCCTTCTCCCGCAGCGCCACGTGCCCGTCGGCAGTGACTTCCGGGTTCTGCAGACGGATGGTGCGTTCCGCGCCGTGGTAACTGTCTTCGAGATCGATCTCGATGCGCGCGTGACGGTCGCCGCCGCGGCGCCGGAACGGCGCGCCGCCGGTGCGCCCGAAAGGAGTGCGCGCACCAAACAGGTTCGCGAAGAAATCACTGAATCCCTCAGCATCCTCGCCGCCACCACCAAAGGAGAACTCATAGCCCTTACCCCAGTCCGGCGGTGGCCTGAACTGCTCGCCGGCCTTCCATTGCGCGCCGAGCTGATCGTAGGCGGCGCGCTTCTCGGGATCGCGCAGGACCTCGTACGCCTCCTGCACTTCCTTGAACTTTTCTTCGGCCTGAGGCTCTTTGCTGACGTCGGGATGGTAGCGGCGCGCCAGCTTGCGATAGGTGCGCTTGATCTCGTCCGCGTTGGCGGTACGCGCAACCCCCAGTACTTTGTAATAGTCCTTGTATTCCACGGCTCAGCTCAGCATGAAGTACTGCAAACGCCCTCGCGATCGCGCGCCATGAAGGCGACTGCAGATCGGGGTGGCTGCCGGCCTTTCAAGTCCGGTGCACGCCAATTAACGCCCGGAGGGATTGAACTTTTTTCGTCCGGCGCAACCTTGTACGCCCTGAAACAGGCGGCTGCTAATATGCGCCCCCTCAAGTCTAATGCACACGCAGGTCTGAATTCATGAAGCGTATTTTCCTGTTCCTCCTGACCAACCTGGCAGTGATGGTCCTGCTCACCATCGTGGTCCACTTGTTGGGCCTGGACCGGTACCTCTATGCCCAGGGCTACAGCGTCGGCGGCCTGCTCGCGTTTGCCGCCGTGTTCGGGTTTGGCGGGGCCCTCATTTCGCTCGCCATGTCCAAGTGGACCGCCAAGCGCCTGATGGGCGTACAGGTGATCGAGCAGCCACGCAACGCCGCCGAGGCGTGGCTTCTCAACACCGTCAAGCAGCACGCCGACCGGGCCGGCATCGGTATGCCGGAAGTGGGCGTATTCGACTCCCCGGAGATGAATGCGTTCGCCACTGGCGCACGCCGTGACAGCGCGCTGGTCGCCGTGAGCACGGGCCTGCTGAATGGCATGCAGCAGAAGGAAGCGGAGGCCGTTCTCGGCCACGAAATAACGCACGTCGCCAATGGCGACATGGTGACGCTGGCGCTGCTCCAGGGCGTCGTGAACACGTTCGTCATCTTCCTCGCGCGCGTCATCGGCAACTTCGTCGATCGGGTTGTATTTCGCAACGACCAGGGGCGCGGCATGGCATACGTGCTCACCGTGATCGTGGCCGAAATCGCGCTCGGTATTTTCGCCAGCATGATCGTGATGTGGTTCTCGCGCCGGCGCGAGTTTCGCGCCGACGCAGGTGGCGCACAGCTCGCCGGCACGCCGAACATGATCGGCGCCCTCGAGCGACTGAAGATCGAGCAGCAGCGCCGCCAGCCGGCGGGCCTTCCGGAACAGATGGCGGCCTTCGGCATCGCGGCCGGCGTGCCGCACGGCTTGAAGCGGCTCTTCATGAGCCACCCGCCGCTCGATGAGCGCATCGCAGCGCTTCAGGCCGCGCAGCCTCGCTGACCGACGCTCGCGGGATCAGAAGCAGTAACGCGCAGGCCGCCGGGCCTGCGCGTTTTTTTGCCTACGACGCGCGCGGGTTGACAGGCCGTGCGCGCGCAGGCAAGAAGCGTTGCATGTCCCGACTGCCTGTTCCCGCCGCCGCGTTGACCGAGCTCAAGTCAGCGCTCGGCGCCAATGGCTATCTCGAACGGGTTGCAGACCTCGAGCCGTTCGTTCACGACTTCAGGCACCTCTTCACCGGCAGTACGCCGCTCGTCGCCTTGCCCGCGAACACCGCCGAGGTCGCAAGCGTCGTGCGCATCTGTGCCCGGCATCGAATCGGCATCGTTCCGCACGGCGGCAACACCAGCTACTGCGGTGGCGCCACACCGGATACCAGCAGGTCGCAGATCGTGCTGGCGCTCCGGCGCATGAACCGCATTCGCAGTCTCGAGCCACTCGACTACGCGATCACTGTTGAGGCCGGCTGCGTCCTCGCGCAGGTGCAGGAGGCTGCACGAGCCGCTGAGCGCCTGTTTCCTCTCAGCCTCGGCTCCGAGGGTTCGTGCCAGATCGGCGGCAATCTGGCGACGAACGCGGGCGGCACGGCGGTCCTGCGTTACGGCATGATGCGCGACCTGGTGCTGGGCCTCGAGGTCGTGCTCGCGGACGGTCGAGTGCTCGATGCGCTGCGGGCACTGCGCAAGGACAACAGCGGCTATGACCTGCGCCACCTCTTCATCGGCAGCGAGGGCACGCTCGGGATCATCACGGCCGCGTGCCTGAAGCTGTTTCCCAGGCCGGCAGACACTGCTACCGCCATCGTGGCCGTTGCTGACCCGGCAGCGGCCATCGAACTGCTCGCGTCGGTGCGCGGCGCGAGTGGCGATGCGGTTACCACTTATGAGCTGATCCCGAGACTCGCGATTGACCTGACCACGGCGCACATCAGCGGCGTCACCGATCCGCTACGACAACCTTATGCGTGGTACGTGCTCGTGGAACTCACGTCCTCGCGAGCGGACGCCGGGCTGGCGGGCACACTCGAAACCGTGCTGGCCCACGGCGTCGATCACGGATGGGTCCTCGATGCCGCCCTCGCCTCGAGCGAGCGCCAGCGCCAAGGCCTCTGGCGGCTGCGCGAATCGATTCCGGAAGCGCAGCGGCATGCGGGAGCGGGCATCAAGCACGACATCTCCGTGCCCATCAGCGCGCTTGCCGAATTCGTCGCACGCGCCGGCGCCTGGATCGCAGCGCAGGTGCCTGAGGGGCAGCTCATTGCCTACGGTCATCTCGGCGATGGGAACCTGCACTTCAATATCCAGCAGCGCGCGGGCACGGACGCGCAGGCCTTTCTCGCCCGTGCCCCCTCAATCCAGCGCGTGATCCACGACCTGGTGGCCGAGTTTCGCGGCAGCTTCAGCGCCGAGCATGGCATTGGGCAGCTCAAGATCGGCGAGCTCGAGCGCTATAAGGACCCCGTGGCGCTGACGCTCATGCGAGAGCTGAAGCGCACATTCGATCCGCTGGGAATCCTGAACCCGGGCAAGGTACTGCGCGGCGAACCTTGATGAGCGCCCTCTGCGAGTGCCGTTGAGCTCCTGGCTATTTGCGGAAGCCAGCGTCGCGGCTCGTTTAACACGGCTCTGCTGCCACGGCGCTTTCACAACTCCTGCACAACATTCGATTGCTGGCTGCTCAGGGTGACCTGTGCAAGAATCCGCGCCACTCGCGAATTTCTGCGCCAGCCGGATCGCAACGCTTGTCTAAGCGTCCAGCTCGAGAAGAATCACAAGCGCCGGGCTTCGCCGCGACGCAGGGCCGTTGCCGCGGCGTTCATCAGATCGTCATTGCCATGGTGGCAGCGTTGGCGCTGCTCGCCGCCTGCACGCGCAAGGCGCCCGAGTCCACGCCGGCGCCGGTCGAATCGCCCGGTGCCGGGAACCGTGAACGCACGGTAGCCTCCGAGGATGGCGTCGCGATCCGTTACCGGGTTTTCGGCAGCGGTGAACCGGCGCTGATTTTCATTCATGGCTGGTGCTCTGACAGTACTTACTGGGACGCGCAGCTCGAGCCGTTCTCCCGGCACTACACGGTGGTGACGCTCGATCTCGCGGGGCACGGCGATTCGGGCACGACGCGCGCCGAGTGGACCATGGATGCATTTGGCGATGATGTCGCTTCGGTCGCCAGTCAGATACCCAACCGGCGGCTGGTGCTGGTCGGGCACTCGATGGGCGGGCCGGTAGCGCTGGAGGCGGCGCGCCGACTCAAAGGCCGGGTCATCGGCATCGTGGGCGTGGATACCTTCGGCAACATCGGCCTGCCACAGCCGACGGACCGGGAGCTCGAGGCCCGCCTTGGACCGATGCGCCGCGATTTCGCCACGAGCACACGCGACTACGTGACGCGCCAGCTCTTCACGCCGCGTTCCGATCCCGAGCTGGTGCGCCGGATCGCCGACGACATGGCCTCGGAGCCGCCCGGCATTGCGATCGGCGCGTTTATCGGCATCAGCAAGATGAACTACTCGGCCGCGCTTGGCGACATCTCGGTGCCGATCATCGCGATCAATTCCGATCGCCTGCCGACCGACGTGGAACGCATTCGTCTGCATGCTCCCACCTTTCATCTCAAGGTGATGCCGGGCGTAGGACATTTCGTGATGATGGAAGACCCGACGCGCTTCAATGCGCTGCTCGAACAGACCGTGCAGGAACTCGTAGCACGCGCCGACCGCAAAGGCTATTGAGCACCGACTCCGGAGTACAGCGCATGACCGATCCGAATGTATCGCACTTGCCGCGCCGCCTGGGACTGTGGACTTCGATCGCGGTGGTCATGGGCATCACCATCGGCAGCGGCATCTTCAGGGTACCGAGCAGCGTGGCGCAGAGCGTCGATTCGGTCGGTGCAATCGCGATGCTCTGGACCCTGGGAGGTGTGCTGTCGCTGTGCCTGGCGCTGTCCCTCTCGGAGCTGGCGTCGATGTTTCCCCGTCCCGGCGGAATATTCGTCTTCCTGCGCGAAACCTACGGTCCGGTCGTGGCGTTCGTGTTTGGCTGGACGTTCCTGATTGTCAATCCGGCCTCCTGGGCCGGCATCTCGCTCATATTCGCGGAATACCTCGGCCACTTCATTCCGCTGGGTGATGGCGGAAAACGCGTTGTGGCCGCGACGATGATCGCGCTTATCACTCTCGCCAACTATCGATCCGTGCCGCTCGCCGCCGCCGTGCAGAACATCGCCACCAGCGCCAAGGCACTTGCGCTCATCGGACTGGCTGCGGTCATCTTTGCGCTCGGTAAAGGGTCGGATGGCGCCCTGGCAGCACCGATCCATTTCAGCGTATCGAGCTGGGGCGCGTTTGGCGTCGCGCTGATCGGTGTGATGTTCACCTACGAAGGTGCGGCCGCATTCTGTGCGCTGTCCGGTGAGGTGCGCGACCCTGCGCGCAACCTGCCGCGCGTACTGCTGCTCGGTGTCGCTCTCGTGACGGCGCTGTATCTGCTGGTGAACGCCGCGTACCTTTATGTCCTGCCGCTCGAGGGCATGAGAAATCCCTCCTCCCTGGTCGCGGCCGATGCGATGGCGCGTGTTGCGGGCCATTCGGCAGCGCACGTGATATCGGCACTGGTCATGCTTTCGACCTTCGGCGCGGTAGCAGCAACCGCTATCGCGGATCCGCGCGTGTTCTATTCGATGGCGCAGGAAGGGCTGTTCTTTCGCGTACTCGGGAAGGTGCATCCGCGTTGCGAAACGCCTCACGTCGCGATCGTGGTGGCCGGCGTGATTGCGATCGTGTGGGTCTCATCGCGAACCTTCGAGCAGCTGACCTCCGCATTCATCCTGGGCCTGTGGCCCTTCTATGCGCTGGCCGTATTCGGGGTGCTCGTGCTGCGCATCAGGCAGCCACAATTGCCACGCACCTATCGGACCTGGGGTTATCCGGTGGTACCGCTCATCTTCGTCGCCGCCGCAATCCTGGTGCTGGCGAACGCCTTCATCGAACAGCGTACGATCTCGCTCATCAACGTAGCGATATCGTTGAGCGGAATTCCCGTGTACTACGTTTGGCATGCCGTGAATCGCCGGCGAGCCTGATCGCTCCGAGAGCCCATGAATCGACCGGTAAACCTCGCGCATCCAGCATCGACGCGACATGCCCGCGCCCTGATGCTGCCGATCACGACCCCGCATCTCACGCTACGCGAGTTCGTGCCGGATGATCTCGAAGCCCTGTGCGCCCTGGTGTGCGACCGACGCGTAACTCGTTACATGTTCCATGTGCCGGGAGCCAAGTGCGGCGCCGAAGGCTATTTGCGGGGAGCGCTCGGCTATCAACGCGAGTGTCCTCGTTCCGTCTGGGAGCTTGCCATCGCAAATCGCGTGGACGGTGCTCTGCTCGGTTCCTGCAATCTCACGTTGCTGGCCCCAGGAGAAGCAGACCTCGGCTACATGCTGCGCCGAGATGCCTGGGGCCGTGGTCTGGGGACGGAAACTGCCAATACACTGATCGAGGCGGCCTTCGGACAGCTCCGGCTGGCACGCGTCATCTCGACCGTCGATGTGCGCAATGCGGCGTCGATACGCGTCCTGCAGAAGTCGGGCCTGCGCTGGGAAGCCACCTACCGCAAGCTGCGCAAGATCCGCGGTGAGTGGCGTGACTGCCACCTGTTCACGCTGGCCCGCGAGGCCTGGGCGGCGGGAGTGCGCTAGCACACCAAAGGTCAATTGCGTTGCACCTCCCGCTGCGCTACACACTGGCGCCGGGGACCCGTCGCATGAAGTTCTTGCCGCGCATTCTTACCCGCTGGACCTTCTGGCTCGCAGTCTGCGGCGCCCTGATCCTGTACGCGGCATTCGGCTTTCTGCTCGTGCCGCGCATCGTGCAGTCGCAGATCCGCAGCTCCATTGCGAGCGATTACCAGCGTGTCGCCCAGGTCGGCAAGGTGCGCTTCAATCCCTTCACGTTCGTGCTCGAAATCAACAACTTTGCGCTGCCCGATACCGATGGGCGGCCGATGCTGCAATTCGCGCGGCTGCAGATCGACTTCGAGCTCATGTCGATCCTGCGACGCGCCTATTCGTTTCAAACCATTCTGCTCGATGCGCCGAATGCGCGCGTCGTGGTACGCCCGAACCGCACGCTCAACCTGGCCGACCTGGCCCACCCGGCCGGGCGCAAGCAAGAGGCGCAGCCTGTGGCGGCGCAGGACGAGGGACTGCCGCGCCTGTTCATCGGTGCCTTCACTGTGAACGGCGGGCGCATTGATTTCGAGGATCTGAGCCGCCACACGCCATTCGCCACTGCACTCAAGCCGATCAACTTCGCGCTGCGCAACTTCAGCACCATCGGCACCGGCGACAACGCCTATCGCCTCGACGCGGAATCGGCTCAGGGCGAGCGTCTCACGTGGCGCGGCCGACTCAGCGCGCAACCCGTCAGTTCGAGCGGAGAGTTCACATTCACCAGCATTCATGCGCAGACGCTGTGGAACTACCTGCGAGACGCGCTTGCGTTCGAAGTACCCGCGGGCCAGCTGGATCTCGCCGGCAGCTACACGTTTTCGCTTGCCCGGGCACCCATCGAGCTCACCGTCGTCGGCAGCGAAATCAAGATCAGTGGCCTGGTGTTGCGCCCGAAAGGCTCACAGGTGGACGACATCACTCTGGGGGACCTGACCGTACGCGATGCACGTCTGAACATCCCTGACCGGCGCGTTTCCGTCGCCGACATCTCTCTGGCTGGCGGGAAGATCCTGACCTGGCTCGAACCGGATGGAACCTTCAACCTCTCGCGCCTGACCGGCAGCGAGCCTGCGAGCGCGCCTTCTACGCAACCGCCCGCGGGCGCAGAGCCACCCGCTACGGCCGCGGGCTCGAGTCGGCCCCCGAAGGGTGCGAGCGTGCAACGGCCCAGCTGGCAGATCGCTTTGCCGCACATCGAGACGTCCGGCCTCGAAGTGACTTTCGAGGACCGCAGCCTGAAACCTCTCACTCCGGTGCGACTGGCGCCCATCGACGTGAAGGTCTCCGGGTACGACAGCGGAAAACCGGGACCGATTGGGCTCGAGGCCCATATCGGCATCGAGGACGACGGCACATTGAACGCACGCGGCACGTTCGACCCGGACACGCTCGCCGGCACCATGGACCTCGAGCTTGGCAACATCGACCTGCGCAGCGCACAGCCCTACATCGCGCGCATGACGGAGATGACTCTGATGTCCGGTCGGCTCGGTGCCAAAGGCAAGGTCGAACTCATCCGCGACCGCGCCGACGCCCTGCAGCCTCGCTACACCGGCACGTTGCAGCTGTCCAAATTGCGCACGATCGATAACGCGCTCGAGCAGGACTTCATTCGCTGGGATCAGCTCAATGCGAGCGGCATCGACTACGATGGCGCGCGCTCGCGCCTCGTGATCAAGGAAATCGCCACGCGCCGCCCGTACGCACGCGTGATCGTCGCATCGAATGGAACCGTCAATATCAGTGAGGTTCTCACGCCGAGCGCGCCTGCGCCCTCCTCCGACCAGGCCGCATCGAGCCCACCACGCGCACCGCCTGCGCAGTCGAGTGACTCGCTCGACGTTCGCATCGGCCTGGTGCGCATCGATCGCGGCTCGGCGAATTTCGCCGATTTTTCGTTGACGCCGAATTTCGCGACCGGCATCCAGGAGCTGTCCGGCACGGTCGCGGGCCTCTCGTCCAAGCCCGGCTCGCGGGCGACCGTGAAGCTCGACGGCAAAGTGGATGCCTACGCTCCCGTCACGATCGAAGGCGAGGTGAACTATCTCAGCGCCGAGTCCTACACCGACTTGAGGCTCGCCTTCGACAACATGGAGCTCACCACCTTTACGCCCTACGCCGGCAAATTCGCCGGCTACCGTATCGAGAAGGGCAAGCTGTCGGTGCAGCTCGCGTACAAGGTCGAGAATCGCCAGCTCCAGGCGCAACAGAAGTTCGTGCTCAACCAGCTGCAGCTCGGCGAGCGCGTCGAGAGCAAGGACGCGACCTCGCTCCCGGTAAAGCTCGCGGTGGCGCTGCTCAAGGACCGCAATGGCGTGATCGACATCGATCTGCCGATGACCGGGAGTCTCGATGATCCGCATTTCCGTCTCGGGCCACTGATCTGGAAGGCGCTGATCAATCTCGTCACGAAGATCGTGACCGCACCGTTCGCTCTCATCGGCAAGCTGTTCGGCGGGGGCGAAGAGGTCAATCAGCTGACCTTTGCGCCGGGTGGCATCGAGCTGCAGGGAGAGAGTTCCACGCGCGTCGAAACAGTTGGCAAGGCGATGCGCGAGCGTCCCGGCCTGCAGCTCGAGGTGCCGGTGGCGGTCAACCCTGAGTTGGACGGACCTCACCTGCAACAAGCTGAGCTCGAGCAGCGGCTCCTCGCCGTGAAGCGCCGGGAACTCCTCGCCAAGCGCAAGCCGGTGGATACGTTAGACGCGAGCGTGCTCGCGGACCGACAGGAATACTGGCGTCTGCTGTACGAATACGATCAGCAGGCTGCCGTGCTGCCCGAGGAAAACAAGGACAAGAAGGGCAAGCCCGGCAAGACTCCGGCGCCCGAGGAGCTCGAGGCGCAGCTCGCAACCCTGCGGGACGCCGCGCTACCGACGATCGAGGTACCGGAAACCGATCTCGCGCAACTCGGCAAGTCGCGCGCGCAGAAGGTCCAGGATCTGTTGCTGGATGCAGGAGATATCGACCCGTCCCGGCTCTTCATCATCAATTCGGGGCCGGCGCCGAAGGACGGTGGCCTGGTGCGCATGGACCTGTCGCTGCGCTGAGCAGCTGCTCACCAGCTGCCGTTCTCGTCCTCTTCTTTGTCGCCTTCGCTGCGCTTCACTGACGGGTCGCGCTTCGGAATCGGCGGCTGCATGTTTGCGGTCCGGCGCAGCAACAGCAGCCCACCCAGAACGATGCCGAGTGCCAGCGCGATTATCAGGAGCGCGAGCAGCATCAACCGGCTCCATCCGGCGGCGACAGCACGCGAATGAGTCCCTCCTGCGCCGTGCTTGCGATGAGTTTGCCATTACGGGAAAAAATACTGCCGCGTACGAAACCGCGCGCACCCGATGCACTCGGGCTGTCGATCGAATAGAGCAGCCAGTCCGCCACCTGGACATCGGCGTGAAACCACATCGCATGGTCGATGCTGGCGAGCCGCACGTCGCTGCGCAACCAGGACACCCCGTGCGGGAGCGTCGCGGTGTCGAGCAGGTGGTAGTCCGAGACATAGGCCAGCAGACAGCGCTGCAGCGCCACGTCGCTCGGCGGGCGATCCACGGCGCGGAACCACACGTGCTTGATCGGCTCGAGGTTTTCACGCTTGAAGTAGTCCGGCATGCGCACGGGGCGAAACTCGAATGGCCGCTGGTGCTCGAACAGGCGCCGCAGCTTTTCGGGGATCTGCGGGATCATCTCGCGTTGATGCGTATCCATGTCCCGCAGGTCTTCGGGCGGAGGGACCTGCGGCATCGGCAGCTGATGCTCGACGCCCTGCTGCGGCACCTGGAATGAAGCGGCCATGTTGAAGATCTGCTGTCCGTGCTGAATCGCCGTGATGCGGCGGCTCGAAAAGCTCAGGCCGTCGCGGCTGCGATCCACGTCATAGACGATCGGCGCGTTGAAATCTCCCGGACGCAGAAAATAGGCATGCAACGAGTGCACGATGCGCCCTTCGACGGTGGCCGAGGCTGCAACCAGCGCCTGGCCGAGCACCTGGCCGCCGAACACCTGCGGTGAGCCGATGTCGCGACTCTCACCGCGGAACAGATTGATCTCGAGACGCTCGAGCTCGAGCAGTTTCAGCAGATCGGCCAGACGGCGGTCCATGTGAGGATTGTACTCACCGTCACGCGTTGGCAGCCAACTCCGGGCGCACGCGCCGAGGAAACCCGGTCGCGATCACGACCGCGGAAGGTCAATGCGTGCCCCTGCGCGGCAAGGGGGCGGGCCGCTGGCCCACTCCCCTTGCCGTGCCGGGCGATGTCTACGAAATGCTCCGCGAACGCGACGCCGCCGCGTCGGGAGTCAGTGAGCGCAGCGCCTTCAGTAGATGAACTTGCCGCGCATCAGTCCGTAGTGGCCCGGAAACGAGCAGAAAAAGGTGTAGTCGCCACCCTTGGTGAGCTTCGAGACCGGGAACGTGACCGACGTCGTTTCGCCACCGCCGATGACTTTGGTGTGGGCGATGATGCGGTTGTCATTGGGTGGCAGGTAGTCCTTGTCGAGCCCCGCGGCAATGCCGGCGTTGGCGATCGCCTGGAAGTCCGCGGTCTTCGACAGCACCCAATTGTGCCCCATGGTCGCCTTGGCCAGCTTGCCGACGTGCTTGAGTGTCACTTCGACCTCGGTGCAGTCCGGCGCGACCTTCATTTCAACCAGGTTGTACTTCATCACGTCGTTGCCCTCGATTTCGAGCTTGCAGGTCTTCGCCGCCAGGGCCAGGTCAGCGCACAACATCAGGGCCAAACCGACAATCAGCTTCTTGATCATGAATTCACCTCTAGTTGCCCGCCACGCCCAATCGCTTCTGCATGATCGGGCTCGTGGTGGTGTATTGCAGGAACTGCTTCTTCTCCGGATATAGATGGTGCTGGATGCCGAAAGCAGCCAGCGCCGCTTCATGGAAACCGCTCAATATGAGTTTCTTCTTGCCAGGGTAGACATTGATATCTCCCACGGCAAAAATGCCCGGCACGCTGGTCTGAAACTTTTCCGTGTCGACGCGAATCGCGCGCTTGTCGAGCTCCAGGCCCCATTCCGCGATCGGACCCAGTTTGGGATGCAGGCCAAAGAACGCCAGCAGCTGCCCGGCGTGCAGCTCGTGATGCGCGCCATCGGTGCCAGCGACCACCACGCCTGTCAACTCCCCGCCGCTCAGCAGCAGCTTTTCCGCTATACCTTCGATGTAGCGCATGCGCCCCGCGGCGACGAGTTGGCGCATCTTCGCGACCGAAGCCGGCGCTGCGCGAAATTCGGCACGGCGGTGCACCAGCGTGAGATTGCGCGCCTTGCCGCACAGCTCGAGCGCCCAGTCGAGCGCGGAATCGCCGCCGCCGAAGATGACGAGGTCTTTGCCGTGAAATGCTTGCGCACTCCTGATGCGATAGTGAATCTGCTTGCCGTCGAAGGCTTCAGCGCCCTCGACGCCGAGTCGACGCGGCTGGAATGAACCCACGCCGCCGGCGATGACGATCGTGCGCGCGTGAAAGGTGGTCTCCGCCGCCGTGCGCAGGAAAAACAGCCGTTCGCTTTGCTTGCGCACCTCGGTGACTTCCTGACCGAGGTGAAACGCCGCATTGAACGGCTTGATCTGTTGCAGCAGCCGATTGACCAGCTCCTGCGCACCGCACACCGGCAGCGCCGGAATGTCGTAGATCGGCTTGTCGGGATAGAGCTCCGTGCATTGCCCGCCCGGGTGCGCGAGGGAGTCCACGACATGCGCTGAAATGCCCAGCAGCCCCAGCTCGAAGACCTGAAACAGGCCGCACGGACCGGCGCCGACGATGACAACGTCACACTCGATCGGCGCTGCGCTTGCCATCGTTTCGGCCACGATCACGCTCCGTTGCAAGGCCGGACCATTCTAGGCAAGGGCGCCGAGCGCCTCTCCGAGCAGGGAGTGAAAATGATGCACGCCTCGTTCGCGCTCCGGTGAATAGGGACCTGGCCGATAGGCGCGCGAGCGGACATTGTATTGGACCTGCTCGCAGATCGAGCCGTCCTCGTCCTGCACCTCGTCGCTGAACTGCAGCAGTTCGGTGAAGTGCGGGTCGGTCGCAGGATCCGCGAGCGCAGCGGGCGCGAACCAGTCGAACCGCACTTCGGTGCAATCGATGCCGCGCGGAATCACGA
>Ga0326726_10000624_pt1 | contig 32341 bp, 24 predicted proteins | sample MHFenrmetagenome_2_FD_207603 | JGI IMG/M metagenome (GOLD analysis project Ga0326726, IMG submission 207603) | Lab enriched peat soil microbial communities from Michigan Hollow, Ithaca, NY, United States - MHF15MN | ecosystem: Environmental > Terrestrial > Soil > Wetlands > Peat | place: USA...
CCGATGATTCGTTCGACGGACTTCGCGATTGCCGCCCAGGACAACGGCCCGTGGCTGTGGCCGTGCGAGTACGTCGAGGAGATCGCGGGCAAATCCAAGGTCGCCGTGCCGCACTACCTGCCGGGCCAGAATCCTTTCATCAAGGAATACCTCGCCGCCACGCATGTCCCCGCCAGTTCGGCGAGTGGCGGCCCGGAGACCATCTATCCCGAATACGAGTCTCAGCTGAAGGGACGGCGCACGCCGCCGGTCAGTGTGGCCACCAGCCCGCGCGTGAGCCAGGCGCCGAACCCCGACACGGGCGAGATCCAGTTGCTGCGCGTGCAGGGCAACGTGCATCTGCTGGCCGGCGCCGGCGGCAACGTCGTCGTGCAGGTCGGCGAATCAGGCTCGCTTCTGGTCGACAGCAAGTCGGCCGCGGCGACTCAGCGGATCATGGACGAGGTGAAACGCGTCGCGGTCTCGCCCAAGCCCGTGCGCTACCTGCTGAACACGAGCGCGGACGCCGACCACATCGGCGGCAATCAGAATCTTGCCGCGGCGCTCGGATCCTCGGCCGCGTGGGAAATCATCAACACGCCGGGCGCGACGAACAGCGCCGTGCAGATCATCGCGCACGACAACGTCCTGAAGCGGATGGCGAAGATGCCGATCACCGCGCAGCCGACCGAGACGTTCGTCGGCCGGGAGAAGGAATTCTTTTTCAACGGCGAGCCGGTCTTCATGTACCACGTGCCGGCGGCGCATACCGACGGCGACAGCATCGTCTTCTTCCGCCGGTCCGACGTGATCGCGACGGGCGACGTCTATCGCACGGACAGCTTTCCCGTCATCGATCTGGATCAGGGCGGTACGGTCCAGGGCGTGATCGACGCGCTGAACCTGGTGCTCGACCTCGCGGTACCGGCTCATCACGAGGAGGGCGGCACGTTCATCGTGCCCGGCCACGGCCGGATCTCGGACGAGTTCGACGTGCTCGAGTACCGCGATATGGTGACGATCATCCGCGATCGGATTCAGGCGATGATCGCGAAGGGCATGACGCTCGATCAGGTGAAGGCCGCGCGTCCGACGCGCGACTACGATCCGCGCTACGGCGCGACGACGGGCGCCTGGACCACCGACAAGTTCATCGAGGCCGTGTATCGGAGCCTGAGGCGTGCGTAGTGTCTTCCTCCTGGTCTTCACCGCGCTGACGGCCGTTGCCGCCGTTTCCGGCCGCGCGCAAAGCCCGCGCGGTCCGCGTACGACCTGGGGCGATCCGGACCTGCAGGGCCTCTGGACCAACGCCACGCTGACACCGCTGCAGCGCCCGGCCGAGCTCGCCGGCAAGCCGTTCTTCACGGCAGAGGAAGCGGCGGCATTCGACAAGCAACGCGTTGCCCAGACGAACGCCGATCGGCCGCTCCGGCCCGGCGATGTGGGCGCGTACAACGACGCGTTTTTCGAGCGCGGCACGCACGGCGTCAAGACCCGGCGCACGTCGCTCGTCGTCGAGCCGCCTGACGGACGCATTCCGGCGTTGACCGCCGCGGCGCAGGCACACGTGGCCGCGCGCGAGCGCGACGCCGCGCTGCGGCCGGCTGACGGACCGGAGGATCGCTGGCTGACGGAGCGCTGCATCCTGTTCGGTGCGACGGTGCCGATGCTTCCCGAGCCATACAACAACAACTACCGCATTCTTCAGGCGCCGGGGTATGTCGTCATCCTGGTTGAAATGAATCACGACGCGCGCATCATTCCGCTCGACGGGCGTCCGCGATTGCCGCCGCCCGTCCGCCAGTGGACCGGCGATTCGCGCGGACACTGGGAAGGCGACACGCTGGTCGTCGAGTCGGCGAATTTCACGTTCAACGCGCAGAGCCGGTTCGGCGTCGGGTACTTGAATGGCGTGAGCGACCAGAACCTGCGGATCGTCGAGCGATTCGCGCGGACCGATGCGAGCACCCTGCTCTACCGCGCGACGGTCGAAGACGCGACCGTGTTCACGAACGCGTGGACGGTTGAAATCCCGATGGAGCGAACGGCTGGGCCGATCTTCGAAGTCGCCTGCCACGAGGGGAACTACGGGATGGCCAACATCCTGTCCGGCCATCGAGCAGAAGAACGCGCAGGCCGTCCGTAGGCCGTGCCGCTGATGTAGTGCAGGCAGGCCTAAAGGCCTGCACTACGTCCGGGACTCGTGGCGGACGCTACGATCGGTTTCGTGGGGTCAATCACCAGCCAGATCACCGCGCCCGCGGCATACACACCAGCCGTCACGTAGAACGGATACGTCCACGACTGCCAGCGATCGACCGCGTAGGCGACCACCAGCGGCGTCAGCACTCCGCCGAGATTCGAAAACGTGTTCATGCAGCCGGTGACGACGCCGGCGTGGTCTCGGCCGATGTCGAGGCAGACCGCCCAGCACGCGCTCAGCGCCAGGTCGACGGTGCCGAGCGCGACGGCGAGCAGAATCGCCTTCGCGATCGGCTGCGGCACGAGCGTCGACGCGAACGTCAGCACGGCACCGGTGAAGAACGACGCGAAGCCGAGATGGCATCGAGCCGTCCGCAAACCGTGCGTGCGAGCCAGCACGTCGGTCAGCCATCCTCCGGCAAGGTTGGCGATGCCGGCGCAGAGAAACGGCAGGCCCGCGAGCAGACCGCCGCTGATCATCGAAAAGCCGAGGACGCGAATCAGGTACGTCGGCAGCCACGTGAAGTAGAAATAGAGCCCGTAGCCGTACGTGAAGTACATCGCGCAGATGGCCCAGAGGTTGGCGCTGCCGGCAATCGCGCGCCACGGCGTAGCTGAGTGCCCTCCGTGCCCGTCCCGCCCCTCCCGCCTGTCCTGCCCATGTGAGTCCTGCTCAATCCAGGCCAGCTCGGTCATCGACACCGAAGGATGTTCCTCGGGGGAATCGCGATACCAGACGTACCACGCCGCCGCCCACACCAGGCCGATCGCCCCGACGATGACGAAGCTCGCGCGCCAGCCCCAGCGGTTGATCAGAACGAGCGCGATCGGGACGGACAGCATGCCGCCGACACGCGATCCGAAGAACATCACGCCGTTCGCCTTGCCGCGTTCAGGCAGCGGAAACCACCGGGAAATGCTGCGTGACATGTTCGGAAAGGCGCCGGCCTCGCCTGCGCCGAAGAGGAACCTGGTGACGATCAGTGATGAGTAGCCGATCGCGGCGCCGGTCAGCATCGTGAACGCCGACCACCAGAGCACGATCCGCGTAAGCACGCGCCGTGGACCGGTGACGTCGCCAAGCCAGCCGGACGGAATCTCGAACAGCGAGTAGGCGAGCGCGAATGCGCTCAGGACCTGGCCCATCTGCACGGTTGTCAGGTGCAGCTCGTCGCCGATGTACGGCGCCGCCGCGGAAATGCAGACGCGATCGAGGTAGGTGACGACCGCGAGCAGGAACGCGAACCAGAGCACCGTCACGCGTGCGCGCGACTCTGGAGCAGTGGTGATGGGCCCCTGCACGCCCGTATAGTAGCGGACGCCCATGCTCGCAACAACCGCAACGGCCGTCGCCAAAGCCCGCCGCCGTCTGATTCCGTTCCTCTTCCTGCTCTACGTCGTGTCGTATCTCGATCGGATCAACGTCGGCTTCGCGGCGCTGCAGATGAACGCCGCCCTCGGGTTTTCGAGTGTCACCTACAGTCTCGGCGCCGGCATCTTCTTCCTGAGCTACACGCTCCTCGAGATCCCGAGCAACGTCATCCTCGCGCGCGTCGGCGCGCGACGCTGGATCGCCCGCATCATGATCAGCTGGGGGCTCGTCTCGGCCGGGATGATGTTCGTCCGCAGCGCGACCGGGTTTTACGTTTTGCGGTTCGCGTTGGGCGCGGCGGAAGCGGGATTCTTCCCCGGCATCATCTACTGCCTGACGCGATGGTTTCCGACGCGCGATCGCGCGCGCGCCATCGCGGGATTCATGACGGCGGTCGTCATCGCCGGCATCATCGGCGGACCGATATCAGGCGCGTTGCTCTCGCTGAACGGCGCCGGCGGACTCGCGGGCTGGCAGTGGCTGTTTGTCGTCGAGGGACTGCCGGCCGTCGTGCTCGGCTTCATCGTGCTCCGCGCGCTTCCAGAGCAGCCGTCGGACGCGCGCTGGCTGACGCCGGCCGAGCAGTTCGCGCTGACGACGCAGCTGGCGGAGGAAGCGCACCAGGGATCATTGTCGAGCTACGTCCACACGATTCGCGGCGCGCTGACCAGCGGGCGCGTGTGGCTGCTGACGGCTGTCTACTTCACGATTCCGGTTGCGCTGTACGCGATGGGATTCTGGATGCCGCAGATCGTGCGGAAGGCGTCGGGTGCCAGCGACTTCATCGTGGGACTTCTGAGCGCGATTCCGTACGCCGTCGCGGCGGTCGGCATGGTCATCGTCGGCCGCAATTCGGACCGCACCGGCGAACGGCGATGGCACATCGCACTCAGCGCAATCGTGGGCGGCGCGTCGTTCGCGCTGACCGGCTTCGTCCACGGCACCGTGCCGTCGCTGGTCACGCTGTCGATGGCGATGCTCGGCCTCGCGTCGATGCTCGGTCCCTTCTGGGCGTTCGCGACGTCGTTCCTCGGCGGCATCGGCGCGGCGGCAGGCATCGCGCTCGTCAACTCGGTGGGGAACATCGGCGGGTTCGTCGGTCCGAATATCATCGGCTACGTTCAGCAGACGACCAGCAGCTTCTCGGCGGGACTGGTGATCATCGGTGGGGTACTGGCGTGCGGCGGGCTGCTCGTCCTCGCGGTGAAACGATGAACCACCTCGATTTCCTCGACTTCTCCATCTACGGCGTCCACACCGTGTTCTGGTGGGCGTTCGTCATCTCTCGATGGATCGTCAAACGGTCGGCGGGGAAGACGGCGACACCTGGCGAGCCGGCGGCCCCGGCGATGCCGTCCAGCGGGGATGCGCACACAGCCCGGTGGTCGCGCGCGTTGATCCTATTCCACTCCGCTGCGTTCGGGACGATGTATGTCGGTATCGGCTACGCGGTGATGGCAGGGCGAGTGCCGTTCTGGTTTGGGGGTCAGCGGATCGTCGGAACCGGGGTGGTCCTGATCGGCGCCGCGCTCGTCGCGTGGGCGGTGCTCCATTTCCGCTCCTGGCGTTTTCGCGCCGCGCTCGACGAGGGCCATCTGTTGGCCACCGGCGGCCCGTTCCGCTTGATACGGCATCCGATCTACATGGGTCTCAACCTGCTGGCGCTCGGCAGCGCGATCTGGGTGCCCACGCCGACGCTGTGGGCCGCGTGTCTCTTCATGTTCATCGGCAGCGACCTGCGTGGCCGCGCCGAGGAGCGGATTCTCGACGAGGCTTTCGGCGACTCGTATCGCGACTACTGCCGGCACACGAAGCGGTTTGTGCCGGGGCTCTACTGACCGCGAACTGCCCGGGGCGGCCACTCGTCTACGACTTTCGGCCGTTCGTCGCATTTCCCCGTGTTTCGCACCGGTCGGTGCGAGGATGTCCCATGCTCGAGATCCGGCACTTACGAAAGACCTTTGGTCCGCTCGTCGCCGTGGATGACGTATCGTTTTCGGTCGAGCCGGGCCAGCTCGTCGGGTTGCTCGGGCCGAATGGCGCCGGCAAGACGACGACGGTCTCGATCATCGCCGGACTGGTGGCGGCCGAGCGCGGCGACGTGCTCGTCGGCGGCAAGCCGATGTCCGGCGATACCGATCCGCTGAAAAGGAAGATAGGACTCGTCCCGCAGGACCTCGCCCTGTACGACGAGCTGACCGCGCAGGACAACCTCCGCTTTTTCGGCGCGCTCTACAACCTCTCTGGTGCCGCGCTCAAGAGCGCGATGACGTCGGCGCTGACGCTGGTCGGCCTCGCGGATCGCGCGCGCGAACGCGTGAAGACGTTCAGCGGCGGGATGAAGCGCCGCCTGAATCTGGCCGCCGGTCTTCTGCACGATCCCGACGTCCTGCTGCTCGACGAGCCGACCGTCGGCGTCGATCCGCAGAGCCGCAACGCGATTTTCGACAACCTCGAAGAACTGAAGCGCCGCGGCAAGGCGCTGCTGTACACGACGCACTACATGGAAGAAGCCGAGCGCCTCGCCGATCGCGTCGTGGTGATCGATCGCGGCAAGGTGGTGGCCAACGACACGCTGGCGGGTCTGTATGCGGGCGCGGGTGAAAAGGCCGGTGGCCGCGCGTCGCTCGAGTCGGTGTTTCTCACGCTCACGGGAAGGAGCTTGCGCGACTGATGGGCATCACCGCGTTTCTCGCCATGGTCCGCAAGGACCTTCTGCTGTTCCTGAGCGACCGGCGCGCCGTCATCGTCGCGTTCGCGGTGCCGGTGGTTATCGGATCCTTTATCGGGTCGATGACTAACGGCGCCGGGCGCGGCGACGAGCCGCTTCGAATCAAGGTCGCGCTCGCCGATCTCGACGGCAGCGCGATCTCTCAAGCGATTGTCACCGGTGCTCAGGCCGACAAGAACCTGAACGTGATTGTCACGAGCGCTGACGACGGGCGAGACCAGGTCCGTAAAGGCACGGTCACCGTCGCCGTGATCATCCCGAAAAACTTCGGCGACGGCGCCGGACGCGCGTTCTTTCGAGGCTCGTCCGTCGAAAAACCCGAACTCGGGGTGCTCTCCGATCCGTCGCGCGCCGTCGAGGTGGGCATGGTGCGGGGCATTCTCATGCAGCACGTCATGGAGTCGGTCAGCACGGCGGTGTTCAGCGGACAGTCGGGAAGCAGATTCGCCGCCGACGCGTTGACGGCGCTCGAGTCGTCGCAGATGCCACCCGACCGGAAGCGCCTGTTGAAGGAAATGCTGACGGGCGTTCAGCGGTACTACCGCGAGAGCACGCCGTCGTCGACGACGGGCGGAACCGGCGGCGTGTTTTCGATGCCGTATGTCGTGCGCGAAGAGGAAGTGACGTCAGGCTCCAGGGTCCCCTACAACGGCTACGCGCACTCGTTCGCCGGCATGGGCATTCAGTTTCTGCTGTTTGCCGCGCTCAACATGGGCGTCGAGATGCTCGTCGAGCGGCAGCGCGGGCTGTGGCGCCGGCTCCGGAGCGCGCCCGTGTCGCGCTACATGCTGCTGGGAGCGCGGGCGGCGAGCACAACGGTGATATCGCTGGCGACGCTTCTCGTGTCGTTCGGCTTCGCCATGATCGTGTTTGGCGTGCGTATCGAGGGCAGCGTGGTCGGTTTCGCGATGGTCGCGGTCTCGTGCTCGATGATGGCCGCCACGTTCGGCCTGCTGGTCGCGGCACTCGGCCGCACGCCGGGAACCGCACGTGGCGTCAGCACGCTCGCCGTCCTCGTGATGGTGATGCTCGGAGGAGCCTGGATCCCCAGCTTTCTGTTCCCCAAATGGGTGCAGGCCATCACGGTCGTCGTGCCGGTTCGCTGGGCGGTGGACGGGCTCGACGCCACGACCTGGCGGGGCCTCGGGCTGTCGAGCGCCGTCGTTCCAACGCTGGCCCTCCTTGGATTTACCGCGGTGTTTGCCCTCATCACGGTCACGCGTTTTCGGTGGGAAGAACCATAGGCGTCTGCTTTCACCGGCGACTCAGATAGCGTGCAGCGACGGCAAACCACGAAGCCACGAAGAGCACGAAGACGCACGAAGCGAATCGCCACAAACTTGCAGAGCTACAAGAAATCCGACGCGGCCGGCCTGCGGAGCAGGCCCGGATGACGTCTTCGTGATCTTCAAGCCTTCGTGGTTTACGGGGCTCTGAGTCAGCTCGGGCGCTAATCAAAGAAGACGCGATCGCGAGCCTGAGCGTCAGATGGCATAGTAGTGTCTCGTGCAACTCGTTCTTACTCACTGCGCCGTCCGATCCTGGCGGCCCGACGACCTCGGCTCGCTCGTCGCCAACGCGGACAACCACAACATCTGGGTGAACCTGCGCGACCGCTTTCCTCACCCCTACACACGGCGGGCGGGCCGTGAATTCATTCGTCAGGCGATGAGCCAGCGCCCGGAGATGATGTTCGCGATCGCCGTGGACGACGAGGCCGTGGGTGGAATCGGCTTCACGGTGCTCACCGACGTCGAGCGCGTGTCCGCCGAGATTGGCTATTGGCTGGGCGAGCCGTTCTGGGGACGAGGCATCGTCACGGAAGCGCTCGTGGCGGTCACGCGATACGCGATCGACATGTGCCGGCTGACGCGCGTGTACGCGCTGCCGTTTGCCTACAACAAGGCGTCATGCCGGGTGCTCGAGAAGGCGGGCTATACGCTCGAAGGCCATCTGCGCCGGAGCGCGATCAAGGACGGCCAGATCGTCGACCAGCTGCAGTACTCGTTTATCGTGGAGGCGCCGCAGGCGCAGGCGTAGACGCCGGAGCCGCGTCGGGAGCCGGCGGCGCCAGCTCTTCGCTCGACTTCACTTCGAATCTCCGGAAGCGGCTGTAGCTGGCCCTCCCGACCACGCGGCTGTTGTCGAGGTCGTAGTCCTCGCGCATCTCCGACGGCACGTCGATGCCGAGCCGCTCGTCCGCGCGGAATTCCGTGGTGAGGTTCGCCTTGATGCCGCGCTGTTCGACGCGCACCTCGGCTTTCACGACGCGGCCCGTGTCGTTTTCGATCCAGAACCGGCCGAACGCCGGCATCTCCTGTCCCGGCAGGCCGACGATGATGGTCGGGCGCATGTCTTCGACGTACTCGACGACGCGGACGTTGTCGCCCATGCGCCGATCCGTCTTGCCCATCGTGAACCGGAAATGGTCGCGAACATCGGGCTGAAGAAAGATCAGCGCGAAGATCGGGTTGTTGATCGTGCGCTGGACGGCGCCGAGGTTATAACGCGCGCTCTCGTCGGAGATGGCCTTCGCGCGCTCCTGCCAGTCGCTTCCGGGCTTGCTGCTGAGGAACAGCTTGGCGAGGCGTTCTTCGCGGTCGCGGATCGGAATGTGGTCCACCTCGAACACGTCCCGAAACGGATGCCAGGCCTCGCCGGCGGTCCTGACGATCAGGAAATCGGCTTTCAGCTCGCGGTGCTTCGCCGAGCTCCGGGGGACTGACGTCGACGCGCCGCCGCGTCCACTCAGTCCGGGAATCGGGATGGTCGCCAGCATGACGTTCGAGTCCTGCGTGTAGTGCTCTTCCGAAACGACGTTCGACAGCTTCTCGACGAAGTCGAGGACGTACCAGGTGGCGCGGGTCAGCAGCTGCTCGAGGGCCGCGTCGTTTCCCGCCTGCGCCGGCGGCCCGGACTGCTGCGCCCGCGCGGGCATCGCGATCAACGCCGCGCAGAACAGACCGGCGGCCGACAGCATCGGGGCACGCATCGGCGGCGATCTTAACAGGACAGAGGGCAAAGGGCACAGGGCACAGCCCTGTGTTCTCTGCCCTCTGCCCTATGCTCTCGGCGCCGAGCCGTTGGCGAGCGGCGAGAGGACCGTGGCGATGAACCGGTGGATCGGCGTCTCGACCCCGAGCTCGCGACCGAGACGCAACACGGCGCCGCTCAGCCACGGCAGCTCCAGCGGGCGCCCGCGCTCGAGATCCTCCAGCATCGACGACTTGCTCTGCGGCGGCATGGTGGCCATGTGCGCGAACATGTCGGCCAGGGCGTTCGGAGGGAACTGAATCTGCTTCGCGTGGGCGACCGCCATACCTTCCAGGACGGCGGCCTGCAGCATCGCCAGCAGGTCGGGATCGTCCCGGATGATGCCGAGCGGCGAGCGCGTCACGGCCGTCATCCCGCTGAACGCGGAGAGCCTGACGAACTTGAGCCAGATCTCCATTTCGATCTGTTCGCTCAACCGGCACTCGAAACCCGCCTCGCGCGCGAGCGCCTGGAGCTTTTCGAGCCGCGGGGTCTTCGCGCCGTCGAGTTCCCCGACGATGATCAGGTCGAGCGCCGTGTGGCGAATGACGCCGGGTTCCGAGATGACGGCAAACACGTGCGCGACGCCGCCGGCGACGTGCGACGGACCGATGGCCGTCGTCAGCCGGCCGACGCTCTCGACGCCGTTCTGAAGCGTGACGACGACCGTGTCCGGTCCGATGAGCGGGTCGAGCAGCTCGCAGGCGGCGACCGTATCGTACAGCTTCACCGTGAAGAGGACGACGTCCACCGGGCCGATAGACGCGGGATCCCCGGTTGCGTTGACGCGCTCGAGATGAAAATCGCCGAGCGGGCTCACGACGGTCAATCCCTTCGTCCGCAGCGCCTCGAGATGCGCGCCCCGCGCGACGAATGCAACCTCCGCGCCCGCCACCGCGAGCCGAGCCCCGAAGTAGCCACCGACGCCGCCCGCACCGACCACGGCAATCCGCACGGCGCATCGTAGCATCGCGTAGTGCGGGGCTTCAGCCCCGCCCGCCCGGCAGGCCTGAAGGCCTGCACTACGACGCTCAAATCGATAGACTTTGAGCGCAAGCATCGGATAGCGCGCCTCGAGGCGCTCGGACATACTGCCTGCATGTTTCCCATGCCGCATTCGACGACAGTTCAACCGCAACCTGATCCGGCGCGGTGGCGCGCCGTGCTCGACCGCGACAGCCGCGCGGATGGCGCGTTCGTCTACGCGGTCCGGTCGACCGGAATCTACTGCCGGCCCTCGTGCCCCAGCCGGCGTCCGCGCCCCGATCGCGTCGAGTTCTTTCCGGCCGGCGCTGAGGCGGCGCGTGCGGGGTATCGGCCGTGCCGCCGGTGCCGGCCCGACGAGGCGCGCGCGGTCGATCCGTGGATCGGCAAGGTGCGCCGCGCCTGTGTGTACCTCGCTAACGTCGAGGGTCATCTGTCGCTCGCGCGTCTCGCCGCACGTGTCGGCGGCAGCCCCTATCACTTGCAACGCAGCTTCAAGCGCATTGTCGGCGTCACTCCCCGCGAATACGCCGATGCGTGCCGCCTGCAGCGTCTGAAGCGCGGTTTGCGGTCAGGTTCGCGGGTGACCGCGGCGATGGTTGACGCGGGATATGGATCGAGCAGCCGCTTCTACGAACGCGCAGCGGCGAAGCTCGCGATGCCGCCGGCGGTGTATCGACGGGGCGGGGCAGGGATGCAGATGTCTTATGCGGTCGTCGATTGCCCGCTCGGCCGTCTGCTGGTCGCGGCGACAGAACGTGGTGTGTCGGCGGTTTCGATGGGATCGTCCGACGGCGATCTGGTCGATGCGCTGAAGGAGGAGTATCCGGCTGCCGTGCTTCGCCGCGACCACGCGGGGCTCTCGCGCTGGACGCGGCAGATCGTGAGCCATCTCGAAGGCCGGCGGCCACGGCTCGAGCTGCCGCTCGACGTCCAGGCGACGGCGTTTCAGTGGCAGGTCTGGACGGCGCTCGCGGCGATTCCGTACGGCGAGACGCGAACCTACCGGCAGGTTGCCGCTTCAATGGGCCGGCCGTCAGCGGTTCGCGCGGTTGCACACGCCTGCGCGACCAACCCGGTCTCGCTCGCCATCCCGTGTCACCGGGTGGTCCGGACGGGCGGCGGTATGGGCGGATATCGCTGGGGCATCGCGCGGAAAAAGGCCCTTCTCGCGGCTGAGCATAGAATGAAGGATTGATGATTCGCTACGGCCGGGCGCCCTGGGGCGATCGCTTTCCTGCCTCTCGCGTTCCTTCGTATCCCCGCCATCGCGCGACGCCTTCCCCGAAGGTCGTCGACGCCGTCGACGTCGTCATAATCGGCGGCGGCCTGACAGGATGCGCTGCCGCCTACGCGTTTGCGGCCGCGGGTGTGAACGCGGTGCTCCTCGAAGCCGACCGGATCGGGCGAGGCAACACGATGGCGTCCGCCGGGTGGATCTCCGACGACCCCGGAGTGCCGTTTGCCGAAGCCGCGAACCTGCTCGGCGTGCGGGTCGCGCGGCACGGCTTCGAGGCCTGGCGCCGGGCCGCGCTCGACTTCTCGGCGTTGCTCCGCAGGCTGGAGATCAAGTGCTACCTCAAGCCGCATAGCGCGCTGACGATCGCGCTGACGCCGGAGCAGACGCTGCGGCTCAAGAAAGAACGGAAAGTGCGGCTCGACGCCGGCCTCGCGGCCCCGGCGCTGGGCACTCGTGTCGTCAACGGAGAAATCGCGCTGGCGCCCAGCGTGGCGCTGCGGGGACGGGAAGGCGCCACGATCGATCCGTATCGCGCGTGCATCGGGCTCGCGGCCGCCGCCGCCGAGCGCGGCGCGGAGGTGTTCGAGCGCTCACCGGTCCGGCGCATCACGTTCAATCGGAAGATCGCCGACGTGTTTACGGCCGGAGGCGTGATCCGGACGCGGAAGGTGATCATCGCCACGGGCCTGCCGACGCCGCAGCTCCATAAATCGCTTCGCCGCCACTTCTGGTTTCGATCCACTTATGCGGCCCTTACCGAGCCCGTGCCCGCGAAGGTGCGGAAGCAGCTGGGCAAGCGAGCGACCGTCGTGCGCGACTCCGCCGACCCCTATCACGTCGTCCGGTGGCTGGACGATGAGCGGTTGATGGTAATGGGGGCGGACTCTGAATCGCCTCCGGAGCGTCAAAAGGAGAAAGTGATCGTCCAGCGGACCGGACAACTCATGTACGAGCTGTCGGTGCTGTATCCAGACATCTCCGGACTCCAGCCCGCGTACGGCTGGTCGCTCGACTACGCGCGCACCGCCGAGGGTCTGCCGTACATCGGACCCCACCGGAACTTTCCGCACCATCTCTTCGCGTTCGGCGACTCGAGCCACAGCATCACCGGCGCGTACCTGGCCAGCCGCATTCTGCTTCGGTACTTCCTGGACGAAGTAGAGTCGTCGGACAAGGCGTTCGAATTCAATCGCTGATGGCCCCCCTGGGCATTGATCTGCTCGTGTTCGGTCCTCATCCCGACGACCTCGAGATCGGACTGGGCGGGACGATCGCCCGTCATGTGGACCTGGGATCGTCGGTGGGCCTCTGCGACTTGACCGCGGGCGAGATGGGCAGTAACGGGACGGTCGAGCAGCGTCTTGGGGAATCAGAAGCCGCGCGTGCGGTGCTCGGCGCGGCGTGGCGCGAGAACCTCGGGTTGCCGGATCGCCAGATCGGCAAATCTCCGGATCATCTCGCGACCGTGACCGCCTTCGTCCGTCGCCATCGGCCTCGCGTGGTGGCGGCGCCGTACTGGTCGGACCGGCATCCGGACCATGTGGCCGCGAGCGCGCTCATCACGGAAGCCGTGTTCAACGCGGGGCTCCGGAAGTACAAGGCCGAGGGCGAGGCGTGGAAGGCGGAGTGGATCTGCTACTACTTCATCAACGACGCCGACAAACCTTCGTTCGTCGTCGACGTGTCTGAGTATTACGAAAAGAAGCGCCAGGCGCTCGACTGTCACATCACGCAGTTCATGCCGGCGGGTTCCGGTACTGCCGCGACGCGGTTGAACACGCCACTCTTCCGGCAGCTCATCGAGAGCCGCGACGCGCAGTTCGGCGCGCTGGCCGGTGTCAGCTGGGCCGAGGGCTTCATCGTGCGCGAGCCCGTCGTGCGTCCCATCCTCTTCAGAAAACCGTGAACATCGGCATCATCTGTTACGCCTCCATCGGAGGCAGCGGGATCGTGGCGACCGAGCTCGGCAAGATGCTCGCGTCCCGCGGCCATCACGTCCACGTCCTCAGCAGCGAGACGCCGTTCCGCCTCGGCGACTATCAGCCCGGCCTTTCGTTTCATCGCGTCGAGGCGCCGACGTATCCGCTCTTCCGCGAGCCGCAGTATCTCCTGGCGCTCGCCAACAAGATCGTTCAGGTGTCGCGCGCGGAGCGGCTGGACATCATCCACGCCCACTACGCGGTTCCCCACGCGACCGCGGCCTATCTGGCGCGCCAGATTCTCGGCGCCGCGAACGGCGGGAAAGTACCGCGCGTCATCACGACGCTTCACGGCACGGACATCACGCTCCTCGGATCCGATCGGTCATATTCGGAGATCGTGGCGTTCTCGATCGAGCGGTCAGACGGCGTCACGGCGGTGTCCGAAAGCCTGAAGGCCGACACCTACCGCGAGTTCGGCCACAAGCGCGACATCCGCGTCATTCCGAACTTCGTCAACGTCGAGGCCCATCGTCGAGGTGACCGCAGCGATTTGCGAGCCAGCCTGGCGCCGGGCGGCGAGAAGCTCGTCATCCACGTCTCGAACTTCCGTCCCGTCAAGCGCGTGGCCGCCGTGATCGAGATCTTCAAGCGCATCCGCGCCGAAGTGCCGGCACAGCTGGTGATGGTGGGGGACGGCCCCGACATGAGCGAAGCCGTGGGACTCTGCCGCAAGTACGAGCTCGGCAGCGCCGTGCGGTTCCTGGGCGATCAGGAGCAGGTGGTTCCGCTGCTTTCGGCCTCGGACCTGTTCCTGATGCCCTCGGCCCAGGAGAGCTTTGGTCTGGCGGCCCTGGAAGCGATGTCATGCGGAGTGCCCGTGATCGCCTCACGGGTCGGCGGCGTGCCCGAGCTCGTCGACGACGGCATCACCGGATTTCTGTACGCTCCGGAAGATTTGACTGGGATGGCCAGCGCCGCCGTTCGTCTGCTGACCGACGGCGGCCTCCATCACAAGGTGGCAGCCGCCGCGAGGACGCGGGCGGTCGAGTGCTTCGCCGACACGAAGATCATCCCGATGTACGAGGCGTATTACGACGAGATCCTAGGGGCAGGAAGGGCGGGACAGGCAGGATAGGCAGGGGGGCGAGGACACAGAGGCCTCGGCGTCCTCCCATCCAGCCCCTCCCGCCCGTCCTGCCATAGAATCGCAGTAACAATGAAACGCGCTCTCCCAATCGCCCTTGCCCTCGTGCTTGCCGTGGCCCTCGTGTGTCTCCGCGCCCAGATGCGCGTCGTGCCGGTCGACGAGCAGCAGGGTCACGTCGCGCTCGGCCTGGCGCTCCGCCACCTCGCCAACGTCGGCATCGTCATGGAAGCCACCGCGCATCCAGACGATGAGGACAACGGCCTGCTGGTCATGCTGAATCGCGGGCAGGGATTCCGCACGGCGCTCGTCACCGCGACGCGAGGCAACGGCGGGCAGAACGAGATCGGCCCGGAGATCTTCGAGGGCCTCGGCGTGCTCAGGACGGAAGAGCTTGCTTCGCTGCACCGCTTCGACGGCGCCGAGCAGTACTTCACGCGTGCGGTCGATTTCGGCTACTCGTTCAGTCTGGAAGAGACGTTCGAGAAATGGGGACGTGACGAAATCACCGCGGACTACGTGCGGATGATTCGCACGATTCGGCCCGACGTGATCTTCGGCATGGCGCCGGTCGGCACCAACGGCGGCCTGCACCACAACGCGTCCGCCGTCATCTCGCACGACGCCTCTCAGCAGGCCGGCGATCCGGCGAAGTATCCCGAGCAGATCAAGGAAGGCCTGCGGCCCTGGCAGCCGAAGAAGTACTACTGGAGCGCGGGGTTTGGCACGCCGCCCGGCGGAGCCGATATCAGGTTCTGCCGGATCAACTCTTCCGTCTATGACCAGTTGCTTGGCCGCACTTATTCGGAGATCGGCACGGAAGCGCGCAGCATGCACAAGTGCCAGGGGATGGCGCAGCTGCTCGCGCTGCCCGGCCCGGTGACGCGGGCGTACCTGCTCGTCGAGTCCACGATTCCTGGTCAGAAAGAGCGCGACGAGAAACTCCTGACGGACGGCATCGACTTCTCGATCGCCTCACTCGCCCAGTTCGCGGCCCCGCGTCCGCCGAAAGAGCTCGTCGAGGGCCTCACCGCCGTTGCGACGCAGGTGCGTGCGGCGCAGCAGCGATTCGACACGGGGAACGACGACGGCGCCGTCGCGCCGCTGGTTGCGGGGCTGCATGCAGTCCGCGTCCTTCGGGCGCAGCTTCGCGCCATGTCGATAGACGACGCCGCGAGGTTCGAGATCGAGTTCCGGTTGCGCCAGAAAGAACGCGAGTTCCAGCAGGCGATCATCATCGCCAACGGCCTCCGTATCGACGCGCTGTCCGACGATGGCGTCGTGGTGCCGGGGCAGGACGTGAAGCTGTCGCTCATCGTCTCGAACAACGGCGCGGGTGAGGTTGCGATCCGGCAGGCGAGGTTCAGTGGTTTTGCCGGCGACGGCGCCTGCAGGCTCAATCAGGTCACCGGCCAGCAGGGTTTTGGCGGCGGACGTGGCGGCCGCGGCCGCGGTGACGCGCCGCCGCCGGTCCCGGTGTCGTCGTTGAAGAAAGATGTCGCCGGCCGCTGCGACGTCACGATGAAGATTCCACCGGCCGCGCGCGTGAGCGAGCCGTACTGGCATCGCAAGGGCGAGGACGGCCGCTACACGTTCGACGCGGACGCGCCGTTCGGCTTGCCGTTCAGGCCCACCGAGTTCTACGGCGAAGTCACGCTCGGACTCCCCGGAGTGCCGGGCGGGCCGGCGGTCGAAGAAGTGTACGGCACCGTGCCCGTGCAGTACCGCTACAGCGGCGACATCTTCAGCGGCGAGAAGCGATCGGATCTGCTGATCGTTCCGGCGCTGTCGGTACGCGTCTCGCCCGAGGTCGCGATTATCCCGGCGTCGTCGCTCCGGCCGGCAGCTTCCGCGGCGATCGCCGCGGCGGGACGCGGAGGCCCCGGGGGACGGCGTGGAGCGCCGCCTGCACCGCAGCCCGCGGCGGCCTCCGCGGGCGAGACGCGCGAAGTCCGCGTCACCGTCGTGAACGGATTGCCGGGCGCCAGCGAGAGCACGGCGTCCCTGGAATTGCCGCAAGGCTGGACGTCGACGCCCGCGGAGCAGCCGCTCAAGCTGGCGCGCGCCGACGAATCGCAGACGCTGCGTTTTCTTGTGAAGCCGCCGCTCGGCACGAAGGCCGGCGAGTATCGCGTGCGCGCCGTGGTGAAGTCGGGCGGCGCGACGTTCGATCGCGGCTATCAGGTCATCGAGTACCCGCACATCCGCCGCCAGCACATCTACGAAGCGGCCACGGCCACGATCAAGGTGATCGACGTCAACACGCTGCCGAACCTGACGATTGGCTACGTGATGGGCGTCGGTGATCAGGTCCCGCCGGCCATCGAGCAGCTCGGGGCCAGAGTGGAATTCATCAGCGCCGACGATCTGGCCTGGGGCAACCTGTCGCGCTTCGACGCGATTGTCACTGGTGTACGCGCCTACGAACGCCGGGGTGATCTGCGCGCCAACAACGGCCGGCTGCTCGAGTATGTCAACAACGGCGGCACGGTCATCGTGCAGTACAACAAGTTCGAGTTCAACGAGGCGCAGTACGGACCGTACCCGGCCAAGGTGAGCAACGATCGGGTCACCGACGAACACGCACCCGTCAAGGTGCTGAACGAGAACTCGCCGCTGCTCAACGCGCCGAACCGGATCAACGACGAGACGTGGAACGGCTGGGTGCAGGAGCGCGGCCTGTATTTCCTCGACGCCGATCACGACTCGCGCTACAAGGACCTCCTCGAAATCGCCGATCCGTTTGAAAACAACAAGGGCGTCAAGAAAGGCGCGCTGGTTGAGGCGCAGTACGGCAAAGGCCGCTGGGTGTACGTGGGCCTCGGTCTCTGGCGTGAGCTGCCGGCGGGCGTCGACGGTTCATATCAGCTGCTCGCGAACCTCGTCAGCCTCGGCAAGACCTCCGCGCTGCCGTCGCCGTCGGGCGCTCCACGATCGACCGGGCCGGGAAAGTGAAGCCGTTCGCGCGGTGGGCCGCCGTCGCCGCGGCTGTTGCGTGCTACGGCCTGCTCGCCCGCGCGGCCGACGATCCCGCCGAATCCGGGCAGTTCACGCTGTTCAAGTTCGAGCAGGCCATCGGCGAAGAGCGCTATGACGTCAAGGCCGACGGCGATCAGCTCGCGCTGACCTCGACGTTTTCCTTCACCGACCGCGGAACGCCTGTCCAGCTCTCGACCTCGGCGCAGTTCGATCGGACGCTCACGCCCGCTCACTTCGCCGTCAAGGGCGAGACCGCGCGCATCACGGGCATCGACGCCGAGGTGACCATCGCCGGCGCGAACGCCACTATTCGCGAGGGACGCGAGATGCGCCGGGCGCCGGTGCCGGAAGGCGCCTTTACGCTGGCGGGCTACGCGCCGGCATCGATGCAGATGGAACTGATGCGGTACTGGGCGTCCCACGGACGTCCGTCCTCGGTGCCGCTTCTGCCGCAGGGGGCGGCACACATCGAACCGCGCGGCCGCGATCAGTTCACCGCCGGCGGACGAACGTTCGCGCTCGATCGCTACAGCCTCACGGGCGTCGTGTGGGGCCGCGAAACCCTCTGGTGCGACGAAAACGGGCGCCTGGCGGCGCTCGTCGGCGTGGACGCCGAGTTCGATCACTTCGAAGCCGTGCGGCCGGAGCTCGAGGCCGCCGTGGCGCAGCTCGTCGCGCGCGCGGCGTCGGACGGGATGGCGGCCATGGCCGACACGGCCGCCGCCATCAGCCCGGCCGCGAGCCACGCGATCGCGATCACCGGCGGCCGGATTCTCGACATGACGGCCCGAAGGCCGATCGTCGACGGCACGGTCGTCGTCGTCGACGGGCGCATCACGGCCGTTGGTCCATCGGGCCGCGTCGCCGTCCCGCCCGGCGCGACGATCGTGAACGCAGCCGGCAAGACGGTCATGCCGGGCCTGTGGGACATGCACGCCCACTTCGAACAGGTGGAGTGGGGGCCCATCTACCTTGCCGCCGGCGTGACGACGATCCGCGACGTGGGCAACGAGCTCGAGTTCATCGTCGCCGCCCGCGACGCGGTGGCCGCGGGCAAGGGCATCGGGCCTCGCATGCTGCTCGCGGGAATCATCGACGGTCCGGGCCCGAACGGGCTCGGCGCCATTCGCGCGGCGACGGCCGACGAAGCCCGCCGGCGCGTCCAGCGCTATCACGACGCGGGCTTCGTCCAGATCAAGATCTACAGCTCGGTCGCGCTCGACGTGCTTCGCGCGATTGCCACCGAAGCTCACCGGCTCGGCATGACGGTGACGGGCCACGTGCCGGAAGGCATGAATGCGTTTGCGGCGATCGACGCCGGCCTCGATCAGATCAACCACGCGCAGTACCTGACCGCCGTCGCGGACGCTGGTCCGGAGACGCTGATCGCCGCGCTCCGGAAGCACAAGACGGTGGTCGATCCGACGCTGGCGCTGTACGAACTGCTCGCGAGGCCGACGACGCAGCCGATCGAGTCGTTCGAGCCCGGGATCAGGAAGGTGGCGCGCGAACTGGAGACGCCGCTCGGCGGATTCGGATCATCGCCCGAGGTCGCTCCGATGCATCGCCGGCAGTTCGACGACGAGGTCGCGCTCGTCGGGAAGCTTCATCGCGCGGGTATTCCGATCGTCGCGGGCACCGATCAGTCCGTGCCCGGCCACAGCCTGCATCGCGAGCTCGAGCTTTACGTGAGGGCGGGCTTCTCGCCGCTCGAGGCTCTGCAGGCGGCCACGATTGTTCCGGCGAGGGCGATGAAGGCGGAGTCGGACAGCGGGACGATTGAGCCAGGCAAGCTCGGCGATCTCATCGTCCTTGACGGAGACCCGCTCGACGACATCCACAACACCCGAAGGATTTTCCGGGTCGTCACTGGCGGCCGCGTGTTCGATCCGGCGCCGCTATGGCAGAGCGTGGGATTCCGGCCGTAGTGTTACGTACGATTCTTCTTTGGTCGCCCCAGCCAGTTGAAGAACAACAGCACGAGCGCCGCCGGCACGAGAGCGCCCCACCAGCCGTGCAGTCCCAGCCGGTCCATCGCACCGGGGCCGAGTTTGGTGACGACGAGCATGATCGTGCTCGCCCAGAGGAACGCACTCACGAGATTCAGCGACGAGAAGTGGAGGGGCCTGAGTCTCGCGTACGCGCACGCGATGGGAATCGCCGTGCGAAGGCCTGGCAGAAACCGGCTGATCACGAGAATCAGGTTCTGATTGTCTTTGACGCGATGCACGACGGCATCGCGGTGGCGGGCCATCCAGGGATAGCGATCGAGCCAGTGGATCCGTCCGCGCAGCAGATAGAACCAGAACTGATCACCGGTGGCGCCGCCGAGCGCGCCTGCAATGAGCACGCCCTCCCAGCGCACCCTGCCGGCGGCCGCCGCCACGCACATCGCGATGTAGTAAATCTCGCCTTCGAGAATGGCGGCCAGGTAGATGGAGAGGTAGATCCACATCGGAACGTGAATCTGATCATCTGATCATTTGGTTATCTGGGCATTTGATTTTTTCAATGAATGCCCAAATAACCAGACGACCAGATGCCAGAATTCACGAGCCGGAGCGGGCGAGCACGTCCTTAACCACCCGCGCCACGCGCTCGATCTGGGCGTCGGTCAAGGTCGAGTAGACGGGAACCTGCATGGCGCCGGCGGCGCGCACGGCCCCAGGCGCGCCGGCCGGTTCGACCCTGGAGTCGGCGAACATCTCGAGCTCATTGCAGACGTCGACGTGCAGCGTCTCGATGTCAATCCCCCGCCGCACGCAGCGGACGACCAGTTCGTCGCGCTGCGGACCGTAGACGCAATACTGGTAGTAGACGTGTGTCCGTTTCGACGGCACCTGCGGCACGGTGATGCCGGGCAGGCTTTCGAGTGCGCGATTCATCACACCGGCGTGCCGCCTCGTGCGGTCCGTCCACTCGTCCAGCATGTCGAGCGCCGCAAGGCCGATCGCGGCCTGCGCGTTCGGGAATCGCTCGGTGTAGACGTCAGGCAGGGGGTCGAGCGATCGGATCTTTTCCCAGAGATACACGTCGGGGTTGGCGTCGATGAGCGCCGACACCCACAGAATCGGAAACGCGCTGATCGTGAAGACCCACGGCTTGATGAAGATCCGCTGCAGCCGGCCCACGAGCAGCCGGTTCGTGACCCGCTTTTCGTCGGGCCAGGGCTCCGCGTACGCCAGCGTGCGGACGCGCTCAGCGGCCTCCGGATCGCGGACGAGGGCCAGCCCGCCGCCATAGAGATTCAGCGGTTTCAACGTCTGGAAGCTGAAAATCGCCGCGTCCCCGAGCGTCCCCACGGGGCGGCCATCAAACGTCGCCCCCAGCGCGTGCGCGCAGTCTTCGACGACGCGCAGGTTGTGTCGCTGCGCGATGCCGAGGATGGCGTCCATGTCGCACGGGAGTCCGTAGAGATGGGTCGGCACGACGGCGCGCGTTGCCGGCGTGATCGCGCGCTCGAGCGCGGCGGGATCCATCGTGAACGTCACAGGATCGACGTCCGCGAAGACGACCTTCAGCCCCACGACTTTCGCAATCGCGGGCATCACCCAGAACGTGAGTGCGGGGAAAACGATTTCAGACCCAGGCGGGAAATCGAGAGCCTTCAGAATGTAGTAGAACGCCATGCGGCCGTAGGAAGCCGTGATGGCCTGCGGCGGTTCCATCCCGGCGCGCCGGGCGAATGCCGCTTCGAACTGTGCGATCTGGGGACCCTGGATGAGTTCGCCGCGGGCCTTGCAGCCCGCGACGATCTCTTCGGTGTTGGGGAGGACGCGCGCTCCGTAGCGCGAGATGGCCGTCAGCATGCAACCGAGCGAGCGATGTCGGCGATTTCCTCCCGTGAATGACGCTGCTTGACGCGCTCGTCCATCCGGTTGACCCAGTCTCGAACGGACGCGTTCTTGATCTTCAGGAAGTTCGCGAGATACGACGGCCGCATGTAATAGCGCTTGTATGCCGTACCGAGCAGGTACTTGAGTTCGTGCGCCGTCAGATTGGGATGCTTGAACGTCGGCGTGTACCCGTCGAACTTCTCCCAGTCCGTTTCGGTGAGCAGAGGATCGAGCTGCTTGAACATCGGCGTGCCGGGGTACGGCGTCAGGATTTTGAACTGCGCGAAGGTCGACCCGAGATCGATCGCATAGTCGATCGTGGCCGCGATCGAGGTCCACGTGTCCTGCAGGAATCCGAGTACGTAGAACCCGGCGGTGACGATGCCGAGCTTACGGCAGTGATCGATGATCTCGCGCTGGTGCGCCTGCGGAATCGGACGGCGGCCCGACTTCTTGAGCGTTGCCGGGTCGAGGGATTCCACGCCGAAGCTCATGGCGCGGAATCCGGCTCGGTGGAGCCGGTCGAGCAACTCCACGTCGAGCCGATCAAGCCGCGTCTCAGCTTCGAACGTGAACTTCAGGCCGCGCGCTTCGATCTCGTCGCACAGCTCGATGCAGCGGTCGCGCTGCTCGCTGAACAGTGGATCCCTGAAGATCACGTAGGGCCGGCGCACCTGGTCGCACAGCCGCTCGATCTCGTCCACGATGTTCGCGATGGAGCGCGCGCGGTAGCCGGCGAGAATTCGGTGCGGGCAGTACGTGCAGAATTCCGGGCATCCGCGGCTTGCGAGCAGCGGATACCCGCCTCCGACCGGCCGCGACGACCACTGGATGCCGAACCGGCGCTTACGCCCCTCGGTGACGAGATCCCATCGGGGAAACGGCAGCGAATCGAGATCCTGAATTTCCTCGCTGATGGTGATCCCGGACGGAATGATGCCCTGCGCGATGCGCATGACGCCGGCTTCGGGCTCGCCGTTCAGGATGAAGTCGCAGTGATCGCTGAAAAGCGCGGGCATCTTCGAGGCGGTGATGCCGATGAATCCCACTTTGACGCCGCGGGCGCGCATCCGGTCGGCCCACGCGGTCTCGTTCTTGTGATCGACGAGCGACGAGAGAACCAGCGCGACGTCCCCGTCGACCGGCTCATCCCGTGTCCAGAGCACCTCGTGGCCGGCGCGTGCGAGAATGGCCGCCAGATAGGCCATGTGCACGCTCGGCACGTCATGGAACTGTTTCTTGATGTAAGCCGCCGCGCGCGTGACGCGCGAAAACGGATCCAGCCGGGATCCATAGCCCCCGACCACTGTGTCCTTGCTGACGAAGCCGCGATTCGATTTCAGATCTGCGAGAACAACTCGCATACGGATTACCTCGTTGTCACAAGCCCATTAAATGTCATCTGCCTCGAGCCTCAGCGGCCTTGCCGCTCACGAGAGTCGGACAGCTGCCAGTCCACACGTTCAACTGAACGTCGGTGGCGCCCGTGGCGATCGATAGGTGAACCCGTCGTGACTGTGGAGGGGGGCTTGTGCCGGAGTCAGCAGGTGAAGGGGTTCGAGCGCCGGTGACGGCTGCTCGAGGTCCACGCCGACCGCAGACACGTCGTTCTGAATAGCCGCATCGTCTCGCGTCGAGTGCGTGTCGGTGTGAGAGCGCCGCACCGTGGAGCCGGGGTGCCGCTGCACGCGCCGATCGGGCCGACGTGCTGCAAGACGCGCAAACGCCTGACTCGGGGAGATGCTGCGCCGGACCGAGGCTCGATGCGACCGGGGATGCGCCTTTCGGACCGGGGCTGCTTGAGCTTCCGCGATGAACAACAGACACGGAACAAGAACAGCCAACGCGGCTGTGATCTTCCTGACCGTGGATGAGTTCGCGAGCATTTTGACTGAACTGGCCTTCAGGACGGGTAACAATATCCCACAGCCCGGGGCGCCGCGCAACGTCGGAAAGCTATAACAGGATGGGATTTATTCGACCTGCCCCCGGCTCGGGACACGCCGGGAACCGGCCGCCATTCAGCCTCGCAATCCAACCACTTAACCTCGGTTTTTGCCCTTCGGGGAGCGCTTGTACGTTCGTGCTACTTTCGCCGGGTCTCCAAGGTTCTGGATCTAAGACTTCGGCGGCGTTCTAGAACGTGTGCCGCGCGACCCACTCGCGCAGCAATGAGTCCACGACCACGTATCGCGCACCCTCCCGGCTGATCACATCGTCCCGCACGAGTGCGTTCAACGCGGACTGAATGGTCGACGTCCCGCCGAGCCGGTGGCGCGCGCGCACGTCCGCTGACAGCACGGCCCGTCCGCCCTGGACGACGACGGCACGCAGCACCGCACGCTGCGCCAGGGTCAGCCGCTGCCAGATCGCTTCGAACATCGGCTCCTGCTCCGTGAGCAGCCGGCGCAGCGCCTGATGCAGGTGGTCGAGCGTGGCTCGGCGGCCGGCCGATCGGGCCTCGTCCCAGGTCTCGTGCGCGAGGCGCTGGACGTCGTACGGCAGGTTGCCGGCGAGATCGACGATGGCCACGCCGAGGCCGGGCTCAGGCTTGAGCCCCGAGCGGCTGAAACGGCTGTCGATGGCGGCGGCGAATTCGTCGGCCGGGATCTTCTCGAGCCGCATCACCGGACCGGCTTTGTAAAACGGCCGGCGCGGCCCGAGCATCCGCTCCATCAGGCTCGGCTCGGAGCCGGCGAAGACGTATCCGACGTCGCGCTGATGCTGAACGGCGGCACGCATGGCGTGCTCGACCGAGCCGCCATTGAATTCGCCGATCGCCTGAAACTCGTCCAGTGCGACGACGACCTTGCGACGGCGGGCTTCGGCAAGCCTCCCCGGCAAGGCGAAGACGTCCTGCGCGAGCCTCGCGACGTCGCGCTCCGATTTCACCGACGGGAACGACACGGTCAGCGAGCCGAGCGGCGACTCGCCCGGCGTGTACCGGATTTCGGTGCGCGCCGACCCGATGGCCTCCCGGAGCCACGTGCGCGCTCGATCCCATCGGGTTTCAGCGGCCATCAGTGCCCGCGCGTAGCCCTCCAGAAAGGCGACGTACGAGCTGAAGCTGCTGACGGTGACCTCCACGGTCAGCGCGCCCCGCCGGGCCGCCGCCGCCAGCGCCTGCCGGATGAGGGAGGACTTGCCGTACCGGCGCGGGGAAATCAGGAACACCTTCTGCCCGTCGGCGAGGTCGCCGACCAGACGCTCCAGTTCGGCGGCGCGGTTGATGAAGGCGGCGGTCGGCACGACCTCGCCGTAGACGAAGGGGTTCTGGTCCATTACGTTACTCTACGTAACGGCTACGTTATATCACGTAATCCCGGCCGACGGCGCGCCGTACCCGCGGGGAAGGTCGACGATGACGCGCCGGCGCAGCAGGTCGGCCAGTTCCACGGGCACGCGGCCCGCGGCGAGCACCGGGAGCGCCTCGCGGGGGATGGCGACGTCCTCGGGCAGGTATTGCCGGCAGGCGCCGTACTCCTGCTCGTAGTCCTCGGAAGGAAACCGAAGGTGGAACATGACCGAGGCCGCGGTCGTCCCCGACACGGCGTAGAGCGGATTGACGCGGAACTCGCCCTGCGCCCGGTCCGGAGGCGGCTCGAGCGCGTGCGGCACGAGCACGCCGGCGTGCCGGGTGGCGATGATCGTCAGCGCGGGCTCGGCCTCGAGCGCTTTTTCGGCGGCCTGGCGCGAGAGGTCGAGAGGGCCGCCGTTCACCACGTCGGCGAACAGAGAAGACTCGCCGACGACCCTCGGCTCGATCGTCTCGAACAGATTGCGATACCCGTCGGGGGTGAGCGGCTGGCCGTGCGACGGCGTCCACGTGCACTGATTGTGCGTGTGGCTGATGACCGCCGCGCTTTCACGGCCGCCGTCGCCGTTGTCGGTCAGGCGAAGCATGTCCTGGACGAACTGGCGCTTCGTCCAGATGTACATGAACGCGTCGGAGCACATTGCGTAACGGAACGAGCCGCGGGCGAAGGGCATCGGTGCGTTGCCGTCGCAGCACACCGGCTCGCAGCCGGGCGCCGTGAATCGACGGGCGAGCCAGATCTTGGCGAAATACAGGTCGGCCAGCACAGGCGCCGGCGACGACAGATCCATCAGCGATCGCGTGAGATGGCCGGATCCGCCGCAGATGTCGATCGCGCGGCCGCCGCGCGTCAACACCGTCCCCGCGACGGCACGCGCCACCGCGTGCCCGACGATGTAGGTCGGATCGGCGAAGCGATACAGAAAATAGCCGCCCTCGATGTACTCGCCGAACGCCTCGACGATCGCCCGATACGTCGCATCGCTCGACGCGATCAGCGCATCCACGCGCTCGCCGACGGCTTCACCGGCTCTGTCGGCCTTGTCGGCGCTGTCGACGTTGCCCCCGAGGCCGAACATGACACGCCTGGCCTTGAGAGTGTCGCCCTGTTCGACGAGCTCGCGCGCCTGTGTCGCCGGCGGCTGCAGGTGCATGACCGGAATGCCGTCCACGACGGGAAATACACAGCACTGGCACCCGAGGATGCCGTGCTGGATCTCGTCCCCCTGCGTCTGGTGGTACGACGAGGTGACGAGGTCGAGCCGGCCGCCGCAGTACGGACACCGGAGGATGTCGAACGTGCTGCGGAGCATCAGGTCGCGACCCGCTCGCCGAGCTGCTCGATGATGGACGCCCAGCCGGCGTCGAGCGGCGAGCGGCGGAACTGTTCGACGCCCAGGAGACGCCGCGCCTGTTCCTCGGTGAGGTGTCGAAACGGATTGTTCGGCCCGATTTGCGTGCGGTGGCACCGGAGCGCGGCAAGCTTGCGAGGCACCCAGTCGTGCACGTCGACGACAAACGTCGGGGGCTTGGCGTGGTCTCCGAACGCATCGGGCTCGATGTCGAAGGGATTCGACTCGAGCCTCAACCCGTTCGCGACGGCCGCGTCCACGATCTCACGCATCACTCCCTGCTGCATCGTCACGTAGTACAACGGCGGCGCGGCGGCGCCCAGCGATTTCACCGCGGTGTACGTGCGCTCGTGGACGCCGATGTGATCGAGATGCCAGTACAAGCCGTCCTCCGCGAACGTGATCACGCCATCCGGGCGGTAACGCTCGATAGCCGACACGATCTCGGCATGAAACTGCGGGACATCCGCCCAGCGGAGATCGCCGTCGGGATGCTCCAGGACGATCACTTCTGCCACGCCGAGAATCCGGGCCGCCTCGCGCAGCTCGCGCGCGCGGGCGCCGGCCAGGTCGCCGTCCACCAGAAGGGAGGAGTCGCTCGAGGAGCCGCGTTCGCCCCGCGAGGCGCAGATCACGACCACCCGGGCGCCGGCGTCGGAGAGGCGCGCCAGCGTTCCTCCGCAGGCGAGCGACTCGTCGTCGGGATGGGCGAAGACGGCGAGGATCGTGCGGCCCGAGAAGTCGGGCGATTCAGGCATGCGGCCGTCCCTCGACGATGCGCTGATAGACCGCCAGGTACTCGTCGACCATGCGCTCCACGCCGAATCGCGCGACGGCTCGCTCGCGGACGCGCCGGCGATTCAGACCGAGCACTCGCGGAAGTCCGTCGGCCATCTGATCGAGATCGCTGAAGATCATGCCGGTGACCGAGTCGTCGACCACTTCGCGCACAGCGCCGCGGTCGAGGGCGGCCACCGGTGTGCCGCACGCCATGGCTTCGGCCAGGACCAGGCCGAACGGCTCGCGCGCCTGAATCGGGTAGAGCAGGGCGCGCGCTCCGCCGTACAGCTTCACCTTAGCGGGAAAGTCGGCCTCGCCAAAATAAAGAATCTGCGTGCCGTCGACGTGCGGCGCGACCTTGTCGCGGTAGTAGTCGTCCTCGGCCGCGGCCAGCACCAGCTTCATGCCGACCCGTTTGGCGATTTCAATGGCCTGCAGCACGCCCTTGCCCTCGGTGAACCGGCCCAGGAACAGCAGGTAGTCGCCCGGCGCGTCGCAGAACGTGAAGTTGTCGGTGTCGACGCCGTGCAGCACCGTGCCGACCACGTTGGCGCCTTTGAGCAGCGACGCCTGCTCGTTCGAGATCGCCACGAACGGCGCTTCGGGATACCGCGCCCAGAGGGCGACTTCGGCCGCGCTCGGCGAATGATGCAGCGTCTGGACGATGGGCGTCGGCGACAACCGCGTGAACGCCAGCGACATCGGGTAATACGCTGCTTCGTAATGGATGATGTCGAACTCGCGAGCGCGCTCGACGGCGGCGGCGAGATTGAGCATCTCGTACAGCTCCCAGGGCCACATGTTCTCGTCGTGCCAGTATCCGTGCGGGTAAATCGCCGACAGTCTGGCCTTTGTCACGGAGTCGGCGGTCGCGAAGAGCGTGACGTCATGACCCCTGGCGACGAGCCCTTCGGTCAGCAGCGACGTCATCGTTTCGACCGACCCGGACTTGGGCGGGGGAATCGTCGTGGCGACGGGCGCGACGTGCGCGATCCTCACCGGCAGGCCTCGTCGAGGAGCGCCGGGAGGATCCGGCGGGCGTCGAAGTGCTCCCGCGCGATCTCGGCCGCGTGGCGTGCGTGCCGGTCGTAATCCGAGTTGATGCGATCGATGCCGGCCAGCGCTTCCGCCGGCGTCGAGAACGCCAGCAGCCCGTCCCCGTGCGGCAGGTGCGCGGTCCATCCGGTGTCCTGCACGAGGGCGGGCCGTCCCGACGCGAGATAGCACTCGGTGCGATCGCTGAACCAGCCCGACCGTGTCGCGACGTAGGTGTGCTTGGCGACGCCGAACTCGGCTCGCGACCGCTGGATGAACGCTCGATAGTCCCACAAGGAGCGCGAGACGCCCATGGCGTCGACCGTCGCCCAGCCGTGTTCGCGCAGCAGCCGCTGCGGGCCATTGATCGCGAGCTCGAAGGACTGCGTGGTGTTCGACGGGAGGTCGATGAAGCGGACGAACTCCTGATCCTTGTTGCCTCCGACGTCTGCGAAGCTCTCGATCTGCCACGTCATCACCGACGTGAAATGAGGGCCGGGCGCGGCCGCGCCGGTCCAGTCGTCGAGCGTGACCGGCTGCCACGTCTTTCGCCACGTGAACTCGCCTGTCGGGATGTCGCTCTGCGCGGTGCCGATGTTCGAGCCGAACGTGAAGAGGCGATCGAAGCGCCGGAAGAACTCGACGTACCACGGTTCAGCCTTCGCGATGGCGAGTTGCGTGAACGCCGGATCGGAGTCGATGAAGACCTTCCGCGGGATGCGCGCGTATTCGTCTCGCCAGAACCACGACCCGCCCGAGAGGTTGATGAAGACGTCGGCGTCCGCGCAGAACTTCCGCACCTCGTCCGCGCCGCGACCGTGATACGTGCCGTCGTAGTTGACGAACGCCCAGCGATCGCCGAGGCCGAACGGCTCGAGCGCGCTGTGGATGTAGGAGGTCCCGTAGGAGGGATCCGTCGCCCGCGTGTTCTGCACGGGGTCGTACACGCATTCGCCGGTGTCTTCGATGTAGAAGACCTCATGTCCGAGCGCGCGCAGGCCGAGCAGGTACATCAGCGAACACCAGGTCACGCCGCCGAAAGGATAGCGGGCGATGATGCCCGCGAACAGGATGCGCACGTTATCGTCTGGTGGCTTCGATGAGCTCGTCGACGCTCTCCGGATCGTCGAGCGACTTGCCGACCGACAGCCTTGCGCACATGCGGCGGTAGAGCTGGCTGCTCGCGAGCAGGTCCTCGTGCCGGCCCTTCGCCACGATCTGGCCGCCGTCCAGCACGAGAATGCAGTCGGCGTCGCGAACGGTCGAGAGCCGGTGCGCGATGACGAGGGTCGTGCGGCCGGCGCGGAGCCGCCGCAGCGCCGAGAAGACGATCTCCTCCGAAATCGCGTCGAGCGAGGACGTCGGCTCGTCGAGGATCAGGATGGGCGCGTCCTTGATGATGGCCCGCGCGACGCTCAGGCGCTGGCGCTCGCCGCCGGACAGACTGCCGCCGGCCTCGGCGATCTCCGCGTCGTAGCCTTTCGCGAGATGCGAGATGAACTCGTGCGCGTGAGCGGCGCGCGCCGCCTGCTCGATCTCCTCGGCCGAGGCGTCGAGCCGGCCGTACCTCAGGTTCTCGGCAATCGTCCCCTGGAACAGCACCGGATCCTGCAGCACGATCGCGATCTTGTCGCGCAGCGAGCGGACCCGGTAATCGCGCACGTCCACGCCGTCGACGAGGACTCGTCCGGCCGTCGTGTCATAGAAACGCGGGATGAGGCTGACGAGCGTGGTCTTGCCGGCGCCGGTGAGGCCGACGAGCGCGACCATCTCGCCGGGCTTCGCCGTGAAATCGATGTCGTGCAGGACCTTCGTGCCGTCGGGGTAGTCGAAGCCGACGCCCTCGAAGCGGATGTCGCCGGCGACGTTCGTCGCGGCGATGGCGTTCGGCGAGTCTACGGTCTCCGGTGTCAACGCGAACATCGCGCGGACACGCCTGGCGCCGGCGATCGCGCCCTGCAGCTGGCCGGTCGTATGCGCGATGGACGACAGCGGGCCGTACACGGCGCCGAGGTAGTTCACCACGACGACAAGGATGCCGACCGACAGCTGGCCGCGCATGACCTGTGAGCCGCCGACGACGAGAATCAAACCCGTCCCGAGGATGGTGATGGTGCTGACGATGACCGAGAACAACGACTGCTGCCAGGTGATCGCGATCCGGGCCGCCATGGTCTTCTCGCCGGCACGCGCGTAGCGGTCTGCCTCGTACGGCTCGCGCGCGAAGCTTTTCACGAGCCGCATCGCGGAGAACGTCTCGTACAGGCGCTCGAGCAATTTCGACTCGAGTTCCTTGACCCGCTCTTCCCGGTTCACGAGCGTCTTCGTGTAATAGCGCAGGCACAAATACAGGAACGGCACGACCGTCAGCGACAGCAGCGCGATCGTGAGGCTCCAGTAGGCCAGAATCGAAAACATGACGACGAGCGTCGTGATCGAGTTCGCGAGCGGGAAGATGCCGCTCATCACGAGGTTTTCGATCGAATAGGCGTCGATGTCCACGCGGTAGACGGCGTCGCTCGTGCTCGTCGTGATGTGGTGATACAGGCCGAGCGCCTGGAGATGGTTGAAGAGCTTGTAGCGCAGGTCGTAGACCATCCGCTGGCCGGTGTCCACCTGCACCTGCGTGCCGTACGCGGATACCAGCTGATTCACAATCTGCAGCACGACGCCGGTGACGACGACGGCAATCAGCAGCGCCCCCTTACTGCCGTGCGTAATGCCGGTCACGAACGACTGGACCTGCGGGTTCGAAAACGGTTTGCCGCCGAGGACGTGATCGATGACCCAGGCAAACGGCCACGGCTGCAGCACGCCGAGCAGAATCTCGGCCAGCATCAGGACCGCAAGCTGCGTCACGCGCCCGCGATGTGGACGCAGGAACGACAGCATCCACGGGACGAGCGGCTTGCTCGTGTCGACGGACGCGGACGTCGTGACGGCAGGGGAGCCGCTCATGTCAGCCGATCTTTCTGCCTGCGCCGCGCGGCGTGGTCACGGGAACCGATCGCGCGCCGAGCCGCGGGCTGAGCGATCCGGCGGGAATGTTGAGCGCGACGATCGAGTCGTTGCTGGAGTCGGCGACGTAGAGCCATTCGGTGCCGGGCGCGAACGCGACGCGCGACGGCGTGCCGAACTTCACGCGTCCTTCGTTGTTGACGTTGTGCATGACGCCGTCTGGCGTCACGGAGCGGATCGTGCCGTTGTACGAGTCGGCGATAAAGAGCGTGAGCCGGCCGAGCGTGTCTTCGACGACCGCCACCCCGGCAGGGCCGGCGAGGCTCGCGGCGAGCGCCGGGCCGTTGTCCCCGGCGGCACCGAAGAGCCCGTTACCGGCGACCGTCGTGATGATGTGTGTCCGCGCATCGACTTTTCGAACACGGTTGTGGTGCATGTCCGCGATGTAGATGTCGCCGTTGCTCGCGATCTGAACGTCGCTCGGCATGAACAGGTGGGCGCTTGTCGCCGGACCGCCGTCGCCGATCGGTCCATCGCCGCCCGGTTGACCGTCGCCGGCCACCGTATGGATGAAGCCGGTGGCATGATCGACCATGCGGATCCGGTTGTTCAGTGTGTCCGCGATGTAGATGTCGCCGTTCGGCGCGGCCGCGACGGCATTGGGCGTGTTGAGCGCGGCTTCGGTCGCCGGTTTCTCGTCGCCGTCGTAGCCGGTGTCGCCCGACCCCGCGATGGTCGTGATGACCCTCGTAGGTGCGTCGACGCGGCGGATGCGGTTGTTGAGCGAGTCGGCGACGATCAGATCGCCGTCGGGAGCGAACGCCACTCCGTCCGGCGTGTCGAGCTGCGCCCGGATCGCCTGGCCGTTGTCTCCGGAAAACCCGTTCGTGCGGTTGCCGACGACCGTGGTCACGATGAGTCCGCGATCGACCGTGCGCGAGACGCGATCGATGACGTGGTTGTTGGAGTCGGCGAAGTAGATGTCGCCGTTCGGTGCGACGACGATTCCGCCGGGCGTATTGAGATACGCGGAGATCGACGGACCGCGGGCGTCGCCGGGGTTGCCAATGACCAGCCGGACCGAGATCGCCGCCTCGCGCAGCATGAACGTGCCCGTACCGACGCCGACGATCATGACGACGAAAATCAGCGCCGAGCGCAGGCTGTACGTGCGGAGCCGCGACGGCGAGATGAGCGGCGTGCCCTCGGGACCGGAACGGATCGGCGCCATCTGTTGCGCGAGTGCGACCCTGTCGATGGCGCGGCGCACGATGGCTGTCGTTTGCGCTGTTCGCCAGACCACGAGGGCGATCAGAACGAGCGTCGACAGCGCGGTGGCTGCGCCCGCCAGCGGCCAGCGCAGCGTGAAACCCGCGGCGGCGGCGACCAGCAACCCGGACCCGAAGCCGAGGGCAGCGACGACGCCGAACGTCGTCGGCCGCAGATGCGTGCCAACCCGTAGAAGCGTGCGGCCGGCA
>Ga0326726_10000625_pt1 | contig 32334 bp, 32 predicted proteins | sample MHFenrmetagenome_2_FD_207603 | JGI IMG/M metagenome (GOLD analysis project Ga0326726, IMG submission 207603) | Lab enriched peat soil microbial communities from Michigan Hollow, Ithaca, NY, United States - MHF15MN | ecosystem: Environmental > Terrestrial > Soil > Wetlands > Peat | place: USA...
GGTCTTGCGATTTCGGACCGCTTCACGACGCAGATCCGCGGCCTTAGTCAGGCAGTGCGCAATGCCAACGACGGTATCTCGCTGTCGCAGACGGCCGAGAGCGCCCTTGGTGAGGTAACCAACAACCTCCAGCGTATCCGTGAAATCGCCGTGCAGGCCGCCAACGCCAGCAACAGCGCCTCGGATCGCGCGGCCCTCGACCAGGAAGTCCAGCAGCGCATCGCGGAAGTGGAACGCATCGCCACGCAGACGGCGTTCAACGGTCAGAAGGTGCTCGACGGCACGTTTGGAACGGCGACCTTCCAGGTCGGCGCCAACGTCGGCGAAACGATCTCACTCAATCTGTCGACCAGCGTGCGCAGCACGGCCATCGGCAAGACTGCCGATTACGCCAGCGGCACCGCTGCCTACGTGACAACCTCGAACGTCGGCCAGCAGGGCGCGGGCGTCGACACGACGGCCATTTCCTCGGGCGACGTCACGATTGCGATCGGCACACAGTCCGCAGTCACGGTGCAGGCTTCTGTCGCGGGTTCGGCCACGGGCCAGACCGCGGGCAGTGCCTACGCGAAGGCGCAGTCGATCAACGCCTCCGGCATCGGCGGCCTGACAGCGACTGCCGACACAACCGCGCAGTACAACCTGGGCGCCGTCGCCGTCTCGGCCACGCAGACCGGCTACAACCTGACCATCAATGGCATTGCGATCTACAGCAACTACAGCGGCGTCGCTTCGGGCGCGGTCACGGCGGATCAGCTCGTGTCCGCGGTCAATGCGAACACGGGTGCGACGGGTGTGACGGCATCCTACGATTCGGTCAACACGCGCATCACCTTCAATGCGGTCGATGGACGCGACGTTGCGATCACGCAAGGCAGCACGACCAACGCGACGACAGGTACGGGCGAAGGTATCGGCGTGAACGAGGGCACGAACAATGCCGCGAACACGGCCTCCGGCACGCTCGCGAACGGTGCGGGTGCCAGCACGACCGTGACCGATGTCGGCACGATTCGACTGACGGCGGCGGCTACCATCACCATCGGTGGTGCGACCCCGGCACGTATCGGCTACACGGCCACCTCGCTTGCTCTTGGCAACTCGGCGTTGAATTCGACGTCGGTGACGACAGTGGCGAATGCCAACACGACGATCGGCCGGGTCGACGCGGCGCTGACCTCGATCAGCAGCCTGCGTAGTATCTTCGGTGCTATTCAGAACCGCTTCGAATCGACGATTGCCAACCTGCAGGCGGTGAACGAGAACCTCACGGCCTCACGCAGCCGCATTCTGGATGCCGATTTCGCGGCCGAGACCGCCAACCTGACGCGTGCTCAGATCCTGCAGCAGGCCGGCACGGCAATTTTGGCGCAAGCGAACGCTGGCCCCCAGGGCGTGCTCGCGCTGTTACGGTAAGAAGTTCTCATCGACCTCGTTGAGAGGTCGGGGTCAGTGATCGGGATCGCCTCCGTGCGATGCCGCGGCAAGCAAGGATCAAGTCCGGACAAGGATGTCCGGACTGCTGCCGCCCACTGATCCACGGGTGAGCGAACTGGACATGACCAAGGCGGGTTCATGGCAAACGAAAACCTGACGAGCGTAGCGCTCGATTCGCGGGCAGTGCAGGGAAGCCGGACGCCCGACAAGGTGGATGTGAAGTTGGCAAACGGCAAGCCTTTGCCGCCTGCCGGCACGCCCGCGCCTCAGCCGTCTCAGGTTGACGCGCCCCGGATTGACATGAGTCGTGCGATTGCCAGCATCACCGCTTTCCTGCAGGAGAATCAGCGGGGCCTCAGATTCCAGGTCGACAAGGATTCGGGCCGTACGATCATTACGGTGATCAATCCGGTCAGCGGGGAAATCGTGCGGCAGATTCCGTCGCAGGAAGTTCTGGACATCGCGCGGGAGCTCAAGGTCTCCGGCGCACTGGTGAACACGCGCGCGTAGACCTGCGGCTTCTGGCACGGAGCTTGCTGACTGTTGGATGCGCGCTCGATAGAGAAGCTGCGGGGATTACGATTACATGGCATCGATTTCTACATCCGGTATCGGTTCGGGCCTCGACATCAATGGCCTCGTCACGCAGCTGGTCACGGCCGAAGGTCAGGCCCAGAACACACAGCTTGACGCTCAGGAGGCAAAGCTCCAGGCCAAGCTTTCCGCATTTGGGTCGCTCCGCAGCGCCATTTCAACCCTGCAGTCCTCCATCGCTCCGCTCAAAGATCTCGCCAAGTTTCAGGGCCGTGCCGTATCGGTTGCCGATGAGCACATTCTGACGGCGAGCGCCGATTCCACGGCTGCGACGGGCAGCTACCAGATCGAAGTCCAACGCCTGGCCACGGCGGCAAAGCTGCAGTCGACACATTTCGCGACGGCGGACACCGCGATCGGCACGGGCACGCTCACCGTCAAAGTCGGCACCAGCAACATCGTGCTGACACTCGACAGCACCAACAATACGCTTGCCAAGATCCGTGATGCGATCAATGCCGCGAACCCGAATCCCGGCGTGGCGGCGAGCATCGTAACCGGCGTTGATGGGGCGCATCTGGTTCTGACCGGCACCAAGACCGGTGCCGCAAATGCCATCACGGTTACGCAGACTGGTGGCGACGGCGGCCTCGCAGCGCTCGTCTACGATCCCGCCAACAGCGTCACGAATCTCACGCAGGTCCAGCAGGCGCTCGATGCGCGCGTCATCGTTGACGGCATCGCCGTGGAGGGCCCGAGCAATTCGGTGTCGACTGGAGTCGGTGGGCTCACCCTGAATCTCGTCGCGCAAAGCGATCCGGGCGTCACGACGGCCGTCACGGTCAACTTCGATCAGGTGGGCACGACGAAGGCGATCAACGATTTCGCCGCGGCCTACAATGCGCTTGTCACCGGGTTGCAGAAACTTGGCAGTTACGACGCAGCCGCGAAGGTTGCCGGCCCGCTGCTCGGCGATTCGACGCTGCGCGACTTTCTCAACTCCGCACGGCGCGCCATCACATCGAATGTAAGCTCGAGCACGGGCCTGACCAATCTCTCGCAGGTGGGCATCAGTTTCGCCCTGGACGGCACGATGACAGTCGATGCCAGCAAGCTCGGCAACGCGCTTGGCGGCCAGTTCGACGCGGTCGGAAGGCTCTTTGCGTCGACCGACGGCGTCGCCAAGCGTCTCGACTCCCTGCTCAGCCAGTACACAACGTCGAATGGCCTCATCGATGCGCGCACCAAGGGCCTGCAGGTGAGCATCAGTGACATTGGCGACCGGCGCACGCAGTTGCAGACGCGCCTCACGGCGCTACAGACGCGGCTCAAGGCGCAGTTCGATGCCATGGATACGCTGATCGCGCAGTTGCGTACGACCAGCAATTTCCTGACCCAGCAGTTCGGCTCGACGAGCTCGACGTCGACCGGCAAGACGGCCTAGTTCTGACGCACGAGGAACGTATGTACAGCGGATCACCCACCCACGGCTCCAAGGCCTATCGCAACGTTGCCGCCCACGGGCAGGTGGCGACCGCCGATCCGAAGCAGCTCATCGGGTTGCTGCTCGGCGGCGCGATCGATCGCATCAGTGAAGCGCGCGGTCATCTCGATCGCGGCCTCGTCGCACGCAAAGGGGAAGCGCTCGGGCGCGCGCTCGCCATCATCGGTGAACTGAATGGCAGTCTGGATCTCGCGCAGGGCGGTGAAATCGCCGCCAATCTGCGCGGTCTTTACGACTATGCCGTACGCCGCCTGACCGAAGCGAACCTGCGCAACGACGGCAGCGTGCTCGATGAAATCGCTGGTTTGCTGCGCGAGATCAAGTCCGGCTGGGATGCGATCAGCGCCGCACCGGCGGCACCTTGAATTCCATGTCAGCCGGTACCGAGGCGATGGACACCGAAGCGTTGCTCGTGCGTGCACTCGAAGAGACCCGCGCGGTCGAGCGGATGATCGAGCGGGGTGAGTGGCAGCAGGCGGTGGACCACAATGCAGCGCGTCAGCGCCTCCTCGCCGAAGCTTTCGGTCACGAGGCAGCCGCGAACGCGCGCCGCGTAGCACCGCATCTGCAGGCGATCACCGATGAAATCCTTGCGCTCAACAACCGGCTGATCGGCCTCGCCGAACAACGGCGCCGCAGCGTTGAGCGCGAGAGCGATGCATTGCAGCTTGGTCAGCGCGCCGCCGCCGCTTATCATCGCGCGGGTTCCGACCGGTAACTTAAGGCGACCCGTACCATGGTGGCACCTCGCAAGAACGCGCCTCTGGCGGAAGGCAACCAGGCGACCGCCACGGCAGTGGGTCTTGCCTATCATGATTCCATGCCGCTCGGCTTTCGCCCGCTCGCGGCGCTGCCCGATGAACCGGAGCTGCTGCGCATCAACAGCGAGAATCTGCAAATTCTGGCGCTCGACGCCGCGCTCGAGGAGCGCCATCCCGTCGATCCCAAGGATGACGACGCGGTCATGCGCCACGAGCTCGAGCGGCTCGAATCGAAGTTGAACATCATCATGCAACTCCTGTCGCGCCTGCTCTCGCGCGAGAATGTCGCACCAGTCGAGCGCAAATTCCGGCTGGCAGCGGATGGCATCGCGTGGGACCACGACGTGCCGCTCGCACTCGAGAGCATTGGCGTCGCATCACTGCACATCAATCGCTCATTGCCATACCCACTCGAGCTGGTGGGACGCATCGTTGCCTGCCAGCAGACAGGCGCCATTTATCGCGTCGCTTTTGCGTTCGAAGGCGTGGCGGCCAATGTCATCGAACTTCTCGAGAAGATGATCTTTCGCCACCATCGGCGTGCCGTAGCGGACGCGCGCTCCGCGCATCGAAATGTGTGACCCGTAGCGGGCATTGCGAATTTCTCGGCGGCCTGCCTTCAAGAATCACTGATGCCCTATTAAGGGCTCCCCCTAGAGCAGTTCCGGCGCCTGCCTCATTACTGGCGGCGCCCGCGTTTCCGTACGATCCCGTCCCGTTGCAACGCAGAATGATTCGCGTCAACGCTTTACAACAATAATGTCGACAGCGAGAGAGTATTAGGTCCGAGGACGGGAGCCCGGAACCCAGGTGATTGAGCACAAGGTCCTTGTCATAGAGCCAGACTCACGTCGGGCACAGTCCTGGCACAGCATCCTGCGTCGCCTGTCCTATCAGCCAATCGTCGTTTCCGACATTGCCGCCATCGAATGGCCGGATGCCAACCAGCTCGACTGGCTTGCCGTGATGCTCGGGACCGGCAGCTCGTCGGCGTCGATCGCGCAATTATCTGAGCGTCTGCGCAGCTACGGCGTCGTTCTGCCGCTCGTGTGCGCATCGGACGACGCGGCAAATACAGCGAACTGCGCGGAATCTGACGGCGCCGGTTGCGATTCCCTGCCGCGCCTGCAGCTCGAGCTGCCCATTCGCTCACCGCAACTGACGAGCGTCTTGCGTCAATGCGAAGCCTTGCGCAGCGCATTGCCCGCCAGATCGCCGCCGCGCTTCTGTCCGGTTGGCCGCGGCAGTGCGATGACCGCTATCCATCGATTGATTCGCCAGGTCGCCGCGTTCGACAGCAACGTGCTGCTGCTCGGCGAGTCGGGCACGGGCAAGGAACTGGTCGCGCGGCACGTTCACGAGTTGTCGGATCGCGCCATGCAACCGTTCGTGCCGGTCAATTGTGGAGCGATACCCGCGGATCTGCTCGAGAGTGAACTCTTCGGTCATGAGAAGGGCGCCTTCACGGGCGCGCTGGCAACGCGGCAAGGGCGCTTCGAATTTGCGGAGGGCGGCACGCTCTTCCTCGATGAGATTGGCGACATGAGTCTCGCCATGCAGGTGAAGCTCCTCAGGGTTCTGCAGGAACGCAGCTTCGAACGCGTAGGGAGCAACCGCACGATTCGCTGCAATGTGCGCATTGTCGCGGCGACTCACCGCGATCTTGAGGCACTGATCGCCGAGGGGCGCTTTCGCGAAGACCTCTTCTACCGCCTGAATGTCTTTCCGATCGCGCTGACGCCGCTGCGTGACCGGATCGAGGATCTGCCGCACCTGGTCGAACACCTGCTCGAGCGCAACGCGCGCGTCGCCGCGCGCATTGAGTTCACGCCGCGCGCACTCGCGGCGCTCGCGCGTTGCCGCTGGCCGGGCAACGTGCGTGAACTCGCGAATCTGCTCGAACGCCTCTGCATCCTGCATCCGGGCGCGACGGTCGACCTCGAACAATTGCCGGAACGCTATCGGCCGGCGGGCATTGCGCAGGCAAGCGCGGCGCCCACCGCGAAGCTGCAGGTGGCGCTGCCGGTGAAACCCCCTGCGACGACGGCCGTGAGCGAGGACCCGTCCGACCTCGACGCGCTGCCGAGTACCGGATTCGATCTGAAGGATCACCTGTGCACCATCGAGGTCGGACTCATCCGCCAGGCACTGGCTGAAGCGGGTGGCACGGTCGCCGAGGCCGCGCGGCTTCTCAGAATGCGGCGCACGACCCTCGTCGAGAAGCTGAAGAAGTATCGTCTGAGCGCGGTCGATCTCGTTTGATCTGGGCACGGTGCATGCGAGCGTCGGCTTTTTGACGGCGCGCGAATCTTCCGCCGCGGAGATCTCATAAGCGCTTGATTTCCTTTCCGCAGGGTCTGTCGGCACAGAACTTGCTTTCCACTAAGACTGCATGCTCGCAAGCGACCACAGAAGTCTTACAGAGGCGTTCTCGACGTTCAGCCGGGTCTCGGCTCAGCTCGAGACCTCGTATCGTGATCTCGAACAGCAGATCGCCGGTCTCAACGCGGAACTTGGCGAGGCGCGCCGCGCGCAGGCTGCGCAGGCCGAGGAAAATCGGCGGCTCGCCGAGCGCCTAGCCGAGTTGATCGGCGCGTTGCCTGGTGGCGTAGTCGTACTCGATGCTGCGGGCACAATCGTCGACAGCAATCCAGCGGCGCGCGATCTCATCGGCGATCCGCTCGTCGGCGAAACCTGGCGGAACGTGGCGTCGCGCGCACTGCAAGGCGTGAGTCGCCTCGGCGGCGAGTTCACGCTGGCGAACGGACGGCGCGTGACCCTGGCCGAGCGCCCGCTCATGGCAACCGGCGGGCGCATTGTGCTGGTGAGCGATATCACGGAGACGAGCCTCGTACGGGAGCTCCTTGAGCGCAACAAGCGGTTGACCTCGATGGGCGAGATGGCCGCGGTGCTCGCACATCAAGTGCGCACACCGCTCGCGGCGGCGCTTCTCTACGCCTCGCAGGTCGCGCGCAAGAGCCTGCCGGGCGATGAGCGTGCCCGCTTCGCGGACAAGCTGATCGCGCGACTCGACGACATGGAACGGCTGGTCGCCGACATGCTCGCATTTACGCGCGGCGGCGGCCGGCCGGCGGACGAGTTCAGTGTCAGCGCCCTGATGGAACAGGTCGCGCAGTGCCTCGAGCCACGCCTCGCGCGGCGTGCGCGGCTCACGATTCGCACTCTCGCCCCCGACTTGAAACTCAAGGGTAACGCCCAGGCGCTCGCCGGTGCGCTGCTCAACCTGGCGAACAATTCGCTCGACGCCGGCAATGAAGGTCTCGAGCTCGTGATCGAAGCCCGGCGCGGCGAGAGCGGTGTGGAACTGCGTGTGCGTGACAATGGCCCGGGAGTTCCCGAGGATCTGCGCCAACGCATCTTCGAACCCTTCTTTACGACGCGCAGTCGCGGCACCGGTCTCGGCCTGGCAGTGGTCAAGGCGGTCGCAGAGGCCCATGGCGGCACTGTTGAGCTTGAAAGCACTCAAGCCCCCGGCGCCTGCTTCGTCCTGCGACTCCCGGAACTCTCGACCGAAACGCATCGCGGAGCGCCCGCATGAGAGCTTCAACATGAGTACAGGACGCACCCAGGTGCTCATCGTCGAAGACGACGCGGCGCTGCGTGAAGCCCTGACCGACACGCTTGCGGTCGCGGGCTACGCGGTGCTTGCGGCGGAGAACGGCGCGGATGCCCTTGCCATCTGCGCGCATGACAGCGTTGACGTCGTCGTGAGCGACGTCGCGATGCAACCGATGGACGGTCAGGCGCTGCTCGCCGAGATCCGCCGGTGCCATCCGCAACTCCCGGTCATCCTGATGACCGCCTACGGAACGATTGCACAAGCCGTCACGGCGATGCAGCGCGGCGCCGCGGACTATCTCGTGAAGCCCTTCGAAGCGCAGGCGCTCATCGACCTGGTCGCGCGCTACGCGCTCGCCATTGACGAGGCCGATGCGGGCCTCATTGCGGAGGATTCACGCACGCGCGGCATCGCGGCGCTCGCGCGCCGTGTCGCCGCGAGCGACGTCACCGTGCTGCTGACCGGAGAGAGCGGTACGGGCAAGGAAGTCTTCGCGCGCTACATCCACCGTCATTCGACGCGTGCGGAAAAACCATTTATCGCGATCAACTGCGCGGCGATTCCGGAGCAGATGCTCGAAGCCGTGCTCTTCGGGCACGAGAAAGGCGCGTTCACCGGCGCGCACAATTCACACGCCGGCAAGTTCGAGCAGGCGCAGGGCGGAACGCTCCTCCTCGACGAGATTTCGGAGATGCCGCAGGCTTTGCAGGCGAAGCTTCTGCGCGTGCTGCAGGAGCGCGAGGTCGAGCGCCTCGGCAGCACCCGCACGATAGCGCTCGACGTGCGCGTGCTCGCGACCACCAATCGCGACCTCAGGGCCGAGGTTGTGGCAGGCCGCTTTCGCGAGGATCTGTTCTATCGTTTGAACGTCATGCCCATTGCATTGCCGGCATTGCGCGAACGACCCGGCGACATACTCGCGCTTGCGCGTCGCGCGCTGGCGCGCGTCTCGCCGGCGCAAGGACACCCGCTCAGTCTCGATCCCGCTGCTGAGCGGGCGCTGCTTGCCTATCGTTGGCCCGGCAACGCGCGCGAACTCGACAACGTCGTGCAGCGGGCGGCGATTCTCGCCAGCGGCCCCGCGATCCAGGTTGTCGACCTGCACTTTGAGCTCACCGCGGACGGCGAATGCGCGGCCCCCGCGCCCGCAGCCGCGACTGCGCCGGCGTTGCATTCCGACCTGCGCGAGCGCGAGCGGGAACTCATCGTCGATGCGCTGCGCGCCTCGGGCGGCAACCGCAAGCTTGCCGCGCAACGGCTCAGCATCAGCCCGCGCACCTTGCGCTACAAGCTCGCGCAGTTGCGCGCCGCCGGCATCGAGGTTCCGCAGGGACGTTTGTCTACCTGGGTCACGCGTCCGCTGGAGGAACCGGCATGACACCGGTCGATATCAATCAGGTTCTTGCGCAGATGCGCGCTCTTTCGGCGCAGGCGAGCAACAAGCCGCTCGAAACGGCTGCGACGCCAGCCAGCGACTTCGGCGCGGTTCTGCGCAGCTCGATCGACCGCGTGAATGAAATGCAGCAGCACGCCGAGTCGATGGCGGCGGCAATGGAAACGGGCGCCAAGGATATCGATGTCGCGCAGGTCATGATCGAGGTGCAGAAAGCCGGCCTCGCATTTAGAGCGATGACGGAAGTACGCAACAAGCTGGTACAGGCGTACCAGGACGTCATGAACATGCCGCTGTGAGCCGGAACTTAACGCATGGCTGAAGTCGTGATTGCCCATCGTTCGGTGCTCGACACCATCCCTGGATTGCGTCAGCTCGTGCTGCTCATTGCCATCGCGCTCGCGATCGGTGCGGGCGGCTGGCTCGTCTTCTGGTCGCAAGGCTCTTCCTACAGCGTCCTGTATGGAAACCTGCAGGAGCGCGAAGCCGGCCAGGTCATGGATTCGCTCAATGCCGCGGGCATTCCATTCAAGCTCGATGACAAGAGCGGCGCCATCCTCGTGCCCGAAGACAAGGTGCGCTCGGCGCGCATCCAGCTGGCGGGGCAGGGCCTGCCGCAGAGCTCGGGAATGGGCATGGAAGGCATGGAGGGTCCATCGACGTTCGGCACCAGCCAGTTCATGGAATCCGCCCGCTATCAGCACGCGCTCGAAACCGAGCTCGCGCGCACCGTTGGACAGGTGCAGGGCGTGGCAAGCGCGCGGGTGCATCTCGCATTGCCGAAGCAGTCGGCGTTTCTGCGTGACCGCAAGAAAGCGAGTGCGTCAGTGATGCTGCAACTCTACGGCGGCCGGCGCCTTGAACCCGGACAGGTGGCCGCGATCGTGCACGTCGTCGCCTCGTCGGTGCCGGAGCTCGAAGCGAATGAGATCACGGTCGTCGATCAGAACGGCACTCTGCTCAGCTCGCCCGAGGACGAAGAGGACTTCGCGCTCAGCGCGAAACAATTCGAGTACCAGAGCGAGATCGAGCACTCCTACGCGCAGCGCATCGAAGACATCCTTGTGCCGATCGTCGGCTCTGGCCGCGTGCGCGCCCGCGTCACCGCGGACGTTGATTTCACGATGACCGAGCGCACGAGCGAAGCCTACGATCCGCAAAAAACCGCGGTGCGCAGCGAGCAGACCGCAAGCGAGCAGCGCCTGCCGGGCGATACGGCGCAGGGCATCCCGGGCGCGCTCAGCAATCAACCGCCGAACACCGCTGGCGCGCCGCCGGCCGCTCAGCAGCAGCCTGCACCCGCGACCACGGCGCCCACCCCGGTCGCCACGTCGCAGCGCGCGACACGCAATTTCGAGGTCGACCGCGACATCACCCATACGCGTCAGCCGGTGGGCACGCTCAAGAAGCTCTCCGTCGCGGTCATACTCGATGACCTGCAGAAAACCGACGCCGATGGCAAGACCACGTCGACGCCGCTCGAAGCGAAGGACATCGAACGCCTCACGGGCCTCGTGAAGCAGGCGATCGGCTTTGACGAAACGCGCGGCGACAAGGTCAACGTGATGAACGCCTCGTTCAAAGTCGACGCACCCGCGAGCGCGGAAGAAGAGACTGTGCCGTTCTACAGCCAGCCCTGGTTCAAGGAAGGGGCCAAGCAGGTGATCGGCGTGGTTCTCGTGCTGCTGCTGATCTTCTTCGTGATCCGGCCGGTGATGCGCTCGCTCACGACCGTCAATGTGCGCGCCACCTCCGCGGGCGGCGCAATCGGTGAACTTGCCGGGGATCGCGTGACGCTCGGCGGTGGCAGTCAAAGCATCGAGCAACAGGTCGCCGCAGCCCGCAATCTTGTCGGGCAGGACCCGCAACGCGCCGCCGCGGTCGTGAAAGACTGGGTCGCGGCCGACGGCTGATCCACCATGGCTGAAACCGCCATATCGGGTGCCGAGAAAGCGGCCATTCTGCTGATGTCCCTCGGCGAGCAGGGCGCCGCGGCGCTCTTGAAGCAACTCGACGCGCGCGCCGTACAGAAGCTGGGCACAACCATGGCGACGATGAAGGAAGTGCCGCGTGACCGCGTGAACGAGGTCATGAACAATTTTCTGCGCACGCTCGAGTCGAAGGGCGGCGCTACCAGTCCATCGACCGAATTCGTGCGCCGCGTGCTGACCAATTCAGTCGGCAAGCAGCGTGCAGACATGCTGCTCGATCGCATTCTCTCCGGCGCGGGCGCTCAGGGACAGGGCATCGAAGCGCTGCGGTGGATGGATCCGAAGGCCGTCGCCCAGCTGATCGGCAAGGAGCATCCCCAGGTGGTCGCGATCGTGCTGGCGCATCTCGACGGCGAGCAGTCGAGCCGCGTGCTCGCGCTGCTGCCCGAGGCGCTGCGCGCCGATGTGCTCATCCGCATCGCGACCCTCGGCGAAATTCCGCAGTCGGCACTGACCGAGCTCGATCAATTGGTCGAGCGTCAGGCCAGCAGTGTCGCGAGCTCGCCGACCCGCCAGATGGGTGGCGCCAAGATCGTCGCCGACATCATCAACAGTCTCGACAAGGACAAAAGCGCCGAGGTTCTGGCGAGGATTCTTGAGGCCGACGAGCAGCTGCATCAGAGAATCAAGGATCTGCTGTTCGTGTTCGACGACCTGCTCGTGGTTGATGATCGCGGCATCCAGACGCTGCTGCGCGAAGTGCAGTCCGATCAGCTGGCGGTCGCCCTGCGTGGCGCGGAGCCCGAAGTGCAGGACAAGATTCTTCGCAACATGTCGAAGCGCGCGGCGGAAATCCTGAAAGACGATATGGAAGCTCGCGGGCCGGTGAAAGTGTCTGAAGTGGAGGCGGCGCAGAAGGAAATCATCGCCGCGGCTCTCAAGCTCGCCGAAGAGGGCACGATTATTGTTGGCGGCCGCGGCGGCGGCAGTGACGGCGGCTATGTCTAGAGTGGCGGGCTAAGGCGAGAGAGCATATGGCGGCCAAGGGATTCTCACCCGAACAACTGCAGAGCGCTCAGCCCTGGGCGGCGCCGGACATGGCGATTCAACAGCGCAGCGCCACGCCTCCCACAGCGGGCGGCATTGCGGATCTGCAGGCCGAGGCTTACGCGGAAGCGTACGACGACGGCCTGCGCAAGGGCATTGCCGCGGGCGAGGAGAAGCTGCGCCTCGAAGTGCAGAAGCTTGATGGCATGCTGCACGATCTTGCCCGACCTTTTGCCGAGCTCGATCGGCAAGTCGAACAGGAACTGCTGCTGCTCGCCGTTGCGCTCGCGCGGCAGATCGTGCGACGCGAGCTCAAGACGGATCCCACCCAGATCATCGGCATCATTCGCGACGCGATCGCCGCCCTGCCAGTCGCGGCGCGCGATGTGCGCGTGCGCCTGCATCCCGAAGAAGCAGCCGTCGTGCGCCAGCACCTGGCACCGACCGAGAGCGAGCGCGCCTGGCAAATCGTCGAAGATCCGGTGATGGCGCGCGGCGGCTGCGAAGTCGTGACCGCGACCTCGCGCATCGATGCGCGCGTCGAAACGCGCCTCGGCGCGATGCTCTCCGAACTCCTCGGCAGCGAACGCGCGGCCGACGGCGCGCGCACGCCCGTCGACAAGGGGTCAATTCAGCGGTGACAACGGAAGTGCCACGTAGCGACGAGACTTGGGCCGGGAAGTCCTTTCGGGATCGTAAAAAACAGGACGTTTTTTCCGAAGCCTACAGGGATGTATTTACGGCGGTCACGAAAGGACTTCCCGGGCCGAGGCTCGTGGAATCGGCGGCCTTTGCATGAAGATGAAAAGTTAACCGCATGCGCGTCGCACGCCAACAACGCTGGATCGATCAGATCGTCACGGCTCGCGAGCGCGTCGAACCGCTTCGCGGCTTGACCGTAGAGGGCACGCTCAACCGAATGGTCGGCCTGACGCTCGAAGCCATCGGCTGCGAGGCTGCGGTCGGCGGCCGCTGCCTGATCGATGCCGCGGACGGACGCCAGGTCGAAGCGGAAGTCGTCGGTTTTGGCGGCGATAAGCTGTTTCTCATGCCGACGGACGACATCCGCGGCCTCATGCCGGGCGCGCGCGTGACGCCTACACACTCGGTTTCGGAAGTCCCGGTGGGCGATGCGCTGCTCGGCCGCGTGCTCGACGGCGCCGGGCGGCCGCTCGACTCGCTCGGCGAGATCAAATGCAATGAGCGTGTGCCGCTCATGGGCACACTCTTGAATCCGCTGCAGCGGCGCGCGATCCGCGAACCGCTTGATGTCGGCGTGCGTTCGATCAACGCGCTGCTCTGCGTCGGGCGCGGTCAGCGCATCGGACTTTTCGCGGGCAGCGGTGTCGGCAAGAGCGTGCTCCTCGGCATGATGACGCGCTACACGGAAGCGGACGTCACCATCGTTGGTCTCATCGGCGAGCGCGGCCGCGAAGTGCAGGAGTTCGTCACCAATACGCTCGGGCCCGACGGCATGCGGCGCGCGGTGGTCGTGGCGACGCCATCGGATAACACGCCGCTCATGCGCCTGCACGGCGCGTGGCTCGCCACCGCGATTGCCGAATACTTCCGCGATCGGGGCCTGAAAGTGCTCCTGCTGCTCGACTCGCTCACACGCTTCGCCCAGGCGCAGCGCGAGATCGCGCTTGCAATCGGCGAGCCGCCGGCAACCAAGGGCTATCCGCCGTCGGTGTTCGCGCGGCTGCCGCAGCTCGTCGAGCGGGCGGGCAACAGCGACCGCGGTGTCGGATCGATCACGGCGTTCTACACCGTGCTGACGGAAGGCGACGATCAGAATGATCCTATTGCTGATGCCGGGCGCGCCATTCTGGATGGGCACTTCGTGCTGTCGCGGCAGCTCGCCGAAAGCGGGCTCTATCCCGCGATCGACATTGAGGCCTCGATCAGCCGCGCGATGCATCACATCGCGACGCGCGAACAGCTCGAGCACGTCACCCGCATCCGGCAGATGTATGGGGCCTATCAGCAAAATCGCGATCTCATCACAGTCGGCGCCTATCGGCGGGGTACCGACCCGCGCGTCGATCTCGCCATCGACTATTGGCCGCGTATACTCGAATTCCTGAAACAGGACATGTACGAGCCGGTGAGCCTCGCCCGAAGCTATCAGGATCTGGTGGCGCTCTCGGGGCCGCGCCAGCCCGCTAACGCATGAGTCGATCCGATCGCATTCAACCGATCAAGAACATCGCCGACACACGCGAGCGCAACGCGGGTGCCGTGGTCGCACAGGCGGAGCGCGCGCTGCGCGAGCGCGAGATGCAGCTCGCGCAGCTCAGGACCTATCTCGACGACTACGTCAGCAAGAACACGCCGGGCCTGGGCTCGGTCGATCCCGTGCGCCTCGCGAACTATCGCGCATTCCTTGCGCGCCTCACCGAAGCCGTGAAGGCGCAGGAGCAGCTGGTGGAGACGGCGAATCGGGAATACGAACGCAAGCGCGAGGACTGGCGTGTGCAACACGTCGAGGCGGCCGCGCTCGGGCGAGCGGTCGAGCGCATGCAGCTCCATGAGCGCACGGAGCAGGACCGCCGTGAGCAGAAAGAATCGGACGAAGACACCGCGAACCGCCGCAAGCGCGAGCTCTAACAAAGAAGGGGTCAGATCCATTTTCGCGGTCGGAACAGGTTGAGGCCGAATCGGGGAGGTCCTTTCGGGACCGCCGTAAACCCGTCCCTGGGGGCTTCGAGAAAAACGTCCTGTTTTTCACGATCCCGAAAGGACCTCCCCGACCCGGCCTCGCTACGATTGCGCGTCGCGGTGGCGCGAAAATGGACCTGACCACTTTTCGGTGGCACGCCGGTTGCAGTTATCCGGATGATGACGGCTCCCATTGTCAACGCATCATCGATCCCCCTGACAGGCAATGCCGTTGTCACCCAGGGCTGCGAATCGGATTCGCCGCAATCCGCCGCGACTGCAGCGGCTGCCGCCGCGCCAAGTCCGGCGGATTCCGCCAATTCCCTTTCGCGCCCTGGGTTCTTCTTGCTCGATATCCGGGCGCAGAGCCCGCCCGGCGGCACGAGCGAGCCAGCGGCCGACGACAGCAACGGAACCGCCTTGCCGACAGGCGGCAATTTCTTGCCGCTTCTATTGCAGTCGTTGTGGCACCAGCAAGCGGACCCGACGACATTGCCGCCGACTGCGGCCTCGGACGCGACGCCCGGCGTGGCAGCACCGACGGTCGATTTGCCACCCGTACAGGGAGCGGGGTCGGCGACGCCGTCCGACCCGGCTGCGGCAAAGACCGCGACGATCTTTGAACCGGCCCTGCAAACTGCGCGCAAAGTACTCGAGCTGCTGCGCTCGCAGGTACAGGCGGGAGCAAGCGACTTGGCGAGCGCCAAGTGCGCGGCGCCTTCGGCGCCCGCCGCCGATCCGGCCACTGCCGCCGTTGCATTGCCTGCCGCCCTGGTTGCTCAAGCCGTGCAGATTGCGCCCGACATGCTGGCAGCGCTCGTCAAACGCGTGACACAGAGTGCAGCGTCGTTCGACGCGCCTCCGGCTCAGTCGGACACCACGTCTGCACTGCCGCTGGTGCAAGCGAGCAGCAATGACGCCAAGAGCGCGGACAGCACGGCGGATGCGATCAAGCAGTTGATCGACTCCCTGCCAAAGCACACGCCGGTCGATCAGGTACCGTCATCCTCGAGCGATGTGGCGGGCGATGCGCGGACCGCCAGGGCTGCCGCTGACGCGCTCCCCGCACCGCTCTTTGTCGATGCCCATGCCCTTCGGGCGCACGGCGCCACGGCCCCGCCGGCGGACGCAGCAGCGCAGACCCTGCGGCTCGATGCACCGGTGCGATCGCCCGAATGGGGTCGCGAGCTCGGTGAGCGCATCACGTGGCTCGTCGATCAGAATCTGTCGAGCGCGCAGATAAAATTGAATCCACCGCAGCTCGGTCCCATCGAAGTGCACATCGCGCTCTCGGGAGACTCGACACAGGTCTCGGTGACGGCGCACAACCTGATTACGCGTGATGCGCTCGAAGCGGCCGCGCCGCGTCTGCGCGAAGCGCTTTCGGCGCACGGTCTCGGCAATGTGTCGGTGGATATTTCGCAGCAGTCGTTTACCGACCGCGGGCTGCCGCAGTCGCGTGCTGATGCCTTTGCGCCATGGCAGGCACTAAGCTCCCAGGTCACGGCGTCGCTCGCGTCAGCTACACATCGCCTGCGACTGCCCGGGAGGCTGGACGCGTACGCGTGAGGGTTCTCTCAGGCGACGCGAGTCGGGCGGAGCGCAACCAGAGAATCTTCTGCAGGCAGAGAGACGGCCGGGGGTTCAACAACTGGCGCCGGCATCGCCTCGATGCGCGGGATGGCATCGTCACCCTGCAGGCGCTGCCCGGTATTCGCGAGCCAGCGCTCGATGTGCCTGCGGAAGCGCTCGACTTCGCGTGCCTTGCGCTCGGCCAGGCCCGCATCGCCGAGCGAACTCAATTCCAGGTGCGATACGCGCCACCACCATTGCAGGCGGCCAAGATCCTGCGCTGAAAAGTAGGGACAGGTGATCGTGAAGCGCCGGTCGTCGCTCGTCCCTTCGAGCTCGGCGAAGGCAAAATAGTCCTCTAGCGGTCGAGGTAGTTCGACGTGCGGCATCGGCGGTCCGGCGGTTCATCGTGGAAGGCGCCATGATAACGTGTCGGTGGAAAGTTTGAAGGAGTCCCGACCTCTTGCGGCATCTCTTGATTGAACCGGAACTTGCGCTCACGGACTACCGCTGGCACGGCTGCACACCGCTCTTTGTCCGGATCCTGTCGCTCTTTTCCTATCGACGCTGCGTTACGGTCGATCGCAATCGTCAGCAGCTGCAAATCGAGACGCGCTGGCTGTGGTTCCTCAGAAGTTCCCGCAGCGTCGCATTTGCGCGCATCGAGCGGCTCGTCTGCGAGGCCCAGGCCCTGCCGACGGGATTTCCACTCTGGCGTGCGTTCGTCATGGAGCGGCCGCTGGTCGAAACCGACGTCGCGTTCTACTTTGTAGCGCTGAAAATGCGTGACAGTGGCGATGAGATTCCGCTGTTCACGGTGATCGAGTCCTTGCCCGCTGATGGCGATGGCCTGCAGGTCCTCGCCGGCGATGCGGATGAGCCGCGGATTGGCGACGAGGGAGTGACGCACCTGATAGCGCAGCTGCAGACTTATCTTGGTCTGAACAAGGACCGCAGATGACCGCATTGCCGGGATTGTTCGATGTGCTCAAAGTGGGAGATCTCGTGCTCCCGAATCGAATCGTAATGGCGCCACTCACGCGTTGCCGTGCCGGCGCGAGCCGCGTCCCGAACGACATGATGGTCGAGTACTATCGGCAACGCGCGTCGGCCGGCCTCATCGTCACTGAAGCAACGATCGTCTCCGCGATGGGCGCGGGCTACGCGGGCACGCCGGGGATCTGGTCGAGCGAGCAGGTCGCAGGCTGGAAACGTGTTACGCAGGCAGTTCATGCAGCGGGCGGCCGCATCTTTCTGCAGCTCTGGCACGTGGGGCGCGTATCGCACCCCATGTTTCTCGAGGGCAAGCTCCCGCTCGCACCGAGTGCGATCGCGCCCGCAGGCACCGTGAGCCAGGTGCGGCCGAAGACTCCCTACGTCGCCCCGCGCGCGCTCGAGCGCGGTGAAATTCCGGCCGTGATCGAGGAGTTTCGCCGCGGCGCCGGCAACGCGCAGCTTGCGGGTTTCGATGGCGTCGAATTGCACGGCGCCAATGGCTACCTGCTGGATCAGTTTCTCCAGGACAAGACCAACCAGCGCACCGACGACTGTGGCGGCGGTATCGAGAACCGCGCGCGCTTCATGCTCGAAGCGGCGGATGCGGCGATTTCCGTGTGGGGCAGCGGCCGCGTGGGCGTGCATCTCGCCCCGCGTTGCGATGCGCACGACATGGGCGATTCCGATCCTGCGGCGACTTTCGGCTTCGTGGCGCGCGAGTTGGGCCGACGCAAGATCGCGTTTCTGTGCGCGCGCGAGCATGTCGCCGCCGACAGCCTGGGTCCGAAGCTCAAGGCGGAGTTCGGCGGCGTCTATGTGGCGAACGAAGGATTCACGCGTGAGAGCGCGGCGCAGATTCTGGCGGCCGGCACGGCGGACGCCGTCGCTTTCGGCAAGCTCTTCATATCCAATCCCGATCTGCCGCAGCGCTTGCGTTGGGACGGTCCGCTTAGTCCCTGGAACCCGGCCACGTTCTATTCCGACGGTGCCGCAGGCTACACGGACTATTCCGCTCTTTAGCCCGTTCGGCGCGGCACCCACCCGCGGTGCGGAGTAAGATTTTCGGCATGAAGCGCGCGCTGTCCATCGTCGTCCTTGGAGGGCTGGTCCAGCTGACCGGCGCGGCTGCGACACCCGTGGTTGTGCCGCCAATAGCCGCGCCCGATGAGCCGCTCTATGCCACTCCGACACGCCTCGATCGGATCGGCCGCATCCTGGCACCCGTGATGATCAATGGCCGCGGTCCTTATCGCCTGGTGGTCGACACAGGCGCCAATCAGTCGGTGCTCACGACACGGCTGCTCGCCGACCTCGGGCTGCTCGTTTCCGCGGATCAATCGGTCACATTGAACGGGGTCACCGGGTCCGCGACGGTTCCCACGGCGCTCGTTCAGACATTGCAGACGGGCGATCTGATCCAGCACGATCTGACGTTGCCCGTGCTCGACAACGTCATGGGCGGCGCGGACGGAATCCTTGGCATGGAGGATCTCGACGGCAAGCGCATCACAGTCGACTTCGCGCGCGATCGCATCCAGATCGAGCGTTCGCGGGGTCAGCGCGCCAGCTGGTCCTATCTGACGATTCCCGCGACGCTGCGCTTCGGCCGCCTGCTGGTCGTCGATGCGCGCGTGGGCGGATTGCCGGTGAAGGCCGTGATCGACACGGGTGCCGAGCGCACACTTGGCAATCTCGCGCTGCGCGACGCGCTCCTGCGGCGGCGGCCGAGCGATCCGGAATTTGCGACGACTCAGGTCATCGGCCTGACCGCGGCGGAGCAGACTGGAGAGATGCGGCGCACGCCCGTCATCTCGCTCGGCGAAGTGGAGGTGAGCGGCGTCGATGTGACTTACGGCGACATCTATGTATTCCAGCTCTGGAAGCTCGAAGACAAGCCCGCGATGTTGATCGGCATGGATGTGCTTGGACTTCTCGACCGCCTGATCATCGACTATCGACGCGAGGAATTGCAGATCCGGCGCCGCCCGGGCAGCTAGGCGCCGCGATCGGCTAGAATCGGCGCCTCGCACACTCGGCACTGCTCGCGGATATTGCGCATGCCATCGGCTTCGTCCATTCCATCGCTGCGGCTCTCCGACATCGAGGCCGCGCGTCACCTCCTCGGCAACCGCCTGTTCGTGACGCCCGTGCAGGAATGGTTGGGTCCGACGGTCGACGCGCTCGGCGCGCGCAGCCGGATCTTTCTCAAGCTCGAACTCTTTCAGCGCACCGGAAGTTTCAAACCGCGCGGCGCGCTCCTCAACATGCTCAATCTGCCGCGCGATGACCTGCAGCGCGGTGTCACGGCGGTCAGCGCCGGCAATCATGCAATCGCGACAGCCTACGCGGCGAAGTTGCTCGGCACGACCGCGAAGATCGTGATGTTCAAGACGGCGAATCCGCTTCGAGTCGAACTCTGCCGCCACTACGGCGCGGAAGTTGAATTCGCTGAAGATGCGCATCAGGCCTTCGAGCGGGCGACCGAGATCGAGATCGAGGAGCGGCGCGCCCTCATACATCCGTTCGAGGGCCTGCGCACGGCGATGGGATCCGCGACCCTCGGCTACGAACTCTCGAATCAGGTGCCGGAGCTCGACCTCGTCGTCGTGCCGATCGGCGGCGGTGGCCTGTGCGCGGGCGTGTCATCGGCGCTCAAGCTGCTGCAACCGAGTTGCAAGGTGATCGGCGTCGAGCCCGCGGGCGCCGACTCGATGTACCGAAGTTTCGCCGCCGGTGAGCCCCGCTCGATCGAGCGTGTCAACACAATTGCGGACAGCCTCGGCGCGCCCTACACGATGCCGATCAGCTTCGAATTGTGCCGGCGCAACGTGGATGAGCTCGTGCTCGTCAGCGACGATGAGCTGCGCGCGGCGATGCGGCTCCTCTTGCAGGAAACGAAACTCGCCGTCGAACCGGCCGGTGCGGCCGCGGTCGCGGCGCTCCTCGGGCCGCTGCGCGCGCAGGCGGTTGGCAAGCGCGCCGGGATCATCGTCAGTGGATCGAACATCGACGCGGCCGGATTCGCAAATCACATCGCGGGGACTTGAGCATGGCGCCGCTCGCCTATGTTTTCTGGCATACGCGGCAACCGCAGGTGGCGCGTGACGCATATGAAGAGAGTCACCTGACGTTCCATCGCGTATTGCAGGCGAATCTGCCGCAAGGCGCGCAGGGTGCCCGCGTGCACCGTCTGTCGAGCGCGCCCTGGCTTGCGACTTCGCGCGCGGCACCGGAAGTCTACGAGGACTGGTATTTTCTCGACGATTCCGCCGCACTCGATCGCATCAACGAGGCGGCCGTGAGTGGTATTCGCCGCGGCCCGCACGATCGTGTTGCGCGGCTCGCCGCTGCGGGCATCGCCGGACTCTATCGATTGCACCACGGCGCGCGCGCAGCGCGCGGAGCGCATGCCTTATGGTTTGCGAAGCCCGCCGGCATGGCCTATCCGGCCCTCTTCGAGTGCTTCGACACAGCCAATCTGGACGAAGCACTGTGGATGCGGCAGATGACGCTCGGTCCAACGCCCGAGTTCTGCCTGCACACAAACGGCACGCTGCCCGCGGGATTGCAGCCTGCGGCTGTGCTTGCCGTCGAGGCAACCTGGGAATTTCCAAAGGAGTCCCCGTGAATCGATTTTTCCAACGATGCGCATTGATCGGCCTGTTGCTCGTCGCAAGCGCGGCGGCGGGCGCAGCCGAATATGCCGACGTCATCATCCGGGGCGGCACGGTGTATGACGGCAGCGGCAAACCGGGGCGCGTGGCGGACGTCGCGATCAAGGGCGATCGCATACTCGCCATCGGAAATTTGCGGGGCCGCGAGGCCGCACAAGTAGTCGATGCCAAAGGACTCGCCGTGAGTCCCGGCTTCATCAACATGCTGTCGTGGGCGACGGCGTCGCTCCTCGTGGATCCCAGGTCGCAGAGCGATATTCGCCAGGGCGTGACGCTCGAGGTGATGGGCGAGGGCGATTCCATGGGACCGCTCAGCGATGCGATGAAGGCGGACGATCTGAAGCATCAGGCGGACGAGAAGTACGCGATCGAGTGGACGACGCTCGGGGAGTATCTTGAGCACCTCGAAAAGCGGAAGGTTGCCACCAACGTCGCCTCCTTCGTCGGCGCCACGACCGTGCGCGTGCACGAACTCGGATTTGCGGATCGCGCGCCGACCGCCGCGGAACTGGTGCGCATGCAGGATCTCGTGCGCCAGGCGATGCGCGAAGGAGCCATGGGTGTGGGCTCGGCGCTTATCTACGCGCCCGCTTCGTATTCGAAGACGCCGGAGCTCAAGGCGCTCGCACTCGCGGCGGCCGAGACGGGCGGCGGCTACATCAGCCACATGCGCAGCGAAGGCAATCGCCTGCTCGAAGGCATTGACGAAGTGCTCGACATTGCGCGCACGACGCATCAGCACGCCGAGATCTATCACTTCAAGGTCGCGGGCGAGAGCAACTGGCCGAAGGTTGACGCGGCCATCGCTCGCGTCGAAGCGGCGCGGGCGAGTGGACTCGACGTGAGCGCCAACATGTATACCTATACGGCGGGCGCCACCGGTCTCGATGCCGCCAATCCGCCGTGGGTGCAGGAAGGCGGGCTCGACGCGTGGGTCGCGCGGCTCAAGGATCCTGCGACGCGTGCGCGCGTGCTTGCGGACATGAAAAACCCGAAGCCGAATTGGGAAAACCTGATGCTCGCCGCCGGCTCGCCCGACCGCGTCCTGCTGATCGGTTTTCGCACCGAGAAGCTCAAACCCTACACGGGCAAGACGCTGGCTGAAGTCGCGCGCCTGCGCGGCAAGTCGCCGGAGGAAACCGCTCTCGATCTCATCGTCGAGGACAATTATCGGGTCGACACCGCGTATTTTCTGATGTCCGAACAGAACGTGATCCGGCAGCTGAAACTGCCCTGGGTGAGTCTCGGTTCCGATGAGGAGTCGCTCGCGCCGGAGGGGATTTTTCTCGAGCACAATCCGCATCCCCGCGCGTACGGCAATGTCGCGCGTTTTCTCGGTCACTACGTGCGCGAGGAGCACGTCGCCACGCTCGCCGATGCGATACGCCGCATCACGTCGCTCCCGGCCCGGAACCTGCGGCTGAAGCAGCGCGGCATGCTCGTGCCCGGTTACTACGCCGATGTCGTGGTCTTCGATCCCGACAAGATCATCGATCATGCGACTTTCGACAAACCCCACCAGTACGCAACGGGCGTCGTGGACGTGTTCGTGAACGGTGAGCAGGTGTTGCGCGATGGCGAGCACACCGGCGCGCTGCCCGGACGCGTCGTGCGCGGCCCCGGCTGGAGCGGCTGGAAGTAAGAGGCGTCCCTGTCGCGGCCCCGGAGCGGAGCGGACCGGGAGGTCCTTTCGGGACCGCCGTAAATACATCCCTGTAGGCTTCGGGAAAAACGTCCTGTTCTTCACGATCCCGAAAAGACCTCCCGGTCCGCTCCGTCGCCGACACTTGGTGCGCGCCAAAATTCCGTCACTTCACAGGCGGAGGCCACAGCCGCGCGAATTGATTCGCCACTGAATTCAGTCACTTGCCCACCGCTGAGCCCGTGGCATAGAACTTGCTCCCCTCGATACGGATTGCGTGTTACGCGCCATTCGAGGATCGAGCCATGGCTGAGCCGGAAAAAACGGACGACGAAGAGGAAGCCGCACCACCAGCGAAGCCGAAAAGCGGCATCGTCGGCAAGCTGATCAACGCCGCAGGCATCTTCGTACTGTGTCTCGGTGCCGTCGTCACAGGCGGCATCATCAACGGCAAGCTCGCGCACCCCACCGAATACCGGCTGGAGAAGGATGGCTCGATCAAGCCGGTCGTTCCGGTGGTCGTAGTCGAGGCCAAAGCCAAAGCCGCCGAGGCCAAGGAGGCCACCGGCAAGCCGCCGCCCCCGGCGCTCTATCTCAAGATGGATCCGCAGCTCGTCGTCAACTTCGACGCGAGCTCGGAGGTGAAATTCCTCGCGCTCGACATCGAGTTCATGGCGCGCGACCAGGCCGTGCTCGACGACGTCCAGCGCAACATGCCGAAGATCCGCAACAACCTGTTGATGCTCATCGGCAACCGCGACTACAAGACGCTCATGTCGCGCGAGGGCAAGGACGCATTGCGGCTCGAGGCGCTCAACGAAACCAAGCGCGTGCTGCAGCAGGAGACGGGCTCCGCCAAGCTCGAGGATCTGTTCTTCACGAGCTTCGTCGTGCAGTAGCCATGGCGAATCCGGCCGATAATCCCGGGAGCGAAGACAGCTCGCCGACCACGAACTCGCAGGTCATCTCCGAAGACGAGGTGTCGGCGCTGCTCGCGTCGCCGGACGGCGAGGTCAGGCTCTATGACATGACGGCGCATCGCGTGTCGCGCGGGCGCCTGCCGATGCTCGACATCCTGCACCAGGCGTTCGTCGGATTCCTGCGCACGAGTCTCAACAGGCTCGTGAATTGTCTGCCGCAGGTGTCGATCGAATCGGTCGACACCGTGAAGATCGCCGATTATCTCGCGGGGCTGCCGAACCCAGCGAGTATCGACCTGGTGCGCGCCAAGCCGCTCGCGGGTCCGGTGCTCTTCGTCACCGCGCCGGAGCTTGCCTTCGTCCTGGTCGATCGCTTCTTCGGCGGAGCGGGCAAGTCCGTCGAGCGCGCTGCGGAATCGACGCTGACGCCGGCCGAGGAACGCTGCACGCAGGTGGTGCTCAAGCAGATCTGGGCGGATCTCGCGCTCGCCTGGGCGCCCATCGCAAGACTCGAATTTGAACTGCTGAAACACGAGCGCAGCTCCACCTTCGTCAATGTCGGCGCTGGCGCGGATCCCATCATCGTCAATCGCTTTCGCGTCGATTTCGACAACGGCGGCGGCACTTTCGACTTCGCCATACCGCAGGCCGCCCTGGCGCCGCTTGCCGATGCGCTGGCAGGTTCCCCTTCCAAGGCCGCGGTCGGCGCGTGGAGCAACTGGCCGCAAACGGCGCGCGCTTATCTCAACGACGCGCCGCTGCACGTGCGGGTCGTGATGGGGCACGCCGAGATGAGTCTCGCGGAGCTCGTGCAGCTGAAACCGGGCGACGTGGTGCCGATCGAGGCGCCGCAGACGGCGACACTGCTCATTGGCGACGTGCCGGTGCTCGCCGGGAGGTTCGGCGTTTCGCGCGGCTTGAACGCGGTCAAATTATCCGGTCCGGTTGCACGTGGCGAATGAATCGGACCAAGCCAAGCTGAAGGAGACGCTATGAGCACACCAGGTTCGAGTCCGCAGAAGGGCGCGGCGCAAGATGCGGGCGCCGCGCGCGCGAAGTTCGCGGATCTGACGCCCGAGCAGCGCGCGGGCGGGGGCGACGTCAATTTCGACCTCATCATGGATGTTGCCGTCGACGTGACGCTCGAAGTCGGGCACGCCGAGATCACGGTGCGACAGCTCCTGCAGCTCACGCAGGGATCGATTCTCGAACTCGACCGGCCGGCCGGCGATCCGCTCGACGTGCTGGTGAATGGCGTGCGGGTGGCGCGCGGCGAAGTCGTCGTGATCAACGACAAGTTCGGTATTCGCCTGACCGAAGTCATCAGTCCACATGAACGCATGGAGCAGGTGAAATAGTGCGCTGCTGCCTGCCAGTGTTCGCGCTACCAGTGCTGGCGCTGCCAGCGCTCGCGCACGCGGGCGGCACGATACCGGCCGCCAAGGCCGCGTCGCAAGGGCCTGGCGTCGGCGATCTGCTGCAGATGGCATTCAGTCTGATCGTCGTCATCGCGTTCATTCTCGCGCTGACCTGGGTGCTCGGGCGCATGCGTGGCAGTACGCGTCGCGCATCCGGCTCGCTCAGCGTGCTCGCTGAAGTTGCGATCGGCCCGAAAGAACGCGTGGTCCTCGTCAAGGTCGGCGATGCGCAGGCGCTCGTCGGCGTCGGCGCATCAGGCGTCGTCTCGCTGCACCTCCTCGCAACGCCGGTGCGCGTGGAGGCGGGCGAACCCGTCGGCTCATTCGCCGACAAGCTGAAGGGCCTCATGTCGCGCGCGGAGCCCAAGCCATGAAAAGGGGACAGTCCCCATTTTTGCTGCGCCTTCTAAAAATGGGGACAGTCCCCATGCTTCTGCCGTTAGTGGCAGTTGCGGCGTCGCCCGGCATGCCCGCGATCAGCATCGCGACTGGAACGGATGGCTCGCAGACGTACACGCTGACGATCCAGATCCTGCTGTTGATGACGCTGCTGACGCTGTTGCCGGCAATTCTGCTGTCGATGACGTCGTTCACCCGGATCATCATCGTATTGTCACTACTGCGGCAGGCGCTCGGGCTGCCGCAGACGCCGCCGAATCAGGTGCTCGTCGGTCTCGCGCTCTTCATGACGCTCTTCATCATGGGGCCGGTGCTGTCGCAGTCGTACAACGAGGGCATAAGGCCGTATCTCGACGGCAAGCTCGAGGCGGAGGCGGCGTTCACGCAGGTGACCACTCCGGTCAAGGAATTCATGCTGCATCAGACGCGGGACAGCGATCTCGCGATGTTCTCGAAGATTGCCGGTCAGGCGCAATACGCGACGCCGGCTGACGTACCGCTGACGGTGCTCATTCCAACCTTCATCACGAGTGAGCTGAAGACCGCGTTTCAGATCGGCTTCATGATCTTCATTCCGTTTCTCATCATCGATCTCGTGGTCGCAAGCGTGCTGATGTCGATGGGCATGATGATGCTCTCGCCGATGCTCGTCTCGCTCCCGTTCAAGATCATGTTGTTCGTGCTCGTTGACGGCTGGTCGCTCGTCATGGGCACGCTCGCTTCGAGCTTCTACACGTGAACCCATCATGACACCGGAAACCATAATGAGCCTGGCGCAGCACGCGCTCACCGTCACCACGATGCTGGCGGCGCCGATGCTGATCGCCGCGCTGGTAGCGGGTCTCGCGATCGGCATGGTGCAGGCGGCAACCCAGATCAATGAAATGACGCTGAGTTTCATCCCGAAGCTCCTGGTGCTGGTCGCGACGCTCTTCATCGCCGGGCCCTGGATGCTGAAACTGATCGTCAGCTACACGCGGGAGCTCTTCGAGAGCATCCCGTCGCTCATCGGCTGACGCGTGCCGCATGCAGTTTCAAGCCGCAGAAATAGTGCCGTGGGTACACGCCTTCATGTGGCCGTTTCTGCGGGTGGCCGGTTTCGTGCTGGTGGCGCCGATCTTCGGCGCGGCGGTCGTTCCTGGCCGCACCCGGGTCATCATCGCGCTGGCGCTTTCGATCCTCATCGCGCCCATCGTTCCGCCGGCGCCGCCGCTCGCGACGTTTTCCGCGCCGTTCTTTCTCACCATCGTGAACCAGCTGCTGATCGGGTCGGCCATTGGCTTTGTCGTGCAGCTCATCTTCGACGCGCTCGTGATCGGCGGACAAACGATCGCCATGACGATGGGTCTTGGCTTCGCGACGCTGATCGATGCGCAGCGGGGCGCATCGGTTCCGGTGGTCAGCCAGTTCATGCTGGTGTTCGGGATCCTCATTTTTCTGTCCATCAACGGACACATCGCCCTGATCGCGACGCTTGCGGAGAGCTTCCGCTGGGCTCCGATCGGCACGGACTTCTCGGCGGCGAGCGCCTACCAGGCGGCGCACTTCGCGGGCTACATGTTTTCGGCGGGCGTCGCCATCGCGCTGCCGGCAGTCGTCGCGCTCGTGATCGTCAACTTCGGACTCGGTGTGGTGAGCCGCGCGGCGCCGGCACTCAATCTTTTCGCCATCGGCTTTCCGATCACCATGCTGTTCGGATTTCTGATCGTCATGTTGAGCCTGAAGCTCCTGCCGGAGCGCGTGAACGACATGGTCGATACGAGCCTGCTGCAGGTCGAAACGATGATCACGGCGCGCTGAAGGAACGGGACTGACGAGCATGGCCGACGAGGATGACCAGCAAGAACGCACTGAACGAGCCACTTCGAAGCGGCTGCAGGAGGCGCGGGAGCGGGGCCAGGTGCCGCGCTCGCGTGAGCTCAGCACGACGCTGGTGCTGCTCGCGGGCGCGGGCTGCCTCTACGGCGCCGGCCACTTCATGAGCAGCCACCTCGTCGCACATATGCGCGCCGGCCTCGAGTTCCGCCCTGAATGGATTGAGTCGCCGGAGGGCATTGAACGGGCGTTCGGCTCCGCGATCGCGGGTGCGCTCATTGATCTCGCACCGCTTCTCGCCACGGTCTTCATCGCCGCGCTCGCAGCTCCGCTTGCGCTCGGCGGCTGGACCTTCAGCACACAGGCTTTGGCGCCTGACTTTTCGCGTCTGAGCCCGATCGCGGGCTTTAAGCGCATCTTCGGCTGGCACGGACTCGTCGAGCTCCTGAAGGCGCTCGCGAAGTGCCTTCTCGTCGGCGGCGTTGCGGCGATTGTCATCTACGCCTTCATGGACGACACCATTGCACTCGGCCGCATGCCGGTCGAACGCGGTATTGCCGCCGCCGGCGGTCTGGTCGGAACTGCGTTCATCTGGATGTCGGCCGCGCTGGTTGTCGTCGCGGCGGTCGACGTGCCTTTTCAGTTGTGGGAATACCAGAAGCGCTTGCGCATGTCGCGGCACGAAGTGCGTGAGGAACTGAAGGAAACCGACGGCCGGCCGGAAGTGAAGTCGCGCATTCGGCAGCTGCAACAGCAGCTCGCGCGCCGGCGCATGATGGAACAGGTGCCGAAGGCTGACGTCGTGATCACCAATCCGACGCACTATGCCGTTGCGCTGCGCTATGACTCGCTCAAGATGCGCGCGCCACGCGTCGTTGCCAAAGGCGCGGATCTCGTGGCGCTCGCCATCCGGCGCATCGCCGAAGCGCACAAGGTGCCGACCTTCGAGTCACCGCTCCTCGCGCGCGCCCTGTACCGCAACGTCGACATCGGCAAGGAGATTCCGGGCGGCCTCTACATCGCGGTGGCGCAGGTACTCACCTACATCTATCAGATGCGCCGGCTCCCCGCGCAGGCGTTCGCGCGCCTCGCGCGGCCCGAGCCGTCAATCGCGGCGGAGTACGCTGACTGATGGCGACCGAACGCACTGTCAATCCAGGCGTGAGCGGAGCCATCGCGGCCTTCGCGCGCAACGGCCTGGGCGTGCCGATTCTGCTCATGGTGGTCCTCGCCATGATGGTGCTGCCGCTGCCGCCGTTCCTGCTCGATGTCCTCTTCACATTCAATATCTCGCTGTCGCTCGTCATCATCCTCGCCGTCATCTACGTCAAGCGACCGCTCGAGTTCGGCGCGTTTCCGACCGTGCTGCTCGCGGCGACACTCTTGCGGCTCGCGCTCAACGTCGCTTCGACGCGCATCGTGCTGCTGAACGGCCACACCGGTACCGGCGCCGCGGGTCAGGTGATCAAGTCGTTCGGCGAATTCGTGGTCGGTGGCAACTACGCCGTGGGCATGATCGTGTTCACGATCTTCGTGATCATCAACTTCGTCGTGGTGACGAAAGGCGCGGGCCGCATCTCGGAAGTGAGCGCCCGTTTCACCCTGGACGCCATGCCCGGCAAGCAGATGGCCATCGACGCCGATCTCAACGCCGGCATCATCAACCAGCAGGAAGCGATCGCGCGGCGCCAGGAAATCCGCGAGGAAGCCGACTTCTACGGCGCGATGGACGGCGCCAGCAAATTCGTTCGCGGCGACGCGGTCGCCGGCATTCTCGTCGTGTTCATCAACGTGCTGGGCGGCCTTGCGATCGGCACCCTGCAGCACGATATGGGGGTCGGCGAGGCGGGTCGCGTGTACGCGCTGCTCACGATCGGAGACGGGCTGGTCGCGCAGATTCCGGCGCTCCTGCTGTCGGTGGCCGTGGCGATTCTGGTCACGCGCGTCTCGCGTTCGCAGGACATGAGCCAGCAGGTCGCGGCACAGGTGCTCGGTCAGCCGCAGGCGCTCGGTGTGGCCGCGGGCATTCTCGCGATCATGGGCCTCATCCCCGGGATGCCGAATCTCGCATTCCTGCTGATGGCGGCGGCCTGCGGCACGGGTGCCTACGTCACGGCGACACGCCAAGCCGCGGCGAGGCAACAACCGGCGGCGGCGCCCCTTGAGGTCGCCGCTGTGCCCGCGAACGAAAACGGCGATTTGAGCTGGGATGACGTGGAGCAGGTCGATCTCATCGGACTTGAGGTCGGTTACCGGCTGATTCCGCTCGTCGACAAGAATCAGGGCGGCGAGCTGATGGGCCGCATCAAGGGCGTCCGCAAGAAGCTGTCTGAAGATCTCGGCTTTCTGGTGCAGCCCGTGCACATCCGCGACAACCTCGATCTTGGCGCGAACGCCTACCGCATCACTATTCTCGGCGCTCCCGTCGGCGAATCCGAGGTGCAGCCGCAGAGCGACCTCGCGATCAATTCCGGTTCGGTGGCGGGGCCCGTTCAGGGGATCGCGACGAAGGACCCGGCGTTCGGCCTCGACGCCGTCTGGATCGATCGCGGCAGGCGCGAGCAGGCGCAGACGCTCGGTTACACCGTGGTCGATGCGAGCACCGTCATTGCGACGCATCTGAGTCACCTGCTGCAGAGCCATGCGCACGAGATTCTCGGACACGAGGAGGTACAGCAGATGCTGAACCGCCTTGCGAAGTCCGCGCCGAAGCTGATCGAAGATCTCGTGCCGAAGACCTTGACGCTGAGTGTCCTCGTCAAGGTATTGCAGCAGCTGCTCGCCGAGCGCGTGTCGATCCGCAATATCCGCACGATCTGCGAAACGCTGGCCGAGCAGGCACCGAAGTCGCAGGACCCCACGGTACTCGTCGCTGCTGTGCGGGTCGCGCTCGGCCGGCAGATTGTCCAGAACATCGCCGGACTGCGCCAGGAATTGCCGGTCATTACGCTCGATCCGGGTCTCGAGCAGCTGTTGCAAGACTCGATGCTCGCGGGCGGCGACGGCGGACCTGGATTCGAACCGAGCCTCGCCGATCGCATGCACGCATCGCTCGTCGACAACGCGCGCCGTCAGGAGATGGCGGGCGAACCCGCCGTGCTCCTGGTCTCACCGAAGCTGCGGCCGTGGATCGCGCGCTTCGTGCGGCAGGCCGTGCCGAACCTCAATGTGCTCGCCTATTCGGAAATTCCTGAAAACCGTCGCATCCGTGTGGTTGCGGCGGTGGGCAAGTGACGTGACAGACAACGCAAACGCCAGGCTCCCGACGATCATTGAATCACGGAGTTCTCCATGAAGATGAAACGCTTCTTCGCTCCCACGATGCGCGAGGCCATCGCGCAGGTCCGCGCGGAGCAGGGGCCCGACGCCGTCATTCTGTCGAACAAGCGCGTGGAGGGCGGCATCGAGATCATCACCGCCATCGACTACGACGAAGCGCTGATCCAGCAGGCGCTAGGCACGTACGCGCGGCCGGCAGCGGCAGCGGCGCCTGCGCACGCTGAAGAGGCGCAGAGTGAGACTGCGAGCGCGCCGCCAGCTGCCTCCGTCGCGATCGCAGAGCCCGCCGCGCCCGCGTCGAAAGCCGGATTCTTCGGCACGCTCCGCGAAGCAATGCGCGCAAAGGCGCCACCAGCCCCGGCCGCGGCGCCGACTGCGGCCGCTGCGCAGACAAGCGTCGCGTCATCTCATGCAAGTCCCGAAGTGGCGCCACACGCGCCGGCGTCCGCGGGCGCGCGCCGAGCAGCGCCCAAGACCGAGGTGCCCGCCGTTCTCTCCGATCCTGCGCTGTCCGGCATGCAGCGGCAGGTCGAATCCATGCAGCAACTCCTCGAATCACAGCTTTCGAGCCTCGCCTGGAGCGACCTCACGCGCCGCGAGCCGGGCCGCGCGCGAGTGCTGCAGGATCTCACCGCACTCGACATTGCGCCGGACATCGCGCGGCGGCTCGCGAATGAAATGCCGAACCTGCGCTCGACTGAAGATCTCTGGCGCATTCCGCTGGCGTTGCTCGTGCGCCGGCTCCCGGTTGTCGACGATCGTCTGCTCGAGGACGGTGGAGTCGCTGCGATCGTCGGTCCGACTGGAGTCGGCAAGACGACCACTATTGCCAAAATCGCGGCGCGCTTCGCGTTGCGTCACGGCGCACGGAATGTCGCGCTCGTGAGCACGGACAGCTATCGCATCGGAGCGCGGGAACAGCTCCTGACCTTTGCCCGCATCATCGGCGTTCCGATGCACGTTGCAACGGACGCTCGCGAGCTCGGCGACGTGCTCGAGTCCTTGAGCCCGCGCAAGCTCGTCCTCATCGATACGGCCGGCATGAGCCGCCGCGATCTGCGGCTCGCCGAACAGTTGTCGGCGCTCGCACGGCACGGCGAACGCATCCGCATCCTGCTGGCGCTTGCGGCGAACACCGAACTCGCGGCGCTCGACGACACCGTGCGGACCTTCGCGCCGCTCAAGCCGAGCGGCTGTGTTCTCACGAAGGTGGATGAAGCCGGAAGCCTGGGCGCCGCGTTGTCCACGGTCATCCGCTATCAGCTGCCGATCGCGCATATCACCGATGGTCAACGCGTCCCGGAGGATCTGCACGCCGGGACCGCGCGCCGCATCTGGCTCGTGCGTACGGCGGCAAAGCTGCGTGAACGGTCGGGACGCGTCCCCGATGAAGCAATTCTCGCCCGGCATTTCGGCAAGGTGGCAGTGCATGCATAGATCAAGACCCAAACCCGACACGGTGTGGCGTGAGAGCGGAGCGCTCGCGGCGTTGAAACGCACCCGGCCTGTCAAAGTGATTGCTGTCACAGGCGGCAAGGGGGGCGTCGGCAAGACGACGGTTGCGGTCAATATGGCCGTGGCGCTCGCGGCGCGCGGGCGCGAAGTGCTGCTGCTCGATGCGGACCTTGGCCTTGCCAACGTCGACGTCATGCTCGGCATCAGCCCGCGCTTCAATCTCGGCCATGTCATCGCCGGCGAGTGTGCGCTCGAAGACGCAATCTGCACCGGTGCCAGGGGCCTGCATGTCATTGCGGCCTCATCGGGTGTCAAG